>Ga0209367_1000691_pt1 | contig 36391 bp, 31 predicted proteins | sample WorMetLIZISLAND2_FD_187412 | JGI IMG/M metagenome (GOLD analysis project Ga0209367, IMG submission 187412) | Marine gutless worms symbiont microbial communities from Max Planck institute for Marine Microbiology, Germany - Olavius geniculatus... ... | reverse complement strand
GTATTAGACGAAGGATCTTTGGAGCCAAAGGGAGTAGCTTCATGAGACTTTGCCACGTGACGTGCTGCTAGATGGGGGTGATAACGCGGGTGCAACTTTTGGGGGTCACCGTCCCCTTAAAATTTGGGGGGGCAAAAAACGTTCAAAAATCGGTGCAATTTACGACAACTTTCGAGTTTGACCGCAAATATCTCTGGAATCGATGAAGATAGCAACAAAATCTAAATGGCGTTGACGAGAACGATCTTTTCGGTGTTGAACAAAACAAATTCCGTCCACTACGAACAAAGTTATAGGCGCTCATGTTAACCTACCCTAAGTCGACAATGCGCGTTCGGCGTATGCCAATGCATTTGAGTTCGGGCCACATGACTTTGATGCCGGGAAAATTTTACCCCCCCTCTAATTTCCCCCAATCGGACTTAGAGCGCCGGGCGGACTCACGTTTGGCTTTGCCCCAAATTTCTAGTTGTTTTTAACTCATGGTTAAATTTGCTAATAAAACAGCAAATATTAAATATAAAAAACCTACCAGTTTACACTACTGTATAAGGGCGACCAAGTCACACATCCAAAACAGCAGAGATCATTTTACTACGACACAGAGTGATAGAATGACGAACTGGATGCCCTTACAAACCCATGTGACATGACCCCATTTAACCTTTTTCACTCCCGCATTATCTCATGAGCCAATAAACGTAGTCAATGCAAATGCGATACACATATTTTCCAGCTGATTAAATGTACCGCTGGTCCATAGCTAAAAAAAGTTGAATAGAAGAAAGAGTTGAACCACTTTTGGAAGACTGGTTATACGGGCGTGTAGGTGTATGGTACCTTAATCACTATGCGCTGTAGGTCATTCGTTCATGCAGATTGCAGAAGTCATTATTTCATCAGTTTATCCACATCTCGCATATATTTAACCTTTATCTTATCAACCTCAAAACTCACGAACAAACATTTCAAGATAAAGAATGAAATCGATCTTCAATGTTTCTTGCCACTCGTGTGTGCAAAGACTCTGTGTTCAATGCTTACGTTACTTGAGAAAAAAAAGAAATGTGTCATTCGATAAGTATTGATGGTGAAGGCCTTTAGGTTTATTACAAATTTACGATAGACGTAACTTATTAATATTTCTGCGCTACCATGCACCTGTGATGTAACGTGAAGTCGTATGAAAATTATAGGAGTTAAGACAAGCCGGCAGCCGACTCAATACAAGGTACAGTGCAAAATTTCAATTTCACACATTTATTGGCTCAGGGGATAATGCGGAGTGGAAAAGGTTGAATGCAGTCACGTCACATGGGTTTGTAAGGGCAGCCAGTTCGTCATTCTATCACTCTGTGTCCTAGTAAAATGACTTCTGCTGTTTTGGATGTGTGACTTGGTCACCCTTACATAGTAGTGTAAACTGGTAAGTTTTTTATATATCATTATTTATTAACAGTTACCAGCAACGGTGGAGATGTGGTCGATGACTTCTATGCCTAACTCGCTGGCGTCCTGGCGTACATCGTCCGAAGCTTTCTGCTGATCATCAGTTGAACAGCTTCCACTGTCTGTTATCAATAGCGCACACAATATTAGACAACATCAGCAAACTCTGTGTTGATACAATACAGTTTCGCCTGCTATATAAATAGGCAGCATTACAGCTCTTGCCTGTCCATCTGTCCGTCTGTCCCAAATGGTTCCTAAATTGAAAACTAAAAATCAAAATTAACATGAAGATTCAATGAGCAGGAATAACTAGTGTGCTAAGTTTGAGCTCAAATGTCAAAGTTCAGTAACTGTGGTATAAAATATTAACCTCTTCACTGCTATGAAGAGTAAGACTCATCAACATGGCCTGCCACATATCAGATTAACAGTGAAGAGGCTAATGACGGCACACATTAACAAACTCACCAGAAACTTTTGCCAGCACGTCACCACACGTCGAGTGGACACTAACAGACAGACAGCGATGAGCGTGACCAACTCCAAGCTTGGGGTGCTGCAGTCGGCTGGCGACGCCCGCACCACCCGGGATGCCCTTGTACATGGGACTGCTGGACGTCACACAGACAAGCACTCGCTCATCTTCCAGCAAAACTTGCAAGAACAGACGCCTCAGGAACCCCGACAACACCGACCCGCAACCTTCGACACAAACCACATGACCACAGTATCACACTGAAGAAGGATTACACATCTTACTAGCAAATATACTTCAGAGAATATGTAGTTTTTAAAGGTAACAGTGTGCACAGCTCTTCACAGAAACCCATGTTAGAGCTATGAAGCATCACCTGCCATATGGGATAACACGGTGCTATCTGACAACCAACACAGATTGAATGTGTCCCACCTTAAAACCAGCAGAGCAGATAAGTACTCCATTTACCTACTTCAGACAAAACGAAGGCTGGGTTGACCGGAGAAATTAGTCATAAATCAAGATAATCTACGTGTCACTTTCAGCACATAGTAATATACTAAGCTGTAGTAACCAAAATTGCTTTCTACCTGTGTTACAGCAGACATTCACTGTTCTATTGACAGCTACACATATGCTATACATGAAAACGTAAAGTCCTTCCGGAGCCACAAAGCTCACAGAACCCCATACAGTGGTGCTGCTCTCCATTTCCTTAACCCTCTGCCAGACACAAATTTACACCGACAGACCATGGATATGGGGCTATTGCATTGTATGGTTGCCTGTTTATGTCCCAGCTTTCGCTGATACTCACTGTGCCTACCCACGGAGGGACGGCCAGGCTAAGTTGACCTGGGTGGCTGGTTACATACCGAGATGGTTTACCTGTCTGCCAACGGTCAACAATCCAAGTACTAAAAGTGATGTTGATCATCTACTATGATGCAAGAAATGACATTACCAACTAAGCCAAACCACCCACCTGTATGCTATACAACATGTAGAAGAAATTTTGTTAAGAATCATGAGAGCTCAGAATGCTAAAAATGATCAACAGACAGAAAACAAACCTGGAATAACATTTCTCTGAGTTTGAATGACATCACAGAGAATGAGTGCAAAGGTAAGCTGGTTCTTGGCGTGGCATGATATGACGCTGCTGAAGAATTCAATGGCTGCAGACTCGATCTCCAACAGCTGCTCACTGCTCACAAGCTGACAACATCCAGATACCAATCACATCAGATATTTCTTTAACAAAACAGTTGATAGAGAGCAATGCCGAAATGCAAAATAACATGACACAGAAACAACACTGCGCATGAATAACTAAATAATATTATCTGACATGTAGTCTATTTCAATCTTGCAATCAAATAAAGAAACCACGCCAAAGCCAAGTCCCCAAGAAATAATACTAGAAGCAAGAACTGTGTGTGTGCATATTGCCTAAATTCTATGCAAATTATGACAGAATTTCTTTAAAAAGAGGCTATGTGGTTTTTTTCTATACAGAGAAAAACTGTTTTCCAGTCAAAAATTATGAAGTAAACCTTCTCTAATTCTACACAACACAACTATCCAAAAACAAAAACGATGCTTGTTTAACTAAATGTACTATTTATGTCACATTCCACTTACTCAATTTCTCACTTAATAGAAACGACTTCTGATTTCCCATAACAGACATGTATACACTAAATAACAGGGTAATGTCACATAGGTTTACCATCTGGCTGCTGGAAGCGGCAAACACGCTGGCAGAACCATTGGCACATAATGCCCGCAACAGGACTGTCCAGAAAGCACAGTTGTCAGCCTGGCCAAGCCAATCCTTCATCATAGTGTCCCGAGACAACTCGGCGAGAAAGTTCAGTGTCGGTGCAAGCAAATCCACAGTCAACAAGATGCCTGTAACAAAAAACCACAAACAACATCTCACAGATGAACTTGCAACAGCTTACATAAACTCTTAACTTTTGTTGTGCAAGCATCACACAAAACCATTTTTTTAATTTATGAAAAAAAATTGATCTATTTGTATTTATCCAATTTATCGAATTTCTGCTAAGAATTTTTTGACAATGTTAAGCAGAGTTGGACACAAGTGGCAAATGCTCAAGGAAAACTGTTATCAGTTTCTTCACAGACTACAGGGTGTGGCAAAAAAGTAGCCCCCTAAAGTTTTTCGCTGTTTTATCCGCAACCGTTTGGAATTTTAATTTGAAATTTCACAGCTTTATATACTAAAACGTTCTACATTTAAGTGCCAAGTAAAACGTGATTCTGTTGAAAAATGACGAAGTTATAAACTTTTTAACATGACCACCTACCGATTTTTCAGCATTAAAAAATGTTCAAGCTAAAAATGCTATTTAGTTTTCAAAAACCGGTTACCACGTTACTGTCGATGACGTCACACTGACGTTTTGACAAACAGTAATTTATTTTGTTTAGAAATTATCACTAAATTATCGTTCTTTTAAAGCAATTGCCAGCTGCCCACCAGATTCATCTTTCAGCAAGATGGCGCGCCAGCACACACAGCGTGCAGCGCACAGAACTGGCTGTGGCAGTTGTATGTATTTAAAACCTGCCATCCATGTATCTTTCTCAAAGCTTTCTTCCACGTGTTCTCTGGTCATCCTCTTTCTCTATGGACCTCTGGTGTAAAACATGACAGAGTATATGGGTACCAGTACTAACATACGAAACATAACAGTAAAACATAAAGGAAGAACACTGACCAGAGTGCATATCTGATACAGATGCATCATCAGTGTACGTGTTGATAATGGTGCTCTTAGCAGCATCCGACGTACCAGCCTCCGAGTCTGAGACCAGCAAGGCAGCACTGAGTGCATCATTCAGCTTCTGCTGACACATGATGTACAGACTGCTGCACAGTGCCGACACAAGGCCGCTGTCAATCAGCTTGCGCAGTGCCAGCAATGACTGGCATGACACGGCCAGGGTTGCCAGCTGTGCGGTGTGCAAAGGCATGGCTGCTAGCATGTTACGGTGTAGTCGCACGCTCGCTCCATCGGCCTTGACGTCGTCAGTCAGCGGCTGATTACGCTGACAGCCCTTCACGTCGTCAGTGTCGGCAACCGTGTTGTCGCTGACATCTGCCGACACGACTCCCATCCACTCAAGCAGCAGAAGCACACAGTTGGACTGAATGTAGCACAGTGAACACAGCACAAAGTCCACGGCTCGTTTCAATGACGACTCGCACGGCAGCACCAACGACCATTCGTATATACAACTAACACACACACACATACACATTTCCATAACAACTAGACTCTGGCCCAATACTAACATTCTATTAGGCCACATTGTGGCTGTCCAGTGTCCACTTAGAGCTGTGCATTTGTAACCCTAACCCTTACGTTTGGAACTAAACATTCTATTCCTGATTACTCAGGTTGTGAGAAAGATTCACAGCAATTTAAAATTTTTCTACACCTTTTTTGAGTTAAAAGTCTGTAGAGGTCAGACAGACAGGCAAGACCCACAATGTGGCCTAATAGTATGGTCTCAAAATGCATACAATGGTTGTAAATGAAGCAGCATCTACATGGCATAACGTTAATCAGTTATCTACTGACAATACAGCAAAATATTCACGAACGTGTACCATATTGAGTACATTTGAAATAACATCCACAAGAATTTTAATTTGTTCATGTTTATTTTCAATTCATTTCAAATGATCCTCAGCCTCTCATACAACAAGCAGCCTTTTTCACCACTGCTGACAGCGTTTCAATAAGCCATGAATCAAAACCAAAGTTTTTAGGATAATGACTTAGATGAAAATGTACAAGTACAACACAAATGTTAAAAGATTTGGCTTAAAAAATAACCACCGATTCTTGGAAATAAGACCGATATACAGTACACGAGTAACTTTAGTACCTGAACAATTCTGTAGTAACAATATCCGAGATGTCAAAATTCTCGATGTGCTCGTGGTTGTGCCAGAGAATGGCAGCAATGGTGTGGACGTGCGTGGGTGCGGGTGTTGGAAGACCGATGCATGATGGTTGGGGTGGTATGGGCTGATAGCGGTCCAAGTCTTCACCATTCAATGTGGATGTGACGCTGGACCTCTGCAGTGCAACCCGAGCACTGTCACCAAGCCAGTCCATCAGTGCCACGATTCTACAAATGCAGTGCCATTATTTTATTAATGCGTATCATTCACCGTTCTCTCTCTCTCCCATTCCCAGTCAGCGGGGGAGGGGCGTGGATCACCACCCCAATCTGTGCCAGGTAGCTCGAGGTGTCGCGGATCTGTTGCAAAGCTGTCTCCTAGCCACCTGTCGTTCCTGGCCTGATCTTGGTCTGGACGTTGGAACACCAGATGTTCGACTGTTTCTTTGGCGCCTTGACAGTGTGGGCAGATGGCCGAGTCCCGGTACCGATATGGTGCAGGTAAGCTTATCATTCACCTTGTGAGAAGGACTGGCAAGTAACAGACAAGGTAAAAGCAAAACAAATTTATAACACAATGACAGAACATCACCAATGAAATAATAAACATCACCAATTAATGAGTAATAACTAATACCACAACCTCTACAAGATAGAGTACTACTACTAAAACATAAAGCACTGCTAATTATTATGAATGACAAACATGGCAAATTGAGAGCAGTATACAAACCTACCATAATATAGTAGTTGAAATAAAATACTTGCAAGGCAATATAACCATGATGCTATCAACATTACTGCATACGTGAATCCTTAAACATAAGCATTATATTATGTTTTTGCTGCTGCTGTTACTACAAATAATAATACTACTACTAACGGTGCTACTAATCAAAGTACAATTGACCACAACCAATACTGGTACTCAAATATGACGAAATGCACTGGTGCTAATTCTAAATTGTACTTTGATTAGTGGCTACACTAGTAGCTTTGATTAGTAGATATATTACACACCTTGTTCGTAATCCGTCATCCTGGTGTGTGCCCAGTTGATAGAGAATTTCCACCGTTGACTCTGTGGCTTTGCCGTGGACCTTGCCATGAGGAGACAACATGCGACCTTCGAAACATAACATAGCAAAAACATGCACCGGAGTTCAAACATCACTTGACAAAATACCAGTTATAATCACCCACACACACACCCAAACAGCCAAACTTAATGCTGCAGAGCCTCAGCTATGTCGACTATGACAATGTCAGCAGTCAAACTGAGCTGACAATGGCCGAACCAATCAATCACTAAAAAAAACAATCGCTTACACAAAGTGATGTGGTTTACAAGCTTAGAGATAAAACCTAAGCAAAAATCCAAAAATGAGACACTGAATGAAAAAAGAGAACGAAAATCAGTCAACAACGGCTTGCTGGAGAAGTAATGTTTCAAGGTTTTGTTAGAAGTTTTTTTTGACGAATGCAGTGTCAAACATGTGTTAAATGAGATGACTACTGGCCAAATTGTGGCGAAGCATGCATTCTGCTGTTCTGCTCCATCCACCTGGAACCCTCTGCCAAGAACAGTTACTGACAGCAACTCAGTAGGAACTTTAAAGTTTAGGCTAGACATTTCTGTTTTCACTAGCACATAACTGACACTGACGTTATCTGCCACTAGCGAGCTAATGGCGCCATACAAATCTCATTTTAATAATGACAATTATCATCATTTTCAAACGTAAACTCACTAACCTTCAGCGGATGAGAAGGAGGTCCGGCGCAGAATGTGATTTATAAGCTCAAGGCCAAGGTTCACGGAGTGCAGACCCAGGGTCAGCAGCACCGACTCTATGTTGCTGGCATAGATAACAGCACTGTTTGACAGAAGTAGCGTAACGCCCGTCAACAGAAGGTCGGGAGTTGGCGACGCTGCACGTGTGACGTCATGACGGACGTCATCGCAATGGGTCAAACAGTGATGTAGCAATCGCAACCAACCAATGCTGATGCACACAGCACATAATTTGATCTTACAAACTGCTAATTTATATGTCAGGTCAGGTCAGGTCAGGTCGGGTAAAATGTTATTATCACATTATTATCACGTTACAGAGATGCCATCATTTCAAAGATGCTCACCCAGGCACAAGTATGGACAACGAAAAACAACAGCAAGAATCAAACAAACCAACAAAGAAAAAAACAATTTACAATAATAAACTACCTACATACCTACAAACCTACACACAAACATAATACTAATTAACAAAAGATTCACACATACCAGCTCCTCTAAAATCTTCTTCAACTTATACATCATAATAATAACTATTATTTTATAACTGTACTTTCAGCTTCTTTAACTACAGAACTGTTTCGGGAATTTCCAGTTAAAGCAATTTCTGTGGCCGTACTTACTCACTGGTAAAATCTCTCACTGAATCTTATCCTAACTTCTTACACCAGCCTACAAGAGAAATGTCAAGCCCATTATTACCAATACTTGCATTTATACCCAGTATCACATTAACAAAAAAGCAAATATTGTACGTAGCATACCCAGTGCGTGACACGTAGTCCTCCATGGGGGTGAAGATGTTGGCAATTCGAGATGAGACAGCTCCGGTAAGATCACCGAACGCCATGTAGCCTATGAGCATGATCTGTGACAGACCAATGGTCTGCGAGTCGCGGGGTTTGTGCAGTCGAATGGTTACGACGGACACGATCTCGTGGCGCAAGAGCTGGATCTTGATGGTGGTGAGTCCGCTGGTAGAGACCGGGGCACAGAGCGGAACCATGCTGGCTTGACTGCGATCACGGCTGCCCTCGACAGTCACAGCAGCTGGACATGCTAAACACAGCAACATCACTTACGAGTCTAGTAACCAGATGGGTCAATTTACACACAACAGCAACTGAGAACATCTCTGAACATCAGCTGAAAATGTAAATGCCAGCAAGGGTCTTTAGACTATGCAGGAACTGTAGACAATAGGCAAAGCTACAGAAATTAACGATCAATCGTTAAAAAGTGTTAACGATTTATAAAATTTAAGCTGGAAAGTTTTCAATATATGTCATTTACTGACACAAACTGTTTACTGCATACAAGCCACATCTGTTTTCCATTACATATCGTCAACACACAACAATATGTCTCTTCAGTGAATACGACTTAGTCTATGTAGAACAGTGATTTTCAACTGGGGTTCCGCAAAACCCAAGGGTTCAACTAGCATCTGCCAGGGGTTCCACAGCTAGCCAGTAGAAAATAAACTAGTGTGCAAAATCACACCAGACAATGTCGTAGAAACACTCAGCATGGAATTTTTTGTTCAAAATTGCGTTTCTAACCGTCAATTTTTGCATAAACCTACCATGTTGAATCATTTTTGTTGTTAGAAATCGTGGCATATTTGCATTGTAAACCTATATCATAACGTAGGCCTCCCAGGCTCCCATGCATAACATTACTTAACTCCGAGGATTAGTGCATTATCGGAAATGAAGAAAAAAAGAAAAGAAACGTATTGATAAAAGTATCTCTTTCAAAAGCGTCCAGTCCATGTGATAAATCTGGGTTGATAACGGCGGCTGTCACAAGTCACAACTGCCTCGCCCGCTGTGTTTGATTAAATACAATAATTTATTGCTACCTACTAATGCAGTCAAATTTCATATTATGATTGGCCATCTTAATTTGCCTGCTTTGTCATCCCCATGGCGGGCTCTGCCCTGCTAGAGAAATGAGTCCATACACACCCTGTAGTTTGAACCTCGCTGGACTCACGGATCAATGCATGGGGTTCCATCACACTTGTATGGGGTTCCGCTGCAGTAAAAAGGACGTAAAAGAATGGGTAAAAACATTCACTAATCGATGCATTTATGACAGCTGTGAGCTGAAAAGCTGCTAAACGAAAACAAGCATTTTAAGACAATTACTAAGAACTAATGTAGACTTCAAAACGAAATTGAGAATTAATTAAACACTAAGAAATTCTGAATAAATCTAACTACAGAAAATTTTTAATTGATACCAGCCCTAATAACAAGTAAGCAAAGAAAAAGAGAACTGACTGGCAAGTGAGCTGAGATGAGGTTGTATGACGACTTCTTTCAGCAGAACAGCACAAGGCAGGGAGATGGTCAGGTCGACCCAAGCTTCATCGGGGTAGAAGTGATAGGACCAGGCAGCAGTACGAGCTCGACGGTGAGGTGGTGAGCCTTGGATCAGTACGTCGGGAGGACCAGCCGAGGGACTGGACGAGGATATTGTACCTACATGCACATGTGTATTTTTTACATCATAAACTGGACTTCACACCAAACACACAACTCAGTAAGTGAATAGGTAGAGTCTGACATTCCGCCAACCTGTCATTTAAATGTCAGTAACAGGTTATTTCAAGGAAGAGTCTTTCCAGGCAATCAACAACAATACTGTCATTTCATCACACACATACAATTTCATGCTAACTACTCAACTCCACTTGACATATTGAAAAACTGTAAAAATTCATTCAACCACAACCTCTATTGACTAAATTATTTACGTTTTGGCAACCTCTGTTGTCTTCTTCTAAACGATTTCTCAGAAATACAGATATAACATACACTTATCATATACAGACTAGAATTACAGATGTAACCACAACTTAAACTGAGAACTGGATTTGACACTTTCACTTTTAGCAATAAGATGCTAACACAGAGTTTATCTCTCTCTTACACACCACTCTATTAAAATGGCCCATTTTTCTGGAATTGCTCTAAGTTGAGCTAATCAAAGTTAAGCCAGTACCCAAAAGTGAACTTGAACAAACGTGGCAGAATTGATTCGACTAATGGCATCGAAAAACAGCACACACACCATTCTAAAAGCCATTTTCCACGTAAATCTGGGTTAGATGGTTCTCCCCTTCTTGACTAGAGCGGTTTAAAGTGAAAAGTTTACAGACTGAATCATGCAGCATTAAACTTATGCTGCTTGTCATAAACTAGCAGAACTTCTATAGTCGACACACAACAGCAAAATATAATACTGCATCATAACTCTACTAACCAAGCAGGGCAAAGTTCTGCACTGCCGTGTCTGCAGAAGCGTCAGAGTAGACAGCGAGGCGCCGGCCATTGTTAGCATCAGGTCGTGATGAGCCGAAATACTGCATTATTGACGACACGAGGCTTGGACTGGTGTTAATCAGACGACGATTGGTTTCTACCAGGTTTCGGCATATCACTTCCACCCCACCTGCAAAATGCATGACCGCTACAGAATGCTACTTTGCTTCATTCACGACATAACCACCATATGTTTTAAATTTTAGACTGACTGGTGATTGCAAGTGGTAGAATCAGTGTACATGTCCTCAGAAAATACACTACACAGTGTCTACTACTCCACTTGACCTCGCTCTAATGTGCATCCCATATAATCTGTCAGGTGCCTCTCAGGAATCTATATGCTATAAAATTTTAGGGAGTCAATTAGACTTCAGAAAAACAACAGTAGTGAAGTCTCGGTGTATTTGAGCACTAGCTAGCACTTCCGAATGAATGATAGTGACAGTAACAATACAGTTAAATCAAAATCAACGCCAACAACCAGCACAAAATTACACAAAGTTAAAAAGACGAAACAGCACAAATCTTCACTGCAACTACCAGTATACTACAAGCTAAAAGCTTAGAGACTAGCTATGCATAGTTCTACTCTTCTGCAGACAAGTGAGCCAAGATAATTATGACCGTTTTCGACTGTAGTTAAAACTCACTGGGAACCAACTACATTTTCAAGGTTTAGCAACACGCGACTATTTCTGTATTTAGCTTCGTCGCCATTAGACGTCAAGTTAGTAAGTATGTCAACCAGGGGACTGAAATGAATTAAACAGTAAGACCCAAACTCTACTCCTTTTTTAGGGACTTGTTGCACAGCATGTTGCATGGTTTGCGTCCGCAACTTTTCGACGTAATAGAATTTTGGCTTTAATGATGGTTGATGAGCAATGTAAATAAGCAAGCCATCATCGCCGAGTGCGACGACCAACGTTGTTGACATAACATGACATCGACGAGTATAGTTGTATTAGCAACGATAAACTTGGACACGACACGCGATTGTTGGTAGGTTGCCAGACTGTCGGTTGCCGCTGCAGCTGCTGCAAGCTTGAGCTGCAATCGATTGTGTGCTAGGATGGCAGAACTGCCACACATGGCCACACACCCACAGAATTTCTGGCTGATTATAATGGTAGCTATATAAACTTTGCATAGCTAACCAATACACTATTAACACACTGTAGTAAGAATGATAAGTCGAAAGGTATGGTGTAACAATTAGTCACAACGTGCTGCATTCCGAACACCCAAACATTTAAACAAGCATTTACCAACCATTTAAACTGTTTCTAAAATTACTTTATTCTGCATTCAATTAAACAAAACCAAAAACCTGTTATGATTTTGTTTCACTGTCTATAGATGCCCCAAAAAACTATGTCTAAAGGGTGCTTTATAAATCTACACCTTGATTGATTATTGATTACTAAACTGTGTAACAACAGTGTTAACAGACATACCCATGTCGATGAATGCCTGGATTGAATGTCGACAATCGAGAACTCTGAGCATTAACCACAGCAGCGGCTCTGACAGCTGACAGACATGATGAGCTGATGCACGTAGCTGTCCCGCAAGACAGCGGTAGATTGGCTCCACAATCAGCGACAGATCAGTCACGTTGCTGTTGAGAACTGTCAGCAGATGAAACACTCCATCACCAACCGATGCCAGATTGCTTGACATCGCCCCCGACACTGGGTCAATGCTGAACGAGTCACTGATACTGGTCGGCAATCCACTGCTGGCAAGCAGCATTGCGATCGTGCTGCTATTGCAGTTGCCCAGTGTGTCGATCAGATGACCCATGACTGAGCGGTTTCTGGCTACGACATCAGCAACAGTCGGTGATCGGCCGCTGTCCACGTCATGACTGCATGTCTTCTGTGCAGACCGACGCCCACTCTTCAGTGGTGTGCCAGCAGCAGTCATTGTCGTTCCCGCTCCATTCTTACTTGTCTGCGTCTTCTGCTCGTCCGTTGCACAATCAGTCGTTTTGTCCTCGCCAGGAATATTCGGAGTTGATGTCATCGCAGCACCCGATGTGCCAAGTGACTGACTGAGCCGACTGGCATCAGTCAGCGGACTGTCAACAACTCCATCAAGTGCCTCAGATCCTGCTATCTCAGCACGCACTGCTGGATCACCAGCAACTGCTTCAGCATCAGAGACACCAGCTGCTGTTACCGTGGTGGACTTACGGCTCGGCTGCCTGGCTGCAGCCGATGACAATGGCCTGCGTACAAGGATGCTGACAAGTCGAAGCAGGGCATACATGAGCTGGTCTCTGTCGGCATCTCCAGTTGCCACGGATCTCCGTGCTGCATCGGTGCTTCTCAGCACACCGCTGAACAGATTGCTGAAGCATGACCGAGCACTCACTGATGACTCCAGTGTACTGTGACACGACGTGTGCTCCTGGGACAGAATGTGACGTTTCACCAGCACTGAAGTTGACTCAATGATGCTTAGCATTACATTGACATCAATTGCTGAGCTACGATCGATGCCCATCTCCATTATGTCATCCAGAAGACGGCATTGAGCATCGATTGGACCAATGCACAGATGAAATGCACCACTGCAGCAGCATAAACAAACACATCTGTAGTCAGTTCAAGGAATACATAAGTGACAAGTTTTCATTGCATAACACAATCTGACTGCTTGCACTAATGAATAACAGTCGAGTTAAAATTAAGACAAAGCCACAAAACCATCGAAAGTTGAATAATACATTCAAAAACATCTATACCATTAGTAAAAAGGTTGGAATGAACTGCCAAATAAGAGCAGGTAATTGACAATATGAATGAATATGACAAAATAATTGTCTATAGAAAACAACTAAAAATGAAACTTTCAAATTCAAAGATATCATATCAGATGACATGTATAAAATAGCACCTTTCAGCCGACAGAGTGTGGACAAGACGCAGCAGTAGTTCAATAAGCTGGCTCTCCGTGTCGCCCGTACAACGCATCTGCAGGCGTATTATGAAGTCGTGAAAAGACTGCACCACGGCCGGACCAATCTGCAGCAAATATTCACAAACATACACACTGAACAATAAAGTGAGACCTGTATGACATGCACAAAGACAATGCTATAGAAAAAATGCAGTCAAACCCAATCACCACAGTTTGTTTCTATCGCTTTGCACATACCACCATGTGTCGACAAAGGTTTTTACAAGAATGTGCTACATAAACCGACACTTGACACTGACATGACTTTGACAAAGTTCAACACATTTGTGGCTCCTTTCTGCCAACCTATTTGAGCCAGAAAACAGATGTTCAATACTGTTCACCTAACAAAAATTGTACCGTAGATATGAATCATTTATAGTACATATACAAACACTACTTTTAAGTTGGCTGTGTGTGCTGGTAATATCAATTTGCAAAACTTACTGACTTCCACTCATACATACATGTAACTTGTGTGCCGATGTAGAGACCGGAGCATCTGAGAGGAATCGGCGTAGCACGGCACTCATGTTGTTGTCGGTGACTATTGCACTGCTGATCCAGCGATCCACTCCAGCCGTCTCATCAGTGTGCCGCATGTTGGTCAGCAACGCCAGTGTCTGGAAGGTCAACACCCAGACGCGTGGTGTGACTGTTGGCAGTGTGACAAGGGCTGACAGCAGACCAGTAATGGCTGTGTGGTCCAGCGCAATGGATGGCACTCGCGTTGTGTCAAAGTTCACCACAGCACTACCGGTGTCAGTGCTGGACCCGCCACCATCATCATTCAATAGCAGCCACGTCTGCAGCAGCACTTCCAGGTTGATCCGACCACTCGGCAGATGAGCAAACTGACTGCTGAAGCATGAACTCAGCGTTTCAATCGATGACCGCACACCACGCTGACCCTCACCGACCAGCTACACATCATACATTTAGTTTATCTGACTATATGTTGATTAATTTGGCGAATAAATATTCTCTCTCACAACAATCAGAACACTGTCTGACAACAAATGGTGTTTGACAACCTACTTAAAAACAATAGATATTATTAACCTTAATTCATACCAGCGAAAGATCGGCACAACAACTGAGAAATTACACAAAATCAAACAAACATTAAATAAGTAATAAAATAAACAAAACCACTGATAGCTCACAAAACAATATATAACATAAAGGATTATAAACAAAAAAATCTGGTGTTATGCAGTACCCATTAACTAAATAGCAAAGCCGAGATAAAGGGAAATGCTAGCTTATATCATGTCATCAACATAACTAGGCACTACAATGAGAAAATCACTCCACTACTGGACCTGATCTTGCACAGTATCAGTGAAGCCATCACTGAGTTCCATGACATCAACGCCGTTCACCAGCTGAGACTGTGAGGAAGGCCGGGTGGATGACAGCGAGGCTGCTGCCGGGGGAGGTGTTGGTAACAGAGCCGTCAGAGCAGTCTGAACACTGTTCACTTCCACCGATAACATCACCTAACACACACACAGAACAGTACTTCTCAGCCGCCCATGTCGGCAAGTGTACAACCTAACCTTTAACCTTTTGTAGGTGATGTGATAACCGTTCTTTTATGGTACTCAGCTGTCTGTCTACCATGTGTCAGCCAGTCACTGAGAAACCCTGGCTGTCACTGAATATGTTCAGCTGTAAAATATGTGCATGGTAACCTTGCTGTTCCTGTCAACAGTCCCCACAGCTTCACCACTTAAGGACCATCCACATGGAACTTGCTGCCAGTACAACTAACAAATCCAACTCCTGTCATCATTCAGTCATTAACTAATCAAAGCAGAACTGCTTAAAAAGCATATCATTAGCACATTTGTCAATGCTTGTTCTCTAATGTCATCGATTCATCATCAGCTTAACCAGATAACTATGCAAAGAAAACATTTTACTCATCTGACATTTCTGAAAGTTTTCATATGGATACCTTTAACAGATTTAGCATAGCAATGCTGGTCACTGAATATAAACTAATTAAACAAAGGCTACAACTGTACTTGAGAATGTTCAGCAAGACACATAAGTTCACTAGAAGTTATAAAAATGCATAAAGGTGCTTCTTATTCAGATGCAACGTACGCGAAAGACATGAACTAACCCTAAGCCTCAGTTCAGCACACATCTCAATGCCATTCTCCAGGCGTGAATCCATCGCTATGGAGATGCCAGGCACAGCGGCACTGCTGGAAGACTTCCCCGGCACACAGTTGAAGTTGTTCAACTTGCGGCTCAATGATTTGGGGTAAAGGTTCTCTTTCTCTTGGGCTGCAAGCGACTCACTGTAAACGTTAACCACACACTCATCATCATCATCATTACCATCAGTCATGGGTTCAGTGCCAAATGACGTCCGACGCCTGCTTCATCATCTTTTGCCAGCTGCTTCAGTCCTGTGCTGAGTGGCTCAGTTCCTGCAAATTTGCTCCGCACCACTCCACAACATCATCTGTCCACTCTCTGTGTAATCAGTTACCATACTATTAATACAACATGGCCTTTTGTGTGCTGTTGAGACACTACTCACTCACTCACTCATTCATAAACCAGCTAAATAAAGACCCAGCAAAAGCACTCATTCATTACTATCAGCAAATCCTTACCTAGGCCATTCACAACAAACACTGTAAACTAGAGAAAGCTTGTACCATCAAGATACAAGCAAACACTTGTTTACAACCCACTGAAAGCAATCGAATCCAAACACCATAACAAATGTGGAACTGTCACACTCAACATCACTTGAAGAGTAATACGTCGACAAAATAAGCAAAAAAATGCCACAACAATGCGGATCACTTACATATCGAATCAAATCAAAGTTTACTGCAATACTGCAACCAGAAAACCGGAACAGTTTTAAAATGCAAAATAAAAAGTCAATCAAGAAAATACAACGTTCAGTACAATATGAATATGTTATAAGTTCTATTGAAAATAAGCAAAAAAGCACACTTCAAAAGTGACAAGACTGAATTCAGAAATACAGATATTATTTAAAAGCAGATTCAGAGCCACATGTAAAGCAGCAGCAAAGCAAACCTACCTGAGGCCAGGTCCCCAATGGATGGTGTTGGAGTTTGCTGGCGCCTTCACAGAGAAAACACCCGAGATTTTCGGAGCGATCCATTCGGACTTACTGACAGCTTTGCCAGCACCACTCATAACTGCAGCAGCAGCAGCAGCAGGCTCCGAAACACTGATGACATACTCCGTGCTCTTGGATGGCATTGGCTCAGAGTCTGACATGTCATCATCAATCAACATCAGCAACGACATCTCGTCCGCATCATACTTGCTGCTGTTCACCATCTGCGACTGAGGCACATCTGGCACTGCAACAAACACAACAAGAAAGCCCAGCTAACACAAAAAAGGAACGTGCAACAGCAGTGCATGTTTGAAGGCACACTGCAAACAAAATCTAAGCTCAACGATCCCAGCAATTAACGCTGAACAAGATTATTTTCATTCACATATGCGAGATGGTGCAACCAGTCTCATACAGCTGCTGTCGTTCGAGCAGCCAAAAGCACACATTTTGAAGGGTACCTAAGTTTGAAGCCCCCATACAAAGACTCATTGAATGGAGGGGGCCAAAATTTAAACTAGAGAAACTATGTTTAATGCCGAAAATTTCATACGTAGGTTGTCCTGGTCTACCTGTAGTGAATTCAGCACAATTCACTGTTGAAGAGTGTTGCAGCCAAAAATTGCTAAAAAAGTCCGAAAAAAAACCCATATTTCAGCATTCAAGGTCACCCAGGGTCATTGATTTAGATGCCAATCAAAAGCTTCCTATGAGTGATTACTAGTAACCTTGGAGTAGCTGCTGTTATGCGTAACAATATGCTGGAGCAGTGCTGACATATTATGCAACCATCCCTCTAGAGCTGCACAACTTTAGCCCTAACCCTAACCCGACCTTCAACCCTGCACACCAGTTACTCCCTCATGAGAAACAGTCACAACAATTCTCAGTTTTTTATGCCATTTCTTGTGTTGAGTCAGAATCCAGTACAAAACAGACAAGACAAGATCTGAAATGTGACATCATAGGATGGCTGCAAAACAACTCTCACTGAACATGTCACAAACTTCATACACTGTCTTCATTTAATACGAATGCAAAAATGTTGATATAAAACCAACGCTTTTAAGCTACACTAAAATGATGACGAAAACTACAGCTGGGACGGTATCTAGTGGAATTTAAGTGCACCAACCTGTGGTGTCAATGGACTGCATTTCATCTTCAACTGGTGGCAGGGTACAGCTGTGCTGCAGAGAGTCATCCAGGTCAGAGATGACGGATACGGCAGCGGCCGCCAGCGGAGTAGCAACAGCAGCAGCAGCACTGACTGCTACATCATTCTCACTGGTAGCAAACTCTGACATTGACGCCATCACTCCCACTCTCTCTCCTGTACATCACATGACAATGAGATCATGTGCGCATCGACTAGGCATGGAAATCGCCTCAGTCATAACGGGAGAGGTAAAAAATCAATGGTACGGATTGAATGGAGAGGTTTCACCAGCGGTAACCAAGGCCCCTACAGCCAAGGTCCAATAAAGCCAAAAAATGATACAACTGTACTTGAGAATGTTCAGCAGAATAAGGATACTGCAACATCCTAAATAGTTGTATTTGATGTGACTTAGGGTTAAGTTTTGGGTTAGCGGCATAGTTAAAAATACAGATAAAATCTGTCATTGGCTATATCCCAGCAATCCACCATCCAACACATTACATAAAACTGGAGAATTGGTGTAACCACAAGAAAGCCGACTCACAGCAATTGTTTGGCCCAACAATCTCAATACCATTACGTCCCATAAGAGTGATTCAGGACTTAAGATGCGCCCCATCCACTTGGATTTGTACTTCAATATGTTCAATGATAAATTAATAACAGCTACTGTGTTTGGTGGTTACCTTCCAGTATATCCTGTAGCAGACACGTGATGGCATGCCCGGCCCATGATCCACCCCACGACACGTTGCCATGGTTACACTCCACGTTGCACATGAGCATCAGCAGCTGATCTAACTCATAAGAACTGAGAGCCTCAGACAGTGTGATCACAGGTCGAGTTATGCCAGCCAACCGTGCAGTCACCTACGCAAACATGCCAACCGTACTGCATACATAGCCATATCTACACAGGTTGGTTATTCTTACTTGGTTTTGGCAGGTGGATCAGTCAAAAATGGTGCAAGCTAGGATCACCAAATCTTCATTGTCAGCTGCCTGGAAGACTCTAGTTTCAGGAACCATAAAGCTTTGCCATAAATTTGAAAGGGGTCACCCCGAACGAGGGTGCTAAATGAAAGGGGGGTGAGAAAAATTTGCAATTATCAGCTGATATGACGTTGGCTGAGCAAGATAGGTGGCACCCTCTGGTGAGTGCAAGTAAAACACTATAGATATTTAGCAGGCAATCGTCTGGTGCCCTCTGGCAACTGATTTTGTTTTACTTGGCTTTCTTTGAAACTGTAGCCAAAAGCTGTACGTATAAGATCTACGGATGAAGTCTACAGATCACTAGCGTAGGATGGTGCACTGCTGTTGCACGTTCCCCTTTGCGTTAGCAGGGCTTTTCTTGTTTCACCAAAAAGCACAGAAACAGTGACAGTAAGCACTTTACAATACTGTAACTGGCATGTGTTGGATTACAGATTCTCATACATGAATTTATGTAGATTACATAAAATATTCCTACTCTTTATATGACTCTGAGAAAAAAAATTACCCCCTCTCCCGGTAGCAAAAACAAAGAGAAAAATATCTAGCATTTAACACATCAAATAAAACACAGAATAAAACCAAACACATTTACTGAGCAAAAAGAAATAACCACATGTATTCTTTAACCATAACTAAAATAGTATGCGGGCAAATCACATAGTTTTTTCACTAACTACCTACCGGTACGAATTATGACATCAAAATTCTTTTAAAAATCAGAGATAAGTAGCAAATTTTGTTACAGCTGCAAACCAACACTCCAACCTGACATAAGTAGCCTGAAGTCACCATGCATAAACACCGAGCTGTACAACCACTAATATCTGTAATAAACTTATCACTTTATTAATGTATAATTACTAGTCAATTACCTTGCAAGCAATAATGAAAAGGTCGACGTGGCAGGTGAAGTCCATGGACAGAAGCAGCGTCACCAGACCATGTATGACAGCCAAGCATTTATCATGCGACACAAAGACCGGTGCATCTGCATCCTCCCACAGACTGTCAGCACCATTCACATGAGCTCCACTCACCCCGGCGCCACCGTCCGACTTCATCATTCTGTGCAGCATCTCACCATCGGTCCGACGCAGGTTGATCACGTCCTTCAGATGCTATCAACAATAACAACAATGCATAAAGCCAGAACAGATCAGAAAAAGTGTTTGGCAGCTGAAGGCCTGAAACTGTGAAACAGCCTTCCAGTTCATTTGAGACAAGCTGACATCGAGATTTTGCAGTTGCTAAAGAAGTGCATTGCAACTCACTGTTTAATCCGCCCCTCTGAAGTTTTTACGCGCGACAGCAGCTACTGCTGTAGTGCATCTTAGCCATCGCAATTCTATCCCTCCGTCTGTCCGTCTGTCACACGAGTGGATTAGTTGAAAAAGGCGCAAGCTAGGATTTTAGCTCGTCAGAAAATTTTGTTCTTGTCAGAATATTTTCATGCAGAAATACAAAATATGAAACTAAAATCCCCCAAAGGTAAAATTAGAAACTAGTAAAGCCAGTTGGACAAACAAACCTTGGATGAATACTGCTTGAACTGACGTTTAAAGAGCAGTTCCTGTGCTCTCAGTAGATGCTCCATCTCCTTCTCAGCCAGCAACCCGCTTGCTGCCTTCTCCATCTATTAACATTAACACTAACACTCTGTCCCCACACTGCTTTGACAATTCATAACACTCCACACAATGACAGAACATCTTTTGTTCAGTAAAATCGCTAAAACTAATTACCGGTACTTAGTTATAAGCTACATGATATCATGAAATTAAATCTTCACTTAACGATTCAATGACATTTTGGAAACTGCTGCTGCTTTCTTCAGAACAATTTCTGGTGGCAACTGGATGATGCCATGGCAAACAAGATGTAAAGTGTAAAGCCGCGTGGTATTTGTGATATGTGACAGTGAGCACATGCTCAACGTTCATGCCAAAGCCATCTCATCCCAAAGTCACTATGTTTTAAAAACTACTGCTTCCACCGACTGTTATTAATTAATTATCTCCGCCAAGGTGAACGTAGTGAACACTGGTGGAGATTGAGAGATTGATCGTTCTGTGTGTGTGTATATGATGATTCATAATAGCAATGGGGCTCACACAACTGCCTCAGATTTGGCCACTGGCTGACACTGCACACTACTGTCAAAGATTTCAGTCACTTACTTACCGAAGCCTACTCAGTTATGAACAAATACCGCCCCACACACACCTGTGCTGTGAAAAAATGCTTCTTTGCTTGCTGCAGATCCAGCAACTGCTGCTTGTGATGCATCAGTCGTTTCTGCAGCTTGCGACGATACAGCTTGGACGACGCAGCGTGGCGGGCCGACAGCCTGTTAGACTGCAAACCGGACTCACCTTGCACGAAGTTCCACCGACTGGCACCTGCATGCAACATGTTGCTTATTACTACCAGCACTCCAGCAGAACAGACTTCATGTGTAACTGTAATCAAAATTCAGTGTAACAATCAAAAAATATATAAACTAAGCCGTAGCTAATCAGACTGCTGGAATGTCATAATAAAATCTAATATAACCATCATCCAAAATGTATTTGTAATTATTCAGCCACATAAGGCTGAATAACCAAAATCAGTGATGCAGAGATTAGAATTCTCAATATTGTATAAAAAATTAATCAAATGAGAAAGTAAGCATGTTAGTGATAAATAAGCAAGCAAGTGGATAATTTATATAGCATGTTAGCAGACTGTAAATAACCTTGTCAACTGTGAACTTTAGAATGATCTAAATAAAACACTGAAAAATGTTTTATTTGCATAAAGTGAATTACTGTGGTTAAACCCAATACATCATTCACATATGTTAATGTAAGCATAGCTTTAGTCACTCACAACAGTTTTTTTACCAATATGGGAGACAGTCAAAACAACTTAACCTTCACGTTCCTTACTGGTGCAGCGATCAATTTCATCGGAGTGTGACAGGCGAACACTATCCAAGCTTCTACTGAGCAAAAGCAGAACCCAGCCAATCAAAGACAGATCCAGCTGATCTGTTAACACATTAAACCATACAATGAATAAAACATCCTCCAACAGCAAACTATTCAAATTAAAATTCACCACAAATCACAGAGTAGGCAAAACAGCAACTGATGCTGTTTTGCAGCAGTTTGTAACAGAGCACATACGAAATGCATCAATAGTCAATGCATATTAAAAAAACCAACATCAAATGTGTCTCAACATTGACTATCGCCCATCTTCTTGATGCATTTTCTGCCACCCTCTTTCTCATGTTTCGCTTACACTTTTCATGCTTTTACTATAAATACCGTGACAACATTTAATGCAAATACTCAAATGTACATAATGTAAAACCAAGAACGAAAACCAGTAAACATAAAACACTGCCTGATTAGTGTTAGTACATCATCTCAGATAGTCAGCGGTACGCACTTATACTGAATTATGAACTTAAACATTCCAAACAGTAGTGTAACACATCTACTGCACGGTCGGTTCACTGACAATATAACAGACACAGGCAGCACAGGTGTGAGTAGAAATAAGATGTCATACTGTTCTGCACATTCCGCTTATGCTGCAAACAGTACTGAAACGATCAGTGACGTACATACCTCGACGGCTGTGGTGATGATGACTGTGGCGGTCAGCATTCAATGGAGACAGCAGCCGTGTCAACATGGTAAGAATGCTCTCGACGATGCCTGCAGCCGAAGGCCCCATCAACGACCTCTGACTTAATGCAGCCAGCAAAATAAACACCCTGCCGACAAAATAATCATACGTTGTGACAACTTCATAAGCCATCAGCACTTACTTATTTCGACTTTTAACCTAAGACTAGTACGTGCGCATCACTTTTGTGAGGTTATGACATCTGATAAACTTGATCCTTAATCTTTCAAACCAAAAATTGGCATATCGACTACTCATGCATGCCAAGGGAAACACCGACACCATTTTTACATAAATTTTCTAAACCTTTACAAGCAACAGTCCATCAAAATGGCTACATAACAATTGAATGCAATCAATAAACCAGTGGAGTGACACTACTGCTCCGTCCCAAAAAAAGAAACTTTTCTCTACGGACTGTGACTGCTTTGAAAGCTCAGCCACTGCCTCACTTACAGGATCACAATAATTCAAAATCCACAATTTCGTAACTAATCGTATTTTGTGTTAAAATCAGCTTAAAAATAAAACAATCTCCCAGTTGTAAACATTGTTGTCATCATATTACAATGACCTTCCAAGCAGTCGATACGTATAGCAGGTTTAGAATAAGAAATTGGGTATTAATGAAATGTATCCTATTTACCGTAAGCAAGACATCACCTGTCATGAGGGAAGACAGTAGTTGCTTGGTAGGATGCAAACAGTTCCTCCAGCATATTACCGAGGAACTCGCCCCACCATGGCTGTGCAGCACAGATACGCACTAACAGCACGCCAGCGTGAGTCTGAGTTTTACACGTTCCGTGCACACACAGGCTCCGGAACAGCGATGCAGCAAATACCGGCGTGAACGCCGTGTACACTGTGACAGGAATGTCAGGAATAGTGGAGCCAGCATTAGTCATACTGAGCAGAGTGTCAAGCAGGAACTCGGAAAGGACTCGTAGCTTGTCCGTGGAGGCATTCTGCAGCAGCGTCTTAGTGACGCTGCCATCAACGTCCACCGACCCATCGAGTGACTCTAGCAGTGGAACATGCAAGGCTGTCGGCTGAATACCAAGCACCTTCTGTAGACGGATGATTGCCCGACGAGCCAAGTTCAACTGGACCTGAATAAACACAGCAATGACGTATGATTACCAATGCCATTCACAATGCACAATAACACTGACCAGATCTTTGCATAGACTCGTAAACAGAAACTTATGCAAGTACATCAATACAACCTTTATTTATTGTATCTGTTGATATTTTGGCAATAAATAATGATTGCATTTTGGCAAATTTGTACAGCTCAAACACTGTGAACTGAGCACTAAGCCTATTCTCTGCCATTATGCACAGGTCTCTAATTTGTTCGTGGCACACAGCCTTATATAAATGTGTTTTGAGGAACAGACTAATTGACTGACTGATATGCGACACTATACACATGCACAGATGACTGCAAAAGAAAAAAATATCACTAAACGCTAAAGCCACAACTAAATGTCTACAATGTCATTAAAGTAACAGAAAGATCTGGTCATATGCTATAGCACCTATTATCAGACAAGCTTATGACAGACAAAAGCAACAAGCATAAAAATCCAACATCGGAAACCATTATGTACAAGGTGTGCCAAAAAATGTCCCAACTTGTTTTTGTCAGAACTTTGTAAAATCTCCACCAAATTTGATAATTTTTGTCACACAGATAGCCAAGACAATAGAATTATGTAAAGTACACTCACTGTCCACCTCACGTAATATAAATCAACGTACTACTGTGTAAAATGCAGATGCTCCAAATTGTTACATTATGCAGTGATTATCAGTATCAGATTGTTCACCTTTTCACTATCAATTCAACAGAGGGTGCTATGTGATGTAATAATTTTGTAATACTAAATATTTTACACTGAAAATAGCAGACAACAAAATAACTGATTGATAAGCTCAAAACACATTTTATCAATGAATGAGTGCTATACATTTTGATCAGTTGATCATCATGTCAGTATCAGCTGTGGCATCACGTCTAAGCCATTGTGTACACTTTGGGCATAAATTCTGATAATTTGGAAGCAAGTTGTTACACAAACTTATAATTCTGCTAAATAAATCACATTTTGTTTATCATGATCATAATTAAGTTGTTAGAACTTTTAAAGAGACAACAACTCAGCATTATGCAACAATTTGGAGCATCTGTATTTCACAGGGTAGTGCACTGACATAAATCAAGTGAGGTAGACAATGAGCATACCTCACATAATTCCATTGTCCTGGCTAACTGTATGCCAAAAATTATCAAATTTGGTAGAGATTTGGTGAAGTGATGACAAAAACAAGATAGAACATTTTTGGCACACCCTGTATGTATGCCACAATTATCATATAAATACAGAACTTCAGAATCAATATTCAATATATCCAAACCAGATAACAACTTCATAAAGCAGGAAACACTTGCCTTGACATTGTACACAGTTATAGTAAGTTAGGTAGGTATGAAAGCTGCTGGAACAGAATGAGACATTTCACAGGCTATATTTCATTACGAATAACCAATAAACATAGGTCACAAAATGTCACTCCACCAAAGGAACAGAGGTGGGTGGGCAAAATGCAGATAGTATGAAAATGTTGGCCCATTTGTAGTGAGAAAAAAACAACTATGGTACATGCACAGACCTGCAGCTGACAGCACTCATGGTAGGCCTGTATGATACGATTGTCATCATCCGTTCGTTTTCCGCGCTTCAGGAAGAACTGAGAATACTGTGATGGTCCAATGCCACTGTTGTCTGCAGCTGACAGTAAAGTCACAAGGTTCTTGCACGCCAGGCTGTATCGACACTGTACTTCTTCCAATAATGCCGTGTAGATATTCAGCTGTGACAGAATCAATGAATGTGTCCCAGACTCCGAAGAGTCCTCGGCCAGCACTGTGGACGTCTCCCTCTCCCATGGAAAGATAAACGTGTGGCCATAAAACGAGCCGATTGGAATTCTAGACCGAGTTGTGTTGCCACCGTACCTACGAATTGTAGTAACCTGCACAGCAACATTGCATAGATTGTACTAAAGGGTAGCAAAGAAATGCAGAGTGACGAGATACTACTACCAGTAATAAAAAAATGCAATTTCAAACAAATGCACAACATTATCAGACAGAGTACCACCCAGTAGAGGAAATATTAACAACATGGAACAAAACAGTAATGTTTTGCTTGTACATCATCATGACTATTTCATCATTTAGCCATTGTTTATGATGATGACTATTTACATCACAAAAAATTCGTTGCACTTGGAAACAGGCTTCAGTTTCTACAGGTTCTTACAGTATACATATATTCAAACAACAGCAACTCCAACAGTGTTACCTATGGGACACATGACATGATCAAAAAAGTATTTATAATCTTAAAAAAACTACTAAACATTTTCACTATTCAGGTAACCAAAGCAGAATTACCACTAACATAGCAGCTAGTGAGCAAGTAAATTTTTATATCCAGCTCAACTTGAAAAATACTATTTCAGCAGACACTTGGCATATTTAAGCAGACAAGAAAAGCCCAGCTAACGCAAAGGAACGCGTGACAGTGATGCATGTGTAAAGGCCCGGTGTGAACGAAATCTAAGCTCACAACGATGTTTCTTTTAGACTCAAAGGCAAATGATGCCTAGAGCCATATACAGTGCATAAATTCCAATATTGGCTGAAAATCGCAAATTTTCCCTACCCCTCTGTCATTTGGCGCCCTCACTCGAGGTGACCCCTTTTGAATTTATGGAAAAGCTTTACGGTTCCTGAAACTAGAGTCTTCCAGGCAGCCGATGGTGAAGATTTGGTTATCCTAGCTTGCACCATACTTGACTGATCCACCCGTGTGACGGACAGACAAAATTGCGATTGCTAAGACGTGCTACAGCAGTAGCTGCTGTCGCATGTAAAAACTGATTAACCTTTAGAAATCTGCAGACTGGAGGTGGCATGATATCATTCATAATCAGTGAACAGACGCCAATGTCCGAGGACACAACCAGGCGATGTCCATCGGTCTCCTCACTGTCAATCCAGATGTCAATTGACAGAGAGGCCAGGTCACCGCACATTGGCACAATCACGTCCGTGAGTAGTACAGGCTTCCCGAAGTCCAGTACAACAAAGCGACGTGCACCTAAACATATACAGCAATACAGCACAATATATAGCAGTGGAAGTTACGTTAAAAACCGTCAAAAACTCTTCATGAAAAACCATCTCAGAACTACAAAGCACCGCCTGCTGTAAGGGTTCAGACAGTGCTATCTGCCAGAGGTAAATGTGCCACACAGTCCACACTGTAACCATGCAAGCAGGCTGGCACTCAATTTACATATCCTGATGGGATGGAAGGTCGAGTTGACCCATTCCATTCAAGTAGTAATTACATGGCAGAGAACCAACCGAGAGTTGAACCCAAGACCTACCAGTAAGTTGGAAAATAATTTATCCATTCTGAGAAATTGCCAACTGTTTTGGTTCAATTCAAGATATATCCACACATACCTGACTGTTTTAACACTTATCTTCCAAGTCTGCTCCAGTTACCCAAAAGTTATGACAGTTCTTATAGTTCTATCATTCACTGTATGTAAAATACTGATAAATTACTCAAGTAATGTCACATAAAACCAAAATGGTGCTAAAATTTACTAATTAGCATTCACTGTAACAATCCAAAACAAGTTTATCAAATATAAACAAAGACTCTTGCAAAACGAAGCACAAATGTTTGACAACACAAGTCATAATTTACTACAACAAATGTAATGGAGACATGACTCAAACTGACCCGAGTGCATGCGATCGATGACAAGTGCCTGCGCTGGCGGTGGATGGAACAGATTGTGTGTGTGTGGCCACATGAGAACTGGCTTAGAATAGCCAACAGCTGGAGTGGCATTCACTATCTTGTCCTTTGGACTCGTCTTGCCTGGTCCAATGGGCGGCTTCTCCGTGACAACTGAAGTGCCTGCTACTGTGTCTAGCGAAGGTCCGCTGACAAAGACGTGGTAACTCTCGTTGGGAGGAGTCACTGGAGGTGTCATGAAAAATGGAGTGTTCTTCGGTGTCGGCGGAAACAACTCGGAAGTGTACGGTACGTAGTGTGACAACGACGCGGCCGAGCTGTGAGACTTTGACGTCTCCGCGAGCTTCTGCTCCAACTTCTGCTTCTGCTGCTGCAATTTCAGCAGCTGCAGCTGTTTCTGCTGCAGCTGTTGTAACTGCTGCTCTGCTGATGCCATTGCTGTCGACAGTGACGTCATTGCACCAACACTTGATGGCATACTCTCTCCGAAGTTGACCGTCCCCGACAAACCAGACGACCCACCAAAAACCACTGCAAGCTGGCCACCTACATCAGGTACCATGTTTCAGATTAGGACTGCAGGCTCAAACCAGCAGGTAGCTTACCCTTAATCAACTGTATTACCAGCCTTGCCTGTTCAGTGTCCACCTGTTCATGCTACTAACATGAGAACAAAAAGGCACAGAAACCCAAGACTGTGCAGTTCAAAAGGTGAAAGGACAGAGTTAAGGATGCACAGCTCTAGACTGACAGCCACACAATATGTCAGCAATGGGCTAATACAATTTTCAGCAGCACAAAAAATAAACAAAATATTCATAGAGATATACGTAATGTATCCCAAAATTTTATACCTTAGTTGCTACAGGATGTGCAGTTATCAGTAACTTATCATAGTGAACATCACAGTACGACTCTTCACCAAATCAGTTAGATTATAAAACGACAACCAATTGCATATTTATTCTAACATTCAGAATCAACATAGGACAATGAACTGGCAAACTTACTGGAATCCATGCGTTCCATGCGTGTGCCGTCACTGGTAGCATGGCACGTAAAATGCAGCGGCTCAACCTCCAGCAGTCCATTCAGGTAGCGGCCGAGGTGTGTGTCTGATGGAGGTTTCGTGCAGCCCGAACTGTCAGCCGAACACAGATTCATCAGGTCCTTGAATGCAACATCCTCCGGCTGAGGCTGAGAACTGGATGCAGTGTTGGTCGGTGCATTTAAACTGCCAGTAACACCAATGCCAGGAACTGTACCCGCAGTACTACCGACCATGCTGGCGGGACCCATTGTTGATGCTACAATGCTGGCATAAGACGATCCGGGGGCCGGGTTAGCAGTAGCAGGGACTGTGCGCATTGGCGGAGGGTCAAAGTCGAACAGCTCAGTGTCGAGTGGACAGCCGTAGAGACCATAGCGAGCACGCAGAATAGCGTGATGAACGTTGGCAGCTCCAACTGTATGATACTGACGTGCAACGACGTCCAGGAGCTGAGTACAGCGCAGAGCAACGGCAGCTGAGTCAAGACATTTGATGTGATTGAGCAAAGTGAAGAACCAGTGTACAGCACCAGCTGATGGAGCAGCGAGTGTGAGTGGAAGTGAGTCAACGAGAGTCTGCATTAGCATTAGGTTGAACGTCAATGCAGCATCCGAATGCATCAAACTCTTTACACACCTACAAGCATTGTGACAACACACTATATTCACAGCATCTAACTGCAAAAACATATTAATCATAGTACGAAACCATTCCCACTATGGTTGTCTAATCAATGAATTAATAAACTAATTAGAAATTCATAATTTTAAAAAATTATTGCTGTTAAAAATTTTAATGCAGCGACAAAATGCAGTTTGCTTTCCTCTTTTACAACTGTCTCACCGTGCTTAATAATTGCCAAAAGTATCAACAAATGGCAATGGAAACCAGCAAAAATATCCATCAACACAAAAATGCCCAAAACTAAACTTGTGTTGCATTAAGTAACAAATTAATTCTATGAAGTAGGTCAAAATAGCTTTCTCCATTTGATGTCATCTGAAACCATTAGTTGTGCAAGTCTAATTCTTACATTATAAATCACATAAACGTTTGGCTTGTAGACAATTTACAGGTCATATAATAAACACGGCAAAATACATACTCGAGACACAGTGCAAGCAGTCTAGCCACTTTGTGAGCTAAGCTTCGTCCTCCATACAGAAGAGAGGTGCGCACAAGAGCAGTTAGGTTTGACTGTATCAACTCCAGCACTCCAAGCTTCGGTGCACTACCCAGACAGACACAACAACCATTAGGACTAACATCAAAACAGCCAGATATCTCACTATGGCAAAGACAACTACAAACAAACACTGTGTGCAGTAACGAAAAATCCAAAAAAATACATCAAAACCACTATGAATTTGTGTAAAACTGGTCAATTAATTCTGTTGTGATCAGTAAAGGCTAAGGAAAATGTGGCTCCGCCAAAGTCATTTGTGGTCTGGGCATAAAGTTGGAATGTCACATTAATGTTGTTTCAGCCATTTTATTCATGAAACAGTTCAAGTGGCTACTAAAGACATTTTATTCACTGTTAAAACTGACGTGCATTGCAACTAAATGCCAAATTTGTTCCTCTCATGTGTTCTTACTTCACTTTCTTTTCTTTACACAACACACAGTACACGATCAACCTTCCAGTAAGCCAATCTGACTAAGGCACACAGCATGGGTCGATACAACGTTTGGGATGGGGTGTTTCTACAGGGGTGGATCTAAATAGCCGCAAAAAATGCAGGGCAAATCTGCAGTAAGGAAATAACCCAAATCCTAGCACTAACCCAAACCGTAACCCAAACCCAAACCGTAACCCAAGCACGGGAAAATCGATCCACAGATCAGCCCTGCAAACTGTACCCATCAAACAGCAACCAATACCTCGTGCTGATGTCATTCATCTGGACGGCAATGATCCAGCAGAGAATGTCCAACGCCAGCTGTTGTCGGTGCTCCTTGCTGCTGCAGCTACCCGTTGTCACGTTGTCCTGCCCACATGCAGCGGCTACCAGCTGACAATGAAAGCTCTCGGACGTCAGCATTGCAAACCTCTGTACCCTTCACATGCAAACATCACCACAATATTACTGCCACTTGCAATCTGCATAAGTGTTGGTAGTAGTATTAGTAGTGATATTGGTATCAGTAATGTTATTAATGGCAGTAGCAGCTGCAGCTCTCTCTCTCTCCCCTCCCCTCTCTTGCTCCATGGGATCAGTGCCCATTGGCGTCCATGACATATTTCACGATATGTGTCAATTTCGTCCTGTCCATCGCCAATCTGTACAGGGTGCCAATATCCTTGTTGCACCAGTCCACTAGGTCGTCTGTCCATCTTCTTTTCAGTCTTCCTCTCTTGTTCTTGCCATCTATTATGCCGACAGCACAGCAGAAACAGAGTCAAGAAAAGCATACCGCCGATGCAGAAGTTATGTTCAAGCCATTTTAAAGACTGCTCACAACACTACAGATGAAGGTCAACAGATACAAATACGATACACAATTACATTTTAGAAAACAACGTAAAACTAATCTACAGAGATAAATAAAAGCATCGTCACCTTTCACAGGCAACAGATGTAGACTGGAATTTGCGAACAGTGACCGACACTTCCTGCAGCCAGTCGCAGCCACGCAAGTTGTCGGAGCGCTGTTTTGACGACGTGGCTTGCTGTTGTTCTGCTGCGGACCCTGTGGTGCCGGTCTGAGTCTGAGCACTAGCAATGGCAGGCTTCCCAACACCCGTAGATGTTGCTTTTCCCTTCTCATTCGATGACACGTAGCAAAACTTTGCTTTTGCTTCGACCTCTGTTGCAGGCCCGTTGACGGTATAGATCTGAGCAACACAAAAATGAATTCTATTAAGTAAAGTAAGTAAAGTGTAAATTTATATAGCGCATACTCAAAAAGATCTCTAATGCACTTAATACATTTTGTCCACCAATATTTCGTAAAAATGTATGTCTTCAGCTGACGTTTGAAAGTATCGAGACTCAGTTCTGGGTCACAAAGACTGTCTGGCAGCAAATTCCAAGTCGACGGGTCTTGAGACCGAATTCAATTTCTACCTATGATCAATACACACTTGAAACAACGTCAAATGACCAGGTTTTGAGCTGCACAACCTCAAGTTAGCAACCGGTTTTTGACAAAGAAGACTTCTTATGGTCACAATATGTCAAATTTGGCTGAGAACATGGGCTACAATTTACAAAAAACTTTGCAAGTTACAACTCACAAAAACTCAGAATGCCACTGAACATAAACATAAAAAGAAATGAAAAATCAAAATGGAAATACAGCAAAGAGATTAACCTGTGTTGGTTTATCGGCAGCTGAAGTGTTCTTCTCAGGACGACCTGACTTGGACTTAAAACGAAGCAGAAACGACTTTGACTTTACTTTGAGGAGCTTCATGCTGGTAAGTGGCACTACGCCCTGTGTGCCAGACAGGTCCACATACTTCGCCAGTTCCACCGGTCCACATACCACTTCAACTCCAGCCTGGTCGGACAGCTTATGATGACCACTCGACGGCTTTCCAGACTCATCTGCCATGTCGGAGTTGTCTGCGGCTTCATGCTGCGATGTATTCACTGAAGACCTGATTGTACTGATGTTCTGAGTCATTAATGTCACCTGCATCACGAAACGATTCACAACAATTAAAACTGCTACTAGGTAACGTCAACGTTAATGCAACAGACTCTGCTAAATCCCCCTCCAGCACTGTTTCTTAAACATGCTATCATCTGCAACAAGACAACAATTATTGCAACAGAAACGTATCCGTTGCTTGTTTGAAAAAAAAATAAATAAAAAAGTAACCAGTTTGTTAAACACAAGACAAGCACATACACTTACAACAAAACATTACAAAACACAGAAAAGAATACAAAACAATGCAACAACTTCGAAACATAAATACAATACCGGAGTAATACGTAACATGACTTATATAGTTAGACAAAGCTTGGACTACTACTATGACAATTACAACGACGACTAATGCTACAATGACTATTACCACAGGCAATTTTTCTTTAATTGGCTAATTTTCCAAATGTTACTCTGAATTAAATTAAAACTTTTAGTAAGTGTCTGAGCAAAACTTTTATGGGCCAGGCCAGATGCAACTAACAACTAACAGCATCAAAGGGTGTTAACTAAGAGAGCTTAACATGATCATACCACAGTTAAATACATACCGAGTGGGCCAAAAAACGTGGCACTTTACTTTTGTCCACATCTTCACCAATTATTCACCAATTTTAAATTTTTTTCACTGGCACACTCTGCAGACAATATGCAATAATGTGATTATTATATATCCCACCACACCATAAATGTGTTTTACACTACCTTGTGAAACGTAAATGTAAGAAAACCCAACGATAATAACAAACATTTAAGAAAATGAAAAAAAAACTTCAGAGCAACATTGCAGTGAATGATCTGTATGACACTAGACTGTGTTAGACCCAGACAGTCTACCGTTATAGAAATCATTCACCGTAATGTTGATCTGAAGTGTTTTTTTTCCAATTTTAGCCAAATGTTTGTTTGTTATTATAGTTATACATGCATATTTCATTCATATTTCACAAGGTAGTGTAAAGATGCATTTACAGTGTGGTGGAATATATAATAATCACATTACTGCAAATGTCTGCAGAGTGTGTCAGCAAAAAAATTTTGAAAACTGGTCAATAATTGGCGAAGATATGGACAAGTGTCACATTTTTATGGCCCACCCTGTAGTTCAGTCAACTGTAAGCAAAACTACAAACTGCAACTGATACCAAATGGAAAAAAACAGTCTCGAGCGATGTGTATGAACAATCAGTGAATAAATAACAGATAGCGCAACTTGCCTGTATGTTGGGAGATGCAGTGCAGAGAGAATTAAAGCAAAACTTGACATCAATGTGACCAACGTTACAAGGCTTTGGAAGAACTAATTCAAACAAATGCTCTTCTGAACTGGTACTAAGCACACAGCCACACATAAACATCTTTCAAAACATATGCCTCGTCATTTTTATTTAACATTTCATTTATAGTTCGACAGTAGAGTTTCCCACTAAATGTATTAAATTTAACACAGTGTAATCAGAATATCATCACTTATGTTATTAAGTTGAACAATATGCTACTTTTTGAACCATTACACAATGCACAGTGAGCAAACTCATGAATGACAAAAAAAGTAAGTTCAAGCAAACTTATTGCTCCAATGAAGTTACAATCATACAAAGTACAGAAATTAAACTAACTAGAAATTTGCGGCAAAGCCCAACGTGAGTCCGCCCGGCGCCCTAAGTCCGATTGGGGGAAATTAGAGGGGGGTAAAAAGGCGGGGAGAATTTCCCCAGCATCAAAGTCACGTGGCCCGAACTCAAATGCATTGGCATATGCCGAACGCGCATTGTCGACTTAGGGTAGGTCAACATGAGCGCCTATAACTTTGTTCATGGTGGACGGAATTTCACAAATTTTTTTTGTTCAACGCCGAAAGAATAGTACTTGTCAACGCCGTTTAGATTTTGTCACTACCTTCATCGGTTCCAGAGATATTTGCGCTCAAACTCGTAAGTTGTCGTAAATCGCACTGATTTTTGAACGTCTTTTGCCCTCCCAAATTTTAAGGGGAACGGTGCCCCTAAATTTTGTACTTGCGTTAACACCCCAATCTAGAGGCGCATCAAGTGCCAAAGTTTCGTCGGGCTATACCCCCTAACTCCGAAGTTATAAGCACTCCTTTATTGCATTTTAAGCCAATTTTTGACTCCCCTTTGAAAAAAGTTGTACGGGGGGCCCCCGCCCTCGGTGGGGGGTGCGCTAGTAAGACTTGGTGATTCTCTAGCGCGTGCAAAAATTTGGGGGCGCAGCACCCCCTAGGGGCCAAAATATGGCCTTCCGAAAAATGTGACTTAGGGTAGGTCAAAATGAGTGCTTATAACTTTGTTCGTAGTGGACGGAATTTCACAAAATTTTTTTTGTTCAACGCACAAAGGATCCTTCTCGTCAACGCCATTCAGATTTTGTCACTATCTTCATCGTTTCCAGAGATATTCGCGGCCAAACTCGAAAGTTGTCGTAAAACGTACTAAATTTTGGACGTTTTTTGCCTTCCCAAATTTTAAGGGGGGCGGTGCCCCCAAATTTCGTACTTGCGTTAACACCCCAATCTAGAGCCGCGTCACGTGCCAAAGTTTTGTCGGGCTACACCCCCCAACTCCGAAGTTATAAGCGCTCCTTTATTGCATTTTAAGGCAATTTTTGACCCCCCTTTGAAAAAAGTTGTAAGGGGGCCCCCGTCCCAGGTGGGGAGTGCGCTAGTAAGACTTGGTCATTCTCTAGCGCGTGTAAAAATTTGGGGGCGCAGCACCCCCTTGGGGCCGAAATATGGTCTTCTGAAAATTGCGCTTTAAGGGGGTACGATTTCACATTGAAATCTCCAAGGTCACTGGACCGAACTTCACCGTACTTGTTTCGCCTAACGCAGGAGGAATCGCCATACATGGAATGACTATGCGATTTTGAATATCTTCATCCATTTCGGAGATATTTGCCGCCGAACTTCGAAGTCGTCCGAAATCGGGCCAAACTTTGCATGTTTTTCACCCCTGAAATTTTTTTGGGGTGTGCCCCCAAAAATTTTGGACCAGCATTATAAAACTGGGCCCAGTACTGACCATCATGCAAAATTTCATGCCAATCGGCCCACGCATCTCAAAGATCTCACGAGTGAAAAAAACATCATGCGTAAAACATAAGTCCTTCTGAAAACTATCGTTTCGGGTGGACTAATAAGACTTTAATTATTAAACAACAGCATAAACAGCTTAAATTCTGAATTGACATAAATTTGGCAAAATATAGAAATGTTCGAAAGAAAACTTTATGCTAATCAGTCATGTAATACCAGCTTCCTCCTATCTTGTTCACTACAGCAACACCCAGTAAAGAAAAATTGTTTTAAGTAAGACAGCAGCAGCTGCCAAAACGTCAACGAATGCGCAAAGAATGATTATAATTTAATGATCTTTTGTAGATTATAATAAATATAAGTTATTGTTTCAAGAAGTGAGTTTATTTTACAAACTCTACAGCTAAGTAAGTAAGCAAAATGTAAATTTATACAGTGCATAATGTTAACTAACTGTAAATGAAGTCCTTACTAGTAAGTTAAATGGCAGACCTGTCAGGTTGTAGGCGCCAGGTGCGTGTGTGCAGCGAAGCATCACCATGCTTCTGGTGCAAGTGCTGTGGATGCTTCCTCTGCTGCTGCTCCTGCTGTATCTCCATCCAGCACGGTGGGAAGATTGCGTTAAAGCGTGGCTGAAGGTTTTCAAACTGTGTAAGACTGTGCAGAGTTGACAGCACGCTGGTTGTCAGTGGCCCATCAATCAGCAACAGCACTGACGATGATGATGCTGCAAGAAACACAATGTGAGTGAGTGAGTGAGAAGCTTCTTAATAGCACATCAGCAGTTTGGCCCACAAAAGGGCCACTTCATCCCATAACAATGCCAATAGTAAC
>Ga0209367_1000690_pt1 | contig 36395 bp, 19 predicted proteins | sample WorMetLIZISLAND2_FD_187412 | JGI IMG/M metagenome (GOLD analysis project Ga0209367, IMG submission 187412) | Marine gutless worms symbiont microbial communities from Max Planck institute for Marine Microbiology, Germany - Olavius geniculatus... ... | reverse complement strand
ACATTTTACATAACAGGATCGTAATCTATTTATAGCAGACATAGTGTAACTCTTCCATAGTTCCATGCCATAAAAACAAATACAATATGACCTAAATAGAGCAATTTTAACTGACACCGAGCATGCGTCAAATCTGCGTGTAAGAATATTAGCATGTGATTATTTTCATTGCTGCAACTATCAGCTGTAACTAATTGAAATTATTCGTGTAGTTGTCCTGCAGTCTAAGATATAATTATTTCCCTTTTGTCACATGTCATATCTATTTTCGGTTTCATACCGACTTCCGGCGAAATAACTGTTAGCAGTTAGCACTATAGAAAAGCTTAACTGTAAAATAAATATATGAGTACACTCTACTCTGGGCCGGGTTATTACTTGAATGGGTAAACCTGGTAAACCATCTCGGTATGTAACTAACCGCCTAAGTTAACTCAGCCTTCTATCTTTGAGGGGTAGGTAAATCGAGCACCGGCCTATCCGGCTGGGGTTAAAGCGGGGCGCGTTCACCTGTGCCGGGTGGCAGGTAACACTGTGTGATTACATATGGTAAGTGACGCTCCGTAGCTCTAAAATGGGCTTTCCATAAAGAGCTATACTGCCACCTTTAACCTTTATTTTTTATGCTGGCTGGGATTAAGGCGGGGCGCGTTTATCTGTGTCGAGTGGCAGGTAAAACTGTGTGATCCCATATGGCAGCTCTGAAATGGGCTTCTCATAAATAGCTATACCACCACCTTTAATTTTTAGGCTTTTCAACATGTTGAAATTTTTCTCGTAGGTGCCATAAAACTCGAGATATATGTGGGGGTAATTTTACCCTTCCCCCTCGTTGGACATTAGATGGTTTAAAAAAGCTAAACAGCGGAAGATTAAAACACTGGGGGAAAAGTTCGAAAAAAGCATCGTGTACAAAGCTGTTCTTAATTTTCCTGAAATGTCATCTACGCTTCTGTCGAACTGCGGTTACGCGATATTGTTTAGCTCAAAATTATCAGAAACTAGGCTATATGTGGGCCAGCAAGGTGGGAACCCGGAAAACGAGAATGGATTAAAAAATGTAAAGTAAGGGACGATGGACAGGAAAGCTCGACCTTAGTAGTAAAAGTGCATGGACGCCTGTAATGAGATCGTTCGTATTGTGGTCGATATGTATCGTTGCGTGACTATACCCAGCGAGTAGGAGTATGTCTTAACCGTGAGCTGTAACGTCGTTATATGTTGATGTAATTTTTGTATCGCACGCAATGCACATGAGCACATCGCGCACTCCGCGACGCAGACAATCGTGTTAAGACGGTCAGTAGTCGGGTTCGGGTCTAAGCGTGACCGGTTTGAATAATACAACCACTGCACGCCTGACACGTTTATTGACTTTAATCCTTTCCACCACCATAACGGGTGCCGGCGGAATATTTTCCAGTGGACGTCGCAAGCGGAAAAAAAATTCGAGGCGCCGCAGTTTGTTTGGATGAAGAACATCAGATATATAGGATTTTCATGAAATTTTTTAATAGCTGTGAGATGTGGCCCAAATAACATGTGCATAAATTTTCTGAGCTTGATCCCAATCCAGAAACTTTTAAGTGGATATATATTATATTATTATTATTATTATATTGTATTATAATTATGTCAGTTGTGTTCAAGTCCGTTGTATTTGGCAGATGGTGGCACAGTTCTCGGCGGAAGTGTGAGGTGTCTGATCGCTTCTAGTCCAGTTATATCTAATTTGGTTGTGGCCATGCTGGCAGTACACCTGGAACAGTAAACAGACCCAAGCTCGCCGGTCCGCTGTGTGTGTGAGTCTGCTGTGAACTGGCGAAGCGCCGTGAAGAAAACGGGCATCGACCCTGCGCAAACAGAGACTGAAAGTATCGTGTTTTTTAGCTACTATTCGGAATGCCACAAACCTAAGTGAATTATTTTACGATCCTCGACAACGGCATCGTGGATTGAAAGGGTTTGGGCCAAAAAGTTGCAGTTTTTCAGACACAAACTTCCGATAGAGGAGATTCCATGCTCACAATTTCAATTTTGACTGCGAATTGTCCCCAAATGGAAACTGTTACCCCAAAATTTGTATTTTTGGACGAATATTTTTTGCAAGAAATTTTTCTAGACAGGCTAACAAGGCAATTGCATCAGCCCCCCTCTCCCCATGCCAGCAAGACACTGATCGTTAATGTAAGCCATAAATACTGTCGTTCGTTTGGTCTCGCTTGACTGCACCCGTGGAGAACTTTATCAGCCCGTTATACCGCTGCAGACATAGTGCTACGGACAGGCAGTACAAGCGAGACCGTGGAGTACATGTAAGTTGCTAAAAAAACTGCCGCCAGTCCGTTGCTTAAGCCCGTCGATCGAGCAGCAAATTCACTCCGCCCGCGTTTTACTGTGTCGAAGCACGCACGTCACCTCGTCTTACGTCGTCGCACCAAATGAAATCAACCGACCAAATACAGTTAGCGGAGTAGAAAATAAATGTCCATTACGTAATGGCCTGTAGATTATGCGGTCCGCGTGTGCTTTGTCAGTTTGCTGTACAGTTGTACGGCATCGAAGCGTAAAGCGGAGGCCCCACTAGGGATACATGATGCATACGGGCACACGAGCGTATGCAGCTTGCATGCACGTCGACGACACGATGTGTTAACTAATTTTTAACACTCCGTTGTTTTGTGTTGTTGTTTCTCGTCACATGCTCAGATTGTGAATAAGCTCAATAGCTTCATAAATTTTACCAACATTATGTTTCTCAGGCTTACTGAACCCTCAGAATTGAAGCCTCGTGACTCGGATTAAAACAGAACCGACTACATCACTAACTGCAGCAAGCATAATTTCGTTTGTCCATTCTGCAGAATGACATCGTACGTACATTGGCCCTTGTTTTAAAACTGTAACACGTACAAAAATGCAATACAAGTAAATTACAGTGAACATTGAACAATGAACATTACTGTCAGTCTGTCCGCCCCAGTGCACAAGCAGATGAAACTGCACGCGAACCGTCTTTTACTGCTGGAGTTTACTAAACAACGACTTTCGTCCGAGGAAAAAAGTGGATACGGCGTCCTTCACTTCACGTCCCGCCACATATAGTATTAAATTTATTTATTCGGTAACGCAGTGGCCTTCTGACTGAGATTTACTGAAGAGTAGGCCTATATAATATTATTCAAGGCACGTGACTCGATCGGTTCTGGTAGGGCCAGCATGTCACGTCATTGGGTTAGGTTTGCGAGTGCGACCGAGTGACCTGTCGAAAGCACGTAGACGTCGTCGTTTCAACGAAAACGTCGTTTCAGCGGCGTGGCGACCCAAGCGTCAGCCGCGTTTAATAATGCAATACTTTTGTCTGTAATTTTGCTGCTGTCGTGTAAACCAGAGACCGACTGCAGACCAAAGTTTTTTTGATAACGTTTGTAGGTTCAAAGCTTTTTTAGGTTTTCAAAGGTTTTAAAGGGTTTTATTCCAGTTTTCCTACAGTAAAACAACTGGGATCGACTCGGCAATCAATTAAACATTTCATTTGCTCAATAAATCAAAACAGTTTGCCAATAGAAGTTTGCAGCAACATTTAATTAGCGAGCAAAACCTGCCAGGCTTGTCAGAATACAACCTCAGAACAAGTGCTAACAAATAACAGAACACATTCGGCTTACCGACATTAGACGATAAGAATGATATGACATATTATAAATTCGAGTATTCGATTAGCCCTGTGCTTTTTCATGTGACTTGCGGAATGAAAAAGAGGGCTGCAGCAACAAAATGGAGTGGGCGGGGCCAGTGTATTGTGTGATGACCGATGATGTCAACAGAACGGAACCAACGCTGATTGGTTGTCACGGAAACCGTCGTTCCTCTTTCCCATTCCTATTCCATGCCATCGACGTACTTTTACCGTTCGAATCTTTTGTCAGTCTTCAGTTGGTTAAAACCTCAATCTATCAAGAACACAACAGAATGTGAATTATTTCAAGACGAATATAAAAACTAAAACCTTGGTTATGTGGGTAAAATAAAATGTTGCGTTTTTATTTCATTTCTCATTCCTATTCAACACCGTCGATAGTAGCATCAGTCATAAAACCAGTGGACCGTTACACAACGAGAAATGACACGCAGCTTACTGTGTGAGTTTTTCCTCGCTCGAGAGACACGTGACGTTACTTTTGTGACCGTGTAGTTAAGACAACATCTTTGTACTGCACGTCGACGTTATTAAACGGACACGCCGTCGAAATGTCAGACGCAATCAACTACGTTTGCCGTTGTTAGCAAGAAAAAACACGACTGCAAAAACCAACAACAGGAAAAACCGACATTAAAACGTCAAACGTCAGAATAACGAAAAAAAAGTTAAGCGTTAACACTGGTCATCCACAAACAATCCTCATCAGTGAGCGAAAACGATGACACTGTCTTAAACTTAAAGCGTATTGCTCCCAGGCCTAAGAATTTTTGCTCTTCTAGTTGCAGTCTGATAAAAAAAAGTGGAGACGAGACAAACTTATTTGTATTTCTTACCACGTCGTGCAATATTACACAGCAATTCGAGAAAAGAAAGTGACACACTAGATACCTGTGAGAAATGAATATTGCAGCATAACGGACTAGGTGCAATTAGTTTCTTTTCAGCAAAAATTTGAAACTGAACAAAAAAGCTGCAGGCACGAATTTAATGTTACGGACGGCGGTTTTTGTAGAAGCGGACGGCAACTAAAAACACAGGAAATTTTGCGCTTTAATTGGCTGAAATAGGCCTATTAGTGTCAAGAAAGACAAACTGAAAGTGATAACCTACTATAATAGTCTACATGGAGTGGCGAACGCGGCCGGTTTTGTGAGCGTAAAATCGGTTAAAGTGTCCGGTGATTATTGGTACCGGTATCGCCAGCGTCAGAACACCGGCAATTGCGCAGGCCGAGCCAATCAGTTTGCCCAGATAGCCGACGGGCACCTTGTCGCCGTAGCCGACCGTCGTCATGGTAACGATGGCCCACCAGAAGGCGTCCGGGATGCTGTCGATCTGCGAGCCGGGCTGTCCGAGCTCGGCGTAGTAGATGACTGCTGTTGTTTCTTCTGTTGTTTTTTGTTGTTGTCGTCGTCGTCGTTGTTGTTCTTGCTGCTGCTGCTGATGGTGTTGCACTGGTAGTAAGCTAAAGATAGCCGGAAGGCTGGGCGTAGTAGATGAAGCTAGAAAAGACCATGAGGCAGACGAACAGAGCGACCAAGAACATACCGAGACCTTCCAGACAGACGCACGCGACGACACATCATCATAGTTCGTTTCAACCACCGCAGAGACTGGTATATCGAAGTACCTCAACGAGTGACGCAGTATCAATGAGGTCTCACTCACGAATGTCTGCGCCAACTGGTTCGTCAAAACCGCGACGAAACCTGCGTTATTCGATGAGAAATGAAGTTTTTCTATAGTTTGTTCATCGAGGATGATGCCATACCTCAGATACGCGACAGAAAATTTGTCAAAATCACACAGATACACGTGTATGAAACAGTGCGACCAACGACGGGTTCGTTAAAACCGCGACGCTATTTGTCACATGACAGTGAGATTGCAAACATGAACGAACGTCGAGGATGATGCGAGACCTTCCAGACTGGCTCGGAAGGTGAGCAGAAGAACCTGAAGACCGACAGAGTGCTTCGTCAGCTTGAAGATGCGCACGAGACGAATGACATAATGTTATGAATACGATATAAGATAATATATTACGATAATTATAATAATAATTATACTATAGGATATAAGACGAGACGAATGACACGGAGAAAGGCAAGCGACGCGCTCGACTTGGCACCGGCGCAACTCACGGGCGCGAATAAAGACGCGTATAGAACGAACGAAATGAACTAACCTGAAATGAGGGCTGAACTGCATTGACATGTTGCAGATCAGTTCACTTTGTTCGCGTTGTACAGTCCGTGCAGTGCAACTAAAATAACATTTCAGTTTAGTTTAGTTCAGTTTTGTTGCTTAGAACACTCTTTAGACGCAGCTAAGTTCAGTTTTGTCCCTTTGTTCACGCTCTGTGCACGTCGGAACAATCAGTCACAAGATGGCGGCACCGGCGCAACTCATCGTCGACAGAACGTTGAAGAGCGTGACGTAGTACGGCAAAACGGCGACGAAGTTATACCCCCTGCAGCCAGTGTGGTAGTGTACGTTATACCATGCCAGACAGTGTGTGGTGTGCTGATAAACGTGACGTAGTACGGCACGATAGCGACGACGTCGACGATGTTCTTGAAGTCACTCCAGAATCCAAGTTTCGACGGACAGGCGACGAAACGCAACATCACCTCTAGCGTGAACCAGTCTTGCGGTCACCGCCTGGGCACAGAAACTTAACATAATCTCCTCTAGGGTGAACCAGGCCGTGCACAGCGTCTCGCCGAGAAAAAACGCATCGAGAAAGTTTGGCATCTGCCCCTCTTCGCAGTGCGTCATCGCATAGGTAGGTAGAGTAATCACAGGAGGTAAAGATAGGAGTAGAAATATAACGTCATAAAGCTAAAGTGATAAACGGTAAATCAAGAGGGGTAAAGCCATAGGTGGGTAGAGTCTCGACACAGAAGAGAATGATTGACAAAAGCGTCATCAGTACCGACCACACCGCCACCACGAACGCCAGCCGCGATGTTTCCGGGAACTCGAAGATCATCCAGATGCGCCGGAGCGTTGCGTTGGACGGCCACGTGATTTGCTCGGTGGTCACACGATCCGTTGGGTGATCACGTGATCTGCTCGGTGGTGTAACCCTCCGAGCGGCGGTACTCGTCGATGGCGGCCGGCTCCAGACGGTAGAAGACCAGCTCGTCGAGGAAGACGTCGTCTGGAACGGGCTCCGGGCGGCGCAGACGACCACCGCGCTGGTAGTATATGAAGATGGCCTTGGTGGTTTTCTTGTAACTGCTGCATTTTTGTTGGTGCCGCTTATACTTGTTATTTTTGATGCCCTTCTTGCTGCTGTTATTCTTACTGCTGTTGCTGCTGCTGCTGCTTGGTGGAACATTCTGTAGCATAAGAAAATCTTTCGAGTGTACAGCATAACCTGGTGGGGATCGGACGACAAAAAGTCAAACGCCGAATCAGTTCTGCCAAAGATTGCAAGTCACTGTTGTGTTGTTGTTGTTGCTGCTGCTGTTATTGTGTGTCGCGCTGGTAGTAGATGAAGATCGCCTCGAAGCTGGGTCGATGTCGGTCGAAGAAGAATTCGCCTCGTTCTCGGTCGTAGAAAGGCGCTCGTCTCAGACGGTCGCCGAGCGACTGACTGACAACATTGCTAACTCAGCCTGGCCATCCCTTCGTGGCTAAGCACAATGAGTGACTGAGTGAGTAGAGTTTTAGGTCCCGTGGCTCGATACATTTTCATATAAGCAGGTCATTGACGGTCGCCGAGAAGTGTGCTCGGGTGGCGCTCGAGTACACCGAGCGCCGTCTCGAAGTGATAGCCGCTGACGTTGATACGCACGCGTTGCTCTGCACCTCTGCAACATCCAGCAAAACAATTATTTATAGTAACCGTGGAAATAAGTAATTCTAACTCCGATCGGCGCATCGTGCCATTCGTGCCAGTAAATAAGTGAGTTTTAAAACGATTACATCGCTGCTCGGGTAGTTTACATTCATAAGTGGTGGGCTACGAGAATGATGTGGAACAGATGAGTTTTCAGACGGGACCGGAAGACAGCCACAAAGGTGTGGAGGTGACGTTGAACACGTCACCTCCACACCTTTGTGGCTGTTCCAGACTGTGGCAGACTGTTCCAGACACGAGCAATCTATGCCAGTATATTATAGACGTGACTGTGAGCTGTATGTACTATGAGATATGATAAAATATTTCAGGATGCTACCAAAATCTAATTATTTCCTTCCTGGTGCAAAAGAGACCTTTCCAAATAGTGATTGACATCCGTTTGTAGCGTTTCATTTATTTTGCCGAAAAAAAAACGGACAGACTTCAAACACAATCTGCTCGTCTACATTAATAAAATTGCCGAATATCAAAGCACGATCATGTAGTTTACTGTACGGGAGAGGAAATAAGCAAACACACCAGAACGCATCATGGCACACAATCGCACTAAAAAGTATTTTCGCGCAGCACGCGTCACTTATCGTTACTCCAACTGCCGGGCGGAAACATTCGTGCGAATTGGTTTTTCTACATTTTTTAATATTCGAGTTAGAACTTAGGATCCTGTGTACAGTACAAACGGACAGACAGACGAACAGACAGGCAAGGCGTGTAATGCGTGTAGGACGGCAGCGGGCGAAGCAAAGCGTCTGGCGTAGCCTAATACTATAAAGACTTTCTTGGAGCACGTACCGTAAAAGTTTACTGAAGACCCGGCGTTTATTAAAGAGCCGTGGCGTTGATTTGTACGAACGACATTGTTGCAAATATGCTGTACTAGTACTACAACAATTAGTACAGCAACAACAAAAACTACTACTACTACTATACTACTACTACGGGTAATGCAAGAAACTACTACATGTTACCCAGTTTATTGTGGTGACCCGGAGTTTATTAGAAGTTTTTTACGGCAGTACTAAAGAGTAAGTAGGCCAATCTTTGGCGCAGCACGCGTCAGTTACAGGTCATTGCGTGGATCGGGAAATAGAATGGCGGCACAGCAGCTATCGTTGGTGCTTGATGCCGCCAGTGTCGCAGTAAATAGTCTTCCCCATTACACCAGCCACTTCAGAGCACTGAATGTATACTGCTCGGACGAAGCGAAGCGAACGAGTCCCACCAGACGATCGTCATCATCATCATTTATCCAGGGATGCACGAGACCTTTCAGACCGAGACGAGACCGAGACCTTGAGCGTTTTATGTAATGATCACTAATGACATTTTGTCTGACATTTTACTAACATTGTAATGCATTGTCGAATGTCCTTAGATTCAGTAGCCTACATACATGTATGTCGCAATCCAGCCTTTTGGCTGCAACAGTTTAATAAACGTTTATTTCGTTCGTCTCACTTCATTTTAAACACTTTGTCTAAACACTTTGTATAAGATGAGACTGAGACGAGACGTCATTATGTCTCGAGACGGTCTCGAGACCGAGACCAGTCGTCTCTGTCATCATCAACATCATCGTCATCATCATCACTGCTCTTTTCATCTTTCTGTCTCACTGTCTGTCAGTCGGTCTCTAGTCCGACTCACTTGCTCACATTCACGGTCGCTCGCTGGCCACTCGCCCGTCGGGATCTGATTAACGCCGCCCGATATACATACATAAACGGTTCAACAGCACATTCCACGTTGACAGCAAATTTCACCCGATAATCGCTAGGTCATCGTCACCTTTTCATGACCTATCTGCTTTCGGCCTGTTAGCGTGTGTCTGCACGTCGTCGCATAATGTCAATGTAGTTTTGTACTCATTAGATTCTATCTGATTAACGCCGCGTCGTTGACAGACGATGCTGATGAAGTCGACAAGACTTCGTCATACTTCATCGTCTTCTTCTACTTCTTCAGAATACACGTCAAACAGCATCTATTTGAAAACTTCCGAAGACTCCTCACTCCCTCGTGTGATAACGGGAAGGGGAATTGGCCAATCATCCGAACGAAGTTTCGTTAGCGTGACGAAAACGGTTTGCCATAATTTGACAGACGATGCTTAGAATAATTAAGGCCCACCGCGACGGATCTAGCCGTCTATGACCAAATCCGCTTTCTCTTCTTCCTCTTTTTCTCCTTCTTTTGTTTTCGAGTTAAGAGCCCATGGAGACAGACAGATGGACAGATCCCTCCGAGACACGTAATGCGTAGAGGACGGCCGCATAATAATACAGAAAATGCTGTTAGCATGACGGTTTGACTGACAGACAAACGATGCTTAGAATATTGGAAAGGGCGCGGAGTAGGTCTACCACAGACACGCAGCTGCTGCAGCTGACCAATTCATGGGTCCTGCAATCAATACATCAACGTCTTGGACCACTGTCCCGCAGACAAAGTACCCCATCTTTCTGCGACTAAACCCCCTCCGCTGTTAACCACTTTGCCGATAAAACCTTTGTTTTCAGAAACAAAGTGGTGGCAGCTTTAGTTTAGCTAACCTGTTCGAAGTTGAGTTAAAACAGTTTAACATGCAAAATTCGAATCCCAGCGATCTAGCCCTTATATGCCTAAGCTTTTACGGCAGCCTCACATTCCTAAGAGGGGGTCAAAATGACCCCCTCTACTAATAGTCGCATTTTGCTCGATATTTCAAGGCATTCTATGCATCACTCAAAAGTGTTTCAGATAAAAACTATGAAACTGTCTGTTATTGGTTGTTTAAGTAAGTAAATAAATAAATAAATAAGTAAAACATGAATTTATATAGCGTATAGCGTATAAATTAACCGTTTTTTTTACTGCAGTTGAATTATATTTCTTTTTTATTGCCGAAACAAAACAACTAGTCAGATAAACAACAAATAAGCACGATAACTAAAAAATGCAATTCGTGATAAATTTTAGCACTGACAGTAATAACAACTAATTTATAATACCAACTAATAGCTAATTTATCGACGCTATCCGATATGTCCCAAAATCTGAAAAACTTGACCTGCAATATGTCAGAAAATGCCTTTGATGTATAGGAACAGATAGACAAAATATATTGGTGGTATCGGCGCAATACAAAAAATTATTTCTAAAAAACCGCAGGAGGGGGTCGTTTTGGCCCCTCCTTAGGCATAATTTTTCAACAATATTTCGACAAGCAAAAATTTAGGGGGGGAATAGCCCTCAACACTCGATTTAAACGGAAATAACTGAAAGTACTGTACATTACTTTTAAGTATACTGGATTCTGGCAGTTCTGTATGGGAGTTTTGTCCTAGGGGGCGTTAATTATCGCAGAAAAAATTCTGTCGCAGAAAGTTTTGTTGTTGAGTGTTTCGTTTCAAGAAATTTGTCGTAGCGTAAAAGTATCGTCGTATAGGAGAGGATTACATATCGGGGGATTCTGTGCCAGGCAGTACGGTTTGTCGCATGGGGTTACATGTGCCCTCGTGTAAAAAATCGTTGTTGTTGCACATACCTACATCCCTAGTGAGTTGATAACGAGAAGTTTAAAATTCGTGGAAATTCGTAAAGACTATAAAATAAAATTCGTAAAATTCGAGTTATCGATCTATCTACGTATGTTTGTCGCACTGGGGTTTTGCGATAGTGAGTTCTGTCTTCGGCGGACGGCGCGGCGACAGACAGACACGGATGAGATGCAAGGTCACGGAGCACGGCTACACGACTTGGGACTGACTGCGTCCATTCCACAGCTGCAACTGGAAGATCCGCCGTTCCACGCATATGATCCACGCACATAATCCGCTGAGCTCTGTCGACAATAAGCTCTGCCCACCGCGCAATCAATATATTAGACTGACAGTTGTGCGTCTAGACTACTGTCGACGCGTCCGTGACGTCTGCTGGTAACTCTTCGCAGCGAAAAAAACGCGCGAAACGTCCTTATTTTAGAACTCCGATCTACTGGACTCAGACTTAGTGCTGTGCGGCTTGGCAGTATAACTACACGATATTGATTTATATATTTTAACTCACTGTTTTGTTAGAACATCGTCTAAATCCAGTGTTGCAATGGTGACTATCGTTGAGGGCTATTTGCCCCCCCTAAATTTTTGCCTGTCGAAATATTGTTGAAAAATTTTCTTGTCGAAAAATTTTTGTCCAAAAATGCAAAATTTGGAAACGTAGAACGATTGGTTTAGCAAAAAAATTAAAATGTTCAGCACACGTTACCTTTTCTGAAATTTACAACTGCCTGTCGAAATTCTGTCGGAAAAATTGCAACTTAATTCTGCCCGCGTACTTTTTTTAACGCACAACGTCGCCGACTGCGTTGTTATTTCTCACCGCATGTTCAGACTGCGAATACGGAATTTTACAAACGTTCTGTATCGTCGAATTCATTGGACTCTGACTAAGTGGACAAAGTATGGACGCTACTACATCACTAGATTGCGGGGTATTGTTTTCAGACGGATGGATTGTGGCTTAACGATTCTTGACGACGACATCGTTCACGCGTCATCCTCTTGTCCTCTGAATAGCCTAGGCTACGTCAAAGACTAGGCCTACATTCCACCACAATCAGTCTCCCAGGTACCATGACTATAAGTTTGGTCCACTGCAGTCGAAAGGAGTCACGGCCGTTTCGCTTCATAGACATCGATCTGCACTGCCGGAATCTTCTGAAAAAAGTAAGAGTACGTAATATAAGCAAAATGTAGGCTATAGCACACTTGCATCAACATCTCTACCCGCAAGTTGCAAGCGCATAAGTAAATTGCGATGACGTATATACAGGGTGTGCCAAAAATGACCCAACTTGTTTTTGTCAGAACTTCGTCAAATCTTTACCAAATATAATAATTTCTGGTATACCGATAGCCAGAACGACAGAAATATATAAAGCATACTTATTGTTCACCTCTCTTAGTTTATGTAAACGCACTACCGTGTGAAACGCAGATGTTCCAAATTGTTACATTATATGGTGATTATCAGTATCAGATCGCTCACTTTTTTATTATTAATTTGACAGAGAGTGCTATGTGATGTAATAATTTTGTGGTAGTAAATATTTACGTTTAAAATAACAAACAACAAAATAACTGACTGATGAGCTTAAAACACATTATATCCATGAATGAGGGCTGTGCATTTTTATCAGTTGATCGTTAATGCTGCTGTTAGCCGTGTGCTTGATTAAGTTGTTTAAATTTTTGCTACAACAACTGAGCATTATGCAACAATTTGCAACATCTGCGTTTTACACGGTATAGTGCGTTGACATAAACTACGTAAGGTGGACAGTGAGTGTACCTTACATATTTCTATCGTCTTGGCTATTTGTGTGCCAGAAATTATCGAATTTGGTGAAGATTTGACGAAGTTCTGACGAAAACAAGTTAAATCATTTTGGCACACCCTGTAGAATTTAAAGAACAGGTCAGCACCAGACCAGAAGCTGAAGCCTTTTGTAAACGAATACATTGGGATGGAGGCCTACTACATTTTGGTATTTCATAATGTCAGTAAGCAAAAAAGTGGTCTTGCCCCTTAAATACGCCACTGGTAAATTGCGTATAGAATTATCAATTTCGCAGCTCAAAGACTGAACACATTCGTTTGTCAGTGAAGAATAATACCAAGACGCATGCTAATTCCCAGTCTACATGCAGTGGGACTGAGCGACTGAACAGTAGTCGCCAGAGGCCAGTGTCCGGTCCGGTCGGCTAAATCATGCAGCGTGCAGTGCACTGTAGAGTGTATACGTAAGTTGAGGCAGGGCAATTTGTGGTCGACCGTCGGTCATCCATCATCTCTGTTATTCTCTGTACGTCGCTGGACCCCAAGCAAAGCGGTGTAATCCTGGAACGAACTCATATGGCGATGCGCAGAATCTTGCTTACATTTTTGCACGTTTTGCGCTTTGTTTCGAAACCGTCATATGCAAAGAAATACAGTAAATTTTTTAGTCTAACTGACACAGTAAAAGTGTATTTTTTCAGCCGCAAAAACTGTTCTAAAATAAAATTAAAAACAATTAATTATGGGTAAAAAAACCAAAAACAAATTATACAAATTATAGATCTACATTGTACACTACAAAATGTTTCAAACATCCCATTACACCATCATAGTGACTATATAGCTCATCCGTTTAGAAGGGATTCACTTAAAATAGTGTACAAAATGCGTTCCATCTTTGGAAAAAAGTGAGGACGCCCCAGCCGTGTCCCCGTCCATCAACCCCTGACGGGAAGCGTAAATTGCACCAATCCTCGACAGAACTCTGCAGAACGAAGGCCGCCAGCGCCACTGTAACTAAGGCTGGTGCTTAGGCGATGTAGAGAAATGTGACAGCAAGACGTTATAGTTCTACAGTGACAAATAAGGCCATTTTCGGCGAAGTACGATGCAAATATATCGGGGAGAATTCTTTTGTATTTCTGAATGGAAAAAAATTAAAAAAAACATATAGAGTCTGCTGAGAAATGTGAAAGCAAGACGTTCGCATACATCCGGCGCGCAGTGATATCGCTTCCGGGTTCCTTTTTTACCGGCGCTTCTGTTGCTTCCACGTCCACGAATTACAGCCCATAGGGTTATGACACATGCACATATAAATTTCCTCATTTTCAGTCACGAACCTCGGTGACGGATGACTGCCTGTATGTTTTTTTCAGCAAGGCGCTGATTGAGTTTTGCCATCAAAACGGACGTATGGATTTATGCATTATACAGTGTGAGGTGCGCCGCGGCACAACTTTATATATAAATCTGCAGCCTCCTAAGGTTTTACTAAAATATAAAAAATCCCTGTGCTTCCAGTCGCTGTAGTCTGGCGAAAAAGTAAAGACGGTGGAACATTTATTTCTTTATTCATTCATTTGTTTTTGACGCGCTACAGCTATGCTGTAAAGCGCAAATGGCACGATTGTCGTCTGTCTGTCCGTAGGTCACGGATGTACTGTGGCTAAACGGTGTGAAATAGAGCCTAGGTTGCTATTGATCACTAACAGGAAGTTGCATATTGGCTTTTAGATGACATGAAAATCATTGACCTTGGATGAACTTAAAAGTCAGTACTGCAACAGGAACTGTAGAGGCTGTAGCGCGTCTTCCCTAGCGACAGTTGGGCTTTTTTGTAATCTTCATTTTATGACATTTTATGCGATAGCACAAAACAGCTCGTAAAATCAGTGACACACTGAATAATATAATTATGTACCAGGTACCTATGAACTGAAGAAAAATACTGCAGCATAACAGGTTATAGATACAAACAGTTTTGTTTCAGTATAAAATTTTGAAAGCAGACGAAAAAAAACTGGACCGATATTTTTATTGGTCCAATAAAGATTTTCGGACAGAGGTTTTTGGAAACGGGTCGAATAAAAGCACAGAATAGACCTATTTTTTACACCTAAGCGAAGCTTGATCCTTTGCCGTTTTCCACAGCAGTTAATATTGCGGTCAAAGTCGACGGTGTTTGCGACACCTTATTCGAGTGTTGCCGACGGTCACACTTGGCCTATCTAACGTCATTCGATTGGTCACGCTTGAATGAACTCGTGGCTCATGGAGTTGGCAACCCGTAATACCACTGCAGACATAGTGCTACAGACCGGCAGTATTTACAAATGCGCTGTATCGTGATATATTAGGAATAGTGTTGTCATTATGGTACCTGCGTGACGACAGCTGAGTGTCAGTAACGGACACTAAACTATGCTCGCAAATCCGACGCTAAAGGCGCGTACAGAGCTAACGAAATGAACTGAACTGCCAGTTCGTCCCTCAGTACAGATCATGCGACGCAACTAGACATGGCATTTTAGTTTAGTTTAGTTTAGTTCAGTTGTATCGCGTTGTACACGCCTTTAGATGATCTACATTGACAATGCTACAAGCTATGCACTAAGCTATGCTCGCGAGCATCGTATTTGGGCACTGCGTCGCGGTTGCCACCAAGAGCAACCAGCCGGATGTCAGCGTCATCTTTAACAACAGCCCGGTGTGGTGCTTATTACCGACCAGCCAGCTCAACCCGTCTTCTCGTCGTAGCGGGATACAGGTAAATCGTCATCTTTAACAACAGGAACGGCCCACAGCGAGGCCGGTTGCTGCAGCTGAGGACCGCAGTTGACGAGACTCAGGGACAGAGACGATGAAGCTGCAGGGAAGACGATGACGAAAGCAATAGGCTAATGGCAATACGACCAAACGTCTAGGTGACAGTCAACAGTCGTCGAGGTCACTGTCCTGCGTCCTTGACCTTGACCTCATCAAGGTCAAAGTCACGCAGCGTGAAGTTGCTTCTAGCAGTAAACACGCAGGTACAGGAATGATGAAGCTGCAGGAAAGATCGTGTTGGAAGCGGTGAGGGGCAGGAGGCGATGTCGAGTCATTTGACGACCGCTCACCCACTGCACAGCCGCCAGCCGCATCATCACCTGCAGTCAACCGATCAATGCACAGATGTAAAACGGCCCAGAAAAATATAAAAAAAACGTTTAAAACGTTTAATAAAAACGTTGGCCATAAACTGTTCAACCTCTTGCTTAGCGCCTAATGGTGTAAGAGCAGTATACCTGGAACTGTAGTCCAGTAGATAATACTTTGTTTAATTTTAATTCAACCTTGTAATAATAAGACCATAGCACTAGACTAACCAAATATACTAGATAAAAGACTCCTTATTTAGTATATTTAAGCTGAGTAAACTACTTTCACTGTGACCTATTAATTTGATACTGTGGTTTCAAAAATGTTTTCGCAGTTCTTGATGAGGTTTTCAATGCACGTTTTTTTCAAAGTAAAACATTAAGAAAAACACGTTAAAAACGTAAAAAAAACATGGCAAAAGTACAAAAGTAAAAAATCGTTTTTTAGCCTACATCTATGAATCAATCCATCAGTCAATCCATTAACAAATCCATCAGTAATTTTGACGGCTGCAAGATGCATCACCGCCTTCAGCATCACACAACAACTTAGTAAGTAAGCAAATAAGCAAATTATCATCTGATGTAGCGCTTACTTGAAAAAAATCTCGCTCAGTACATTTTGTGATTATCGTCGTCAATATTTCGCAAAAAAACTCGCCAGTGTTCTTTCGCTCATTATTTCGATATTTTGGCTTCATGTACGTGTTGTTAATTGTACCTGCTGTGGCGAATTTAATGACGACGGTGATGATGATGAAGCTCACCTTTCCAGATGTCGACTCAGTCGACCATGTTGCTTTGACCTCGGGGTCATCGAGGTCAAGGTCGTCGTCGGACGCTGAGCGGTCGAAGCAGCATGACTCGGACATTGCACGACTGAGCGCGTTGGGTGGAGATATCCGACCAGCTCCTCGTGACGTCATCATCGTGACTTTTACGCACCGTTTGCGACCCAGTGACGTCATCGCTGAGCACGGCTTCCGGTCAGCCCGTGACGTCATCGTCGCTTCTTCAGCGTGCACCACTTCCGGTTCCGCTATTCGCCGGCTCTGCTGCTATACGCGATCATGGCCAGTAACAACCTCGGTGCGATCTGGCATCGTTTCTGCCCAGATTTGGCGTCGACTTAAAGGCAGCGAAAATTAAAAAAAGATTCTTACTCCATCTTCAGCAAGCGCGATAGAAATATTACGCAACGCTTGACTCCAGTATGTTACAGGCGCTTAGCATGCATGCTACGACAGCTCTCATTCGGCACCACGCGAATTTCCGAGAATTAGATCGTCGAAGTCAGACAACAACGTAGCGTTAAGTAAATGGCTCGACTTCGGTGGCAGTAACCGTCTTCCTGTAATGAACATCGACGTCTGGAGCAGACCGATATCGCTGATCCAGCAGCCATGTATAGCCCACGCGACTGTGACGCGAGAGAAACGCTCTGAACAATTTACTCTGTTGAAAGCCGTTCTCTTTCCGCTTGTTTTAGCCCGTTCGGTCTTGCTGACCTGGCAGCTGGTGTTTAAGGCCGAAACTCCACTAGCTCCGACTTGTTGTCGATTTATCGTATAATTTGCTACACGACAGAATCTACCACAAATCGAAATAGCGAAGTTTCCGCTTATTATTTAGCGCAAAGCTCACGCATGAGAAACACGGTCCGAGCAATCTGTTTCAACGTTGAAAGCCGTTCTCTTTCTTACTCTCTCTGTCTTTCTGCAGTCGCTTGCTTCAGCTGCCCGGGTCTGGCTGATCGCGGAGTCGTTGTCCGGCGGGACTGAAGTCGTTTCCTGCAGATTAATCGCTAGCTGTCTGCTGCAGGCGACCACTGACGACGTATACGTATACGGACAAATTGACCAGCAACGTGGAGCCAGCCTATACTGCAGTGTCTGCGAGCAGCGTACAATGATGCCACACACAGCGTCGTCGTCGAGCACGAAGTGTCACGTGACGCTCTTAGCTGATTTCAGCGACGCCAGTGTTGGCGCTCGGATAATAGAGAATTTCTTTGCGTGTCAAGAGTCAGCGAGTGAGTTAGCTGTGTCTAGTCTATTTCACTGCATGACACGAAGGGCGCTCCCTCCCCACACGCAAAAAAATTAGCTGGGTATGTTTTTATCGGCTATGCGTTGAATATAAACTTTGCTAATTCCTCACATCAAAAACCGTGATCACAGTTTCTTGAGCTAGCTCATGCACGCTTGATTTCAGGGTTTGCTGTTGCTGTACTTCGGTCAGTGCAATTTTTGAACATTATTATTATTTCACAAAGTAGGCTTTAAGGTGTGAACTTTAACGACAGTTTTGTTGCAAATTGTCTCCCAACTAACGTCTATCAGTGAAAGAATTTTGAAAATCGCGAACAGTCAAATAATATGCGCGTGATTGCTTCTATGGAACAGTGCAGTGCTTGCTGTGGTTTAAGTTTAGGCCTTGGTTTGAACATACGGATAAAAGAAATTGGAGCTGAAGAGACGGAGATAAGAAGAGGCCCAAAATTATGTGCCATTTTGGAAGGACAAAAGTGATCGTGGTCCATCCATCCAAGTTTTCTAGCTTACGGTCTTCGGCCGTCTCGAGCAGGATCCCATAAACAGAAACACCACACTACAGCTTTCTGTAGGCCTATATCGGCTTTTTTCGACGACTAAATCTCAACCTGGTCACTCTGCAGTATCAGACCACAGTCTTCTTATCAATCAGTAAGCTCATAGTACGAAAGAGTCGTAATAAAATTTGCATGGGACTCGATCTAGGCCTATACTGCCACGCACACAGTGATTCACAAGCGCTAACAATGGGATGCAAAATAACCGCTCTCAAAATGGTGATACAGCAGCTACCAGCCATTTTTTGTGCGGCCGTCCTATAGGCCACATTACGCGTCTTGCCCGTCTGTCCGTCTCATACCGGTTCCTAACACGAAAACAAAAAGGCGCAGAAAACGAATATTAGTGTGAACGTTTACAAACATCTCAAAAATCACGATTAAAATACGAAATTAAATTTGATTTGTATTATAAAATGCACGACAAATAAAAACCTAAAAACCGGTGTTTTATCAGAAGTATTTTCAAGCCATGATAAAAAATACACGAAACACAAAATGTAATCGACGTGTACTGTACAATAACAAGAAATAATAATCATTATTGATATATCAGTGTTTCCACGTTTGATTGCCATAACAACTTTAAGACACGGTATCGCAGTCAGTTAGTTCAACAGACTTGCTCTGAGCTAAGCTACAGTCCGTGAAATTTCACCTTTAACCACATTCTCTGTACACAGTGTGAAGTTATTCCACAGCTGTGATCATACCACCTATTTGCAGCCTGCAGTGGTATAACGGGTTGATAACCCACAGGTGCACTCAAGCACTCGACCGTTGGCGACCATGTAATAGGCCTAAGTGTCAGTTAAACCATTGTCTGGAGTGTGTAAGTTCGTATAAAGGCGAGCATAAAGCAACTTAACTAAACTAAACTAAACTCGATATTCAGCCTTTTTGGAAATGTATTGAATTAAATAAGGTAGATGGCACCAACATACTGCAGTTCAGTTGGTTCGCTTTGTACTGTCCGTGCAACACAACTGCATGCTGGTAACTGACAGTTCAATTCAGTTCAGTTCTGTCGCTTTGAACATGCCTTAACACTCTACTCGAGAACGCGGTTTAAGTTAACACACACATACTCAAATCACTGATTCACCTAAGCTTCAGTTATCATCAAAATATAATCTTTAGGCCTACCGTCAGCGAGCAGCCAATGGAGAAATTTGTGCATAATTAGAAATACCTCCTTGGAAACTGGACCAATAGAATGGAATGCCACAAACAATGAGCGAGGCCTGCCAGAAGATTAACATTAAAGTAATTGGAATAGCGGCTCCATCTAGCAGCAGTAAGAAAGCTCTGAAAACCAATATTTTTGATCTTTTACCAGTTTCAATCAATCCTCAAATAAACACATAACTCAGGTTTGCATAAATCGCATAAGATTTTCAATCAAAAGGTCATTTTTCCAAAAAAGCTGAACTGTATTTGGGTACCATCCAGATTGAAGAGCTACAGCAAAAAGATACATTTTTGGGCAACTTTTTATTTATTCTGTCTGACGGACGACTGGCCCCAAGAAGATGCTTTCACACAGCATGCTTTGTTCCAAGTCACAATCATTATAAAGCTATTTACCCATGTTGAGCATAGCAACAGCGTAACAACAGTACATCATAATAATAACGCTACAATAACGCATCACAATATGCACCATCATTATGCTAATATCAGGTAAATGCAAGTTAGTGTTGCCACAAACGCAAACTGAACAACGTAAACTCCCTTCTCTCCCTTTAAATTCTCTGGCAGCTGTCAAATTCCCAGATACTTACATGTTTTCAGACGAGTTGTCACCTAGCAAGTAGCAATCAATCAAATTATATTTTTAAAAACACCATTTCAATACAACTTTCTGAAAAAATGCCAAAATTTATGAAAAAATATATGAACAGATTTTTAGCAATTCCCAAAAATTACACAAGCCCTGTTGCAATGTTCTGTATATGAGTTAAGTAATGAACTAATGCTGCAAAAACATTCAACATTCCGAGCATTCTCAGCAGTCAAAAACAAATTCACACGAGAAATCACATATTTGCAAAAGTCTTCAAAAACATAATTATCATGCAAGATTTCTTGAACAATGTCCAATTTGTCAGAATATATGACACAGAAAATCACCAATTACGATACACGCAAATCACCAACAGCAGCACCGTTAACTACCTAGCGTACGACTGGAGACAACAAACCGGGAATACTCAATGAGATGTTAGTGGAAAACAACAAAAAACAATCAATGCTCAGCATTAATAAACACTGTATATAATAAACAATCGATTTATATAGCACACCACAAAGTCACAAAAAATTGCGTGCTCTGAATTTTCAAAATCGGCAAAAAGCAAACTAATGATTCGGTTAAATAGCATTTCAAAGTGCCAATTGAGAGAGTTCGATTTCAGACACATGGTCTGGACACTGAAAAAGTCATCACCATCACCTTGTTTCCCAATAAGATATTTTCATACCACGGGACCGATGTGCAAATTTTCCCAAGTATATCCTAACTTCTTTCTCCAATTACTTTTTTCTTATTTCAGTAACTTAGAACTTCCAAAGTTTTAAAAGGAATTTCTTAAGCTGATTTATAAAATCTGTCTTAAGACTTCACTACTTATCTGAAAGTGAGTGATTTCATGCTGGAATTCAGCTCAACTAAAATTTATATTGATTTCAACAGGACAGAGAAATTATGTGAATTAATCAAGATAATAAATGCACACAAGTTCAATGTTTTCTTAAGTCTACCAACATGCTTTCCTAAGTTTTCCTAGGTAAGTCAGTCGAAAGCTTCTCTTCAAGATTCCTTGTAAATCATATTCTTTGCTTCAGATTTTCTTCTGTCTTTTCCCCCAAATTCTCGACAAATTGAGCCTTGGAAAAACTTCAGCATGATTCCACAGACTCTTCAACTTCAACTGCATAAATACGCTAACGTACGTAATATGCTCAAAATGTGCACTAACACAGTGATGCTGTGTAACAAATTAGCACGATCGACTGAACTGAATGTCAGGCACTAAAGCATCAGATACATGCCATACAGCAGTGGTGTACAACCTTTCTGAGACACAGGCCACACAACACAATCTTGAAGTCACTGCAGCCCAGACCAGTGCAAAATGCTACTGTCATTAATGACAACAAGTAAAGCCCTGCTAACGCAAACGGGAACGCGCAACAGCGGTGCACCGTCGTCTGCTGGTGATCCGTAGACTTCATCCGTAGATCTCATCCATACGGCTTTTGGCTACAGTTTCACAGAAGGCCCAGTAAAACAAATTCAGTCACCAGATGGCGCCAGACGACCTACGACTAAATAATATGTACGCCCTATAGTGGTTTACTTTTACTCACCAGATGGCGCCACTATCTCGCTCTGGCAATGCCATATCGGCTGGATATCGCAAATTTTTCCGACCTGCTCTCATTTAGCGCCCTCGTTCGGGGTGACTCCCTTCGATTTTATGGAAAACTCTATGGTTCCTGAAACTAGAGCCTTCCCAGCAGCCGACGGTGAAGATTTGGTAATCCTAGCTTGCCCTGTTTATGACTGATCGACCCGTGTGACAGACGGACAGAATTGCGATGGCTAAGACGCGCTACAGCAATAGCTGCTGTTGCGCGTAAAAAACAGTTAATATATGCTGCATTAAAATTTTAAGAAGCTCATTGGTGTGTTCACATCTCAAATTTGAGATATATGTCACTTTAAACAAATCCAGAAAGAAAGTAAGACAGTAAATATGTACCGGGTGGCACTAAAAAACGTCCCAAAATTTGCATAACTATAATAGCACGTATACTTCACGGAGATAAATTTCTTTTTGTAGACAAATATGTTCTCTTACTTGCTTATAAATTTCACTGACCTCACTTATGACACCAATGAGTGTCGCTTAATGACGTAAGGCAAGTTAAAAAATTAATTATGCAAAGACAGCGCTCCATCACACCGCATCAAAGCGACTCAAAAATTTTTTTCAACACAACACGCCCAATTTCGTCAGCTCACAGGAATGGAAACTGCATTCAACAGATTTCAATCTACTACATTATTCAGTATGGGATACCTTGCAACAACTAGTCTGCGAAGAAAGGCATGAACCATTTGCGAACTCAAAAATCTTCATAATGTTATCTCAGACAAATGGCATGATGTCGCCATCAGACAGCCAGAATCAAAAAAACCATATAGCAATGAAAAACACGTCTAGCAGTAGTGGCAAAAGAGAATGGAGGACCTATTCAGCACTTTTTCTGCCGATCAGTTACTGATGATTCGGCCTACTGTGACGTTTTGGCATAGCCTGCGTACAAGCGGCAACGCAAATAATGAACCGTTTGCAAAAATTGCTTCATGGCGTGTAACGCTATTTTGTTTGTATCACGGCTAATATCGAAGTGTTTTAGGCGAAAATTTTTACACATATTCATTGATGTTTGCTCATTACATAAATGCTTTTGAGCTGATTCATTTCGACCATTCGGCTGAATAATGCATGCAAATGTTCAGGACGTTTTTAGCGCCACCCAGTACAATATAACATAATTTCATATTTTTGCTGTTTTCCTGTTACATCTCGTGGGCTGAATAACAACCCATTGTGGGCCGGGCATTAAGCACTAACGCCACTTATGACATTCTGCAATCTTGCTATCATCTTTTGATAAAATCTCGGCGTCGGCTAAACCAAGGTGAAAAGTACGGTCGCGGCCTGTCCAGGTTACGGCAGGAGTTTCCGCTGCAGACAGACAGTTGGAGCAATCTCTTGTTGAGCTCCAGCAGTAGGTTAGGGTCTGCACTGTCACGAATGTTCTTTAGCTGATATGGGTCATTCTGCAGGTCGTACACCTCAATGTAACTCTGCACACATACACTGTTGCAACGTTAATAACTTACAAGCTAGCAAGTATATAAATTCAACAGATTAGAACCTTTGTGGTGGCTTGGTTACGATGCTGGACTTTAGGTCAAAAGGTCATCAATCTGACTCCCGATCTAGTTGCTGTCAAGTGGCTACTACTAAGATAGGGAACTGTCTGTGAACACGGAAACTACCAACACCAAAATAAACTCAGTTTTTCATCCTTCTGTGTTAGGTAAATCAAGTATTGGCTCCACTTGGCTGGCGTTAGAGCCGGGCACATTCACCCGTGTTGGGTGACAGGTAAAACTATGTGATCCCATTTCCCGTCTAAACTGTTGCTGATTTGATAACCATAGCAGCCTTCATCGAAAGTAAACTGATAACAACTAAAACTAGATGGTGGTTATGATTCTGTCGACTACTATGCCTCCACCAACATGTGACAACTGCAAGGTTAAAAAGTGCATTTTTGGGCATATTTGACCCCACCATGACCTTGGCCCTTGACCTTTTAACCCCAGAATTTGACGCGTTCATCCTTGCCCTGAAGTCCATTAGTGGTAAAAGTTTGGTCAAATTCTGTCAACAAATACCCTAGATATCTTGCTAACAATGTCTGTTCGAGGCTCATGCTCGGACAGATGCCCGAACACTCGGGAAACATAATGCCTCTGGCCAATACGTTGGAGGAGGCACAAAAAATAACACAACCTAACAACAATTAACGATTGAATGATCATCAATTATAATGAAAGGATATCAGTGGCAATATTTCCCTTTAACAACTTCAACAGTTATTCAGCCACAACATGGTTTGTGCCAATAATTAACAATGATCAAAGTAATAATGATAAAAATGTGACTAAATGCCAAAAGTTAATCTTAAATTTCCACAGCCAAAAATATTGGATGAACGCATCAAATAGCTCCTTTAGTGGCAATAATGAAATGGCTCTTAAGAAATTAATAGCAGCTGGCAAGAGACTTTGCCACCCTACAAACGACAGTGACAACAGAGTTCACTAGCCAGTGACTATGACTACAGATAAGAAGAAACCTGGAGTATGAGAAGCAAATAGTTTGTTCCAGTGCCGACACAATGCGCAGTTGTACTCCTCCCTTAGCTATAAGCACTCAATCACTGCACTGCCATAACCTTTCCACCCTTAACCATAACACGACCTTTGACCCTTATCAGATAAAAAATCAGGTTTCAGCACACAATTTACCTCCCCTTTATTGGTGAAAAGTTTACATCAGTTATGATTTTTCTACATCATTCTGGTTTCTAGTTAAGAACCCAAAATGGGACAGAAGGATGGGAACAGAGAGACATGAATGGGCAAAATATGGAATGCGAGAATGGCTGGATAATGAACAGTAACCTCGTCGTCAGCAAACTGGCAGTAGACAACGTTCAGAGTGGAGTTAATGATGCGAACACATGTGTACGTGTTGTTTAAGGCATCTTCACACACGCAGTCCGGATAACAGTACTGCAAACAGATGTGCATCGGCTTTAATTAATTCACCATCTAAACACTAGCTGTGATAATTAATTGAGCATATTGATCTGTGCCATTTCAAATACGGATAACTGGGACAGATTGAAAGAATTAATTCTTAATTAATTAATTAATTAATAATAATTAATTAACAAAGTAGAACAGCTACAAACAAAAAGCTAAAACATACAAATGAGTCAAAAATGTAAAAAAATAAAACTATTTTAACTTAGCAATGGTTAGTGGTAGAAAAATGGGTGATATGTCAAATGTTTTCAAATTTTGTCGAGAAAATGCATAGCACACTTTGAAAAAGCACACTATGGATATTTTAACACTGTGGTTTCATCTAAGAACCCATTGAAGTGGAAAATGACCTCAACCCTGACTCGCATTCATGCGGACACATGGGCCACACTCCGATGCCATCCGTGTCTGTCAAGAGCTGCCACCTCTGCTTCTTTCCTGGTAAGCCCCATCTTTTGTAGGTCTTTATTGAACAAACCTATTAAAGATAAAATCAGACTGACTTTAGCATCAGTGTCGCTAAATACTTACAGAGACTTGCTGGTTGTTGAGTTCAGGACATCCCTTCACGACATCTTGGACTTCGCCATCATGCTCAACAAGGAACTCGGTGCGCCAGTTGGGCACCGGATCCACCGTGGACAAATTTCCGACAAGCAGTGACTTAAATGACTGGCCATCAACAAACTCCTCTGAGCCATCGGACACCTCGGCCAAGTCTACCAGCGTCGGTGCTATGTCTATGTTCAATATGATCTCCTGCGAACCACAGCAATATTAGATTAGACAAGAAATATTATTAGATTGTGACCAATCTAATGTACTCCTCGCGTGCATCATTTTCTTTTGTATTCTTTTAAGAGCTTTTTCGTTCCATTCGGCTTGTATTAGAGCCATGGCGTCTAATTGAGACCCGTTTAATATTATACTAATAGTGACTGGCGTCGAGGTCATTATTAGAAATTGTCTCCCCGAAGTTCATAAAATATTGCCCGATTTTAGAAACTGAGGGGGAAAATTTCCAATAATGGTCGATGACGCTAGTTGCCATTTGTCTCGTTATACCTCAATGCATGTGTCTATCTGGCACCGTTACAGAGATATGGCGCCTCAAAGACAATGGGGTCACGAACTTGACCTTTTGGGGTCACGTGACGTCATGGGTCACGTGACCATTCAACTCCCACGGGTCGACTTCCTAGGGATGGTCCATAGTGACATGCGTCTATCTAGCACTGTTATGGAGATATGGCTGTTTAAAGTTCTTCCAGGAAGGCTCTTCCAGGAACAGAGGTCCTCAATATTACACTGATTTCATATACTCCTCTTCACTACGTTAAGAATGTAGCACGCAAGGAGTAATAAAGATGCTGATAACTGATGTTATTAGCAGATGTCAATTGCATTGACAATGTACATTCTTATGAGACTGACTTTTAGCCGACCGTACTTAAGTAATGTCGAGCTATTGGCATGGTTGTCATCCATCCGTCCATAATGGATGTACCCTGGCTAACAACAGGGAAAATTTTTTACACAAATAATTAGCCATGCGTGTGAAACTTGGGCATGCAAAATTTCAGCGATCTACTCCAAGGAAAACATTTTTAAATTGGGGTTTAATGGGGGTAGGAAAAATGTGCATTTTTCAACGGAAAACTGGCCACATCTCAGAAACGGTGAGAGATAGGGCCAAGGTTACTATTAATTACTAATAGGAAGTGGCATATGTGCTTTCAGATGAAATAAAAAACATTGACCTTGGATGACCTTGAAGGTCACTGACAACCGATATGGTCAGCTATTCTAGCGACAGCTGGGCTTCTTGTTGATGTATTATTACGCTGCTAAGTTTGCCATTATCCCACTGGCTCTAAGAGTTAATATCATTAGTGTGTGCTGCTAAATCATACCTGTCTGACTTGACCTGGTTTGATTCCCGGTCCACGAACCATCAAAGGAACTCGAATGTCAAACTCGTACATCTGCCGTTTGTCATAAGGAAATGATAGTTGACCTGCACATAATGCACAGATTGATTTAGAATAACTAGTACAAATAGACTAAGTCAAACTAATGTACAACAGCACACAATTCACTTTTGTGATTTGTATCCAAAACACTGCACAAAGCACACACGGTTAACATCATGTTTACTCCTGCTCGACTGTTGAAATGCAAATTTTCAAATGTTTTCGAACAATAAGCCATGTTACATAAGTTAAATACAAAACTAAACTAGAAATTTGGGGCAACATGAGTCCGCCCAGTGCCCTAAGACTGATTGGACAGAAAATGTAGGGGGGGTGAAATTCCCACAGTAGCAGTCACGTGGCCCGCACTCAAATGCATTAGCATACGCAAAACGTGCACTGTTGACTTAGGGTGGGTAAACATTAGCCGCGTAATCTCTGGTGTTAGTGGACCAAAGTTCACCTTTTTTTTGTTCAATGTGGGAATGATTGCGGTTGATAACGCCGTTTACCGCTTGTTGACATCTCTATCCAGTCCAGAGATGTTTGCAGTCAAAGTCCAAAGTTGTCGTAAAATGTACTAAACTTTGGACGTTTTTTGCCCTCCCAAATTTTAAGGGGGGTGTGCCCCCCAAAAGTTGTACCAGCGTTACCACCACAATCCAGCAGCACATCAGGTGGCAAAGTTTTATGAAGCTACCTACGCCCTTTGGCTCCAAAGTTCTCATGGCAAATACACTACATTTTAGGCCAACTTTAGACCCCCTTTAAAAAAAATTCTAAGGGGGCTCGTCCCCGGTGGGGGTGAGCTAGTAAGATTGGTCATTCTCTAGTGCGTGTAAAAATCTGGGGATGCAGCACCCCTTAGGGGCCGAAATATGGTCTTTCAAAAAAGTCGATTTGGGTGGGTATGATTCCACATCAAGATCTCTGCAGATTTCAACACCACAGAATTCATCAAATGACTAAACTAAAAACACGGGCCGACACATTATGCAACTGTCCACCTGAATCTGCACAACCTTGACACCAACCTTAACTTTCAGCTTGCAGAATAAAAACACTGGCACACTGGTTACTGTCAGCCAAAAAATGTCAGCACCAATGTTTGGTTTTCTATGCCACTTTGTTTTCAAGTTTTGAAGCCAAACGGGCCAAACAAGCATACAGAGAGCAAGGGTAGAAAGACAAAACTTAGACAAACAGAAAGACGAACAAACAGGCAAGACACGTAACACAGCTTATTAAAACAGTTGCGTATTAAACAAGCAAACACAGACCAAGATGATATCCGTTGTCTGACATAAAGATGATGTACGTGTTATCAAGCAGGTGCTTGCTGTCCAATGCTTTCACAACTGATTCAACGAGGTCGTCGACTGACAGTAATGTTCTCCATCTGAACCAATGCATCACACCAACTGATCAATGAACTGATCGGTCAGTCTATCTGTCATCAATCAATCGCTAAATAAATCAACTAATGTCATCCACTTACAGTGATATACAATATAATATGATATTCGTTTAATACAAAAAGCAAACAAACTGCTATGAAGCATCAAACAAATGACAACATCCACTTACAGCAACGTTCTCCACCTAATGCACCATGTCCCAAAAGTAGTGGCCCCTCAGATAAGTTAGCGTAAAATCGTTAATACCGCTAATACCCGACAGAATTTTACAAAATTTGAAGCAGTCATTGAGACAATCATTCGGAATTAGCATTTGAAGTTTGAGCTCAAAGAGGTCATTTTTGGCCTCAATGCAACCTCTTACTCTAAGGCGAGTACGCTGCTGCTTGATCCTTTTGTCAATAACAATGCATTGACCGTAACAGTAATGTAAACAAACTCTGATGTCATAATGACGTTACACTGAGCACATACAGTAAACTGCGTACATCATAATGGGTGTGACTGTAAGTGATGTTAATATAATGCAGTGTATGATATTTCATTGAAATCCATGAACTACAAACTGAATTAGAAGTGTTTGAAGCAGGGGGGCTGCTAATTTTAGGACACGGTGTAGACATATTTATTTCGCCTCATGGGCTGCCACAAACACAGTAAACACACACACAATTAAATCGCTTCTTCATAGCTTTGTAACATCTGCTGATGCTCCCAATACCCTTCCTTTGCATATTTGTAACTGTGCTTTCATATGTCATCTTCTTAGCCATTTCTAAACGTTTCTATAGCCTAGCTTATAGGCCATCTCACTGCTCCAGACAATCCATTGTACCTATGAATCTCTGCAAGTTCCTTTCCAACATTGTGCACTGTGCACTATGCACCAGCTTACTTACTTGCTTATAATATACAAGAAATTTGAGCTAATGCTCACGAAACGCGTGAAAGCCTATAGCAGTTCCAGTATAATAGTTTAGCTGAAAATCGGGGTGTTCACACTAAGTTAATATACAAATACCAAATTCTCTATCTGGATCGCATGACAATAGTTCCATGGCACCACCTTTTGAATGATATAGACTTGTGTCGCAGCCTGAAATCGCCAAACAAATCCATAAAACCCCTTATTTTGGCGTTCAAGGTCATCCAAGATCATTGAATTCAGCACCAATCGAGAGCCAGTGTATGACTTCCTATTAGTGATTAATAGTAACCTAGGCCCTATCTTGCACCATTACTGAATACAGAGACTTATTGGCCAAATATCGCAAATTTTGCCCACCCCCTCTCATTTAGCACCCTCGTTCGGGGTGACCCCCTTCGAATTTATGGAAAAGCTTTATGGTTCCTGAAACTAGAGTCTTCCAGGCAGCCGACGGTAGGGATTTGGTGATCCTAGCTTGCACCGTTTTTGACTGATCCACCTGTGTGACGGACAGACAGACATAATTGCGATGGCTAAGATGCGCTGAAAGCAGTAGCTGCTTTCGCGTGTAAAAATGCATGTCACACTAGCACTGGTTGCATACAACCTGTTGCGATATGTTTCATCAATGACCTGAATTGATTTGTTGCTAAGTGGGTGTTTCACAGATCTTGCTAGCCAGTGACGATCCTGTTTATGAACACCATACAAGAGCTAAAGACTACTGTAAACTAACAGCTTGGCTATTAACCATCAGTTATAATATGATTAATATAATTTTGATCAACAATACGCACCAAAATGCAAAATCTGAAACACTATATAACTTTATAACATATAACTATATAACAGTTTATAACTGGGAAAATTTCAAGTTTTAATCATCAGTCTATAGGCCTTTCTGGCCTATCCTGGACTGCACCACTACCATTACTACTACTATATCATTAAACATGCTCAAACATAAAATCAACAACAAACAATCTTCCTGGTTGAAATTTTCCTGACAAATCCCTGCATTCTCGGCTTTTCCCTGCTGGATGTCAAATTCCCCAACATTCTCAAATTTTCCAGAATCCAGACACGAAGAGATCAAGCTGTTATCAGTGTACAAATATATGCAAAAATACCCGGACTCACTGAAGTGTAGTAGTCGAAGCTGCCATTGCGTGGTGCTGAGATGTCGGCAAAGGTTTTGCTATACTGCGGGGCCGGAGTGAAGGGAGCGTGACACGCAGGCGTGGACAACATCATCAGGAATGGCACCAGCTTCAGAGGACGTTTAATGAACTCCGTGGCTCGATCAGCCTAACACAGCAATTGAACAGCATATGCAAAATGTAAGTTACACAAAGCTCCTTCAGGGCTGAACACGTACACATGAGTGCAAAAAAAGCTAAAATGCAAGCTAAATGTGTGTACTTACGATAAGTTTGGTTAGATAGTCTTTGTCGTAATCGGAACCATGTTTTTCCTGTTTGCCATTCACTGACAATGTGTAGTCGTAATACACAGAATTACCAACCTGCAGAGTCACAAAACAAAGCACCTGTTTTCATCATTCATAGTATAAGTGACTCAGTAACAAAAGCAAATGATCAGCACCTGACTAGATTTTTAGCATATTTGGTCATGACCTGCAACAGTACCATGAAGAAAGCACTACAGTGGACACCAAAAGGCTAGAAAGAAAAAAGACCAAACAACATGTGAAGAAAGCAGGATATTAAAAAAATCTGGACAGCAGGTTTCAAATACACTACAGGAAAGTACAGCCAGAAAAAGGTGGTGACAGGACTACACACAAAGCTGAGTAAAAATTAACAGATTAATTACAGCCAATTTCCGGAGATTAATCGAATAAAAAAATCTCAATCAGTACCAGCCCTACAAGACATCCGTGAGTACATACAACAGATTACATCATGAAAACATAACAGACGAACGGACAGATAGATAATCACCAAAACAAAATAACACTTCTGACACTACCTATAGGCAACAGGTAGAAAGAAAACTACAAAAAAAACCCTGAAACTTCAAACTTACATATCAAGTGCAATAGCAAACCGAGCTTTGACGTTTTTTGCAAGAACGATTGGTACTTACAAAACAAGAAATTTGAGCTAATGCTCACGAGATGCGCGAAAGCCTATAGCAGTTCCGGTTCGGTAGTTTAGCTGAAAATTAGGGTGTTCGCGCTAAGTTAATATACAAATACCAAATTCTCTATCTGGACCGCATAACAACAGTAGCGTGGCGCCACCTTGTGAGTGATAAAGACAATAGCAAATGGAGCAGTATCATACAAAGAAGGTTGAAAAATGGTTCCTTACCAGGCCATGCCATACATCCCAGCCAGTGGGAACATGTCCAACGCCACCAGCGGCTTCCCTGCCGTACTGCAATCAGCCAACTAAACACTCTGCTTTTTTAAATAACTCACTGGCTGAAATGGTAAACAATAAGTTATATAAGGTCATCAAATTACAACATTTTGACAGTTTCTCCATTATCTCACATTTTGACACATCGCTTTTGACATTTCAACAGCCCCTGCCATGTTTCAGTTTCATTTTTGTTTTCACTGATTTTCGTTTTAGTTTTAATTTTCCACTTATTTTCTTGTTTTCCTTTGGTTTTCCACAACCTTTCAGTTTAATATAAAAAGAGCATTTGATGAATGTAGCATTGCACTGGGTGACCACAAACCTTTGAACCAATTCAATCAGCTTGAGCCACAGATCTGCCTAAACTGGTAGCTGTAATATGACAGTCACCATCATCAGCTATTAAAAATACAAGTAACTTGTCAAATTATACGAACTAGAAAAGTATAACACACTAAGTGACTGGGACGACATGACTTATCCGAAGAATACTCACTTCATCTGAAGATAATCGTACTGTATGCTACTGCTAGGTCTGCAAATAAATATAAGTTGTTAACACCGGAAAAATAACCCTCAAATGATTATTCATGACTCAATGATCTGATACATATACACTACATCTGGATTTATGGCTAAAAAAAATAGCCTCACAGAATTAATTCACACAAAAATGAATCCCAGAGCTGTGTTAATGCTACATTACCCAAATAACAAAGCAGCAGCAGTTGTAATGATACAATATGATAAATGATTTGCACAGAAAAAACTGCAGGCAAGCTGCCAGCCTAATCTGGCACATAAACTAAAAGAACTAAGTTGTTTTAAATGGAACTAATATAACTAATATGAGAGAAATGAAACAAATAATACTATGTACAAAAACAAAAGATCCGGAAACAGACTGTTATAGAAGAGATAAAAACCTGAAATCAAAATTCAACTAAAATGGAATGAAATAAAAAGAACTAAAACAAAAAACTTAAACCGAAAAATGCAAGGGATTTGCAAGCAAAAAATCGTTAGCATTCCAGATATCCATGAAATCAGTCCAATGGGTGCCATATATCTATGGAGGGTAGGATTTTAGAAAGAGAAGTTGTTGACTTTTTGGAAAGCAGAAACAAAGGAGTGATAGAACATCACCAGATGATGATCCTAGTGAGGTGAGACGATGATGAAAAAGTGATGAATCACGACGAGGCAGATCAAAACATGTATAAAAAAATAAATATATGTCTAACCTGGTTGAGATACTTCCCAGCAAAGAACGTTCGATATCCGTTGTGATTAAGTTTAGCAGCAAACGTCTGCGGTTCGGCCAACTGTTGCCATGCGGGACTACTGCAGTTGCCGGAGATTGAGTTATTCAACGCACCACAGTTGTGGGTGTATTTCCCCGTCAATATCGACGACCGACTTGGACAACACAGAGGACTTGTGACAAACTAGAAAAAAAAACAGATAATGCAACCAACAGGGACTTCATCATCACCATCTGCCTACAGAGAGTAGCACTTATAACTACAGCGTGTACTGAATGTATCACGTATTATACAAAAGTTTTTTTTGGGTTTCAGCCACATGTAATACTGTAAATGTTATGGGGTTGCAAGTTGTAGGAGATATACATGATGATGACGACGTCAGAAACCATGTGCAATGCATCTGCTGTACAATCTAAGCTAGGAATTCGTGCAAATCATCCCAGCACCTGGGGAAGAATAAGCTTACAACAAAAGATGTAAAATTTCAGGGAAAATATCGTGAATGTAAAATCACAAATTAGATTACTTTCTAATGGTACATATTAATTAGATAATATATGTAAGACAAACAACCAAACAGCATTACAGTACTGGCAACACAAAAAATTAATGACATAAGAAAAAGGGCAACAAATTATTAAGTGCAAGAAAAAAACTTAATAATGATAATCACTGTTTAAGGTTTATTGTGATGTATTTATTGACTACAGTTGTGACGTTGTGATTGACTGCTGAAACCGAAAGATCTACATACAGTGTTGTTGAATATTACACCAGCATTGCCAATCAATTCCATTGTCTTCGACATTGGATTCTGGTACCAAATCAATCACACAATCGCTCAACCAATCAATGAACCAATTGGTCAATGCATTTAATTCAAGTCAGAAAATACACATAACTAGGGACACAACAAATTTGTTTTCGATGAAAAATAACCAAAAGCATAGCCTAACATTTAGCCTTTTGCATTAAAAACAAAATTCACAATTTACAATAAAATTTGCACGAAAAATGACCAAATAATTGCCAAAAAATTATTGAATTATGTCACATTCAGTGGCATTGGTATAATGCTTTAAAAGTTGAGTTTTAAAATGGATTCATAGAATTATTCAGATGCAAATTGTATTGATTTTCTTTCAGAAAATAACATATCGAATTGCTGAGACTGCATCAATACATCAATCATTAGGGACATACCAGCAGTTAATGAGTTCTAGAGTAAGACTTGAGGCAACTGATAAAAAACAAATGTGTGGATCTGCAGATGTGGCAATGGGTAATGCTGTAATTAAGCTATAATTCATTAGTTAAACCATTCCTAACCTCATTTCTAACCACAACCTATTTCTAACCCTAATTCTAACCTTGGTAATCTTAACTCCAATGCTAACCCTAGCCCTAAACCTGATGCAACATCTGTAAATCTGCACATCCGCCGATCAGCTTTTCACCACTGGACTAAATCTGAACTCAAGGTTATGGCTACGTGTTTTGGAGTGCTGCTGACTATAGGCGCATTGCACCATTTACTGCCAGTTGTTATGGCGTTAGTGTCAGTTATGGTTAGCGATGCGAACGATCTTCCTCCATGACAGCCAGTGTCTTGCTACAGCTCGGCAAGAAAAATGGGCATTAACCGCTAACAGAAAATTGTTTGTAGGAAGACTATATCTGCCATGAAAATTCACGGCAGACAACCATAAACGACTACTTATTTTCCGCAAATTTTCACGGCAGCATCTTTTTACTTTTGGATACAGGCCTATGCCGTGAAAATTGATGTTGGAAATGTATATATTAAGGCTGAGAAATAAGCAAATAATCACACAATTAGGGACTAACAATAACAATTTGGTATAGTGAAAAATTTGCACGTTGAGGAAGCTTAACTTGCTTCTTTTACCACAGTTGCTGCCAGCCTTACGCAACATATCTGGCAGTTACTTTTGGCAAGATGGAAATTTCAATACTGTTTTGCTGCAAACTGTCTGCCACGGTCACGAGTCTGACTGATTTGCGAAATTCTTTTGCTACCAATGTCCGGGCGTTAATATAGACAAGAGTTTAGTGCCATGCTTTTGACTCATTGCGTATAGTTTATACATTTTAGAAATACATCAGCTGAAAAGCTATAGCCACTTACCAGTGATGTGATCAATTACATAGGCTAAGCCTGCATGCTACAGAAGTTGCTAACTTGCTATTATTGCTTGCACAATCTGATAATACTGGGCCCCGGACTAAAGTAGGATACCTCGATTTCAGCAAGTTAACATAACTCATTAGACTTGTGAAGGTCATCAGCTGAGTATCAGAAGAACTCTTTTTTTACTGTACAGTCACAGACTAGAACTGTCTTCTTGATGAAGCTGTTCATACATCGATCCCTGAGCACTTCAGGGATTACATCCTACCACAAACTTTGTCTGCGGTACTCCACCGATTCCGGTGAAAGGGAGTCGTGACCCTTCCATTTCTATTTTAATTAGCACTTAGTTCTGCACCTGGACATCCTTCATGGTTTTATTATGCACTCAGCACTGCCGGCATTACTGGTCAGGAGTCTTCAACTTGTTGAAGTTCGACAATACGCCGAAGAAAAAGAAGAAGATTTTACATATTTATATAATTGAATCATATCCCTCTCTTAATCGCCTATAGCGTAAAGTTGGCAATTGCAAAACATGTAATCTTTCTTCATAAGAACGACTAAAAAGACCCCTAATTAATTCACGGCAGATTGCGAAAATCGACTACTTATTTTCCGTGAATTTTCGCGGCAGATAACACCTTGCTTGTTTGTAGCACGCCCATGTTAATTCGGTGCACTTACCATTCCACCGATTTCCACATCCTGGTCGTCAGTAAGTATAAAGACAATATTTGGTCGCTTACTGCACGACACTTCGAAACACGCGTACAAACACGCAACAAAAACTACAATCAACTTTGCGCAAAATCCCATTTCATCACATTTTACACAACTATCATGTTTACTATTTTGTTATTGTTTACTTCTGTTGCTTCACGTGACGTAACATAACGTAATTCATCGCACAAATAAAACCAAATTAAAAAATTACCTAACGCTAGCCCTAACCCTGATCCTAAACCCTAAACACTACACCATAATATTAACGCAAATTCTAGTCATTAGCGCGTACACTATCTATAATGTTATTCGCTATGTGGCGACAGCGATTTTTCGTTTTGACCGGTCAAATTGATACTCAGTAATTATTTATCAGTTCATCATCATCATCATCATCAATGAATATCCGGAAGCAGGCCAAGAGGCCTCTATTTCCGTCCGAAGTAGATAACATTTACACAAATATCAATAAAAC
>Ga0209367_1000689_pt1 | contig 36398 bp, 23 predicted proteins | sample WorMetLIZISLAND2_FD_187412 | JGI IMG/M metagenome (GOLD analysis project Ga0209367, IMG submission 187412) | Marine gutless worms symbiont microbial communities from Max Planck institute for Marine Microbiology, Germany - Olavius geniculatus... ... | reverse complement strand
TAATTTATTTATTTATCTTTTCATCCATCGATCTATCCATCAGCTTATTGATTCATCCATTTGTTAATTTATTGATCAATTAGTTTGCTGATTAATTTGTTTAAATTAGTTCGCTGACTGAGATTATTGCTCGTTTGTCACAGGTTATTCCATGTTTGTATCATTAGCCATTCATTTGTTACTTACTTACTTACTCGTTTTATTGCTCCTTACTCTGTAGCTACTTAGTGTGTAGTGAAAAGTTGCACGCTGATCACCTAATCAGCTGCTATTGTGTCTCCGCTCGTTGGCAGACAGTGTACTGCCAGCGGCATGTTTTTTGCTGAACTGATTGTACATTATCTGTCTGTCTGTTTGTCGATCAAACAGACGATTGGTTTATCAATGAGCCAGTCAGTAGGGATCTTTTTATATTGGCCTAAATAACAAAATCTGTTGCTAGTGCCTTAGATACATTGAATGGAGTCCAGTCCACGAAATAGTCGGCCACAGTCATGGATAGCAAAGATTTTGTGAAAAGGTGAGCTTTTAGTTGCTGATGGAAGCCGGGTAACGACTCGGCAAACGTCACGTCATTCAGTCGGTTATTCTACGTTCATGGGCCAACAACTGGGAAAGCGCGTAATGTTTCTGCAGCATCCATCGTATCTTTGCTACACGTTGACCAATTCTCATCAGAGTTCTGTCAGCAGTGCATCTTGAGACAGAGATCAACTGATTACGTGTTGAAGTCAAAAGGCAAAGTTGAGGTCACGGCATGACTAAATGTGCTAGAACGCATTTGGAGGAGGCATGCGAAACTTTTGGTGTATTAGGCTATTTACTGTCATTTATTCTTTGCAGTTGGTTGCTTTAATTGCTCATGTGTATGCAACGCGTGTTCTCATAGCTTAGTAGTCAGTTGAAATAAATTCTATAAATTATTTCCTCTTTTACTGGCTTTGTTTAATATTATAGTTCATAATAAAAACTGTTATCGCATTTTATATCTTTTGTAATGCTCTAATCGTAATGTAATAGTTGTACCACAAATAAACTCTGTAGTGTAATGTAATGCAAAGAAGCACCTCTGCATGACTAAGCTCAATTACACTGACAGTGTGTAGTTATCGTGTTATATGTTAAAGATATCGGCTTTTAGAATCGTATATAATGTTGTTTTTACCTTAGCTTAATAGCCTTGATCTTAACAAGTATTTTAACTTTGCTTTTAGTACATATATTAACTGCTTTTAACTAATTTTAACCACGTATGGCACTGAATGGTTTATTTTGTGCTGATGTGCCATAAGAAACTACTCACTCACTCACTGTCATGTTATGAATGTTTGCAGCAAGCAGCGGTGGCACTGTGGTACTGGTGGGACAGGACGGAGTCCAGAGACCTCCGATACACTTTCCTAAAGGCGGACATTTGCTGGCGTTTTTGTCCTGCTTGGAGAATGGGCTTTTGCCTCGCGGACAACTTGACCCCCCGCTGTGGTCACAACGAGATAAAGGTAAGCTGCAGCGAGAGAGGGCGTATTATCTCATGGTGGCTTATATCCCATAGGGAGACGTCCATCGTCCCTCATGGGAAAATTGTGTTTGAAATAAATATAGGAACGAATAAACTTAATTTGTGAAGTGGCATAATTTGGCCAGCTTGGTATAATGGTAACATCGTTTGTTGCGTCAACAAAGTTACTCTACACTGAGCCAGGTACTGCAGCAGCAATTCCAAAAAGTTGACCTAGAGTTATTTCAGAATAATGGGACAGTTAAATTTAAAAGCTGAATGTTTTTTGTATTATATTAGTAGTAGTATTGGTAGGCTTGTAGCAGCACAGTTGTATTGCAGTAATAGCATTTGTAGTTGCATTTTGCAGTCGATACTCACATTGTGTGTGAACCTTTCCAGGTAAGGTGCTTACAAAGACCAAAAAGAAGCCGATCGGTGGGCCGGTGGCCAAGCTGTCGTCGCTGATGTCTAGCGTAGTGGAGGAGATGACGTCAAGTCCTTCATCATCACAGTCATCAGTGACGTCACTCGATGACGTCATTGCTCCCGGTGCCGAGGAGGAAAATGACGCTGCAAGCGACTATGTGTTTCGCATCGTCTACATGTCACGGCCCGAATATGTTGGTAGGTGGCTCTGCGGCTTAGTGGTCAGACCTACGATCAAGAGCTCTTGAGTTTGAATCCTGGTTGATTTGCTGTCAAGTGGTTACTACTTGGATGGGTGACTGTGTGAACCATCTTGGTATCACAGGCTGAACAGTAGTTCAAACCATGTGTTAATGGCGACTTTTCTTTCCTATGGGAAAGTCAAAAATTCGACCCCCACAGAATCATAACCCCTGATCTGATTGAGATAAAATTTGACACGGTTGATTACGTCGGCTAGATGGCCCCTCATGCAAAATTTCATGTAAATCTGCACAAGGGGGGCTTCTCGGCAAATAGGTGAAATATGCGCAAAAATTTTTCTAGCTGTACATATACCTTTTTCAGAAACTCACCTACAAGTCAGACCCTTTGGCAGATTTTTGCATGCGATGGCTCAAACGACGCAGTCTCACACAAGGATATGTCTTTTGGGGGTAAAAAAATTTGAAATTAATATTTAATGTATTCATTCAAAAAATTCCAAAAAAATTCCAATGGAGCCTATGGGGAAAATTAAACAATTCTTAAAACGGTCATAACTTTGGCTGTGTATAAGATAGAGTCATAATTTTTGGTTCTAGGTATGGTTTTCGGGGATGGCCAATCTAATGGTGTTATTTAGTTTTATCCCGGACCCTCCCTAGTTGCCATGGCAACAAAATTTGGGACAAAATTGGTTATAACTCGGTCTGTGTAAGAGATATCTGCAAGATTTTTGCATTCATATGGGGGTTTTCGGGGATGGGCCATTGAATGCTGACAATTTCATTTTCCCCTGATCGACCCGCATTGCCACGACAACAAAATTTGGGACAAAATGGGCTATAACTCGACATATGTACGAGATATCTCCAAGATTCTTGCATCTAACAAGAGGTTTTGAGGGTGGAGCAAATAAATAATTTTAGTAAGTCTAACATGGTTGACTTTTATTGCCTTAGCAACGAAATTTGTAGAATTTTTGTCCAAAAAAGGCTGGAACTCGGTTAACTATGAGATGAGCTCAGACTTTAGTTTGACTCGACTTTACAGACATTTGTGATCGGCCATTTTATGCAACGGTCCAATAACTGCAATAATACGATTAGTTAAATTAGTGTTTTCCGGGCCTATATTAAACGGGTGATGCGCACAATATTAGTTTGTTTGTTTATATGGATATAAAAGAAATTTTGTTTAGTATTGTCAGCAATGCAGGCCAGCGGTGACGTCATGCCTGACGAGTGTCGTTTGCTTTGTTCAGTCACGCCATTAGGTAGTAAGTAACAGTTATAAGCGGCTTGGCTTCTGTAAGAAATATCTGAAGCACAATATCTTTGTGACTGATCACCAATAGGAAAACAGTATTTTAGTAATAAAACAGCAAATATAAATGTACAAAACATCAGTTTATACACTTGTTAACGGCAACATTTAAGGACTTGCACATCGAAAACAGCAAAAATTACAAAAGGTGATATTATTCAGCAGCACATTGACAAAATGTCAGTCTGATGTGGGCAATATCACCTTTTTAATTTTTGCTGTTTTTGATGTGCAAGTCCTTAAATGTTGTCGTTAACAAGTGTATAAACTTAATATGTTTTGTGCATTTATATAACTAACCATCGGTGTCGACTTAGCCTCTAGCACGATCACTATGCAGTAATCAAGGCTAATCGTTTCTGAAACTGTCTGATTATGTAAAGCATAGTTCCAATTTTTACGCGCGAAAGCAACTACTGCTTTCAGCGCGTCTTAGCCATCGCAGTTCTGTCCGTCCGTCCGTCCGTCCGTCCGTCCGTCTGTCTGTCCGTCTGTCCGTCCGTCTGTCACACGGGTGGATCATTCAAAAACGGTGCAAGCTAGGATCACCAAATTTTTCACCATTGGCTGTCCGGAAGACTCTAGTTTCAGGAACCGATAGCTCATCGCCATTGCTTGTTATGATCTGCAACCAAAACGCTCATTGTCGACTTAGGGTGTGTCAACATCCGCGCCTGCACCTTATTTGTTAATGGACCAAAGTTCACCAAATTTTTTTGGTTTAACGAGGGAGGGATGGCAGTCGATCAAGTTTGTTATCGATTTTCGGTATGTCAATCCGCTTTAGATATATTTGCAGTCAAAGTTTGAAGTTGCCCGAAATCACGCCGAATTTTGAACTTGGGTAGGTCAACATCTGCGTCTATAACTTTTTTGTTTGTAAACAGAAGTTCACACAATTTTTTTTCTCCAACGTAGCAGAGATTGCTCTCGATGAAGTTTGTGTCTCTTTGTCGATGTCATGACCGGTTCTTGAGATATTTGCAGTCAAAGTCGAAAGTTGTCCAAAATTGCGCCGAATTTTAGACGTTTTTTTGCCTTCCCAAATTTTAAGGGGCGGTGCCCCCCAAATGTTGTATATAAGTGATAATGTTCCTCTTATTGCCTGTCATGTGGCAAAGTTTCATGGGCTTACTCTCCCTAACCCAGAAGTTATAGGCGCTAATGTGCTGAATTATAAGCCAATTTTTGACCCTTTTTGAAAAAAATTGTTGGGGAAGTGCCCATACCCAGTTGGGTGTAGGCTAGCAAGACTTGGACATTTTATAGCGTTTGTAAAAATTTTGGGGCACAGCACCTCCTAGGGGCCGAAATATGGTATTCCGAAAAATTCGATTTTTGGGGTATAATTGCACCTCTAAATCCCCGTAATTAGTGGACCAAAGTTCACCTAACTTCTTTTGCCCAACGCAGCAGGAAATGCTGTCGGTCAAGTATTTTTCTGATTTTGGATATCTCTATCCGTTCTGGAGATGTTTGCGCTCAAAGTGGGATGGTGTTCGAAATCGGGTCAAATTTTGCATGTTTTTCGCCCCCAAAATTTTTTGGGGGGCAGGCCCCCAAATTTTCGGACCGGCATTTGTAAATTGAACATGCTTCCGACTATGTGGCAAAATTTCGTGGAGATCGGCCCATGGACTTCGGAGATCTCGCGATGAAAAAATAGAAAAACTGTTGTAAAACATAAGGCCTTCTGAACTATCGTTTCGGGCGGCCTAATTATCATCAGAGGCAACAGACAAAATGCTTTTTGTGTTTTTTGCAGCACCTGAAATGTTGGACCCCAAGGCCCGGGTGCGGACTGACGATGGTGGCGCGCCGTTTGAGTGGATGTCCGTGCCGTCTGTTCCGGCTGTGAAGGAAGTGGCAATACAACCCGCAACCACTGATGTGTTCTTACAGTCCATTGCCGCTACACGTCCCGATACCGCCACCGAGAAACACTCTGATACCATTCTCACCACCAGGTCTGTAATAATAGTTGTAGTAGTGCTAGTAGAAGCAGTAGCAGCATTGGCATTGTGCATTAGTGGTAACATTGTTTGGCATATTAGCAAAGTTGTTCAACATTGAGCCGAGCCACTACTGGTATGGGTGACTATATTCAGGGCTGGTATCCTGTCGTGGTACTTAATCAAGCCACGCAGGCTATAGGCCAACTTCGCCTGGCCATTTTTCTTAGGTAGGTGTAATGAGTACAGGTGTTGTTTGCGGTCATGGCTAGGGAAGCGGTGAATTCTGCAGTAACAGTAGGCTATGTTATCGGGACTGTTGGTGTAATGGATCGGACGTTGTACTTGCAGTCAGGTGGCTGTGAGTTTTATCCCCGCACTAGTCACTTTGCTACGAAGGGTCTCTGCTAGGAAGCGGCGGAGAGGTTAAACCATCTTGGTGTGTAACCTGTAACCACCCAGTTCATCTTAAGTAGCCTTTCATTTCCTGGGGTGAATAAATCGAGTATTGGTCTGTCTGGTCTGTGGCTCGATAGTCTAACGGTAACGTGTCGCACTTGTAATCCTGAGGTAACTCAGAGGCGCAGGTTTGCCTCCGCACTGAGACACTGCCGGGTAACGACCTTAGGCAAGTTGTTCACACACGTGTGCCTTTGTCACCAAGCAGCATAATTTGGTACTGGCTTCACCGCTGGGACGTAAACAGGCACACCGTGCGATACACTGGCCCCGTATCCGTGGTCTCGTGGTGTAAAAACTGGTGTCTGGCTGAGGGCTTTAGGAAACGGAGATCAGCGCCGCTCTATGGGCCGTTTTTTACGTTTACTGGTCTGTCTGGTTGGGGTGAAGGCAAGGCATGTTTACCTGTATTGGGTGGCAGGTGATCCCATATGGCTGTGTGATCCCATATGGCAAGTGAAGCTCTGTGGCTTTATGATGGGTTTTCTATAATAAGCCATACACACACATTTTTCTTGATCTAGTCAGTTAAAGGTGCTGGCTGCTAATGGGTTAATAGAGCTGACTGGCTCGAGTTGTATGCTGGCTTGATTGGGTTTAACCCTGAAAGTGCTGTAAGGGCGATGAGCTCTCACAGTCTTCGTTTAAGTCGTTATTGTTTGTGTAGCGTTGCGGTGAAGCAGCTCTGTGATACGATGAAGTGGCAGATATTGTCGAGAGCTTTCTACGGATGTGAGTACGTCTTTATTGTCAACAGCTTTCTGTTGTTGTGCGTATATCTATATGATGAAGCCAGATGTTTCTCAGCATTGTATTTGGGCTGTTTTAGGTCATGGTAACATTGAAAGTGAAATTGTTGCTCGAATTGTGCAGAAAATATGTTACATATTAATATTATACTACTTGTATGATTGATTGTAAACTGCCACTTCCTTATATTCGCTAAGTAGCAGCACTATTCTCAGCTGAGGTTTGAGATTTCTGATAGCTTTTAGTCTATGTTGGGATAATGTCATTGCTTGCCAGGGTTGTCGCACTGTCGTCACTTGAAGACCGTTCGAACCCATCTCTCTGGTCTAGTCCATTCATTGACAGTCTCTGTGGAGACACCAACTGATGCCATGACTGGCTTAACTGCCGACATCTGGCAGCAAATGAAAGAATCCGGATTAGTACGTTTGTTATCTTATCTTCATCGAGCTATAGTTAGTTAGATGTGTGAGACACATGTGCAAGTTAAGGGTTGATTTAATTATAGGTAGAAGGAAGAATCAGTCAGATTATGTTGGTGATATGTTATGGTAGTGTTGGGTAGGCTATGTGTGTGTTGATATGTTATGAGTAGTGTTTGCAATCTCTCGATTTCGGGACTCAGACTGTTTTTGTCAATCCCGAATTCCAGGATTGGTGGCATCCCAATTTCGGGATTTCGGGATTCCAAAAATTTAGTTAAAATAGTACTTTTTCGAGGCTGAATGATACAAATAACAATATTCTAGCTGTCTAATAAATAAAATATTTTATGTGCATTATCGTGCTACTCTTCGCTGTGCACTGTCAGTTGTATTTTGACGGACACAGTCACTATCTGCAGTTCAGATATACTTTCCTCAGGGCCTACTACGTTTTGTGCATAAAATAAGTCTACAAGGGATACTAAAATAGTATCATCATCATCATCATCATATTCATTTAATAACCGCAGTTGGCACACCGCAACGAGTTACAATACAATTGATCGAAAGTATTCAGTGCAAATAAAAAAGAAAAGTAAAACTGCTATAAAGTCAAATGCATACAGCGAGATCAAAAAAGCAAAACTGCACAATGTAAAGTAACTTTAAGGCAATTTATGCGATGTAAATGCCAATACTCGATAACTGTTCTTGTGCAACATTCTTGTGATATAGTTACAGTCGTCATAACTAATCTTATGTGAAAGTTTTAGATGAAGGCATCTGGGCCTAAGGTCATAATCATGAGTTGTCTCTTTGGGCAGCAGATAGTGGAGTGTGTGGTTCGGGTTATTTAGTGTATTGCTGAAAAGTTTATTGGCAGTGTTTTCAACAAGCTGCTGGATTGCTGGATCGTCAGTTTGGTATAACCTTACACGTACTGCACGTTGGATAAAAGCTTTAAACGCTGCCAGTGCTTGGCTATGGAAAAGCCCCACCATGTACTGGGCACGTAGGTTAGTTTGCTGATCATCGCTGTTTGGTAGACAGTCTGCAGCATGGAGTTGCACATGCCGTGGCTGCGCAGGGCATGGATCGCATGTAGTGACTGTGCACACATGCTGATGACGCCACCGACATGCTTGCTGACTGACAGTTTGCTGCTGATCGTGACGCCGAGCATTTTGAGAGAAATGACACATGTTATTCTGTCTTATCTTGATGCCAATCCCGTATCATAGTAAAATTTCAGGCCTCTGAAGTTTGAATCTCAATTCTGTATTCTGGGAATGAGAATTCAATCCTGGGATTGCAATCACTAGTTATGAGGCATGTGAGGAAGATGGGTTGTGTCGTTTTGTTTACTATGGCATGCCTTCTGTAGTAGTTGTTTTAGTAGTTGTAGTCGTACTAGTTGTAGTAGTATTGGTGATGGTGTATGGTCATGTTTCTGCAGGCGTGTGAAGAAGCTGAGTTATATCGTCTAGTCTACTATGGCAGCTGTGAACCATGCATTAGAACCGAGGTCTGACATTCTGTTAACAATTCAAATTAGAGCTATCTAGCTAATGGATTAGCAAATGCCAACAAACAAACAAACATATTAAAACCCTTTGTAATACAGTACAGAGCAGGAATAAAACAAATATACGTAATGCGTAGGCACTAAAAGTTTCTAAAGTGCTGTAGTGTCAACTCAGCCTGGCCATCCCTTTATGGGTAGGCAAAATGAGTACTGGCAGTGGTTACAGCCATCGCTAGGAAAGATGTGGCAAGTTCTGCGTAACAGTAAGCCCTGTTACTAGAACTGCTGGCATACTGCCTGTATTATATTGGTTGTTTAGTTATAGTCATAGTAGCATACTTGCAGTAGTAGTAGTAGTAGTAGTAGTAGTAGTATCAGTAGAGTAGTACTTAGTACTACTGCTACTAGTAGTTGTTGTCGTAGTTGTAGTCATAGTAGTAGTACCACAACAGCAGCAGCAGTCTAGTCTATTGCTGCAGGTTTGGCCGTATCTGCTTGGTGTTTACCATTTCAACATCACAGAAGATGAACGTCAAACTCAGGACCATGATGCACAAGTACATTACGACAAACTAACGACAGACTGGCAGGCCGCCAAACAACTGGCACTCAAACGTGAACAGGAGAATACCGTGCCACCGGAAAACCCTGGGCATTCCGTTTCTGAGCGGCACATCCATGAACTGAAGATGGCGATCTTCCGGAAGGACTCTAGCCTGAGCAACGATGTGTTCGAGAGTTTGGATGCACCATGTGGTGGGATCGTGGACGAGACATGTAGGCCAGAGACAGTTGTAGAGGAGAGTTCCTCTGTGACTAGTCCAACGTCAGAGCCTCGTGTCTCCAGCGCACTTGAGCCTGAGTCCGGAGAACTTGTCAAGAGTTTGCCTGTCAAACCTGGTATGATCAGTTCATCTCTTGAATTGCTTGACGGTATTTGGAGCTTAATGACTGAAATTTTTTTTATAAATTTGCTTTGCAAAAACTAGTCGTAATCAGTAGGGCCTACAAATTTCCGCGGATCGCGGAATTTCGAGCCGAGCTATGGAATTTGCCCTTTTTCCCAGAATTTTGATGTTTTCGTGGAATTTCTCAGAATTTCGCAAAAGTTGAGAAATGACCAGTGATTAGTATGATCGTTGGCTTCATGATGCAAATATTACTAATTAAGCATTAACTATATCACGGAAAAAAATCGATCTGGACTGCGTAAAACCATGGGCCCTACTAATAGCTATCGCAGTACAGCACAATCGACACAATGCAACTGACAGATTGGACTTTTGAAAAGAAATAAAGATTGGTATTTTTTGTGCATGTTGCTAGCATAGTTTAGCACAATGCTAGTCTTTAATATCTGAAGTTTCTAAACAGGATAGAGCTCAGTTTACTCACAAATGGAAGGCCACAGTAAGCAGCGGAATTGGTCAGATTTTGCCACGATGAGCCGCAGAATTTTGTGAACTGGCCTGTGGAATTTGGCAAAATTTTCAGCAGAAAACTGTGGGCGCTAGTAATCAGTTAATCATCTTATAGATTGACTTAAATGTTGACCCCATTGCATTCTCTGGAGAAAGTGATTGTCATTCTATGTTGGTGATATATTGTACTGAACAGATGTTATGTTGCAAAAGGGCACTCACTTACTTACTTACTTTCATTGATGGAACCTTTAGTCTAAATATGACAGTTATATTTTTCCATCAATATTTTTTTTGGCCATTAAGTGTCTGATTAGACATTAATTTTTTTGCAGTGCTCGTTTTTGTTGTTGCTGAATATTCTGCATACAGATCCAGCGTTTGTCACTGGTGAAAGACTGTCGGATCGTTCGCCAGATGAGGGTCTCGGATCATCAATTGCTGCTCCACGTGGATCACTTCGGTCGAGTCTGTCACACCGCTTTGCGAGCAATGACACAGACCGCAGCGTTGACATCATTGAGAGTGGTGATACGGATCGAGTTGCTGATATCATGGAAGGCACTGAAACGGATGACACTGCCGACATACCAACTGTTTCCAACATCAACGAACTACAGGACACGGAAGCTGTGCCTGAAACTGAAGGTTTACTTATTTATTATGTGGCCATTTTGTAGTCCCCAGTATATGTCTGTCTATCTGTGTCTCTGTCTGTCTGTTTGTTCATTCATCTGTCTTTACTTGAAAACAAGGTAAAAAAAGCCAGATTAGTGTGAACATTTCTTGAGGCAAGAGTAACTGGTGTGCCACTTTCATTTCATAAGGTTAAAATTAAATGTCACAAGTGCTGTGTCCGAACAGTTTTTTGAAGAACAGCTAACTCGATGAACGGAGATGGGGGTGCTGCTACTTTTCTCATATTTATGACAAATTGCTTACTTATGGCTGTGCTGATGCATGCCAGTAATGTCTGCATACATTGCGTCTCCAAAAAAACGGTTAATTAAACTTTGATAATTTTTGGCATAAGGATAGTCAAGACAGTAGAATTATGTAAGGTGCACTTATTTCCCACCTCACCTGATTTGTATCAATGCACTACCGTGTGATACATCTCTGCCTTTTGTAGGCTGGCTAGTGAAGGGTGCATTGTCCAATAGAACGTAGTTAATGATGGGTCCTATAGCTCAGATGGCAAACTGTTTCATGCTTTGATAAATTTTGTGAATGTGTGTTTGTCATAGATTATTAGTCGTTGTTAATAGCATTTGTTAAAACATTGAGTATGTTTGTTGTGACACAGACTGTTCAGCTGCTGTTGCCGATGAGTGTGAGCATGTTGCACAAACGCCTAATTCCACAGAGCCTGAAAACTCTTTGTACTCGGTAAATTTCATGCAGTTGCAGACATTTTAGCACTTTTGTATGCAGAATTTTGTGATAGGAGTTCTAAGTTTGTATCTTCTTTTCTTATTCTCCATTTTTGCTATTTTTTTCAGCAAATTTATTGCAGCCTTAGCAGTAAGATATGTAACATTTTGTACGTGAGCTTAAGCTTTTACCCCATTTCCGTTTTCTTCTTTTTTTCTTATTTTCTTTTTTTTCTTTTCTTTCTATTTCCTTTTTTTCAATCAAGTTATGGCTGCTGGGAAACGGCTATGTACACTTGGTCTAAGTTGTTAAGTCAGTCTAATTTGCACAACAAATACTGTCAAACGAACATTTTAAACACTCCAAGTCATCACTGAACATCACGTAGACAGTACTGCTTATGACAAAAACAAAGTATCTGTTTTTGCCAGACCACAAGCTTCCAGTTTATGCTTGCCTTGCCTTCGGGGTGGGCAGGCCCTTACACCTGCCCAGCACTGAGGCCGTATCAGTTTGGCCCAATGCGCATCCCCAAATGTAACCACAAGGTTACAAGTAACGGCTATAAAGGCGTAGACGGCTGTGAAGCCGTAAATAACGGCTGTGAGGCCGTAAGTAGACGGCTATAAAGCCGTAGTCGGCTGTAAAGCCGAAACCAGCATAAAAGCACTGGTAACGTGTAGTAAATGTTCTCACGTATTTGGTCAGCTCTTAGTACGCTCCTATCCTGCAGATTGTAGAAATCTTTCGGGTCATCGGAGCAAAGCCCCACCAACACGTCAAGGTGGCTGACCACGGTGGGGCAGCTTATGCTTATTTTGTGACATTTAGTGTAGCGACACATTTCACGTGTGCTACGATTTTTCATGATTTCTCTCTTGGAAATTTTCTGGAAAGTATTCAGAGAAACAGTGAAAGAGTTCTGAAAATTAGTCATTATTTTGTAAGATTACTAGAAAAATTTGACGTTTTATTTTTTGACTTACAGTGTATTATAATTTTTCTCGTTATTAATATATCTAGTGATATTGTTGTAGGTAGAGTTTCTGGATAAGCTGGCATTGGATATTTATTAATATTTTAATATGTAGGTAGAGCTTCTTGATACGCTGGCATTGAATATTCATCGTATTGATAAGGACGTCCATCGCTGTGACAGAACTTATCCATACTTTACGCCTACGAACCTCGAAAAACTACGCAATGTCATGTGCACGTATGTTTATCTTAGCAATTTTGTCTTTTATATATGTATGCATAACGCAAATGCCGCTGTTTACTATAGGTGGTACTTTGAGGTCATTTCTTCACATCTTCTTATGGCTGTTGAGATATTACATGTCAAAAATTTGAGCCAACTATATTCTCGTTGAAATGCATTAATCAGTTTTTCTATGTTTTAGGTGTAAAGGAAAAAATTAAAGTCAAAACTTTAAACTTTTTAAGCTTTAAGCAAACAGCAGCTGTAAAACATTGGGCTACAGGCTGACTGCCATGCTGTAGTGACTTTTTTTTCTTCTTTTGCATGTATTGAGTGAAAATTGGGGTTGGAATATGACCCTCTAATGAAGTCGTTTTTGCTTTGCTTTTGCCAAACATATGTGCATAAGATTCATCAAAATCAAATTAATATTAGCACTGTAGGTAGGGATGACTACAGTTTGACAGATGGATAGGTGCTAGTTATTTTCTAATAATAATATGGTTTATTGTGTATGGCAGCCAGTGGCTGGATTGGCATAATGCATTATACATATATACATACATACAAAGACATCACAGTAATACTTACAATATATACAATGCAGTCAAAAAATAGTCAAGCGTAAAAGAATGAAATAAAAACATAGCAGTCATAGTCATGGTCACAGTAATAAACAGTTATATACAAAATGTTATTACATAGATTATCTGATGTGACGTCCAGACACTCGAAACTCTGCCAGCTAGAACTAGAAAAAAAGAAATACCTGGACTAATCAAAATGTTCCAAACATTAAGGAATGAAAGAATTTTGAAATTTATTAGTTCTACCTGGCAACGGTTCGAATGTCTTGGCGCGGCACAGTCGGTCTGTCACTGAAGAGTCGCGTTTGTCCGGCAGCAGATAGTACAAACAAGACGCTTCACACAGGACGCTGCGTCGGAAAAACCGGAATCTCCATGCTATACTATACGAGGCGCATTCAAAAAGTTCGTAGACTGATATAGATGGACATTACGAATGTTGCTGATATTGTGTCACTGGGTAGTACCATCTTCTACTACAATATTGCACAACTCAGTATTGGGCTATAATTGGGCTATAGAATCTGTTTTGCTTTTTTTCGTTGCTAGGTTAAGCAGACATGGAGAACCACGATGTGCAAGCTGTAATGAGGTATTTGTATTTAAAAGAAACGACGCCGTGCAAATTTTTTAATGATATGAAGCAGACATCAGGGGAGTCTGCTCCTGCTTATGATATAATCACAAAGTACAATGGTAAATTTAAATGATTGAGATTGATGTGTGACGAATTGCAAAAATGTGGACAGTCAGCAAGTTCTGTCAACAAAGAAACTGATGAAAAAGTCAACAAGCTTGTTACAAGTGATCGACGATTGCCAGTTTATTTCGTCACTGAGTCTTTTGGCACTTCTACTGGTAGCATACATTCGATCGTGACGGAGACTTTGCTGATGAAAAAGGTGTTTGCATGATGGGTGCCGCAAATTTTATCTGACGTTCAGAGGCTAATCGAGCTGACACAGCAGTTAGTGTACACTGCCCATTCAACGAAAATCCCAAGAATTTTATTTCATGATTTTTAATCATAGACGAGACCTGGATTTATCACTTTAACTCTGAAAGTAAAGTGCAAAGTATGGCCTGGAAATATATCTGTTTTCACCTTCTAGTAAATGTTGCGCTGTCGCGTCAGCTAGCAAAGTTATGACGACTGTGTTCTTGGCTGCTAAGAGAACTGTACTGACTATCTTTAATGTGGCAGCACTATCGTAGAAACCTACTATGTTGATTTAATCAGAATAGCTCATGCGGCACTGAAGGAGAAAGGTGAAGAAAGTTGATTTGTGGGATACTGTTTCAGCAAGTCAGTGCACCTGTTCACACGTCATCTCAAGCGTTGCCTGCCATCTGAAATTCCGGATGTGAATGACTCGCCCACCTTACTCGCCAGACTTAGACCTGAGTGACTATTTTTTATTCCCAAAAATAACAGAATTCATAAAACAATGCAAGTTTTCTGATGACAAAGAAAGTATTATGCACTACAAACTGCTGGCTGAAAAACCAAGATAATAATTCCTTTACAGTGGAATCCGAGCTTCAGACAAACACTGGACCAAGTGCATTATAGTTGCAGAGGATTACGTTCAAAATGATGTGCGTATTCTTGGTTATCTATGTCAGTCTACGAACTTTTTGAATGACCCTCGTAGCATGTCATTATATCCATAACTGCTAGGAATTTTTGTGACATCTTGTAGCAATGGTGGTAGCTTAACACATTGAGTCCAGTCAACGAAGGTAATGAATACTGGGCCCAGTATTGGGTGACTATTGCGGTATGTAACCAGCCACTCACGTCCACTCAGCCTGGCCATCCCTCCGTGGGTAGAAGCAAAAGCTGGGACGTAAGCAGGCACATCATGCAATACACAGTAGCTCTGTATCCGTGGTCTCCCAATGTAAACTGGTGTCTGGCTGAGGGCTACGGTAATAGGGAAGTGGAAATCAGCGCTGCCCTATGGTTCTTGTGGCTTATTACTTTTCTCATATAGTGACCTGCATGTGGTTAGGTATGTGTGGGAGAATTTGGAAGTCGGCTACATCCAGGGAATGTGTGATATCCTTGCTCCATTGCTTGTCATTTTCGATGATGGTAAGACTTCACCGTTTACCTGTGTCGATAACGTTACGTCTTCATCCCAGTCTGTCCACCTGTGCCTGAGTGTCTGTGTGTGTGTGAAAATATCTTAATGAGTTGTGAATGGATTTTGATTATATTTCTAACGGAGCTGTTGAAGCATTATTTTTTTGATGCATGCGTTAATGCGTTGATAATGCATCATTAATATCGCTGATATTGTAAGTGGACTACATCGAAAGGGTGACTGGAATGATGACCAGTGAACTCGTGGCTGTGTCACAGGACCATTACAGTAGTGATAGAATGGCAACAAAACAATTTCTAATCATCTGATTATTATTTGATCATCAAATAACCGCAGTTAAATGGAATATTAAAACGCCTGATTCACCAAATTTTGCAAATTTATGTACATGCGTTAATTTTTCTAGCGTGCATTAATTTTTTAAAAGCGTTATGTGTTAAGTTAACGGGTTAATTTGACAGCTCTAATTTCTAAGGAAAAATGCTTGTTTGCTAGGGACAAATCGTTTACATCATGGGGATGTTCAGGGTTGTTTTGCTAAGACTTGGTCGTCAACGTTGTGGCTTTGAGAAGTGAAAACGCTAAGCTCATTACTGGAATAATTATTGTGCATGTAACCCAACTTATTATGTCCACGATAAATTAGCGTCACAAATGCCGATATAGATGTATAGTCAACTTGCAGTAGCATTACTATGCTTTTCACTATGTGTGCCGTATGTAATTATTTTTGGTGATAGTGGTCATAGTAGTAGTAGTAGGTAGTAGTAGTAGCAGTATTCATTCAATGGATCTATATTTTATTTATCTGCACATACAGGGTGGGCCAAAAAAACTGGACCTGTTTGAGCGTTGATAACTCAGCGATGGTTAGTGATAGAAAGACGTGTGATACGTCATAAGTTTCAGAATGCTGTGAAGAATAAACGACAAATTTGGATAGTGAAGCATTTAAATATTCTTTGCCTAATTTGCATAAATATTCGTCACCCCCGAAATTCTGCCAAATTTGACTGTAACACACGGATTTAACATGGATATTTGAGCTTTTATAACTTAGCAATGTTTATTGATGGAAAGGCGTGTAATATGCCAAAAGTTTTGAAATTGTGTACAGAAGAAGAGTACAACTTGCATGTTTCAGCGTTTAAATATTCTTTGCCTGATTTACACAAATCTGTCCCACCCCTAAAATCATGCTAAATTGGCAGTAGCACATGAATTTAAGTTTATTTTCATTCAGCATACAGAGAAATATCAACAATCATTAACACACACGTAGAGTTTAGATGAAATTCGACATAGGCAGTTGCCCAGCTTTTGCATTCATAACTGTCATTAGTCCTTTTAAGCAGCTGATCGATCGCTGGAGTCAATGTGTTCAGGATCAGCTGAGCCCAGCATTCGATTAGCACACTTTTTAGCTGGCCAGTTACTGAAATTTTGTGACCATGCTATCTGTTGCAATGTCCCACACTGAATAATTCACATAATTTAAATGTGGACTTTTTGGCAGTGGGTTTTTGAGTTCAATAAACTTGGGCACATGGGAGTGCAGGCAAATGCCTAATTTCAGGGGTAATAAAGATTTATGCAAATTAGGCAAAGAATAATTAAATGATTTGTTATGCAAGTTTGGCCCGTTTTGTCTACAACATTCTAAAACTTTTGACATATCACACGCCTTTCTACGGGTAACCTTCACTGAATTATCAACGCTCAAACAGGTTCGGCTTTTTGGCCCATACTGTAGAATTAGTAGTAGTAGTTGTTGTTGTAGTTGTAGTGGTAGTGGTGGTGGTAATCATGATTTGTGTCTGTGTGTTGGTAGAGGTGAAGACATATCGGTGTTTCTGCCAGCTGATGAAGCGAATGTCCGTCAACTTCCCACAAGGTGGCGCCATGGATCAACATTTCGGCAACATGCGTTCACTTATACAGGTCACTATTATATCTTAAGTCACACTCAGCTGGCATCGGTACTTTTTTCACAACTTATGACTGCAGTCGTGTGTCAAAAAAGCAAATGATGTTGTGGTCTGTGCGTGGTTCAAGTATGTTACAGCACAGTCTGGAGTGGTATAAGTTCCTACTCCATACTCGCTTATTACTTCAGCAATGGTGTAACTAGTACTTAGTATCATTCCTTTGTAATATAAATTTGGCAAATAAACATGTTCACTCACTCCGTATTTTAAAAATGTCATCGTTTTGTCATAATTTTTTTTGCTGCCAGACAGTTTTGACAAGTCATGTCAGACAAGTTGATGATAATATGTTTTTCCTATTTTTATGGTCTTTGTGTTTGGGAGGTTATTGGTGAAATGTGAACCAGACCAAAATATTACATGATATATACATGGTGCACCAAGAAAAACAGTCCCGTAGCAGCAGAAGGTTGAGCCATTTGTGTATTGGTATTCAGTATTTGCACAATGTTTCCTGCAAGTTTCATTAAAAGCAATTCCTGTCATTCAATAGATACAGTGGTTTAGACTTTTAAGTTTACATTTTTAAGTGTACATCTGGTTGCGCCCTACGCAGTATTTTTGAAAAAAAAATGAATCAAACTTCTATCACTTTTTATCAAAGTATGAAGTACGTGTTTTGTGTTTGTTTTAGATCTTAGACCCGGAGTTATTCGATCACATGCGTCAGAATGGCGACTATACTCACTTCTATTTTTGCTATCGTTGGTTTCTTCTCGACTTCAAACGAGGTTCACTTGTTTTCTTTGGCGTTTTTTTTGTATCCTGGTGTATACAGTTTTACCAGTTTTTCTTCAAACATCGCTGATGTCCAGATTCTTTGTTGGCCTTAACTTTTGTCACTTTGCCTAATTAGCATCATCTAATTGCCTCTTTTAATCACCAAGCTGACTTTTCCTGTCCCAGTAATTCTGTGTTCTCCATATCTGAAGTGGAGAGATTTTTACTCTTCCGTACATGTGCATGTGTGGCCAGGGCTGTATTGACCAGCGATCTGGAGCAGAGGAAAATTAGGGACATAGCCATCAGTACTGCCTGGCAACATGCAGGGTTTTTGGGGAGGGATGGTTGTGACCCCTATTTTGGGGCCAACCCTCTACACTGCACACGCCTGTTATCCCCTATTTTGGGACAACAGGTGTGTGTAGTGTAGGGGGTTACCAGTGATAGCGTTGGATAGGGTGTTGGTGATTTCCTACAGCTGTCAATAGTAACCATTTAACCGGTTAACTGCAGCATTTTGGCTGCAGTATGCAGTGCAATTATTTGGGTGTAGCCATTACCCCTATTTGTGCAAATGACGGATTGTAAGGGATTTGAATTGTACCACAAGGTAGTGGTTGAGCAACACTGTTCACGTATTCAGTCAGTTTTCCAGTAGGACGTACCGTGTAGCCACTGTGCATATGTTACAGACAGACTGACGACAGATGGTCACAGCCGTTAGTATGTTCAGCTAAAAGCCGTTTGGTGTATTCGTTTTTGTCGTGCTCAGAGTTGGTGTACGATGACGTTTTCGTCGTCTGGGAGACGATCTGGGCAGCCAAGCACGTCAGCTCTCCACACTTTGTGCTGTTTCTAGCTCTTGCGCTCGTTGAATACTACAGAGAGATTATTATTGACAACAGCATGGACTTCACCGACATCATCAAATTCTTCAATGGTATTGTCCACCGTGATTTTACTACTGTCAGTAGTACTCATAGGCCTACAGTTGATGTCAATAAAATACAGGGTGCATCAAGTTGTTTATACACAGTATTTCATAAAAAGGGCCCATTTTTCTTTCTTTCATAATTCACTCAAATAATGATAAATTTACATGAAATCTTTACCTGTTGTAAGCGAAGAAATACTGATTAAAAATATTTCAACAAAATGTGGTTGTTGATTAAATATTCTTTGCTAGTCATGACTTAACACTGACGTCATAATGTGTCATGGGTACAAACTTGCTGGTCTCAACTGGTGCTGTCAGTTGCTATCCTGCTTCGGTAGTCAAAAATCCGGTTCGTTGATGACAAATTCTTGAAGTTTTACATTTGTAGCCACGAAAAAATGTGCAAAGCAATCGCATTTACGTGTCTGTGGGGATAGTTGGCTTTTCACATGTTCAACCAAGACAGTGCACCAACATACAGAGATTGCGAGATGGTTGAGTTTTTGGATCACGAGACACCTGATTTCATGTCCCCATGTTGCTTCATGCTGACATGATGAACATTTTTTTCATCAGCAAACCAGATTAAGTTTACCATGGAAGCATGGTACCAACTGACAGCACCAGTTGAGACAAGCAAGTTTGTACTCACGACACATTGTGACGTCAGCATTACAACTAGCAAAGAACATTTAGTCAACAACCGTACTTTGTTGACATATTTTAAAGGAGCATTTCGTCAGATACAACTGGTAAAAATGTTGTTTAAATTGATTCATCATTAGAGTGTATTATGAAAGAAAGAAAAGAGGGTTCTTTATTATGAAACACTGTGTAGTTTCAGTACTTTTTTCCAGTACTTTTGTACTTTTACTTAAGTAACTTTTTTATCCAGTACTTTTGTTTTTGACATAAGTAACTTTTTGTGGTTAACTTGTAGTCTAATACTGCTATCTTTACTACACCATTTGTCATAAAACACCCATGCAGTCTTTTTGTGATAGCATCTATTTTACAATATACTGTGATAGGGATCTGCTTTATTTTAATAGCTGGATTTGGCTGCATTTGCATTCTGGGATCAGCTTGACCTGATTTGGGACATAATTGCTTGACTTTTTACAATTTTAGGTCGTCTACAGTACTATATGCAGCATTGAGATGTTCGTGGTTGAATGGTTTTCATTGTACATCTTCGACATGGTCTCGGGAGCTGCAGTGTCTCGTCTTGGTTTCATCTCAAACAAAATTCCCAAAATCTTGATCTCGTCTGAGATATGGGTTATGGGCCTCATCTCAGTCTTGGCTTAAAAGGTCTTGTGCACGTCACTGGCTGTATGCACGGCCCGGTTACTCTTGGATGGGTGACTTTCTGTGTCAGCATCTCAGCATATGGCCAACCAGTCAGATCTTCTCAGCGGTCCTTGGATTGACAAAATGAGTATCGGCTGTCGGGCAATGGTGAATGTAGACACTTTGTAGCTGTCAGTTTAGCTAGATATGTGGCTCAAGTTGATTGGCTTGGTCCAAAGGTGGTTGCCGCCTGACACTGTGCTTCGTTCGTCAAATGAACCTGGTGAACTCTTGCGATGGCAGTGCCTTGATGTCAGCGCCGTAGACAATGACATATTCTTGTCTTTTTATTGCTATCATAAATATTGGTTTTGTCTGTTTTGGCATAATGTGACTTACTTGTTGACAGAAATGGCCGAGAGACACGATGCTAAGGCGGTGCTGCGGATTGCTTGCGGACTGGTTCACCGCCTCCAAGACCTCATTGACAACAAGTGATTTGATCGGTTCCACTTGAATGCCAAACATTTCTTTGCGTGCTTAGAATTTCCACTGCTGGGATTCTTGTTGCTTGCACGAATGTTGCAATAATCAAAATTTCCGCAGTTGGCATTACTTCCGTATAATGCATTGTAATTAGATTAGAGTTTCTATGGTTGCAATGTATTCTGTAATGGGCATTTTGTGTGGAATTTTCACAGTATTGGAATTTTCTGTTGTGTGTGTGTTCAAGTAAAGTCTAGCTGTCTACAAGATACACAGAATTTTGGGTCATGGTTACATGTAAAGTAAAAATGTTCCTGTGCAATTCGGACTTTTTATATTTTACATGTAACCATGGCTTAAGCTGTCGATTGTGTTCATCATATTTTAGGTTCGTCTTAATTCTCTGTTTTGTTTGGTGCAATAGACTAGGCTCAGTTGTTCATCATTATTTTCAGAGCAGTTGTTAAATCTTTCTCATCGTGTCGCAGAGTATTTTTAGGCCTTGGTCGCATGTGAAATAAAAATGTTGCAGAAATGTTTTGTCTGATGCTATAACTGGGGTGTGTTTTCCTAACCTGTGTGCATTTTGCTGGAAATCTTTTTGGCACAATTTGTTTGCAACATTTTTTCCACATGTAACCAAGTCTTTCTTTACAGATACATTCGTATTAGTGTGTTTCAGGCTTCAGCCATGTTCTGCGTCCGTAGCTGATTAGCAGTGTTATTTTTGTGAATCGAGCAGTTAGGAACCGACTAGAATAGCATTGCATGATCTGTTGCAGTTTGATGTCATATAATCAAACCATAGTTGTAATAAAAGTTTGTGCTTTAAAGTAAGATTAATAAAAACGTGTTATTAGCGTTTTCACGTTTTCCCCAAAATTTTTTAAAAGTTTCAATCCGCATTGACCAGTCACTGTGAAATGACGATGATTTGAAATATCTGTACACAAAACTTGTATTGCTATTGAAAAATGTAGTAAGAAGTTTTGCATTTAGATATAGTTGCTTATGTATGATGAGGAAAATTTGAATATAAAACTCCAGAGCAATGGATTTTATCAGTATCTAAGTAAAAAACGTTCACGTTGTCCATTCAAGGTTTGCGAACATTATCTTTAAAAAATTATTCAATATAAACGTGTTATTGAACTATTTTTTTCAATATTTTCCCATAACGTTTATTACAGCTATGAATCAAACGTTAACATTCTTATTGCACAGCCACTCAGGAGAAAGTTGAGTTGCTTCAACCGTGCTTCCAAATCTCACTTTCCAAACTGTGCAAACAGTTTTAGAGCGGGTATCTGTGTGTCCTGTGCATTCAGTGGCATGCCCATCATTTTCCGTCCCTGGCACCCCTCTTTGTCTTTATTTCTTATTTTGGTCCATTTCCATCCATCTTTTTCTCTTTCCTTTTTCTCTGTTCCGTTTTTTGAGGGTCTTGGGAATGGACCCAAGTGGTAGTGGCCTGCTGTTTAGCAGTTTAGTGAATTTCGTTGACAAACTCGATTTTCGCTTTTATGAGCACTTTTGTCAGTGCTAGAATGGGGCATACAGGTACCACTGCCCTAATTAGATAAAATGGTGTCACTCATATTCAACTTTTCTACATGAATGCTTACGGTGTCTCATTCTTGACTTTTCACTTGCATTTTTCCCGCCTCAGGAAGCAATTTTGGCTACACTGTATCACCATCAGTTGTACAATATTACGTAGGTATGTACATATGTTTGTAGAGTATTTATATTCAGGCAGGGTCGCATTATGGATGGTGCCACTCTCGAAGCAGGCTTCTTTCGCCATTTTCAGTCTGTGTGAAAAATTCCGCAATCCAGCTGCCTTTCACGTATCATTACACTGTAGAATTATCATTTGTTGTTGTAACCAACCAACCTTTTCTCCATTTCTGTTTCACCCCTCCCCCCTCCACCACCAGTGCGGCCCTGTACAGTACCATTAATGCATCAAACGAAACCCCGTGTTCGTATTGAATAGATGAGCGTTTTGTTGAATCTTGCTTCGTCTTCATTGTTGTTATATTTCCGTGAACATTTGCAGCATGCTGGAACGTTTCGCGCAACTTTTGTCAACGTCCGATAAGATTCTGTTATATCGTGTATAATTGTATATAGCTTGTTCTTGTTTTAGCTCCTAACTGAACAGTCGCCGCCACGCTTGCCGTTGTTACAGAAAACTCTGACACGGGGTACAAAATGTTAATCAAAAACAAACTAAATACGTAAATCATGGTCGAAAAATAATGTTAAAAACATTGAAAATCAACTGAGAAAATTTCTTTGGCCAGTTTATTGTGGCATTGATGTTTTCTCAAGATGTTTCAGCAAAGTGTTACGAGTGTAATGAGATCTTCAGGAGTGTATATTTCACTGTAGATCTACTACTGACTGGATGTGTCGGATAGGGCCTAAAAAATTCTTGTGCTTTCAGTTGAAGTCTGGCAAAAAAGTAGGAATGGGGGAATAATGTTGGTTATTTATTGTTTATGTTTCATGAGATTCTGTATAATAATACATAAAAGCTCACAAAAACAAAGTGACACACTGATTAGTAGACAACTTGATAAAATACTGCAGAATAAAAGACTAGATGTAGACAGTTTTTTTTGCTGCACCAGATTTTCGAGGGATCCAGGCAAAATTGGAGTGGATGTTTTTAGGGATGCACGGAAATTGGGAGCACAGGAATCCTTTTACGGCTGACAGAGTCAATTGGTTGAAAATTGGTTATTTTTTCAGAATCAGGTTGAATTTCCGCACAAGATGAAGAATGCAACATTGCAATTTGTATTTGTTGTCTCTAAGAGATAAATGTGATCGTTTTGTTTCAGTCGCCCAGTCAGTGTTTGATTCGTAATGTGAGTATTGTGGTGTCAGGGCTGCCAAGTTATCATATTGCCAGTTCGGGTCATAATCCCCCTGCCTTTCCCTGCCCTCTTCACCCTTCCCCCTTCCTTTTCTTCCCCCTCTTTCCGTCCCTTTCCTTTCTCTTTTTTTCTCCTCTCCTTTCCCTTAGAAGTAGGATTCTTGAAATCCAGCTAGGGAGTCTGGGAGTGCTGTGAGCTTCTCCGTCGGGGTCTGGGGTGGAGCCCCAGCCGAAATAGAATTTGCAGCATTTTAGCCTTAAAATATGACATCTGGTGGCAACAGTTTTAATTATTTTTTTCGTCATTATCACATATTCGTTTAACGAAAAAGTTGATTAACACAACTTCTAACCATGTAAGCATTCAAACATCTGCGAAAAAAAAATGTGCCATAGTTGTCCGAGCTAAAACCGACTCCAACAAAACCTACTTTAAAAACCTATGAGAATCAACTGACCAAATTTAGTACAACTTAAACAATGAAGGCAAATTAGGACAACAACGGGAGACGTCGATAATTGACTTTGTGCAAGTGAGAGGCTGACAAGGCTAAATTGCGGGCGTCACCTGCTCAGTGCCAGTGACTTGGCAGGCCTGTGGCATTGTGTTGTTTTTTTTTGAAACATCTAGATTGACTTATCGTTTTTTTGTTGTTGTTATCGCAGCAGCTTTAATAATATTGATGACTACTATGCTATATCAGTACAAATACTGCTATCACTACTATTCCTGTTACTATTTCTCGATCCCTGATTTGGTTTTAAGGCATTAACCCTCGCCGGCTCAACAGCGGATGAGCTCCCACGAAACAGACTGACTGACCATAATTCTGTTTTGTATCTTTTTACTTATATGGATGTTACAGCTTTGTGCGGCTGTATTAGAGATAAAAACTTGACGAATCAAAATGACTTATGTGCTAGCCGGTTACTTTGCTTGATGTCGCATTCCAGTTAATGTTGGTTACCGTATTCTATCCAGTCTGTATACTATTTTTTTAGGTTTTTTTTAATTTCCGAGAATTATTTGCAACTGATATTTTTGTACTGCATGATTTTTGTGAAATTCCTCGGTCAATTCTGCATCATAAGGAACTGTATTTAATGTAGGCCATCAGGGTGGCCGCGGCCATCGGCAAAAATTGGGTATGCTCTGACAGGGGTGTATTAAAACTTCTGCAGGCCTGCGGCTGAGATTTTCAAATGGGCTTATTGCACACCAGTTAAACAGCATAGGGAGGGTTAGCCTTTTCCCTTTAGGGATGGGTCTGGAGAAGGGGTAGGTCCCCTTCGTAGAAAATCATTTTGGGTTATGCATATTTTGGTAAAATTGCTTCGGCACTGTAATATGTTAATTGCAGAGTTGCCACTCTCCATGATCAAATTCCCTGACTTTTCCAGACATTTTAAGGGAACATAGATGGAGTATCGCCCCTCGCAACAGTAGCAATATGACGTCTATTGGCAACAATTTTAATTATTTTCCAATTAACTGACCAAATTTAGTGCAGTTTGAACAATAAAGTCAAACAAAAGCGGCTTACTGGCACCACAAATTTAAAAGTATGGGAGTACAACTCTGCGAGCGAAGCGAGCAGAAAAAAAAATGGAGTTGAATGCAAATATTCAATTAGTAATGAACAGTTTGGGGACACTTTTCCCTGACAAGATTTTTTCTGACATTTCCCTGACATGTTTCAAATTCCCTGACATTTCCAGGTTTTCCAGACAAGTGGTCACCCCGTAACTGTTCTGTTCAGTAAAAGAAAATGTAATTTTTCTAATGCACACGTGATAGATGATAAATTTTAAGTAAAACAAATAGTAAAAATTTTTCTTATCCTGGTGGGGCTATCTGAGAAGGTGAAACGTTTCAACAGTAATAGAGGGGAAAATTATGGATATGGTGGAAAATGCTTTATTCCCTAAAATGTTTACGTGTAAGCACTTCCTTCATTTATTTTACCTCATTTGGGTGTGGCAAAATGGCTTTTATGACAGAACTGTGCATATGCAGGCATATGCATATGCCGTGTTAATGAATATTGTTGAAAACCGCATCAAGAACTTCCTACAGCTGCAAACGCTTTTTCTGTTTGTTATTTCGATATATTTTTGTAGCTGTTGAATGAAGTCGAGTGTTTGTAAATACGACGTTCTCGTTATTATTGTTCTTTGCAGCAGCTTGCCGAATACAGTGTAATGAATGACAGCATGACTGAAATTCTTCCGTGCCATTTTCACAACATTACTCTTATCGTATAGATTGTTTTGTTATTGTGAGTACCATTTGTTGTTGTTAATAATACCATTACCGTTGTTTCCCCACATATTATTACCTCCGCCAAAGAGATTGTGATACCCGGCATTTATTTATGTATTTATCTGTCGGTTTGTTTGTTAGCAGGACTACACAAAAAGTTACAGGTGGATTTGGCTGAAGTTTTCAGAGAAGATTAGACTTGGCCCAACTTAGAGGTGATTAGATTTTGGAGGTGATCCGGATCAGCATCTGGATCCAGGATAGAACTGAAGGTTTTTTTAATCATTGCCAGATAGGGGAAACTTCTACCAAATAGTGCTGCCGCCTGGAAAACACAACACCAAAAATTTACATACCTTCTGTTACTGATTTCTGGGTGTTCGTTATCATTATTTTGTCACCATGAATAAAATATACTGCTTGTTCTGTGCTAATATGTTGTTTTGCCAGATGTGAAGTTAACAATAAACAGTTTTCGGTGACAATATTTCTCCCCATAATTTCCCTGACTTCTGGTCAATTCCCTGGTCAATTCCTCAACATTTGCCTGACAGCCGTCAAATTTCCAGACATTTTTGAGGTTTCCCGGACAGCTAGGAATTTTTATAACATCTTCCTAGATTTTTCCTCAGTCACCCAGGAGCTGCCCTCGGGACTTTTGTAACTTATTCCTGGGTTTTTCCTAGGCATTTTTGTAAAGCACATTTTATTCCTAGACTATTCCTAGGTCAGACTTACGGCGTAGGCTTTGCCTGGGAACGACCTGGGAAGTTCTGAAAATTAGGCCCTAGTCAATGGGGTCACTATGAACTAGTACTGATATTATTATTAAAACAAATTTCTTATTAGTCATCATTCTTAACACTCAAAATCCTGCATCTATGACCATGACAATAACTGCGTCGGTTTTTTCTCAACAACAAACAAGCAAAATAGAATGACATGTGAGTTTTCACACAGACTGACTGACAATAAAAACATAAAACGATCTAACAACAAGTACAGTGAAATGATATTCATGTGCACATTCACGCATGTGTGATATATTCGCCTAAGATAACAGGCAACAAATTGCAATTATTACCACTATAGAGTGCATTAGGATAAAAGTGAAACAGTAACTAGAGAAAGCACTCGGAGAGCGCAGGTACCTCCGCCAAGGCAAAGCTATTCGCCAGGTGGCATCACCATCTTCGCTTTGCCAGCGGTTCCCTTATGCCCCCTTTAACGCAATGGTAACGAAAATTTTAAAGTGATCCAGAATCCAGGATTCCTGCCGGATCACCCCCAAAATTTAATCACTGGTAGTTTATGCCATGCCCGACATTCCCTCAAAATTTCAGAAAGATCCGTCCATAACTTTTTGAGTTATCTTGCTCACAGACAGACAGACAGACAAACAAACAAAGTCCAGCAAAAACATTACCTCCTTGGCGGAGGTAATTATACAGTGAACCTAACAATTAACACGTTGCTTAACCGCACAAAGTAGATGTTTTTAACAGATAATCATAAAGCTTCAAACAAAAAAAAACGAACATTTTTGCCTAATTGGACTGGGGGCTATTATCCTGGCATAAAATTTCCAAATATATGATCATAATTAGTAACATTTATGCAGTCCGAGATCACGTGTAACTAGTCACTGCAAAATTCGGAAGTATCAGAAGCTAATAAGGTAATTCTCGATTCTCTGCAATTCCACGGAAGATACAAAAACCCACACAAACAACCGAGAAAACCCGCATCCCAAGACACCCTGATCACACATGCGGCATGAAACTCAAAAGCAGCACCTTTAGTACACTCTACATGCTAAACAAATGCAACTACAAATTTGGGGCAGAGCCAAACGTGAGTCCACCCGGCGCCCTAAGTCCAATTGGGGAAAAAATTGATGGGGGTGAAATTCCCCCGGCGGCAAGGTCACGTGGCCCGAAGTCAAACGCATTAGCATACGCAAAACGTGCACTGACGTCATAGGTAAACATTAAGCAAGTGGTCTCAGGTGTTAGTGGACCAAAGTTCACCAATTTTTGGGTTCAACGCGGAAGAGATTGCGGTTGATAACGCCGTTTACCACTTGTCGATATCTCTATCCAGTCCAGAGATATTCACAGTCAAAGTCGAAAGTTGTCGTAAAACATACTTAATTTTGGACGTTTTTGCCCTCCCAAATTTTAAGGGGGCGATGCCCCAAAGTTGTCCACGCGTTATCACCCCCGCCGAGCGGCACGTGACGTGGTTAAGTTTCATAAAGCTAATCCCCCTGGCTCCAAAGATCTTGTGCCTAATGCATTGAATTTTAAGCCAATTTTGGCCCCTCTTTGAAAAAATGTAATGGGGGCCCCCATCCATGGTGGAGGTGCGCTAGTAATACTTGGTTGTTCTCTAGCACGTGTAAAAATTTGGAGGCGCAGCACCCCTTAGAGGCCGAAATATGGTCTTCCGAAAAAGTCGATTTGGGTGGGCATGATTACACCTCTAGATCTCCAAAATTTCTGGACCAAAGTTCACCGGACTTTTTTTGCTGAACATAAGAGGAATCGCGGTAGATCACATACTTGTTCGGTTTTGAATATCTTCATCTGTTCCCGATATATTCGCCGTCAAACTTTAAAGTCAATCGAAATCGGGCCAAATCTTGCATGTTTTTGGCCCTTAAATTTTTTTTGGGAAGAGCTCCCCGAAATTTTGGATGAGCATTACAAAATCTAGCCTAGTACTGATCACCGTGCAAAATTTCACGCCGATCGGCCGACGCATCTCGGAGATCTCATGACTGAAATAAATAAACATCTCGAGTAAAACATAAGCCCGCTCCGAAAGCTATCGCTTCCGGGCAGACTAAAAATTCTAAAAGCTTAGGTAACCGGAAAGCAAATATGAAACAAAATGGAAACTATCAGGGCACATCAACCTAAACTACAATATTTCAAAACAAAAATTTCTGATAACAAAAATGATGCAATTCACCAAAAAAGCAAAATAATGCCCTGGGCAGCACAATAAAAATAATCGCGGCTCTACTGACATATCAATCAATCAAAAACACATAAAAATACATTCAAACAAGGCCATCATGTATGTCCCAATAAAACAAGACTTGTTTGGGCAAACATGCACTGCATAGTGAAAAAAGGGGAAAGTATGGAAAACATAAAACCGAAAATATGCAAAACATAGATCTCAAACTCAGCCAGACAAGTGGGTTTTGTTGAAAAAAAATATACAAGTCAATTGTGGGCCACACTTAGGTTTTTTATGAATAAAAGACATCAATCAGTTTAAACCAGAAGTAGAAAGCTACATGACCGTTTTTATTACACGAAATACCTAGAAGCAAATAGGTGCATCAGTGAAAGTATATTAAAGCATAAGGTACCATATAGCGTACCACGTATACAACATCATAGACATACACACCGATCAACAACAAGAAAACATAGTACCTCAGACAATGAGTAATGGTGAAAGCACAGAAAAGATGATACATCACATCGTAACCACATATGTGCATAGTGACATAGACTATGTAAACTCAGGTGTTCACATTCCATGTGTGGCAATGCTTCATTCGAAGAAAAAAAAGTGACAGTATTGTCACTTGATGTACCAAGATCAAGACAACAAAGGAATTGAAGAGGAGGAAAAAGGGGAATGGGTATCCCCCTGTAGCCGACAAAGAAGTTTCAGTGAGCAACCTCAGAGTGGTATGGGGCAGATCCCTGGCCACAAACAAGCTTGGGTGCACTTTGAGCTTGAGAGACACATCTGGTGCATAGAATATTTCTGTGACATTTCGTACCACACATAAACTTCAATGTGACAACAAGAAATGCCAGTAGAGCACACCACCTCCAAGTAGGTGCCAGTCATGTCATACCCGACTGTACCGGCACAAATTAAGCCCTGCTGTGTGGCAATGTTAAACAACTCGACTTTCAGAGTGTATATGCAGACGATAACCAACTCAACAAGCTCAGCAGATCCAACATGTGATGTAAAATACAAAAAAATGATAAAAATATATTCTAACACAGTGACTAGCTTTCTTTCAGCATATCGAGGCTGTTGGTCGTGTAACTGGAACTTTGACTTTTTGCGAACATCTTCTAACGACAAACAAGTTTATGCCTGGGCCAATTAAAAAGTGAAACCAATTTCTACATTAAAAAAGGGAAACTATATCATTAAACAGGGTGATGCCTGGGCCAACACTATACATACATATACATTTTTTCTGCCACGAGCAGAACCTGGGCCCATTTTCACATATGTAAATATGCTGCTTATAGAGATTATCAGCTATGTGGAACTATGTTGTGAAATAATAGCATATATCACTCCGTCTTTGTTCTCAGCATCGTAGCAATCTCGGATATCAGGCCTCGAAAAAACAGCTCGATGTTCTGAGCATGGCGGAGGCCGCTGTCCAAGACTTCCTCGTGGCTTGGACCTGCTTCTGCTCCTGTGACGACAGCATCTGATGACGAACTTACAAGAGCTGCATCCTCTCTCGAAGTGTCGTCGTCTATCATAACGCAAGCATTAGTCACGAGAGCAAGCGAGAAGCACAGCATGCCACATTGCCGAGCTACAATCACCTCTGGAGCAGTGCTCATACCTGACACAGCAAAACAGTATCTGTTGCAGAGCAGTGCTCCTGATTTACACAGCAGTGTTGTATTTGAGTGCATTATTATCCCTGTTTGGGGAACGGACGGTTGCATGTATGGGGTCCAACATGCTACCACAGAATAACAGTCAGGCAACCTTATTTTCTTCTTTAGACAGTTTTCCGATAAGATGTACCATTTAGCCACGATACATATATGTTACAGACAGATGACAGATGGACGGACACAGCATCATACGATAAGTATGACCATTAGTACAGCTGACTAAAAGCAATCAGACAGTTCTACACATTACAAATTAATTGCCTGGGGGTTCGAACTGGTACCACAGGGTAACCATCGGGCAACCTTATTTGCTACTTCGTTCGGACAGTTTTCCACAAAGTTTAGCCATGATACATACGTTACAGAGAAATGACAAACCCAACATTATAGCATTCAAATGCAACCATTAGTGTGATCGACTAAACAGTAACTGCTGGACAGCTCTACACATTACAAACTGCTTGGCCGACTAACCAACAACGTCAGCACCCATGGTCCTCATCATTCGCAGCTCAGCTGGTGTCTCAAAGCTGGGACCACATAAAATGACACTGATGCCCTCACGTAGGAAGCTCTGAAAGCCAAGCCGTCGACCGACCTGCCACGCTGCTAGTCGAAGGCTACGGTCATACGCATCTGTCATGCACGGGAACCGTGTACCAAACCTGCCAAATGACAGGTCAACTGATTTACTACAACAGGAATAATAATAATAGTACCGTAATAATACTGATATAGATAACAATAACGATGACTGTATAACAGAGAATTGCTGTAACTTTCTACAGCACTTTTACCACTGATTAAATGTCACAGTGGTTATATTATTTCACTACATTTTTTCTGCCTCCTGGCCTTTTGCTCATGGGCAAAAATAATAGTAAATCGGGTAATAATAATAGCCAAAACCACTGGCACATGCTGCAAAAAACTAGTTTTGCCACTCTCGATAATCCTGTCAAATGCCAGTCTAGCTATAACTAGTTAACTACAACTACTGTCAGGATTATTTTGTGACCTACTTCATCTTCATATCTCTCACCACAGTGTCTGCAGTGCTGTAACCATAATCTCCCACAATCTCACCCCAAGGAAGCACAGTGACTAAAATGCATAAGCAGAACACAGAACACACCATCTACCACAGTCACAAAATAAACATGTTTCAATATGGTCTAGAGTCCATTATTCCTCATTACACATGTACAATACATTATTAGAGTCTACTAACCACAATGAAACGTATAGTTACAAAAACCAGTACTAGAACTTTCATTCTTGTCAAACCAAGACTCAGCCCATTCAAACATAAAATATAAACAAATTTCCAGCAAAAAGTAAAGTGTAAAAACTAACAAGCAACTGACCTGTCATCATAAAGGCCCTTCAGTGGATTCAATGCTCCAAGACCAGGCAGGTTGATATGGTCTCTGATGATAACAAGGTCTCCCTCGTTGTATTCTGGGTTCATTGCGCCACATGCATTCGTTGCTATGAGAACCCTGACCCCGAGACTGGCTAGAACTCGCACTGGAAACGTTATCTGCAACCAAAAGAAGAACAAAAAACATTTGGCATTCTTCACCATTATCAACAATAGCCTGCAAGTGACGTCGTCAGCCCATTCAACCAAACATTATTCTTGTTTGCTGTGACTTTCAGCTCTTGAGATTGCAACTGACAGCAGCTTTACTTCACAGTCAAGATAGTGCTGATGTTGTCAGTGCTAAACAACAGGGTCCCTCAGTTACAAAAATGACCAATGGTTTACAATATATGCCTGAAAACATAAAACCTAAATGTATGTCCAGATTTTACAAAACGAGAAATATGAGCTAATGCTCATGATACACGCGATAGCTGCAGTTCTTGCTTGCAGCTAATATCGGTTAACCTCCATCCATTTTGTCGCACTTCACTCTATGCAGCCAAAAATTGCACAAAATCACTAAAATCCTCTATTTTCTAGGTTCAAGGTCATGCAAGGTCATCGATGTTGATACCATTAACAAGCACATCACCACTGCTTGTTAGGATAATATAGCCAAATTTTGCCAAAGAACAGGTCATTCAACGCCATCTTACCTTATGTTACCGCTAAGATAGGGTAACCACAACTTTAAACCTTCCTATAAAATCTAAGTGACATTTTATAAATTCTAACACCTATTCCTAAAAATACCCAGTCCTTTCCTCTTTCAGTAGCCATCAGCATCGTAGTAATCGGTGCAATAATTATTAAGATATAGCCAAAAAGAAACCCTAACCTTTTCTTATCCCCTTTTCTATAACTACAGCGAGTCCTCCAATTACGTGAAGGTGCTCCCGTAATCGATCGCCGATGATCGATCTCATATTTTTCATTAAGTTTCCATAAAAACTATATATCACCAAAATCCCTATTTGCTGCATTAACGAATGCAATATTTGGTATTTCTCGCCATTCGTTCTAATTCACGTACTTTGTGCGATATTTTTCCGAAAGCCGCCACACCCCTTTTCGACCTACTTAGTCAAAATTCACATTTTCCACTAAGTCTGGATACGCGAATCCGGTATCGTTGGAAAGCGTACTGAATAAGAATTCCAGCGGTCTAAACCATTTCCAAATCTGTTCAGTAGTTTGGCTAAAAATTGGGGTGTCCACGCTAAGTTGATATACAAATACCAAAATCTCCAATCTCGATCGCATAACGAGTTAGTTGCATGGCGCCGCCTTGCGAACACTGTAAAGTTATGCTTACGCCCAGTGTACGAGTCACGCTTGCGTTTGCTCCTCTTTCTCCCCCTCATTCGGGGGGAACCCCTTCACCCAGCGGCATGAAATTTTGTCACAAAATACTAAAGATTCTAGGCTATCACATGGCGAAAACCCTATTCACCTGGTCTTGAAATGGTACCAGTTCATGGCACCAGAACAGACAGACAGACGAACAGACAGAATTACCACAGCTAATATGCGCTATAGCTATGCTAGCTCTCGCACACAAAAACTTAAATTAGAGATAAAAGCTCGCCAAAACAGTAATGTTTTAGCTTCCTTTTAAAAAATGCAGTGTTAAATAGTTACATCTCATACTGTCCATGGCTTTAGCAGGGTGTAGAAATGTAACAGTCATACAGACTCCCTACATTAACATCGGTGCACAATAGTCAGCATCACCAATGCCAAAACAGCAGCAGCTGCTTAGCTACATGTATACTATGTCACACTATGTCCAATAAAAAAGTAAACTCCTAGACATTGCACAACAGAAATGTCAAATCTGAACGAATCTAAATACAAAATTTCGTACATGAAATGCCCAATAAATTTTTAAAGAAATTACCAAATTTTGTTGAAAAATATCATTTCTTAGTGGAGTTGTTAAATCTTGAATATTGATAACAAAATTTCTCCATTACAAATATGTTGTTACATACTGCAGTCGCCAATCGGAAGTGACGTTTGTTGATGCAATCAACGTAAACAATAACAAAATGGTATTTTCTTCAGCCGATCATGTTTTAATTAAACTGTTAAAACATGAAAAAGGGCATGGTGCTAAAAAGTTTATCGTGGAATTTCCCAGCAAGCCATGGACACTGCCAGGATTAAACAAACGGTTGATTAATACTGGACACTTCACACGTTTTGGGGTGACCTCACAAAAGCAGCGGTGACTTTCTGACCATTGTTTGCGTCGGCAGATTTAACTAAAATTTGGCACTTTCATTGCATTGTCAACGTAGAATTTTGCCAAAATCAGATGTCGTTTGTTGGAATTACGCAAATGTACAGAGCGGTTTACTTATGTAATGCCACAATGGAAAAAATTTGTTATCAATATTTAACAATTAATAACTCCACTAAGAAATGATATTTTTCAGCAAGATTTGGTAATCGCTTTAGAAATTTATTGGGTCCTTAGTGTATGAAATTTTGTATAGATTCATTCAGATTTCACATTTCTGTTGTATAATGGCTAGGGTTTTAATTTTTATTAAACACACTGCACACAATAGGAGGTACAAGCCAGCTAATACCAGTACCTTCCACATGCTGTGATCTTCATAAGCATGAATGCGCCCCTGCATTACAACGACTTCAACGCCATCTAGTGAACCAAACACGAGTCGACCGATATGTCCCGAAACTAACAGTCACATATATACATACGCAGAGCTTAAATTCAAGCCATGGCTTTATTTCATTTTATCTACATTTATGCGCAGGAAACAACATGAAATAAAATCACAATGAACAAACATGGAACTAAGCTAAACAGGTGATAACAGTTCTCAGTATAATATAGCACATCTTATACCTATCATTCAGACTAAAAAAAACACACCATAATCTGCACAATAAGTAAATACCTCTACATTTTCTGTGCCTACAGTGCTTTGACACAGTTGGTTGGGTGGCAGGGACAGTAAATGGCCTGCAAAAGTTATGCCACAACAATGGCTAAAATTTTGAGTGACTAGCCAACTTGGAGAAACTTAACTCAGGGTAATAACACTAGAAAAATGGGTCTACTACTTGCTGAAGAGGACAGCCATTTTACCTGTTCAATAAAGTCAAGAAAACCAGAGTACACTGGGCATGTGATGAGACAACAACATGATCGGATCCTTTGAGCGAGACTAGGAAAAAAGATCAGCAGATGCAGCTGGATGATCTAAGGCAGTGTTCAAACACCCGACCACATACCAAAAAACACAGAACTGCCTAAAAACTACGGTATTTGATGTGGACAGTGAGCCTATCTAGCAGTGCTCAATTTTTTGCTCATTCCCACAACTTGAAACCAACGAAAACCTTCAAAGTTCAAACCCACCAAATTAGGCCATTTAAAAAACTTGGGTTCACTCCGAAAAACCAGGTTTAATCCAGAAACCCAAAATGCAACAAAACTCACCTGAACTAAGGGGAAGTGGATTAGATGAAATCGATCTGCAAAACAAAATACCCTGAAGACAAAAGTCTCAAACATGCAGAACAGCTGCAGCAAACAAGGCTCTCACCAGTACATGTGGCAAAATGTGGAATGCTAGAATACTCGAATGCTTCAGCATTCTTGACACAGTCTGCAAAGCTGCCGAGTCCAGAGCCACAGATGACAGCAACTAGAGGTCGATAATTTGTTCTTGCTTGCAGCCACCCGGCTGCTGATGTTACAGACTGCAATCGTTTTTCTTGCCTAAAACAGCCAGATCATATAGCAGCATCTTAAGAAATCATAAAACAACTGAAGAGATTGAAGGTTCATTTGCTGAACAGCAAGATTACTCAATACTCAAAACCAACAATTTTATTTTGCACGACTAAGAATACTAAGTTTAACATGCAGTGTTCCACAATGTACGTTTCGTATGACTGGGTCATTTTTTTTAAAATCCAAACTGTGTAAGTAGACTAGACTAAGCCAATATAGTAATCTGTGCACGGCCGCCAAATCCTGAGTGCGCCACTGTCACAGCGGTGGAGAATGGAGAATGAGATGCCCCATTACGCAGTCAACACACAGATCAGCTGACATTTACCTAATTTCTTTGTTTTCTTTACGTTCACCAACTGACTGAGAGCTATGTTCGCAGCCAAAATCGTACTTGCTGTCACACAATCCTTCGGAGATACCGTTACTTTCACAGCCGAACATCGCAAATGCTGTAAACAATAGTAAATAAACACCAATTCTGGGTCATTGTGAGGTCAATCGACTGACCTCAATTTAAGGTCAACAATGGACAAGTAAGTAACAAACTAACGATACCGGTAGCAAATTAACGAACCTAATGATAGAGGCCTGCTGCATCCTAAACATGAAGTATGGCTACCAGAATGATACTTAATAATGACCATTGTCTAAGACTAATCCTGAAAATGGAAAT
>Ga0209367_1000688_pt1 | contig 36442 bp, 28 predicted proteins | sample WorMetLIZISLAND2_FD_187412 | JGI IMG/M metagenome (GOLD analysis project Ga0209367, IMG submission 187412) | Marine gutless worms symbiont microbial communities from Max Planck institute for Marine Microbiology, Germany - Olavius geniculatus... ... | reverse complement strand
CACGGTAGTGCGTAACACTGTTGTAAGGGCGACTATCAGAGTCAATGGGAAACCCCAAATTTTGAGCACCCGTTGCCTCCAAACCTCTGAATCAATCGACTTAAAATTTGACTTGGATGATTACGTCCAGCGGGGTCGGTGGGGCAAAGGGGTGAAATTTAATGTTCAACTGGGCTATTTTTTCTTTACTTTTCTTGCCAAGCTTTGGAGAACACATTTTTGGGAGTATTGCCACATTTTTTGCACTGGATGACGTGTTTCGGTGGGGATTGATTTCCTAGGGGGTCTCAACATTCATCTTTCATATTTTCTTCTTTAAATCTCCCAAAAACCGAAAATTTTAGGCCCATTTTCGGACTTAAATACAACTGAAAATGCTTAACAATGGAGATGCTCAACCACAAACTACCCTTAATCATCATTGTAGCCTCACCAGAGTGACATAGTGAATAGGCAATGTGGCCTCGGGAATTTTAAATATGCGGTTATTTTGGACCCCCTGCCTGCAGGTCACGTGACACAGCGCAAACTGTATCAGCTCCACTTGCAAGGCGATGTAATTCCAGCCAGCTCTGATGGGGTCAACAGTTTTCAGTTTTGCAGGACTCGCATTCAGCGATCTGAAAATTAGTAGACTTGAACTCAATATTTTTGAACTCACACAATCAAGAAGGACTTATTCTGATCGAAGCAATTTTTGTATGCAATCTGTGATGGTAACAATATATTGGGTTAAATAAGTTGACTGCAGTGCAATAATTTCTAATTTTATAATTATTATTTATTTTATTTTTATTTAATTCTAATTTTAATTAAAATAATTTTCTAATTTCTAAACTATGACGGATATGTGAAATGAAATTGCATCTATTTGATATCTGATGCTAATTATTCAGTGGAGAGAAAAACGCTAATTAAATTAAGTTCATCAAATTGCTAATTCTAACTAATTAGTTAGAAGGTTTACAATTACCCATCAACGGTTAATATCACTGTGTGCTCCGTGGCCCATACTGGTTCAGACTGATAAAAATGTCAACACCATCAGTTCCAACATGGAATCAATTTTTGAACAATCTTCCAATATGACAAATAACTAATGTCATAAGAAAACTTACAATATATGCGAAAACCTTGAAATCCTTATGTGGTACACAGACGGAGCAAATGCCAAAAGAGCTTTTTTGCAAATTTTCCTTTTACTTCAGTTTGGTCCACTATCAAAACAAATACTGCAATGACAACAATGACAAAAATATTTGACAAAAGATGGAATAACTTTTTTTGTATTCACTAGGGTTTCCAACCCAGGTTAACCCAAACCCGAAAACCCGGAGTTTTTTCAAACCCGAAAACCCGGGTTTGGAGAGTTGCAAACCCGGGTTTTCGGGTTTGAATTTTGACCTACATTATTACATGTTAAAATAACTCGGCAGAATACGCAGTGGACGCTGTCAAACTGGCTTCTCACAGATTTATCAATAATCAATAATCTGTACCGTGCCGCCGTTGCATTACGTTTTGTGTGCGTAGGCGGGAACCAGCCTATCTCAGCTCATAGTCGACCGACAACTAGTATTATTATTATAAACTTATTATTACGATTATCATTATTAGATGACCTGGATTATGCAGTTATGTGTATTCTAAAACCCGAACCCGAAACCCGGGTTTAAGATTTTTGAAACCCAAAAACCCGGGTTTGGAAAAGTGCTCCGGGTTTGGAAACCCTAGTATTCACCAGGTGGCAGCATAGGACTGACGATTTGGCTGCAATTTGCAAACTTACATGTATTTACAGTAACAAATTCAACATGACCTGATGTGACCTATGCAAATGGAAACTGGCACACCAATTACTCATGCCCTGGCAAACATTACACACAATTTTTTGGTACACCATTTGTTGTTCGAGTTAAAAGCCCCCAAAAACAGGCTATGAAAAATCTAAAGAAAACCAATATCAAATTAGCAAAAATCAACGACAAATGCAAAATGATGATTGTTACTTTATGTAGGGAGATAACATTTCAGAGGCCCAAAATTTTAGCCTGTGAAGAAATTTTCTTCTTGTCTGAAAATTTTTGTTCAAAAATGCAAAAAATGGATCTGGAAATTCCCCAATTTGCAGAAATTTAGGGTCAAATGTTTGACTTGTGCAGCTATATCTCCTATGTCAAAAATTTCCAGCTGTCTGATAAAAAACTAACATCTTGCTCCCCACGTTTTCAACCCAGAGTAATAAGTAAAGTCATCAAATACTAAAAAGCAAAGTCTCAACATTGGCAACAGTTCACAGAATATGCTACACATTTAACACAAAAACAACGGAACATTTTCACATCAGCCAGTGGCTTGGCTCGCCACCGGCAGCAAGTATGCGGTAAACAGTCAGTGGGTTCCAATCATTTCTTCTCGGCGACTTTGTCCGGTTCGTACGGATACTTTGTGAGGTCAAGAGTTAACACCTGACTGATGACACAGTCCGACGGCTAAACACAAACACACAGCCAGAAACAAAGATGCATAGACAGACAAACGGACAGACAGACATACGGAGAGAGAGATAAAAGGCAGATAGGCCACTAGTTGATCATGTTGATGTAGATCATGATTCCACAATGATCGAGCTGCAAACAGACACACAGACAGAATTCGATACAGGCACACTGCCCGAATATAAAGGCCGCCTATGGCTTGCAGCACTGTGAGTCAACAGACAGAGATACAGATGCAGACACACATGCATAGATGGTCAAACGAACAAGATCATCAAGCCTTGCTCAAAGCTAACTACTGTCCACAGGCCAGTGCAACATTTGAAGAATCCAGACAAGTTAAAATGCTGCACAACTTCTACACTGGCTTATCCACCAATGATGCCAAAGTAATTTTCAGCAAGTAACCCGGACTTTACCAAGGGGTTGAGGGTTCCTAAAATTTTCTTAACTCAGGGGTAACTCGAGATGTCCAGTTTTTGAAAACAGGTGTACCAAACTATACAGCTTCGTGAGAGAGGCACATTGGTGACAAGAACTTGCCCAGCATTGTTACCAGGCTGGGAGTTAAACTTGCTACCTACTGATTGCGAATCTGATGTCCTAACCACTGAGCCACGAAGCCGAAGTGAAGTAAAGAAGTAAAGTTTAGTGGTACCTCAGGGTAGATGCCAATAAGTGCATCTGCGTGGTGATAGAATTCCTCCTTGAGTGAAATCACGATGCACTGAAACGTCTGTTCCGACTGTTCTTTGATATAACCTGCCACCTGGTGACCAACCACAACAACATTGACAATAATTACTGGTCAATAATACAATAGAATTTATATAGTGCCATGAAAACCAAACATACAGATGCATCTAAATGCTGAAAATCTTGGCTAAATAACCAGTGTATTCAGGCCCACTGTGAAGTGGTAAACCATCAGACCCTCCCCACCGACCTCCGCAAGCCAAAACCACAAAACTTCTCACAAAAATAATAATTATGTCACCACTAGATGCAATTTTAAAGCTCAAAATAAACAAAAATGCATTTGCTATTGTGGTTTTGCACCAGGCCTCACTGAGGAGCATATAGTGCTTCACAGATGGCCAGGCGGGAGTAAAGTTAAACCCCCTCACATAGAAATTGGAAGTTTCGCGACCGACCTGTTAATTAACTTATTCAAATGAACCTATTAATTAACTGTTCTAAATGTTCCTTGATGTGTCTCGCCACTTAGTGATTGGCCACAACAACATCGACATTATTAGTGAATATGTTACAGAGTTGAACAAATCCATGGGTTTTTGCAGAAGCCCAGCCCAGTGGGTTTTGTGGCTGTCAACTGGCAGTAATGGTGCTGTAACAGTGGATAAGGAATAATGCTAGTATTAATTAATACGCATGATAATCAGACCTTGCCAATGTTGGTGTTATCAAGTGCAGCGTCAATTTCATCGAGTACAAAGAATGGAGCTGGCTGGTAGCTGAAACAGTTTACACAATCAGCACAAAAATTAAGACCCCCATGAACAATGATGGCATCCCCTATACGTTCGTTCAATTTTTTTTTATGAATCCGAAGTCACAAAAAACATCGAATGAGACGTGTCTGGGGAGTGTTGCCGTTGCACCCATACCATTAGCAGCAAAAATGTATCCCAGGAACTCTCAATTTGCAGCAGTACAAGGTTTGTGTGGTTACCATATTCACAAGAATTCTATCACGAGAGGGTTTCAAAAGACAGTGGGGTGGTTAAAAATGAATTTCAGTTGCCATGTCTTCAGAACCGTTAAAAAAGGCAACAAACACTATTACATGAAGTGCTTTCTCGGCTTTCCACTTAACTCTAAACTATGTAGTGTATGCAGACACAGTTTCAAACAATTAATAAACTAATTAATCTGATCATTATGTTCTAACGATGTAATAAAAAATCCTAGACATGGTAATACTCATATGGCATGAGCCTAATGGTGCAGTGTTGTACATGAGAATGGCATCAAACATCTAGCCAAATAGAGTGACAGACAGAGACAGACAGACAAACTGGTAGACAATGTCGTTGGCAACAAAGAGAGAGAGATTAATGCACCTGTGAATGGCAAAGAGCAGAGCCAATGCAGCTACAGTCTTTTCCCCGCCGGACAAGTTATCCATCGGTCGAAAACGCTTGCCTGGTGCCACGCAGTTGTAGTTGATGCCATCCAAGTATGGTTCTTCTGCATTCTCAGGGCCCAGGAATGCCTGGGCACTCTGGTTCTTCGACAAAGCCTAAACAGCAACAGCGAAAAACCCAGATCTAGTGGGAAAATAACCCTGCATTCTCAGAGACAAGAAATGGCCTAACAGACAGACAAACATCAGCAACATACATTCTACAAAATTTCCTGTACAGTCAAACTTATGAATAACGCAAGCAACAGAATCCTGCCTTGCCAAAATCATCAAAAGCAGCACTAGTTTTCACAAAAAGTCATAAGGACAATTTACAGATAACAGAGTTGCTGACTTTAGATTTGGAACAGCTTAAAATCATGTTAAAAAAATCTCACTTGATTTTCCAAAGTTGACTCAAACAAATTACTATTTAATGTAAAGAATGAAACAATTCTGATTTGTGCCAAATCTGATGCCAATTCAATCAATACTTCTAAAGCTAACTCGAAGTAGCCTCTAAATATAAGAAACAACAGCGGAAGTAGTTTCGTAACAAAAAAATCACTGATTGTTGCTGGACACTGGGTAATCATAAGCAGGCACGTCAAGTTATTATGATCAAAGGGTTCAACCGCCCAGATCTCCCATTCTCCTGGGTACGTCAAATACAAATTCATCGAATGTTTCCAGCACGGTGCGATAATGTGACAGAGAGAAAACAGAACATGCTAAGAAGAAATGGGTAGCTTTGGGCAAAATCGCTTGCACTTAAGCGATCTTGCATAAGAATCATAGAAAAACCAGACCTTGTAGACGTCGTCGATGCGGTTAGAAACATGTTCGAAGCAGTTCATGAAGCGATCGAATCTTTCCTTGCGGACTCGTTCAAAAGCCTGCTTGCATTTCTTGGCCCGTCTCCGTGCAGTCTCAAACTCATCGGCAGTCTCCAGTGAACGCATCTTGACATTTTCCAGCCTGCCACAGACCAATACTACACTGATCTTGCCGCTGCTGCTGCTACTAGTCAGCAACGCATTCAGCTCAACTATCCTCGTATCTGAAACAGTTTACCAATTACCATTCGAACAGCACCCTCTTCCAACACCTACCGACGACACCTCAAGACTCATCTGTTCTCGGACAACACCACCATCAACTAAGTGCTACCACCCGCGCCTACAATTCAAACTTCTATTTTGACATATGGCGAGCTACCAATGCAGACTACTTACTTACTTTCTTACTTATTACTACATTTCCCAGCCTGTAACAGACCATTACTACACCCATGCTCCCCTGCTACTACTACTAACTACTACCACTACTACTATGAATAATTACTACACCTGTCATGACTACCACTATCATGACTAATACGGCTAGTAAAAACGTGTTTAGTGAGCTAACTTCACGGGAGCTTTCGCGCTGGGTGCAGTCATTCACTTCAGGTCACTACTACTACTACTATGACTAGCATCGACGAGTGTTATGTCTACTAAAACTATGACTACAACTATAAGAACAGCTAAAACAACTACTACTAAAAACATGTCATCGATGTATTGGTAAAAGGTTGTAAGTTTTTGAGCTAAGTTTATAGGCTCATCACTGATCATAAGTGCTACATTTTGATAAAAATATTTTTTTTATCTTTTATTGCAATTTTTACAGTTGAAATTGACGACTACTACGACTACAATAACTACTACTAACTAAAACACATGTTCAGTGCTCACTTCTCAAGAGCTTTCATGTTGGGTGCAGCAATTCTCTGCAGGTTTGAGTCCATGTCAAACAGCTGCTTGTTCAGTTGCTCCTGAGCTTTCCGAATGTCATCCGCACCCTCCAACTGTCAACACAGCAACTACTACTACCACTACGACTACCACCACCACAACTAGTACAACTCAAACAAATTCACTGTTCAATACAACAAGAAGCAAAAGCTTGTGTCATGCACATCATTTCTTAATGTGATCTTGGTTTGAAGTCTTTTCAAGATAAAACTATTAAACAAGTGACTGAAGCAAACTGTCGTCTAAGACACAGATGCTCAAAACCGTTGCTGACTGATGTTATTTTTTATATGGCTTAGCGACAAATGCTGTTCACATTACTAAATCAAAAATTTTCGAGAATGGTAATTGGTACAGTAAAAAAGCATTAAAGCATAAGCATAATTACTTATTTTATGCAAGAATGACGTTCAGTCAGTCGCTAATGTGTTGAAATTAGTCTATGTTAGTATATATCAAATGACAATAAGAACAGTTTTTTTGAGACAGTGTACTACTAATACTACTATAATGGCTATGGTTAAATGGCATAGCCAGGGTTCATACAGGTCTTCTGTAGTAAAATTCCCAGACTTTTTATGCCCGGAAGCAGCTACTGCTTTCAGCACGTCTTAGCCATCGCAATTCTGTCTGTCTGTTCGTCACATGGGTGGATCAGTCAAAAACGGTACAAGATAGGATCACCAAATCTTCACCGTCGGCTGCCTGGAAATAGTTTCAAAAACTGTAAAGCTTTTCCATAAATTCAAAGAGAGTCACTCTGAACGAGGGCGCTAAATGAGAGGGGGTTTTATGGATTTTTTGGCGATTTCGGGCTGCGACACAAGTCTATATCATTCACAAGGTGGCGCCACGGAATTATCGTTATGCGATCCAGATAGAGAATTTGGTATTTGCGTGAACACCCAAATTTTCAGCAAAACTACTGAACCGGAACTGCTACAGGCTTTCGCGCGTCTCGTGAGCATTAGCTCAAATTTCTTGTCCAGTCATGGAATGACAATTTCCCTGACCTTATCGAAACAATAACCCTATCGCACAACTGTCAGAAATGATACACTATATTATAGGGTAATAAAACCATATTGATGGAGCAATATGCAAACGACAGAGACCCTGGTCAGGGGTCAAGGGGGTGAAGCCCTCTGAAGCTGAAACACTTTTAGCTTCTAAACGTTTAATGGAAGCTGCAAATTTGCCTGCTTTTTAATATTTGGAGACACAAAAAATAACAGATATCTGCACTCTGCATAATCCAAGATCATTTTCCCTGACTTTTCAAAAATAATATTTTTCCCTGAACACACAATTTGCCTGACTTTTTCCAGTTTTCCCTGAAATGTAGGAACCCTGCATAGCTCTTCTTAAAAGCCCATCTCAGTGCCACGCAACATCACCTACCATAAGGGATCACACACCAGACATAGGTGAACACACCACACCATAACCCCAGAAAAAGAGGCTGGTACTTGATTTACCTACCCCGGAAAGATGGAGAGCTGAGTTCATTTTGGTGTTGGCTATATACTGAGATGATTTACCTGTCCACAGACAGTCACCCACTCAAGTACTAACCACTTGATAACAGTCAAACCAATGACCTCCTGATCACAAGTCCATGACCTAACTGTTACTCTAGATAACAAGCCACCTAATACTACAACTACTACTACTCACATCCTTGTAGTCGTCATCAAGGCGGCTGTAGTCAATTGTGATGTGGGCTTCGCGCTCGTGGATCACTCGTGCTCCCTGTGTACTCATACTGTCGACGGCACTACTGTTGGTGGCCTGACTTGCACCACCTCCAGCGTCCACTTCCTCTGTAATGTCATTCATTGACCCACGCGTCATTGGCACATCAATGCCCTCCATCTACCAGCAACAACAGCTATTACAGCTACAACTACAACATCTACTACAACAACAGCAACAACAATAGCAACAACAGCAACTACCACTACTATTATTACTAAGTACTACTACTGTGTTCACCTTCTTTGTAATGTCATTCATTGAACCATGTGTCGTAGGCACACCGACACCTTTCATCTACCAACAACAACTACTAAGTAACGACTACTACTAAAGCAAACAGCAGCATAGTACAACAGCTACAACAACTGCAACAACTACAACTATAACAACAACAATTACTACTGCTGCTGCTGCTAATACTACTACTACAACTACAACTAGTACCATGACGACTACTAAGTGCTACTACTACTGCTACAACTACTACTACTAGTACCTTGCATGACTTGAGTAGGCTGTGCCTGTCAGCACGTTTCTGTTCCAGTTTTATCTCCAGTGCAGACAGAGCTTTCTGTATTCCATTCGACTCCTTCTGCTGGGTTGTCAGTCGCTTGCGAATGTCATTCATCTCTGCCTCAAGGTCATCCGCCTGCGACTTCAAGGTCAAACGACGCATCTTCATCTGCTCCTGGCCCTGCATCTCCTCGTCAATTATCTGACAGCCCAAACAAAGATTACAGGTTGTGTATAGCTCCTTTTGGAAAACACACTGCAGAGCTGCAGCGTCACCAGCCATATGAGATCACACAGTGTTATCTGCCACACATCACAGATGAACGTGCCCCACAATAACTGCAGCCAGGCAGGCCAGTACTCGATTTATCTAACACTGAGGGATAGAAGGCTGAGTCACCCTTAGTGGATGGTTATATCCTGAGATCGTTTTGTCCACAGACAGTCACCCGTCATGTAGTAACTGTTTAATAGTGATGACGAGTCGACTTTTTGATAATAAGTCAATTCTATCTTAACTGTTATGCCACCTATCAGCAGCAATAAACTGGCATGTTAATCTCAGTAAGTTCTGATGCCCTATGACCCTGAGGACCTCTCACCCAATTCTGACCCATAAAATGTGAAAACCACTGGTACTCCTGCCACAGGGGAATGTTCATGCCAATTTTAGACTTACTGCGACCCGTTACGACCCGTACAGGTCGGACGAAGAGTGCTGCTGACATACCTTCATCTGCTTGTTCTCATCTTTCTTGAGCTTCTCCAATTCACGCTCATCCTCAGCAACTGTATCCTCCCACTTCTTCACGTTCACTGCAGTGCAATACATAGCAATGATGACAAATAAGCTGTCAACTTACACTGGTGGCTTGTTACCGTAATGGTTAAGATGCTAGACTTAACAATGAAGAGGTCGTGCGTTCAACTCCCAGCCGAGTCACTATTAAGTGGTTACTATTTGGATGTGTGCGAACAAATAAATCATCTATATAACCATATATATATGACCGTATATAACCAACTACCCAGATCCCGGGGTGAGTAAACAAGTACCAGCCTGCTTATCTAGAGTAATGGTGAGGTGTGTTCATCTGTACTGGGTGGCAGGTAACACCGTGTAATTGCATATGGCAGGTGACGCTCCACAGCTTTGAGATGGGCTACCATTTACAGCTGCAGATAATGATTAACCTTTAATATGGCTGCTTCTACTCTTCGCCAAATAATGTCCCACCATGTGTCCCATTAACAACAACAACGTACATACAGAGCTACGAGAAACAGTTCACTAACTCAAAAGGGCACTAGTTCAAACAGTGCAAGGGTTAGGAATAAAGTTAGGAATAGAGATAAATTGTATACACATTTAAAGTAAGTAGGTGCATATTTAGAATTTGGACTAGTGACCTTCCAAGTCCATAGCTACTGCTACATATAGTATGAGACAAGCTCAATTAGTCTGTGCTACGAACTTGAATGGCTGAACTGACCTTTGTGCTGCGCTAACAGCTTCCAGTTTTACAAGACTTCAATGGACCGTATTGATGTGTATGTAGTAGTATTAGTTAGTAGTAGTTGTGGTGGTGGTGGTAGTTGTAGTGGTAATATTAGATCTGGTAAGTTGTACCGACAGACAGAGAGAAGAAAGACAGAAGCTTGCTTCAACTCACTCATAGTGTCTCGTGATCTCTCAAACTCAAGCTGATTGGTCAGCCGCATCTTCTGGTTGTCAAACTCCATCCGCTTCTGTGCTCTCTCTTCCTGGACCCGAAGCTCTCGCTCCTCGTATTGACTACGAGCCACACACAGACAGACAGAGATACAGACATAAACACAAACAGGCAGACAGCCTGACACACAGAGACATATAAATACACCGAGACAGAAGGTGACAGACAAACTGATAGGTGATGCCACTCGTGACTGCTATATACAATAGCCGAGCTGCAGTCGGACACCGTCGCTGACGAGGGTACAGACACAGTGTCTGACAGCAAGTGTCACCTAATAGTAGATGCAAGCCAATAGACAAAAACACACATACACAGTACACACAGTCACACACATCAATCAATGGATCATATATATAAATCAATCAACTTCGGCCTGAACTGTTGTATCATTTCAAGCAAGACTGAAAATGTGTGCCAGAATCAACCAAGAAACTATAACTATGAAAAAAATCCAAAACTGTGACTTCATCTGGATCTGGACTCAGAAGATCTTCTCCTGCATTTAGAAGTGTCAACGATGATTAGAAACTTGCCAACGATACCATCACCAACCTACTACATACCAGTACCGTTTAGCCACTGTGCGAAACGTTACAGATGACAGACAAATGGATGAATGACACATTGTAGCATAAACACGATTGTTAGCATGAACCGTCAACTGAAATCTATAAAATCTTTTTTTAAAAACGATCAAAATGGACCGGATGTTAGCGACTCCGATCTCTCGGCAAAATTTGCGGAAGACTTCGTCCTCGACTCCATTCATTTGTTCCTTGAGTTCCTGCAGCCGGACGCCACGCTCCGCCATACGACTGTGGATTGAATCTATCTTTGGCTGTTCATCACACGCAGAACACACACACACCCACACAGTCACCTACATAGAGACCCCATGCTCAGGATTTGAACCTGCAATCTGTTGTGACTGAGCATGCTGCAGAAACGAAAAATTTGAAAAACATGGATTTTCAACTCCACTTGTGATGACCCTATGAAAAAAATTTGCAACTACATTTTAAAAAATTCAAGCCCAGGATCCCCATATATGTGTACTTCACCCTCAGAATGCACCCAACTGCACAGCTATGCGCCAATACTTTCAACAGTTTCCGGGGTATGACACCTCTCGAACTCCTTAAATGGAGAGGGTCAAAACATGCGCAAACCATCCCACTTTTTCAGAGCCTCTGTAACCACTAAAAGCCACAAAGACAGACAAAGACAAACACACAGACTGACAAACAGATACAACAGATGTACAACAGAATCAACATACGTACATCTGATTCATTGGCTCTCGCCTTAAACTCTTTCAAACTCTCCTTGATCTGCCGCAATGTCTTGTTTTGCTGCGCAACACATACACAACTGATCAATAACCATCACCTTAACCCCAACAGCAACCGGCATAGAACATGCAGGTGGATACCATAAAAAAACCCAAAACCCAATAAACGTAATAAATAAATTGCAATTAAATGAATTAGCATGAATGTGACAGACGAGAGACCATGCTACCGATAAATTGGTAGCTAACTATAATTGAAATCATTTGCACTACAAGAAGCAATTTCAACTAAAAAGCATAACACTAGCCGTGTTTTAACATCAACAAAAAACAGACATTGCTATTACCATGTTGTCCCGGTCGGTGATGGAGTACTTCAGCCGAGTCTCAAAGCCTTTGATCTGTGATCTGATCGTGTTGAGTTCGGATTCTTTACGTTTCTGCTTCATCTGTTCTTTGAGTTCGTCCGAGAGTTTTTCCTTCTTCACTTTCAGCTGGTTCAACATTTTCTCATCCCACCGGCGTGCCTTCGCCTTGAGGTCACTCGCACCGCCAGAGATCACTCCGGACTTCTGGAACAAGGTCCCGTCCAATGACACCGACTACAACAGACATGAGCAAGCAAGTTTAGTCACTGCAGTTGCCACATCTTTGACAAAAGCCTCTCTGTCTCAAAAATGTTGCGAGATAGAACCAAGGTTACCGTACTATCACGAGTTGGCAACTAATAGTCTGTGGTCTCATAAGCAGTTTCAACTGACACCGAAATCAACAAAATTAAATGACCTTGACTGGCTGTACTGCACTCTACTGCATCTTTCAAATATCACCACGGAAATTAGAAAAAGACAGACCCGTACTATCAGTAGCAAAACAGTAACCCATGGACTCCACCAAGGTTCATGCTGACAATCATAAAAGTTCCGTGGCATGAAGCCCTAAAACGACAGCATGGTGGTCAGAACGGGCAATGTTCGGTAATTTCAGTTGCCATATCTTTGGAACCTTTAGTGCTGAAGACAATATCATCATGCAATGCTTTAACGGCTTTAGAGTGATCTTGTGATATTGAGAGAGGCTGAATGCGTTAGCGAGCATACACAACTTATTAAGTTACCAATTCAAACTAAGAGTCAATTCAAAGACAGAGAAATACACAGATACTCCAGACCACCCACAAACAGAGATAGACACTCCAGACCATTCACAGACAACGATAAAGAGCCACTCCAGACTAGCCAGAAACAGAGACAAAGACAGACTAAAACAGAGACAGACCTTGTGACGTTCAGAGAGGTTGAATGCAACTCGTCGAGCATCTTCGACTGTCTCACATACGAGAGCATTTCCACACGCAAAGAGCAGAGCCTTCTTGATGCACGCCGGATCATAGCGAATCACATCCACGACCAACTTCACATTCTTGGGATCTTTTATCTCACTAACCAGCAAATAAAAACACATTATTATTATTATTATTGCAATTGCATGTACATGTAAAAATGCATTAAAGTAAGGCTCAAAGCACGGCACTGATCGCCATTTCCTTAGCCCTCCACCAGACACCAGTTTACACTGTCAGACCACAGATACAGAGCTAGTGCATCGTATGGTGTGTATTTACATCCCAGTTTTTCCTGCTACTCACTGCACCTACCCAAGGAAGGATGGGTGGGTAGTTACATACCAAATGGTTAACCTGCCTGCTGACTATCACCCACCTAAGTACTAACGAGGCCCTGCATTGATTAACTTTGTCGATGCAACCCACTGACCAAAGATGTTACCAACTAAACCAAAACGCCGCACATTGCACAATCACCTTTTACAATCTAGATACATACACCGTGTCCCAAAATTAGTGGCCCCCCTGCTTCAAACTACAGTTTGTAGTACATGGATTTCAACAAAATACTGTACACTGCACTACCTTAACATTACTTACGGTCACACTCACACCCATTATGATGTACACACCTTATCGTGTGTGCTCAATGTAATGCAACTATGACGTCAGAGTTGTTTACATTAGATATGTTCAATGCATTGTTATTGACAAAGGAATCAAACAGCAGCGTACCTGTCTTAGACTAAGAGCTTGCATCAAGGCAAAAAGTGGCCATCTTAAGGTCAAACTTCAAAGACAAGCTCAGAATGACTGTCTCAATGACTGTTTCAAAGTGTGAAAAAAATATGTTAGGTATTAACGATTTTACACTAACTTATCTGTAGTTGAGCCGCTAATTTCAGGACATTGTGTATATAAAAACCACAGACCGTAGTTTTTCGTTGACCGGTCGAACTTCAACATAGTCCAGTGGCAGGAAAGTCTCGGGCTCAATGCGTTGCTCTTTCATGTACTGAATGCAGTCTTTCGCCGTCTTCTCCGAGTCACATGCGATGGCATCCATGTACTTGCCCAGCACCTTCGTGATTGCCACCTGGTACTTCTTGTGACTTGGCTCACAGAGGTCAATCAGCCGACCGTACTGACAGACAGAGACAACATACCATGGCATTACCAGCACCGACCATACTGCCAGATGAACAAACAGACAACAGGACAACAATGACCATGTCAACCATACGAACAAAAATCACGTTGCATTTAATATGAACAGTGACAGTAATAGCAACAACAATGTTTATGGTGCTTTCACTGTGGCCTCTGCCACTGTGAAAGTTCACCCAGTTCATTGCGGCACAAGCGAAAGGCAGCTGCTGATGTTGGACCAAGTCGATCAGCTTGAGCCTCAGATACGCCTAAACCGGCACGTACAGCACTACATTCACCATCGTCATTTATTACTACTCAGCCCAAAATTTGATACTCATTTCACCATCCCACAGAGAGTAAAAGGCTGAATCAACCTAGCTGACTGGTTTCATACAAAAGTGCAGACGATCATAAGTAACTCTTCCAAGTACTAACTGGGCCCTGGCCGCTGTGTCAATTAACTTTGCTGATGCAACCAAATACATCACCAACTAAGTCAAACTGCCACCAAACACTAAAAAGCTCATCTAAAATTCAGACAACTTCAGTCTACTAACAGAGTACTCCCAACACTGGCAGAGAGTGTTTTGAGTGTGTCTAATGCAATAAACTGAACTCACAACGCCGGGATAGAGTCGTTTAAGATTGTCAATAAGTTCAGCTTTCTTCACAGCACGAGCCGACTCATGTTTGTCCACCTACAACCACGTAGGGGGACAGTATACAGGGAAGTATTAGTAGTAGCAGCCCTAGTAGTAATAGACTGATGCATGTCTACCTGCGACCACAGACAGATTTTCAAGGGAAGCCATTTAGTAAAACTTCAGTAAGTAAGCAGGAGACAATTTGCAGTGCAAGCATTTGGGGGTGCAGTCAGAACACTCATTTGGTGGAATGGGGGACTGCAGGCGGTCCGAACTGGCACTACACGTAGCGGTCAAGCAACCTTATTTGCTTCTTTGGACAATTTTCCTGTAAGACATACTATCTAGCTACAATACACAGAGACAGACTGTCCACAATAAGTACAACTGTTAGTACAGTCAGTCAACAAGTAAGAGAGATGAAGTCACCTGTGGAACTCAATGCACTAACCTTGGCTTCTCCCAGCTGCTCAATAACAGATTCCATTTCAGTCTGTATCTCAGAAATACGGACCCGGGCACTATCGACCTCCACCGACAATGTTGTCTCCAGCTTCTTCTGTTCATCCACGGCCTGCGTACTGGACCTAGCAACCACATCACACAGGACTGAAAAAACGTTTTTGCATTTTAAAATTTAAAAAGTTACCTAGTTTTGGGTTATCTAAGTTGAAATAAATCCGGTTTTGAGTTTTAAGCTAAAAAAAATGAGAATTACAGATGAAAATGTGGGCTGAAGACGGAAGCTGAAAAATGATACACAAAAATGCAAGGCTAAAAAATGCAAGACTGGAAAATAACGGATGAGAATGTAGGACTGAATAATGGTGGACGAAATTGCAGTGCTGGAAAATACAAGACAGGAATATGATGAACGGAAATGCAGGACTTGAAAATGTAGGAATGGAAAATGATGGCATTTTCCTGTCATGTGATTTCTTCAGTCAGTCATTTTCCAGTCCTGCATTTTCAGGCAACCTGTCTCATTCAGGATCACTTTCTACATCTCTGAGTAAACTCATATGTTAAACCAGTAACAAATAAATTCAACAGATTCATCAAACACCACAATATTCAACATGGACAATTGAAAGTCTTATAATTGTTAACTTTCAAATACTAATGACTAGGGCCCACAGTTTTCCATGAAAAATCATGCCAAATTCCGCAGGGCAGTTTGCAAAATTTTGCGGCTTACCATGGCAAAATCATCCAAATTCCGTGGCTCACCGTGGCCTTTCGTTTGTGAGTAAACTGAGCTCTATCCTGTTCAGTCATTATGCTCAGTTATGTTAGCAATATACAAAGAAAATTATCAATCTTCTTTCAAAGTGCAATCTGTCAAGTTGCATTGTGTCTGCTTCATACGATTTTGCCGTATTGTGACAGCTATTGTTAGGACCCACAGTTTTAGACAGTTAAGTTTGATTCTTTCTCGTCACATTCCGTGATAAAATTACACCATCAAACCAACAATCATACTAATTGCTGGTTATTTCTTAATTTTTACCAAATTACACAAAATTCTGCAGAAATATCGAAATTCTGCGGCCCACGGATAACTGTGGGCCCTACTAATGACTAATTAATTGTTAATTTTGACTAAATATCAAAAGTGATAATTGCCTATTTAGAAAATGCATTTAGCAACTTTTTCAGTTACGAGACTATAAGCTCTCACAGATGCATTAAGACATAATTTTTGACTGTTTCAATTTGATGTATTTGTTCAGCTAGTCGAGATGCTCTATTACTATTACTACTGCTGCAACGTACTTGATGTATTCGTTGAGTTTGTCCAGGCGCTGTATGCTCTCTTCCAGTTCATTTTCTTTCTGTTTGATGTGAGCGTCGTAATCAGCCTTCTGTCTCTGTTCGTTGTCCAGTCTGTCCTGATCCATCTTCTGTTCACGACTCACTGTGTCCAGTTCGTGAAGCTTCGCTGCTGCTCGCTTACCAGCCTCTTCTTTTAGACGATGATACTCTTTCACCTACAATACAACTACAACTACAACAACAACTGCTACAACTACAACAACTATTAATACAGCTACAGCTAGCTACAACTATTACTACATCTAGTTCATAAAGTTTTGCTGCTGCCGCTTCCCAGCCTCTTCCTTTAGACGATGGTATTCCTTTACGTATGATGACTACAACTACAACAACTACAATCACTACAGCTACAACAAAACTACTACTGCTATTTCCATTACTACTAGTTCACAAAATATGGCCCACTTTCTGATCTCTTCCTTCAAATGATGGTACACTTTTACCTACGAGAACAACCACAACTACAACAACCACAACAACTACTACTACTAGCAGTAGCTCATAAAGTTTAGCCGCTGCTCGCTTCCTCGACTATTCCTTTAGACAATGGTACTCTTTCACCTATGACAACAACTACAACTAAGTCAACTATCGATACACACCTGGTTCTCCTCAAGCTGCATGTTGCGACCCTGTGACTGTGACTGTTCTTCAATGAACTCTTCATACTCAACTCGACGCTGTTCCACTTCCGTCAACTCCCTCTCCAGCTCCGCAATCTATCCACAATCACAACCATCTGTCTGTCTCTGTGTCTCTGTCTGTCAATTTCCACAATCTAACCACAACACAACAGCCTGACTGTATGCCCATCTCCGTGGTGTCTCAGCAACGCTTACTGCCAAATACTGCATCACAAGCCACCACACCTACAAACTAAGCTATCTGTCTGTGTAGTGTGTATCTATCTGCAAATTTCATCTCCTAATCCAGCTACAACTAAAACAACAACTACTAGTACAACTACTATAGCTACAGCTACAAAAATTTTTTTTTTAACTTTCTCACACCATAAACATAGTAACAAAATGAAGTTTCCCAGGCGGCATCAAACATGAAGCCTGTCATGAAGCCTCTGTAAAGGGTTAAGAAACAACCCAGAAACACTGAAAACTTCTTTATTGCAAATTTGCCTAATTTTCCAAGCAATTTGACAAAAATCGAGTTAACTAAAAAACCAATAAAATGTTTAATTTTCAATCTATTTAATAACACTTGCAAGTGCTGGGAGTCCACATTTCTAAAAATTAGTCTCAACATTTTTCTGCTTGGGCTGCACATTATAGTCAGATTTCACCCTTAAAATATACCTCGTGACACTATCTCATTAGTCATAAAACAACCATGATATGCTAAATACATTTATGGTTTAAAGACAACATTTCAGCAGCAGCGCAGTACATTTCTAAGCAAGAGACAAGGTCAGTCCAACTTACATCTTGTTCATGACTCTCATGTGACTTCACAGCAGATTTCAATGATTTCCTATCAAACAATGATAGAAACATCCTCACAGCTTATTAACTTACATCACTGTCTATGACTAATAATACTTAATTACATCATTAATAGCTACAACAATGTTTATGGTAGTGTTATCATGGCACTACCACTGCAAGAGCTGAGCTGGTTCATTAGATAAATGTAGCACGTGTCGACTGACCTCTGACCTTTGAACAAAGTTGTATCAGCTTAAGCCTCAGATTCCCCTAAAATGGCAGCTACAACTGCCAGCAGCATCTTGGGTTAAAAAGTAAAAAAAGCAATAAGTTGCAATTCTTTCTAACAGACAGCTGGAAATATCCAACAGAGGAGATTATGTGTACTCAATATTTCAATTCTGTCCCTAAATTAACCCAAAATGGGGACTTTCAGCACCAAATTTTGCATTTATACACAAAAATTTTCTAACAATTTTTGGAGAGCAGAGAAAAAATTTGTAGAGATGGGCAGTCCCCATACCACGATTCAACTGACTACTACTATTGGTAACAAATGCCACTACTATAGCTGACCTGGCTGACTCCAGTTTCTTAATCAGATGAGCCGTCTTTTCCTTGGCTTTTATGTACAAAGGTCTTTTCTTGTTCAGTTCTGCCTCCTATATGACAACAACACTGTACCATTGCAAGGGCATGATATACAATAATTGGCCGATTTTGTCAGCCCATGAAAAATTGGCCAACAAAAATCCGTTGTATTGCGTATAAAAATTGCCCGATTTTATCATCCAACATAGAACACGTTCTATTCGTGCTGATAAAATTGGCCAACTTTTGTCGGTCAACAGATTTTCTTTATATTACCATCATGCTTAGTGTTTACCAAAATGTTTGTTTTCTAATGGGGTATAACATTCACACATAATGACGTTAAGAATGATTATGACCTTACAAAATACAAAGACTCTCTTCTATCAAATTTTAAAACTTTCAAGACCCCATTCAACTTTCAAGAACTTTTCAGGTCCTGGAAAAATGGATACTTTTTCCAAAAATTTGCAAGGACTCGTGGTTGCCCTGTAGTCTAGCAGTAGCATGCCAGACTAGTGATAGCGAGATTGCTGGTTCAACTTCTAGCCATTGTTCACACATATGTACCTTTCAGCAAATTGTTCTTCTTCTTGGTCCTTCATCAGTACTGATGGTTGGACGCCGAATGGATCATCTCTCTCTCCATGACTGGCGGTCTTCTGAGACGCAGCAACTGCCCCAGTGTACAGTTCGTTGCCTCTAGTATATCATTAATCCAAATCCTTGCCAGTCTCCCTCTTGCCCTGCTTTCTTCAATACATCCCTGAATCACTGTTTTCTCCAGAAATTCACCTGGACATCGCATAATATGTCCGAAGTACCCTAGCTTGCGCTTCATGATAGACTTGAGCAGCTGACGGTCGGTTCCCAATTCTTGCAGCACACTGTCGCTAGATCTCTTGGCTGTCCACAAGATGCGCAGTAGCCACCAGTAAATCTTCAGTTCAAATTCATCAATTTTCCATCGGTCAGGCTTCCGCAAAGTCCAACTTTCACAATCATGTGTTGCCACCGGCCAAATTGTATACCTTGTAATTTGGTGCTGGTCTAACCGCCAGGAATGTAATGGCAGCATATGTGAGTGTGGTAGCCTACCACACATGTAACTGAGTTGTATCTGCAGCTCACTGCCGACTCAAAGTATGTAATATAAGTAGCCTACGTGCATTTGCCTGAAAATGCTGTACCCAAAATGACCTACAGTCCTATACTGTGTCGAGGGGGACGTTAAACGCTACACACTCACTCGCTCACTCAAAGACCAGCAGATGGGGTTGAGCAACACCCCATTAGGCTCACAGAGCTATGAGAGAATACTGTTGACTATAATGGGTGATGTACCCTTATTTTTTGCCACACTAATAAAAGCAACAACATACAGAGTCTTTGATCTGCTGGTCCAGTTTGGTGACATCTCGCATCAGTTTGCCGTGTTCTTTCTTCCTGTCCTTGAGTTCCTCCTCAATCTTTGCCAAACGTCGGTTCTCCTTGTCCAGCGACTGGTTCTTGTGAGCCAGCTCCCCATTCAACTCATCAATCTCTCGCTCGTTGTGGTACAGCCGGAACAACTGCAACTCCAACTGCTTCTCCGCCTAAACATTGAACAAGTAAATAAATACTCAGTAAATAAGTAAGTGAGTAAGTATGTAAGCACCGCACCATGTTGGCCACTTTGTTGTGGTGGTGGGGCTTAGTGCTCCAATGACCTGAAAGACTTTTAAATCATGCACTGGATAATCTTCAGCTTTCACACAGATTTCGGCTTAACAGCCGTCCATGGCTTCATAGCCATTTCCTGTAACCTTGTGGTTACATTTGGAAATGTGCATTAGGCCAAAATGATACAGCCTCAGCGCTGGGTAGGTGTAACAGCCTGCCCATCCCTGAGGTAAGGTAAGGCTCATGAGACACGCAAAAGCCTATAGCAGTTCCTGTTCGCAAACTGTCAGTCTATCTCCAGCCATTTTGTCGCAGTTCATTCTTGGAGTGTGCGCTGCAGCCGAAGATCGCAAAAATCAATAAAAACTTCTTATTTTGGAAGTTCAGGGTCTTTTACAGTCATCAATGTTGATACGACTAAAAAGCTTGTCAATAGTGTTTTTTGTAATAAGCAGCAAGTCCATGCCTATCTGCAAATCATTTTCACGAAAAACTGCCCAACAACACTAAAATAATGACATTTTCGGGGGTACCACTTTTTCATGCAATCGTGCGCATGTTTCCTTGAGCCTTGGAAATCGAGACTCAGACAGTCAAAATCTACATGCCTGTCTCAATTGATTTCGATGCAATTCACTCTTGAAATGTGTCAGGCAGCCCGACTTCCTATTAGTGATTAATAGTAACCTACGCCCTATCTTGCACCATTACTGAGATACAGCGACTTATTGGCTAAAAATCGCAAATTTTTCCTACCCCTTCTCATTTAGTACCTTCGTTCTGGGTGACTACAATTACCACATACAAGTTGGTCTTTCAGTCGCTGGTATCTCTCTGCCTCGTCTTTCTCCATCTTGGCTTCTTTCTTCTCTGCCGCAATGTTGCGCTTTTTGTGGTAGTTGAACTGAGTGTCTTCCTCAGCTTTTAACATTTCTGCCTTGGTCCTGTCATACTCCTCCTTCAACTCCACTGACCTAGACAGACAGACAGACAGACACACATGACAGCCAGACACAATGAAATTCCCTGACAACTTGCAGCAATCCTGATCATTTTGACTGGTACTCAACCAGGGTAACCTAACGGCTAACCTAGTACTAACTAAAATATAACAAACATAACTATAAAGCAGTCATAGCCCGCATACCTCCGCCAAGGCAAGGTTGTTCGGCAGGTGGCGTCACCATATTCGCTTTGCCAGCGGTTCCCTTATGCCCTCTTTAACGCAATGGTAACGAAAATTTCAAAGTGATCCAGAATTCCTGCTGGATCACCCCCAAAATTTAATCACTTGTAGTTTATGCCATGCCCGACATACCCTCAACATTTCAGAAAGACCCTTCCACAACTTTTTGAGTTATCTTGCTAACACACAGACAGATAGACAGACAAACAAACAAAAACCGGCAAAAACATAACCTCCTTGGCGGAGGTGAATATTATAAACCACAATATAAGTAAGCAATGTCCATCCCACAATAAACAGCATACAATAACAAACACAGAATACTAAGTGCGTGATACCAAACAGCTCGTTGATGCACTTTTTAGAAAAGTTTGTGGACAACTTTCACCGACATTTCCCTGACATCTGTAAAATTCCCTAACATTTCCAGGTTTTCCAAACAAGTGTCACCCTGGTCACCTTACTTCAATATCAAAAAATGCTCTTGTATCTTGCCTAGAAATATACAATGATGCTAACGTACAAAATGTCTGTCCTGAGTCATAAGGCCCATAGGGCAGTGCTGATCTGCGTTTCCTAAGCCCTCAGTCAGACACCACCTTACACCGCAAGACCATGGACAAGGAGCTAGTGCATCACAGTGTTCCTGTTTATATCCCAGCTTTTCGCAGCTCGCTTTCGCAGCTTGCTGGCTTTTGCTGGTACTCATTATGCCTATCCATGAAAGGATATCACATATGCCAATTCTCACAACTCGCTGACAGAGCGACAACAGCAGGGGTGGCGGCAGACAAGGCAGCAAGTAACAAAGAGGCCAAATACACTGCAGGCAACAGCTAACAGTCGTTCATAAGATATCTTTATTCCAGTTGCCAGCTGGGACGTCGCACTAGCAGCAGTGGAATTAAAGCTCGCGTCACAAAAGCCATCTTGACCACTCGTGTGATGCGAGCTTAACACAGTAGTTGGACTGACAAATGGCAGCTGTCACTGGAGATCCAAGGTGGAGAGCTTACTTAATCAGTGGCTGTCGGTGGCTGTAAAACAAACGCGGAAATGCGCTCTCCTTCCACAGCACTTTCGCTACTGATTAAACGTTGCTATGGTCATTTCACTTTTGCCTATCCATGGAGAAATGTCCAGGCTGAGTTGGCAGACAGATACAGAGACAAACATATACACACAAAGAATGTCACTGTGGTAAGTCAAAAAGTGTGGCTGTAATAACACACCAACCTGCTCATCTCTTCAAACATGGCTGTGCGTTCCTTGGCATTCTTCATGGCGATGGACTCGACCTGTCCTTGGAACACGAGGAAGTTCTTGGACTTCATCAGGACTCCAATCTTCTCCAGAGCTGCAGAGTACTCCTCCACTCTCACCGACTGCACCGACGCAAATCGGTTACCATATACAAGTCTTACAAGGACCAATCTAATTTGGAAAAAGACGGAAATGCCGTGGCAATTTCACGCAACTCCTTGCTCGTATAAGCTAGGTGGCAGCATAGGAGTATGACACTGATAGTTTGGAGTGGCAATTTACAACTGCACGTTCTGCGGTGCTTCAAAACAAACAAGACAAAGATTGTAATTTGACGAATTTTTGTAACTTATTATTTACATTTTCAATGGAAATAAGCATATTGCATCACTATATAGAGTTTATTGTGCCTTGTTACATTCGCACAATACACCGTAGACTGTGACGAAATTATACATGATAATCATCAATCAACTGTGCTGTGCACAACACCATAAAAGCTCCTCAGAATTACACCCTATACTGTGTTCCAATAAAAAGTGGACCCTAAAACATTGTCGTTAACTTAGTTAAACTGAAACTTTCATTAGTGTAAATTAACGTCTAACAATAACATCCCTACCGTAGTTAATTTAAAAAGAGTGCACAAAATTTGGCATAAAAGTATGAATCACAAATAAAGATATTAAATTTTTAAAAAGTTTAGTTTTTTGCATACCGTTAAAAACAGCTTTAAATACAGATGCTTGCGAAGGCCTATAGCCTAACGTCATTGACACGCCACTGTTGTGTTACCATCACTGTAAACAATAACAAATGATGGTTTTAGCAAAAATGATGAAAAGTTTTAAGTAAAGTTTTGTGCGAATAAAAGAGTTCTGGAGCAAAGTTTATCAAAAATATTCCGATCAAAAGCTGAATACGTTGCTCACAAAGATTAATCAAATTGGCACTGTAGATCGCAAACCCGGCAGTGGTAAAATGTGTAAGATGCAGATTGCTGGCAATATTAATTCAGTCAAGAAGCTGGTATTAAGTCAAGAAAATGCACTGAGAAAGAGAAAGACATTCCCCACCATGGTCAGCCACCTTGTCGTGGTGGTGGGGCTTTGTACACCGATGACCCAAAAGATTTCTAAAATCTGAAGAGTAGAAGCCAACTAAGAGCTGACCAAAGCAGATTTGCTACATGTTACCAGTGCTTTTGTGCTGGTTTCGGCTTCACAGCTGACTACGACTTCACAGCCGTCCACGGCTTCACAGCCGTTACCTGTAACCTTATGGTTACATTAGGGGACACGCATTGGGCCGAACTGATACGGCCTCAGCGCTAGGCAGGTGTTACAGCCTGCCCACCGCGAAGGTAACGTAAGGTAAAGTAAAGAGAAAGACATTTTGAGCACAAGCAGTAACTGTAAAACGGTGGACAAACTGTCATATAGGCTTACGAGAAACTGCTGTGTTGTAAACCTTATATTTTGAGTAATGTAACTTAAATGTTAATAAAATTGACATTGTCATATTATTTTTTAAAACTGACACATCATTCTTCTCAACTTAATTCATGGTTATTACGTTTAAAATTTCAGATGTAACTGTCAAGTTTTTACCGAATTACAACTATTTGTTTTGGGGTCCACTTTTTACTGGGACACAGTGTACATCCATCACAGGAAACGTACCCGGCCATTGATGCGGTAGTCGGATGCTGATCCCTGAATAACTCGACTGAAATGAGTCTCGGTACCGTCATCATCACCGTACACAGCTGTCACAGATGCTCTGTTGGCTGCTGGCCGGCCAATTGGTGCCCCATGAATCAAATCCTGTATCGCATTCAAAGACATTTAGCAAATATGAGTCCAAGACTATAGACATAATGTACAAACTAGAGACAAGTGTAGTGTTGTTAGTTGTTACGGTTATCCTGATCGGCATCGAAAACGCGATTTTTTAGCAATATTGAATCCTATCATAACCGTGGTTTTAGGCTTTCTATTGACGGTTTGGTTTTTTTAGTAAAAGGCACAGCTCTAATGTCTGGTGCCATGAACTTTAGGCCTAATAGTATGCCACAGTGAGGAGCGGCCGCAGCGCGCGGTGATTCTTTTCGCCAGCTCCTCTCACGCTGCAGGTGTTATCAGCTGTGATCACTGGCGGCGCTATACTCTGTGTGTGAGGGTGGAGGGTGAGGCTGGAATGAATGGAGGAGCGTGGCTACTAGGAAGCCACACGGCCGTTGGCGACTGCCATTGTCACTCAGAGAACTTGACGGAATCGGTGTTTGCTAAATACATTCAAACTGTATTTAGTCTACCTTTATATGGCTGTATAGGTTTTCACACTGTGCTGTGAACTTGCCTCCTATGCTCAGCGTCCCAATAATCTATAACATGCTCCAGGGCAGCAATAATCTCCACAAACGATGTCTTCACTACATGGTCGTTGTCCTGTGTCTCCTTGCTGACCAGCCGACCGTGTCCTCACGTTTCTGCACGTGTCGCCCTCTCTCCCCCTCCCCGTCTTTTCATCCGTATCTGTCCCTGGTCTACCGGCCTGTGTAAGCCTACACGATAAACGTCTACCACCCTTAGATATTTCGCGCATTATAAAATTGTGTACGATGGCGAAAACAGATGGAATTGGACCAAGAATATGACGTCCACGAAGCGAAGCATCTTAGTGGGTGAAGTATCCTGATATGACTCGCTTAGTCCATGCAGTTTCACGTCTTACCATTGCTGCCAGCTCAGGATCTAGGCCTATGCCCTATAGGCTACTCTCTGTGCGGCAGTAATACTAAGTACTGAGTAGGACCCTAGTACTAGGAATGTAGGCGCGAGTATAACTGAGTCAAACAAATGAGGTTGGCACGAATAATTTTATTTGATGCGATTCAACTTCACTGCCGACGTGACGACATATCTATCTATCCAGGTGCCTCTACAGTGATTCCCTGATGGCTGCCGTCATTATAACAGTTGAGTGTGGCGCATAACGGGGGATGCGGTACGACATTCACTGGCATCAGCCGACGTTGTGATCAATCAAGCGAGCGCGTACATCAGATGTCACGAGCGTCATTAGACAAGCGCCAGTCCGATCCAAACCATGGAATCAGACTTCAGAATTAATGTACAATTAATGGTGAAATACTTATCCGCGTTTGAGGTTAATATAGTTTAGCGTAAATTACGATACGTATTTACTTACTTACTTTGGGCCGAATTCTTTTGGGTCGATGTTTATCTGCTGCTGTCACAAATTTTAGTTGGCCCTTTCCTCGATGTTGTACTTCCGGCTGTTGATGGCGTAGATTATGAATTATATTTATCATTTTTCACTAATCGCATGCATTTAAACTCACATCTTTCAAATTTTTTTTGTTTTCCAAGTGCAAAGGTAATAAAGGGTTGTTAGTTAGTTTTGGCGGAGATTAAATTGGTTTTCAGCTGCGACGTCTAGAATTCATGGCACTGGCAGAAAATCGAAATCGAAACCGATTGAAACCGGTTTTTCCCCAAAACGAACCGAAACCGACAGACTTTGGCCAGTGGGAAACCGTAACAACACTAGACAGGTGTAGCGGAGTTAGAGACTACAGCCACATACACGACTGACATGAACGCACGATTGGCTGCCGGCCGACCAATCAGTGAGCCATGAATCAAATCCTGTAATAATAATAGTAATAATGAAATCAATTTATATGTGATGCAAAAAACTAAGAAGCAAAAAAAAATTGCATTCAACAATAAAAAAATGATCAGGGTAAAAACATTTTTTACAAAAGCCAAAATGAGTGGCTTGTGGGTTTTTGGTGTTAATTGTGACAACTTTGTAATTATTCGCAATAACCTTAGCTGAAACATCTGTTATTTGATTTGAGTTCTCTGCCAAAAATGGTTTAAACCTGCAAACCCTGATTTAGCCAAAAGATCCCATGTTGATATAACACCTCACAATGCATAACGCACTTCACTTCCTATGTCTTTCCATGGCACTGCAGCAGCACATGATAGGATGCCGACAATATGCACCAACATCCGTATTGGTATTGGTTACCTGATGCTGGTATTGACATCAGCCAATAATACTGAGTATTGGGCATCTTCCTTGATATCATTCTAACCCTATATGAGTATGTAATGAATTGATGATATTGCTACATACGCTAAGTTTTTTGACACGCAGATTGCTGGTTTTTTCACCAAGCACGAAGCTGATAGCATCCATCAGATTCGACTTTCCTGCAACATATAAAAAAGCAAACATCACACATCTAAGAGATGTTATGCTTACTTTCATCCAGACGTCACAGAATAAAAAAACAGAACTGTCCAGTATGTCGGAATGATGCATGGAAAAAATAATTACAAATACATGCATGTAAACTGGCAAACGGTGGGTTAACCGTCACTGCGACAGAGGTCTGTAATCTTCTTCTGGTTGTTCTATTTTGCCAAATTCCCATTCACCAAATCCCAATTTGCCAGATCCCATTTACTAAACCTAACCCTAACCCTTTTAGCCAAACTCTGAATTGCTAAATTCCAATTAGATGAAACGCGGTATGACTAATTAGTTGGCTGGTGGCGTAGCATAGTGGTTAGAACGTCGGTCCTGGTCGGCGAACTTTCCCTATCCTGCGCCAGACTGACGGATAGCCATGTAACCACTTTGTGGGTAAAGCGTCCGCTATCAGTCAACCAACAAGGCCAACTCAGCCAGCCATCCCTCCGGGGTCGGTTAAATGAGTAATAACCATTATATAGGTTACGGAAGGTGGGGACCTTAGTACAGCTGACTGGGGCTGCCTGGTCTGGCCGCTGCGCTACCCTGTGTCTGCAGGCTGCATGCGATGGCTGGGCGGCCGGCAGGTCTGGTCAGTGACGAAAGCGCATTAGAGATGTGTATACGCGATGATGCGCTATACAAATTGACAATCTTTGCCTTTTTACCACAACAGATGCAACGGGCCACAACGAACCACAACTGACCATACCAGACTGTAACGATGGAGATCATGACGTAAAAGATAAAGAGAAAAACGTCTCCATCCAAGTTTTTGTCGTCGTCTTTGCTGTCAGTTTTCCGTTGTTTTCCCATCTCGTTTGACTTCGCCATCGTTGATATCTTCATCTTTTCGTTTTATCCGTCATCTTCGTTGCTGTCCGTTCGTCTTTTACATCGTCTTCTTTGTCGTTATGGTTTGTGGCCCGTTGCAGTAGTCATACCCGACGAAACGTGAAGTGAAAGTGAAATAGGATATTCGGTCAATTGGGATGACAACGTTCTTTCTGCATTCAACACAGGGTCGCCGGCGGATGCTTCGCCGTGAACACCAGGCCAGCAGCACCGACTTATCAACGACCCGTCGTCTTTTAGACCGACGCCTCAGTGAAGCGCCATTCGTTGACGCTTCTGTCAATGAACTGAACGCCTGCGACAGTTGCTGCAGGCATTAATTTTCGCTATGTGACAACACAGCGCGATAAATTTTCTTTTAAACTGCCCCCTAGAGGTTGTCAAACGTACAGTTCAAGTGACAATACCTGTTCCATTTGGTCCTATAATGGCGCTAAACTCCTTGAACGGTCCGATCGTCTGCTTTCCCTTGTACGACTTGAAATTATCCAACTCGATGTATTTCAACCGTCCAGGCATGTTGCTAAAACAGAAGCACAGCGGAAAACAAAATGCACTAACTATGCTAATGCCACACTGCAACTAATGCTCGAAAATAATTATCATAACAAAACATCCTACCATTTTGTTCTTTGGCGGCTGTAGAATATGCATTCGCGATGAAACGAAGTGTCTATGGTACCGTCTAGACGGTACTCTACGGTACCGTCTAGACGGTACTCCAGTTATCAGCACCCCGGTGCCGTCAAGTAGCCTATACCGATTCGAATATCAACAACTTTAGCGGTAGATATATTATAGAAGGTCTATTAACCATGCCACGATACTGTAACGTATTTAAATCAGGCTTATTCAGTATTATATCAGTGTAAAGCCAAAGTTGTTTTTTGTAGAATGCATCACTTTTAGCTGTAACAGCTTGCGTGCAACATGTGGCGCCACGTTCCTAGTGGTTATCGGTTATAGAGGTAAGGCGAGTTAGCAGAGACTACAATTTGTGTCTATATTATCTTTTAAAGTTTAGTGATTGCGATTAGGGTTACAAATATGGTTAGGGTTAGGGTTAGTGTTAGTGGTCACCATATATTACTGTGCAGTATGGCTTAAATATTGAGGTAGGTGCTGGCAGTTGACAAAACTTACTATCCAATAATAGTTGCTAGCTTGAGAAGCTGCTTGGCCGGACTGCCGACCCGTGAGGCTGCCGCGGTCAGGCAGTTAGTCCGGTACCGCCGTGTCCGTGTCGGCTCGCCGTCGGCACGGACACAGCGGCATCGGACACGGGAATTTCCTCGGGAATTTGGAGAAGACCAAATTCCTAGAAATTTCCGGGTGGCCCTGCGCTAAAGTTATTGATATTCGAATCGGTGAAGGCTATTTGACTGCAACGGAGTGCTGATGGCTGGAGTACCGTCTTGACGGTACCGTAGCCACTTCGTATTGAATTTACACATTCTTTGGAATAATTATTGTAATATAAACAAATAATTGTACGATTGCAAGGTTAATAGTTAGTTGTCGAAATGAATTCTTTGCTAAAAAGCATCGCTCGTTTTTCTCATCCACATTACGTTGTTAATCTTGTACTCAGTGTCGTGTTTTTTGCGCTGAAAACAATTTCGCCCATCTGTGATCATCTGTTCGACGACTGTCAGCTGGAATTGGTATTAATTATTGAAGTTTCTACTGGCATTTTGCGGACGGTTTTCCACAAATGAATAGCAACTTGATGCACAAGTGTTCGCAGGGGCGTCCATCCGGTTCATGGAACTTTCGTTCCCAGGAACTTTCGTCCCCTGGAACTTTCGTTCCCTGACACTGATAATTACTGAACCCCTTATCCTTACGTATTGCTTATAGTTCAGCGAAAGAAGCTCCAATTTTGTTTCACTCGCTAGACGTATTTTTATACATATAGCTAGAGTTTTAACAGGATATAATAATAACAAGGAAGCCCATGAGTACGATGAGGCATGATGCAGACTGTGGAGGCATGATGCAGACTGTGGTCCCAGTGCCAAAATCAAGGGGACGATCGACCATCTGTGACGAGAGCTGCAGCAAAGCCAGTCTGCATTGTGGAATACAACTCAAATAGGGGCCCACTGACAAACAGATCCAAATGCTTCGATCATATTTCATTCCTAGAAAACTTACGAAATTGTACAGAAAAGGTGTTCCACCTGCCTAATCCACGTGGCTTTGTATCACGGTAATAGAATTATATTTTTACCAAAATCTGGCGGTACTAGCACTTTTTTACAAGTAGTTAAATGTTTTAATGCTATGGGGTTTTAGAAGCAGTTGTAATACAATGTATATTTTTGACAAAATATTGCGGTATTAGCATTCTTTTAGTTCCGGTAGTTAAAGGGTTGATATTAACACTATACGATTTATCTGTAGTAATATTTGATGTAACCAACATGACTTTACATTTATCAACATTCAAGGGTACGGTTGTAACTATTCCTCACATCATTTCTTAACTATGTCAACTTTCACATTAGTTGTGTTTCTATAGATTTTTGCATCAGCTGCATATAGATAAATTCTAGATTCTGTATCTTGAGTTACACTCTGTAAATCGTTTACGTGTATTAAAAATAACAATGGTCCCAGTATTGTAGCTGGATTTGTAAATGTGGGGCCCCGTGGCATCTGATTTGAGGAATTCCACTTTCCACTGTTTACCAAGCTGAGTAAATTTCACCAACTACAACCTGTTGTTTTCGATTGCAAAAGAAGTCATGAATCCAACATAACAGTGTATTATTAAAATTGTGTTCCTTCAGCTTGCTGATAAGACCTTGGTGTGGAACTTTATCAAAAGCCTTTTCAAAATCTGTATAAATAACATCAATCTGTGATGCATCTAATCACCTTTGCAGAACTCTCTTAAAACACATCTTATGAAAACATATTTTCAGCATTTTTGAGGGAGGGTTTAAATCAGCTAGCTTCCATTCTGTAGCATACAACCCTATAAGGGAGCGCTTTAAACTTTATTAGCAAGGCCCACAGCAGAGCCGTTGGTGCAAACACATTTAAGATTCTTAAAACACCTTGTGGCTACAGATTACCAATATCTTGGGGTCTAAATGAACAGTTCATTACCAGAAAAAAATCCCCATTCAGTTTGCTATAAATTTTACTTTCCACCAGCATTTTCCTAGAAGCAAGCTGACTTCTATTTGTCAGTGGATTGTATGCCGCTGATGAAATGTGATATCCACGATTGTGCAGCGCGAATGGGAACTACTGACATTTCTGGGCTGCATCATTGTCATGAAGAACAGAAAACAGTGTCAGTAACATACTACTACATTTGAATTACGATTGCTATAGTGTTGTGTTATAAATGGCCTGCATGATTTTACGGGCGAAAGCAGCTACTGCTTTCATCGCGTCTTAGCCATCGCAATTCTGTTTGTCCGTCTGTCTGTCTGTCACAAGGGTGGATCAGTCAAAAGCAGTGCAAGCTAGAATCACCAAATCTTCACAGGAACTGTAATGCTTTTCCATAAATTCGAAGGGGTCACCCCAAACAGGGTCGCTAAATGAGAAGGGGTGGGCAAAATTTGTGATTTTTGGGCATTAAGTCGCTGTATCTCAGTAACGGTGCGAGATAGAGCCTAGGTTACTATTAATCACTAATAGGAAGTCATACACTGGCTCTTGATTGGCGCTGAATTCAGTGACCTTGGATGACCTTGAACGCCAAAATAGGGGATTATGGATTTTTTGGCGATTTCGGGCTGCGACACAAGTCTATATCATTCACAAGGTGGAGCCACGGAACTATTATTATGTGCACTTCAGCATGACTGTAATAAAGGTGTTGTATTTTATCCCAAATTCTCGCAAGTCTAACACAAACAGCGACAGAAATTTTTGGTGCACAATTTCATTGTATTGCGAGCGCAATAATTTATTATTTAGTACAATTCTGATGCGCAGTATTTGGTGAAATGGCTTGCATATCTTACAGCGTAATTTGTGATATTTTGTTTGATGGTGCTGCCACGTTGGGAATCGGTTCACAACGCGCAGCACTAACAAATGCTGATTGATTGCATTGATTGACTTGTTATATTTTTACGCGCGAAAGCAGCTACTGCTTTCATCGCGTCTTAGCCATTGCAATTTTGTCCGTCTGTCCATCCATCTGTCACACGGGTGGATCAGTCAAAATTGGTGCAAGGTAGGATTACCAAATTTTCACCGTCAGCGGCACGGAACTATCGTTATGCGATCCAGATAAAGAATTTGGTATTTTGTATATTTACTTAGTGTGAACACCCCAATTTTCAGCTAATATACTGAACTGGAACTGCTATAGGCTTTTGCGTGTCTCGTGAGCATTAGCTCAAATTTCTTGTTTGTCATTGTGAACATTATGAGGATACTGTTTAAGCTGTAGGTATGTATAGTTTTATGTTTAGGCACAGCAGAATGCATTATATGTTAGAGGGATGGATGTTAAGGGAAAAGACAAGAAGAAGACTGATGCAGATCATATATGTAAAAAAAGTTTTAAAATGCTAATTACGTCTATGATACAGATAGTAGACAACTGGTAGCATTTACACTGATCCGAAGAAAGCGCTGAGTCACCGCTGATGATAGGAACATTAAGAAGAGATTGTCATCAACCTGCTGAATCATTAGATCACTAAAAGCTGATTGTCAATGTAGTATAGAAATTTGTGATATATTATGTAAACTTACAGTACGATGGTCATCCCCAAAGTTTTCGGCCTTAACACATTAGACAATAGTATTTTCCACAATCTATACATCAGTGAAACGTACATCCTCCAGGAACTTTTATGAGTCTGTTGCAGATATGATGTCATTGGAATTTATGATGTCATAGAGCTCTAAACCGAAACGATTTGGAGCTCTAACGCAAAAAGCATAGAATTAGTCTTACTGATGCATGACAATTTTCCAGTCTGTAGCTGGATTTGTAAACGTGGGCCCCATGGCATCTGATTTTGTGAAACCCTTAATAAATACACTTGCGAATTTCTCATTTGAATTGATAAATATAGGATAGGCTAAATCTGCACTGATTGCAAATAAGAGCATTTCAGTCAGTTACAATGCCATTAGTATTAGGCAATATCAATCGAGCCTTATTAAAAATTTGACAATAATGATTTCAGATGTGTTGACGAAACACTAACCAAAATTTAACTTGTTACATGGGGGACCCTGGTGTGCATGGGGGCCCGGGAGTAAGGTAAGTCCCACGTGTCTTCTCTTCAAATACTGCTCCATATTGCAGTCCTGTCCAAAAGTTTACAATTACCTAGCTGGCTGTTTGTGACTGTGACTTCATACACCAAGACCACCTGGCATACAGTAATGACCTGAGGCCCAGTGACTATAATCTGTTTCGGAATCCAAAATTTCATCATGGTAATGTTCGCTATCCACAATGATAAATGACCTGGGGCTGTTTGTGTTGACGCTGTGAATCGTTGCTATTTAATGCTGTGTGACGTCATAAATTACAAAGACATTATATCCGAAACAAACTCATTAGAGTTCGTAAAGGATGTACATTTCACAGATGTATAGATTGTGGAAAATATTATTGTCCAATATGTCGAGGCCATAAATTTTTGGGATGACCCTTGTACATGTTGCATTTTATTAGCTTTCAGTATAATTTGTTTTATTATTTATTTTTAAAAATATTTCTGTGTTTATGTTAGTACTTTAGTTTACCAATTTTTGATATCCTGAATGCTTAGATTATATGCTTAATTTTGTTATTAGTGAGTTAAGTATTGAAATAGGTGTGTTCGAGGCAAGGGTTATAGCTATTTTTGGCAACACTGTGTATGTGTTTGCAGCTTCATTGGTTGGTTACATGGAAACAGCATGCATGTTTGCCAAGATGTTGAATGCAATCCTTTTTGCCCGGCAGAATCCTATATATGCTGTCGTCTACGTGCTAATCTGCTTCTGTAAGTTTTAACATTTTTATTAATTGTTAACTCTACCAACGAAGTTGCTTTTTTCAGCCTTGATATTAAGCTGTTTTTAGTTATTTGTGGTTGCATTACTGCTGATATTCTTTACTAAATAATGTATTTTTCAATTTATTTATTTTCAAATTATTTTATACTCTGCTTTACTCTGTTGCTTGTGAGTGCTTTTTTTCTATAAGGCCTACAGTTTATGTGATTTCACTACTCAGACAGCTGACAAACTTCTATCCAAGCTTTGATTAAAATGGCCAATGTAGTGGTTTATTGTAATCTCATATTCTGCTAAGCTATTTTTTGTACATTTGTTATCAGAGATACTTGTGTGATTTTCTGTCAGATTTGATATGGTAATCTGTTATGTGTTATTCTGGCACTTTAGCTGTTGCTGTTCAGTTGCTATTGCTGCTAGAATTTTATATGGTGACTATCTGACTTAAATGAAATATGTAGAGAGAAAATACAGGGACCAAATTTTCAAAACTTCTTATGAAGATCTTTGGAAGATTTCTTTTCCAAAGAAATTATGCAGATTTTCAAAAGTTCTTTGGAAACTTCTTAGGAAGAATGTAGGCAAATATATAGGAAAGCACTAACCTCGTCCTACTCGAAGAAAGCTGTGTAATAAAACGAAATTTGCAACAAAGTACACAATGTTGACACTTAGCTTAGACATCATATGTGAAGTCATAGGTTATTTGCGTAATGCTGCGGTAAAATCAACAATGAGTAAGTAAAGGAAATTGATGTTTGGTCAACTTAAAAAACGAAGCGGTGTGTAAAATGCATTTCTTGTTGACGTGCTAAGATAAGAAGTTTTCCTAAGAAGTTATGATTACGTCATGTGGTCGGTATAAGCGCATCCGATTGGTTGAACTAGTTTAGGAAGATAAGAAAAGAAGAAGTTCTTTGGAAATGCAAAGAAAGCCGTCGAAAATTCGGATAAGAAAACTTCTTTGGAATTCCTAAATCATCTGACATAGGAAGGTCTTTGGAAAATGTCACAGGAAAGTTTCGAAAATTTGGCCCCAGGTTCACAACTTCACATGCATCAAACACAAAATACACAACCTTTTACCTTTCAACCTTAAAAGTTTGTTTTTGTTGTGTTTATCATGTGTCTGTTATGCGTATTGTAGTGCATCTGGCATTCCTGCCAGAGCCTGTATACAGAGGCCCAGAACTGATTACATACTTTAGAGGACCTAATCTTGAGGTCAGCTAGCTATGTTATGTATTTAATTTTTTCAGGTGATGTTTATTTGTAATATAGCCTGTATTACAGCATGTTTGTCGTCAGCAGCATAATGGGTCAGAAAAGTAGGCGGGGCACTGGAGGTTGCAGATTTTGGATGGGAGGTTGCATTTTTTCAGACAAAGGATATTATTGGTGTCACTACATTTTTTCAAAATGCCTGGTTTCAGCCCAAAATTTTGTGTTTTTGGACGAAAATTTTTCGATGAGACGAAAATTTGTCAACAGTTTTTCGACAGCCAACAATTTAGTGTTGGGGTCAATTGCCACCTCCCCTGCCACCACCCTACCATGACGCCATTGTTGTTCATCTGTTCATCCATCTCTCTATCTCATACAGATTTTTGGCTCGAAAGTGGCAAGCGGTAGAATTTGTGTGAATGTTCTTAAGGGTTGGAGTGACGATGTGCCAGTTTTTTGCTCATAAGGTCAAAGATCAAGGTTACCACTTAGCTATTGAAACCTCTTAAAAATGACACTTGTCTCGAGCCATCAGATTCAAACTAGGCACTGCACTTAGTGATAGGCAGTGTAAAACTGAACCTTCATTTGAAATTCCAATAGGCAGGTGTTGCCTAGTAGGTAGTTGGATGTCTGTATAATCAGCGTGGCCATTGGTTGAAAAGTATCCATTGGAAAGTTCTCAAAAACTCGATACTAGGGCCTTGAAAAGTTTGGATTTTGATGGAAGAAGGTCTTGACAGTCTTTAAATGTTACTAGGTCATAATCATTGTTACCATCATTATGCTTAAATATTTTAAGTAGAGCTGTCAAATTAACGTATTAATCAACGCATTAATGCGTTAATAAAACTGCGGTAATTTGATAAACGAATGAATTTAAATAACTATAGTTGCCGTTCATCACTACTGTAAATAAATAATTATTTCTACAACAGGCTAATAGATTTTTGTGCTAGCTATGACATCAGTTATTGTTGATTATACGTTTAACTTTCAATACTCTATATGCGGGGCCCTCTAAACAGTGCGGGGTCTGGGGTAACTTACCCCCTACTTTCCCTCTTGACGGGCCTACATCATCATCATCGTCATCGACAACCGTGGGCTCAATGCCCGTTGGTGTCTGACGCCATTCTTACTATCGCTGCCCACCGCTGCCTATCTAGGGCAGCGTGGCTTAACTCCTGCAGGGTTGTCCCACACCACTGCTCAAT
>Ga0209367_1000686_pt1 | contig 36474 bp, 19 predicted proteins | sample WorMetLIZISLAND2_FD_187412 | JGI IMG/M metagenome (GOLD analysis project Ga0209367, IMG submission 187412) | Marine gutless worms symbiont microbial communities from Max Planck institute for Marine Microbiology, Germany - Olavius geniculatus... ... | reverse complement strand
GTGCAACATCATTCACAGAAATCTCTCTTTCAGAGTCTGCCAACTGCTGTAAAACTTGCGCAGCAGTATATAAGCTTTCTGCTTGCCATGACAACAAAATCTTCGTCTAATCAAAGTTACATCATCTCGCAAAACAGTTTACAAATGCACAATACAGTAGGCCAACACTAGATCTGTGTCAGCTGCAGCAGCCTTCAGCAACATTCAGTGTCATCGGGCGACCGCATGATCCAGCACTGCTATTGGTTGAAAGTGGGTTACTGAGCATGGCCAAGTACTTGAAGTCGCCACTGCTAAACTATGATGTATTGGCTACTGCTGCACGGCAGCCCGGCATATATAGTTTAGGATGACGTGCGTCGTCATACAGCCGGGTACAATACACATATCGTGACGACGCACGTCGTCATGATAGGAGTCAAGGGGTTAAACAGGTCCGGTTTTTTGGCCCACGCTATACAGCTATAACTGTCAGTATTATTGCATTGCAGTGGTTCAATCGACTGTGTGTGCTATGTCGATGACAGTCATTTCTTCTCTGGCGCCGATGATGGGTATCACTCGCATTACTTATTATATTATTTGTAATTAACATATTGTTATTACGCATTAGAGGTTAATTTAACAATATGCGCTATATAAATTTGCATTTTACTTACTTAATTAACCGCATAGCCAGTGTCGCCGAAGGTTAAAAAAGTACTTAGGGCAGGAAGTTGCAAAGTCCAATGGACACTCCAAATTTCTCACAGAATTTTGATTGGCAGCTGCAAATTCCCCACCAGGCCTCAGAATTTAAATTTTACCCTGAAATTTCACCAAAATGAAGTTTTTTCACCCTCGAAGTTTGCATTTTTGGACAAAAGATTTTCAGACAAGAAGGTTTTCTGACAGCTCCAAATTTAGGAGTGGGCAGAACGCCACTGTTAGCTTTGCAGGATTGTTTATTGCTTACTGTTCAGGTCTATAGCACTGTGGGGGACGCTGAAGAAAAAGCCTCTAGTCATGGTGCAGAATGCACACCTTGGCCGAACCGATGCAGATATTCGTTCCACCGAGAGCATGCCTCGGACTGATTCTGTGTCTGACGAGGACGACGTTGAACCAGATGACATTCGCAGTGAGACTTCAACGGTTGATGGATTGCCACCAGTAGCTGGGGTCACTTCGTGTTTGAATTCCGCCGACCTGCAAAGTATGCAGACGGAGAACTGGGTCACTGCAGTGGCGGCACTCCACAATACCGACCTTGTTGTGTCTGGTAAGAACTTTTTAATGATTTTGGTTATTTCGTGTTAGTACTGAATTATATCAGTTGCTGTAGCTTGATCTGGTTGGTGGCGTGGTTTAGCGGGAACATTAGTAGTTACATCAATGAAAGTTAGTAGTGATATGACTGACCGTTTGCAGATATATGAGGATCGTTCTATAAATAAGTTTTCAAAATGGCGCCATTTTATTAACCTTAAAATAGCAAAAATCCGAAATATACATTGGCTAGGAAATTTAATCTGAGTACCAGATGTGGATTTTGTTATGACGACAATGAATGTCATTTATAAGCGTTAAATAAGGTGTCGTTGCCACTAAAATTGTCCTGTAATGAACAGTGTGTTATTAGGTTCGTTTTGTGGTCAAAAAAGACTTAATGCAAAACAGATTTACTTTTAAATGCATCCAGTATGTGGCGACAAGTGTTTTACTATACGAACAGTACGCGTTTGGTGTAAGACTATGCTAGATGGGTAGAAATTTGCATCAGTTATCGATGTGCAATCAGTAACTTGGACAGCAGCCATCATCGTTCTTTGCATTGGCCATTCAGAAGCTTGTTGAGAGATAGGACAAATGTTTGAACAAACTTTGACAATAAGTTGAACAAATTTGAGCCAGTGCTCACGAGACGCGCAAAAGCCTATGGCAGTTCTGGTTCAGTGGTTTAGCTGAAAATTGGGATGTTCACGCTAAGTTAATATACAAATACCAAATTCTCTATCTGGATCGCATAACGATTGTTTCGTGGCGCCACCTTGTGAATGATATAGACTTGTGTCGCAGCCCGAAATCGCCAAAAAATCCATAAAACCCCCTATTTTGACGTTCAAGGTCATTCAAGGTTTTTTAATTCGGCGCCAGTCGAGAGCCAGTGTACGACTTCTTATTAGTGATTAATAGCAACCTAGGCCCTATCTTGCACTGTTACTGAGATGCAGCGACTTATTGGCCAAAATTGCAAATTTTGCCCACCCCCCTCTCATTTAGCGCTCTCGTTCGGGGTGACCCTTTTCAAATTTATGGAACAGCTTTACAGTTCCTGAAACTAGAGTCTTCCAGGCAGCCAATGGTGAAGATTTGGTGATCCTAACTTGCACCGTTTTTGACTGATCCACCCGTGTGACGGACGGACAGAATTGCGATGGCTAAGATACGCTGAAAGCAGTAGCTGCTTTTCTGTGTAAAAATGAAGCACTAATGTTTAGCATTTAAAGAGGTGGCATTAACTTGCTAGGTTCATTCTTCTTTACTTTTCTGTGCTGTTTGTCACTTTTGAGTCATCATACAACATTAGGCGTACTGCTGGGGAAAATAATACACAAATACACTGCATTCTATCAGCATTCTATTAGCGTCACAATAATGACGTCATCATCATAAAAATGTCTACTTATATTCAGTATTAAATTTCCTACAAAATGTATATTTTTAATTTTTCTATTTTAAAAATTAATGGTAGAGCGCCATTTTGTAAACTTATTTATAGAATGACCCTCGTACCATCATGCCAACGTCTAGGTGAACTCAGCCTCGCCATCTTTCTGTGGTCAGGCGTAATGAGTACACAGTGAAAGCTGGAATGTATACAGGCACACCACATGATACAGTAGCTTTTGTATCCATGATCTGGGAGTGTAAGCAGGTGTCCAGCTGAGGCGACCACTGTGCCTTGGACAGGATTCACATTTCACAGTTTACGTATAATTCATAAAAAGACATATTTATGACATTGAACGTTTTATATTTAAATTTGTCACTTTTCTAATACAAAGTCCAGTAGTTAAACTGTTTCAAATTTTTAAGTATTTAAAAGTGTATGGATTTGTAGCTTGATGTATTGTTCATTTTATTTCTTGTTCCTGGTGTGGTGGTGACAAATGTTCAGTGCTAAAATTGTCGTTTGTCAGCAGGATCGAAAGACGGATTTCTTCGGTTTTGGAAATGCGGTCAAGATTACCGGTTGTTGGTGCCGTTATTTTCACTGCCAGTGGTAAGCTGTTTTGAGCATTTGTTGTTTGTGTTAAAAATAATGTGTATACTACATACTGGTGTTATTCTGGCTATTTTCTGTTGCAGCCTTGCAGTTTTAATCTCTTCAGCATTTCAAATACATTCCATTATGGTCAGATTTTGTTTGACCAGCAGGGTTTTTTTGACTTCATAGTTTAGGTTTCAATTGTCTTGAAACAAGCCGCAGGTGTTACGAGCTTGTGCTTGCTTAGCTTAGCTATTGTTCTGTTTCTGAAACCAGCAAATACTTAATAGCACATTGTGGCTGGGTGGTGCAACGTAAGGATGTCAGACTTGCAATCGAGAAATTGTGGCTTCGACTCTTGGTCGGATCGCTATTACGTGCTTACTGCTCAGATGGGTGACTGTTTGTTTTCAAGTAAACCATCTCGGTGTATAACCAACACCAAGGTCAACTCAGCCTTACATCCCTTCTGGGTAGGTAACTCATGTATCACTTTGTCTGGCTGGGGTCAAGGTGCGGCACATTTACCTGTGTTGGGTGGCATCTAACACTGTGTGATCCCATATGGCAGGTGACGCTCCGCAGCTCTGGTGGGTTTCCTGTTAATAGCTGTATGCCTCCTTTACCCTTTTCCCTTTACTTGCATTAGCAATCAGGTGACGAGGTTGCAGCAAACTGTCGAGTTGAGCGTTCTTTGGTTGTGCAGGTTGGCTTTGTAAACAGCCTGCAGTTCTCGGACGATGGAAGCCTGCTTGTAGCTGGTGTCGGCACAGAGCACTGGCTGGGGCGCTGGTGGCACCTCAAGTCAGCAAAGAACTGCGTCTGTATCATTAGGTTGAAAAAATTGCCATCGTCGAAGAAGTCGGACGTGCTTTTGTGATTACCTGTGTGCTGATTCGATGATTGGTGATCGGTGACTTGGGACAACTATTTTGAGTTGCAGGCCACATAGAATGGCTTGAAGTCACTGCATTTGACTTAAGTGTCTATTTAACTACTTCCTACTGCAAAAAGCTATTAGCAATTTTGGCAGTTTTTTTATTAATAATAATGAGAAACAGTAGACTCATATTACATTATACTGTCAGTGTATTGTCATTATACTGTATATTTTAAAAAAGCCAGTGATGTGCTCTCATTAGAAATTTAAACACGTCATATTCTTGGCATTTTCTCTTGGTCAGTGCAGGCCAGGTAAGAACCCGTCATGGCAGCAATGATTGTAACTGTAAAGGCTCGTGTAAAAACTGTTACCTGCGTCATTCAGTATTTGTTATTTTGGATTCTGTTGGGCCTATTTGAAATAATGTGTGTGATTCTGTTGCAATTATAACTTGTTTATTATCACAGCAAAGTTGTCAGTTGTATGACATCAGCAATCTTTTGTAGATTTATAAAGTCGTGGCACAATAGTCTTATTGCGATCTTTGAACAAAACTGCTTTGAGCACTAGCAGTCTTATTGCACATTACACTGTACTATTTTTGATGCACTACAGCTATTTTTTATGGCATCCTTGGCATCGTTGTTTGTCTGTCTGTCTGTAACGGATGTATTATGGCTAAGCGTTAGGTCACCCTTGGGGGAAAATTTTTTATACGAATTTCTAACCATGTGTCTTAAACTTAGATGTGCAAAATTTCAGCAATCTAGTGCAAGGGGAACATTTTCAAATTTCAGTTGAATAGAGGTGGGTAGGAAAATGTGCATTTTTCAGTGGAAAATTGGCCATATCTCGGAAACTGTGAGAGATAGGGCCAAGGTCACCATTAATGACTAACAGGAAGTACCATACGCCCTTTCAGTTGAGATGAAAATCATCGATCTTGGATGACTTTGAAGGTCAACAGACAGCAGTCAGACCTATTCTTGAATATAGTCAAGCAGTATGCATGGGATCCATACTCACAGCATCTGACACAGTTTAGTAACTCCAATCTGTTCAATCTGTTCTGGCAGCTCGTTTCTCAATGGACAGCTGCCACTGAAACTTCAATGTTGGGGCCATGTTGGCAGAACTATACTGGAATCATAAATGCGCAATTTCTGCTACTACCATAAATTTAGCGTCAAAACAGTCGGTGATAAGACACAGACTTGCTGCTTATCGTAACAAGCACTACTGACTTGCTTTTGGCTAGTTTTCCAGGTGTATCGAACCGCTGGCAAAACGAAGATGGTGATGCCACATGGCGAATAGCTTTGCCTTGGCGGAGGTACCTGCGGGCTACGACTGCTTTTCTAGTTTTATCTGCAGTACTGAGCTTCAAGGTCATCAAAGGTCGATGATTTTCATCTCATCTGAAAAGGCGTATGCGATTTCCTAACAGTGATCAATAGCAACTTAGACTTGCTGCTTATCATCCTTGAACCATCTTGAAATCCAGAAAGCGGGTTTTAAGTGATTATTTTCGCGTCTTTACGACGCATATTTCAGCAGTGGATTGCGCCGAAATTACTAGAAAAAGACAGGGACAACCTTCATGTAAAATTTTTGCAGCACAGAACGCAGATTTTAACCGTCCTTCCAGGGTTCTTACAAGTCTGGGAAAACGGGAAAAAGGGAAATTGTGTGGTCAAGAAAAGGTCAGGTTAAAATATTATTTTTGAAAAGTCCGCTAGGAAAATGATCTTGGATCATGCATACTGCAAATATCTGTGATGTTTAGCATTTCTAAATATTGAAAAGCAGACAAATTTGCGGCTTTCATTGAACGTCCAGAAGCTAGTTTATTGTTTCAGCTTCAGGGGGGGGAGCTTTGCTCTTTGACGCTCCCTGACACCTCAACCAGTGACCTTCCAACCATTCTATTGACTTAATTTATTGATGCTAAGTGAATTCGCCACATACCGTACATATAACTTCCAATAATAGCCGGGTCCCCTTTAAACGCCGGAAGCTTTTATTAGAAGTTTTACGGTAGTCAGTAGTCACTTAAAGAGTCGAGAGATCTTCAGTCAAGCTGCCGCCTGCGGCCATAGAGTCGTGTTATTAATGTAGTGTGAATTGACTGAGCGATAATGGGGATGTTTTTATTTTCACTCGAAGATTTTGGAATAAAACACATTATATAAGTGAACACATGGTTTTATTTTGGTCTTATCTGAATCAGTAGCACGGTTATGACAGTTAACACGTCTGTGGTTGGAAAGTTTGCGCGTAAGTTAATTGTCCACTGTTTTAGCCGCTTTACAAAGCAGAGATGTGCGGATCCAGATCCGCAGTTTTTGCGGACTCTGACGGACGCGGATCTTGTTCCGTGACGAAATTTGTGGACGCGGACTGACTCGGATCCTGTTTTGTAACGAGTGTATTTTTAAATTTTTTTTTGTAATAAAATTGAAAAACAGAAGTGGTGTGTGTTGAGACGTGCGTAAGCCCACATTGCTACGCCTAGCACGCTAGCACTGGTACCGGTAAATTGTAATCTGCTATAGGCCTATGCGCGTAGTGGCCTACCTTACGTGTTAATGATTAGAGGCAAGCCTATTTAGTGTGGACACGGACGGACACGGATCCAATATTTCTCTCTTGTTGCGGACACGGACTGACAGTGGATCTTTGGTCAAAATTTGCAGACTGACGCGGACTCAGAATTTCAGGATTCTTTCATCTCTGCTACGAAACCCGATCTGGTATCATCTCGGGTCATGCTAAAAAGTGCGACCAGTGCGTACAGCCCGTTACTATGTCCATCTGCAATGTGCACTGCTGTACCAGACCGACCGGCCAAACTGGATGTGTACTTACCTACAAATCTTGTAGTAATCTCACCAATCAGTAATCATTTAAAATGTTTGTCGTCAAAGGTTTCGTTTGAGCGCTGGAAACAATTAACTTTCTGTAACAGTAAGACAGACTTTTAACAACTTCAACATAACTTCGCACAGAATCAACATAAACATCGCACTGGACTGTCATGGCAGTTGTAAACTTCCTCTAATATAACGTAACGTAACTTCAAACATATTCACATCGGAAGTAAACACGCGGGCATCTAAAAAACGAGAACGACCGTGTTTAGATCTTCAGACATAGGTGTAGAATTGGGGTTAGTTTTAGGGTTATGGTTAGGGTTAGGGTAGGGTCAGGGTTAGGGTTAGGTTTGGGGTTTGTAGTCGCATTCAATTGCAATTAAAATAACTAAAATCAAGTACGATCGGTGTCACAATCGTTCTCGGTTGATAGACACTTGAAGTAAACAGCCGTGATGTGGAGATCGCATTGCAAGCACATGTACGATTTGTTGCAAAATAGTTAGAAAAGCGTGAAACGATCGTAAATATTTCTTCATTTTCGGACTTTAGACATCTTTGGCAATTGATTAACGTGAGTGAAATCGGAAATTTGCAGGTAAGTTATTATACTGTTTCGCTAACCGACCACCTGCACTGTGTACGACAGTGGCACATAATGGCTGCAGGCGAATGGCATGTTTTGATCAATTTTTTAGCGGTGGCAACCAATAAGTGACATTGATAGGTGCATGCACTCTTCCCACTTGTCATTCGCAGTAAGTTAGTGAGTAAGTAAAACGTAAATTTGTATAGTAGGCCTACATCAACACCAAAAGCCTCTGATGCGCTGCATACATTAGTACTCAGCACTGGTTATTACGTAAGCAGCTGTCCTGGCTGATCGCACTGTTGACTGATTCCCAGCATGCGTGCATGCGTGCGTGCTGTGTCTTTCATCTTGCTGCACGCTAGTGGTGCATGCAGACAGCGGCAATTTGCACTGTACGCACTGTGCGCACTCTTTAGCATGACCGGTCATCATCGTCATCATCTTTGACACTTCTAGATGCAGGAGAAGATCTTCTGTATCCAGATCTTGATATGATTACAATTTCATATCTTCCTTATATAGGCCTACTTCATCAGTTGATTCTGCCACACGTTGTCCAGTCTTACTTCAAATGACATAACTGTTGGTGCTGATATAACATCATCTGGTAATGAGTTCCATGGATTGACTATTCTCGTCAAAAAACTGTGCTTTCTTATGTCCAGTCTGTATTGCTGCTTGTGTAGTTTCAGATGTTGCCCTCTTGTTACTGATCCTTCCATGACTGTTAGCAGCTGTACTCTAACTGATCTGTCACAGATACCATGCACTATCTTGAACACTTCAATCATATCACCTCTGCATCGCCGAAATCGCAAAGACGGAATACCTAGTTTTTTAAAAAATGATCTTCATAGCTGAGACTCTGCAGTCCATTCACTTGCTTTGTCAAGAAAGACATCGCCAGATCAGATCGCCAACTTCTGCCACAAGCATTTGTACTTCATCTGGTCATAACTGGTGTTGGTGCAGTCTTTCGTGACATGAAATCGGATTATGTAGTGATATACTACCAGCTGTTTACTAGCGTTGCTGCTACTGGTGCTACAGAGCTGTTAATATGTTGGGCTATCTATAAGAATTCCCGTTATTATCTTTGGTTAATAGGTCTATGTTATTTAATTTGTTTGGTATTGCGGATGTTGACATTCTAGCATTGACAACGGTGCGTGTGGAGCCGGTTGGCCGCTGGTATGAATCTTTCTGTTCTCGGCGTCATCACAAACATACGTTGTCTCATGGCTCTCTGGCATCCAGCAGCTCCGAGGATGAGGAAACTGAACTCACTCTTGATGATGAAGATGACTCACAGTTGCTGTCGGCATTGGATCCTAAGGAATGGAAGGTATGTGAAAGTCTTTTTTGCAGTCATCTCTCTGAACTTTATAACGCATTATGGAGTGTTTACATGATAAAGCATACATGAAGCAAAGATGAAGCAAACGTGAAGCAAACTTTGAGCACGCGTTGTGCACGTGTATATTTTATACATTTGCTTCATCGTGTAAATGGGGTATTACTTTGTCAAGCATAAGTGTAATAAATGGTAAAAGTGCAGAAGACAGCTGCCACTTTTTTGTGGGTCTAGTCCTGTGGTTAGGGTTAGGGTTAGGGTTGCACTAACTCTCATACTCTAACCCTGTACATACTAGATGTACGAGGGTCATCCCAAAAGTTTCCAGCCTTGACATATTAGACAACGATATTTTCAAAAATTCATACATCAGTGAAATGTACATTTTCACTGACTCACGTGAGTCTGATGCGGATATGATGTCATTGTACTTTATGACGTCACAGAGCATTAAATAGAAATGATTCCCAGCATCAGCCTCGGGTTATTCATCATGACATGCTCTTATTTGTGATCCAGGCAGATCTAAGCTATTCTATATTCATTGATTCAGATGAGAAATTCATACAGACGGATGCCTACTTGCCTTGGCTATAGCAAGACCTGCAAAGCATTCTGCTGTCACATGTAAAAATTTTCTACAGGCACCCATGAGTATGGATGTCATCGCCTATTATTGGGAGAAATCCGGGGAATGCAGCACTTGACTAAGTTTGATGTGGGGTTTTGAGCTCAGTGGGTTAGACATTGGAGGGGGGCTTGCATACCGAGTCTAAGATGCTCCTGATATGATTTAAATATTTTGTAAAGTCATTCTTGCAGTATAGCTGCAGTGTAATTTTTTACATGCCATTAATACCCATCTGAGTAACAAACACAGCGTAAAAAGCATTGATGGCCGACCGATGTATATATTTTTAGTTACATTGCCACTTGCCAGTTATTTTGCATGTATTTCTAGCAACAAGATCACTATGCTGTGCTCGGATTGGCCAAGTTACGTTACCGAGCAACGGACGATCAGATCAAGAGAGCATGTGAGTTAATTTCAATGCACTTAATGTGATTTATAGGTTTTTATGCTACTGTAATTTTTTCCATGTATTTATTAACTACTCAGTCACAATTCCACTTTTGAGGAACTGCAATTTCTGCCTGTATCAGGAAAGTTGATTTACAATATTTGGCTGTTCGCGATGTACATTTTTCAGTTTTCGTAGCAAAGTTTGGCTATCATGTTTCACTGTAGTCAATAGCAAATGAATATTATTGCTCAAATGCTAAGTACATGTTCCACAACTACCAGAAGTCTGTGCATCCACATATTTGAATTTGTTGTCTCGCAATTTTGCTGTTACTGGATAAGCATTATTGTGAGAGTGATTGCAAATTATACATGCTGTAAAGGCTTAGTTCAAAAATGCAGACAAAAACTTAGGAATACTGTGTGAAAATTTTGTGTGACATTTTTTATGTTGAGTAGGTAACCATTAACAGCAGGTGTTTGCTCCAAAACGGTGCATTGTTTTTTTGTGTAGATAAGAAAAAAGTTCTGCATCATCACCCTGATAAAAGAAGGGCTAGAGGCCTCACAGTGAAGGATGGGGAAGATGATTATTTCACTTGCATCACACGTGGTAATTTTTGCCGACATCTTGCGTGCATGTCTGCTAAATTATAGGTTTAGATATACACGATGTTTCATAAATGAGGCAACTCTTTTCTTCTTTTAATATCTCAGTCGAATGTTTTTCAGTTTACTTGAAATTCTTTCCGGCTGTAGCGGAAGAAATACTAATTCAAAATATTTCAACAAAAAATGGCTGTTAGTTAAATATTCTTTGCTAGTCATGATGTAATGCTGACGTCACAATGTGTCGTGAATACAAGCTTGCTTCTCTCAACTGGTGCTGTCAGTTGCGACCCTGCTTTGATGGTGAACTTAATCTGGTTCGCTAATGAAAAATGCTTATCGTGTCAGCACTAAGCAACAGGTGAGCATAAAATCAGGTGTCTCGCAATCTAAAAACTCAACCATCTTGCAAGCGGTGTGTGCTGGTGCACTCTCTTGCTGGAAGGGGTAAAGGTCAAGCTCTCCCCACAAGTGTATGAAAATGATCGTTGAGCATTTTTTGACAAAGCATGTTCTTTGTTTTTTTTCTGCCGTCTTAGATGTTTAGTAAAGTATTTTTGTGTTTATCATATAGTACTAGTGTTGCTGTTGGTATTTTGTTGATTTTTGCTACTCGTACCCTGAATGTGCTGGCTTTCATTGCTGTCTTAAATCATTTTCACATAAGTTTCTGTAGTTTTGTATTTGTTATTTTAAACAAAGATGCAGTACGTTATATATGTTCGGTAAAATTCGGAGTATTTGCATTTTGTTTCACCGATGCGTATGTTTACATTTTCAGCCTATGAAGTTTTGGGCAATCCTGTGAAAAGGCGATCTTATGACAGTGTCGACCCTCAGTTTGATGACAGTATTCCCTCAGTAACTCCCGACTCTCGACAGAATTTCTTCGAGATGTTTTCTCCAGTTTTTGAGCGGAACTCCCGGTAAGATTTGCTGTATATTGCGGTGCAATTATTTTCACACTTGCTGGTCTTAGAGAGTCCGTTGTATTTAGCACTGTTTGGAAGGCTGTGATATGCAGTGATAATTTCAATTGTGAATTTTGTACCTAGATAGTTATTAAGAGTGATAACTGAAGCCCGTGCATAGTCATCATCATTATTATGAATAACAAAAGCTGTAGAAATTAACTGCAGTAATTGCGAATTAACGAGATAGCTAAAAAGAGCTATTTAGCTATATTAAAATGCTGATAGCAAAACCTACAGTTCTCTGTGAAAGGTGTTTTGTTTAATCAAATGGGTGATGTTTTTGTTTTTGACACTTTGAAGTTAGATTTTACAGAGAATGGACAAGTTATATAAAAATCGCGTATAAATAGTGAACAATAAGTTGAATGAAAAACAACTGTAAAGTGAAGCCTGTTAAGCTACAATATGGCAATAATATCAATTGCTGCAGATGAAAATTAACACATAAACATAAAGAATAAGTGGGGGTTTTGAGGCTATCGTTCTAATAAAGGCTTCTGCATTTTTCAGGAAATTTTACGCGAGTCATATACTGCGCTGATGCGAGAAAATGTGCAGAAAACATGGTTGGCTGAATGTCATTTTGAAAGAATTGTACGAGATTATATTTTAATGTACTTTCATTATTGGCATGAAACCAGTACGAAGTCATTGGGCGTGAGTTACTTCTGTGTACATATCAGCTGTTTATCTGTTCTATAGGTGGTCGGTGAAGCAGCCTGTTCCACAGCTGGGAGACGAGAATGTCTCATTTGAAGATGTCAACAGTTTCTATTCATTCTGGTCGGAAACTGATATTAATATCAAGCATGATTAATTTATAATATATTTGATTTTTGCTAGCTCTTACAATTCTTCAGTACTGCCATTTTTTTTTGCATCGTCATATCTCACGCATGTGCATCCCAGCATTAACAGCATCTGGTCGCTTGTGTCTGTGGAATGCATTCTTATAGTGCCATCTATTGCAAACGAATCAGAGATGAATCAGTGATCCAGATAAGCAAAAATTGTATGTTGTATGTGTCAGTGTTTTTTGAGTTATTTTTTCAATTACTTCTTTGTAGTTCTAGTAAGTGGTTTTCATTCATAGGTGCTAATTTTTTTGTACTGTTATGTGTGAGGCTTGGCCCAAGAAAAAAGCTGAATAGATTTTGTTAGCATTAGTCATTAGAGGCAATGGGGGGTGCTATGGTTTCTTAGTATCACATCTGTCATTTTGCATTATAGATTTTGTGTTTTGGCATGCAGGTACGATTTAGAGTCGTGGCGTGAATATTCATATCTTGACGAAGAAGAAAAAGAGAAGGGTGAAAAGTGAGTTGTTTAAGAACATGTTTATCCATAACTCTGTAGTTAGCTCTAGATAAATATTTTTTTCTGCAATATATTTTATTAATTGTACACATGGTTGCAGCTTAACATATTCTGTATTTTGTAACAGTATATTGTTTATATTGCTTATGGTTCTGGGCCACTGGTTGATTATACTGTCACAAAAATAAGTCCTGATAACGCAGAGCAATGGTGCGTAACAGTTATTTATTGGATTTTTCGATATTGTTCCTATTATTACTTTGGTGAGATTTGGCCGATGTTATTTTCCACAAATGAGTCTGGTTTTGTTTATTGACGCTTGTGGTTTGACAATTGGAGTTTTTTTATGTGCCATTGTGAACACCTAGACTGTATCTGGAATCAACTGAATCTCACCATGTCAACGAAAATACATGTATACTCCACATGCGTGCTGGCAGTTCTCCTCTATGGCTCAGAAACCTGGACTCTTGCACAAGCAGATTGGAAACAATTGTACTCCTTTCACACATGGTGTCAGCGAGCGGCGGATACTTCATACCAGATGGTACGATTTTGTATCTAACAATGAAGTCTTACGCCGGACCAGTCTCTTGGCAGCCTCTTCCATCGTTCGCAAACGAAGACTCGGACTGTTCGGTCATGTTGCCAGACTCACAGAGGACGTCCCAGCAAATCAGATCCTTCGGACTTGCTGCGAAGCCCAAGACGGTGCCCGGCCATCTCCTGATTGGAAACGCGCTCGTGGTCGACCTCCCATCACTTGGATCCATCAGATCTGCCGGGACACGGGAATATCAGTGACCGACGCTCTGCAGCTGGCAGAAGATCGCTCGTTTTGGCGACAAATCGCAACGACGGAATGCTACAGCTGAACGCTTCGCGTCTTGATAATGATGATTGTAATTATGCAGCCGTGGTTTTACACTGGAAACTTTGCTGTTTTACATTGCACGTAAGAAGTGTCAACAAATTTGTCATGCGATTTATTTTACTGTTTTTTCACTGATTGCAGTCGTGAAGAACGGCGGTGGATTGAAAAGCAAAACAAGGCCGCTCGTCAGAAATTGAAAAAGGAAGAAATAAGTCGGATTCGACAACTTATTGGTTAGTTATCAATTAGTTATAATTAGAGCTGTCAAACTAACGTGTTAATTAACACGTTATTGCATTAGTCAATTAATGCACGTTAAAAATACATAAATTTATTTCATTTATTAAATTCTTTGAAGCAAAAGTTCCAATATTCCGTTAAACTGTAGTTATTTGACAATTGAATGAATGCAAGTAACTAAGTAATGCTGTTTCATCAGTCATCACTACTGTAAATAAATATTATTTAGATGACAGGGTAATAGATTTCTATGCGAGTGATGACAGCAGTCATTGTTGAAAAATGTGAAAAATATGTTTCTAACTTTCTATATTCTACAAGCGGGCCACCCCAAACGTTGTGGGGTCCAAGGTAACTTACCCCCTACTTTTTCTCTCAACAGGCCTGGGTGCATTAATAACTCGTTAATTATGCGTTAAAACAGTTAATGCAATGCGCTAACGCGTTACAAAATTAATGCTTTGAGAGCTCTATTTATAATGCATTTATGATGGCAGTCGTGAAGAAATTTATGTAGGTAGTAAAGTAGTGCAGCTAAAGCATATGTCACGTCGTGTCTACGATTGTATTTTTTGCATTGCTGGTTAGTCACTGGACTTATTGTTTCATTTGCAATATATTTTAATACTAACTCTAATATTGATTGATTGATGTTTTTATTTTAAAAGAATGTGATATTAAAGTGGGTGAGTGAGTGAGTAGGGTTTAACGTCTCGCCCGACACAGTATAGGTCATTTTGGGGACGGCTTTTCCAGGCAGAATGCACACAAACACATAATGATGGAACAGTAAGTTTAACCTTTACAGAAACACAAAACACAAAATAAATGTGCTAAACCTAAAATTGTAAGAAATCCATTATATGCTTTCATGTGTAATTAACAATAATGGCAGTTATAAAAATCTTCCCTGTTATCCTCCAGACAGTCATTAATTTGAGAATGCTATCTATTGGAGGCAGGGGAATGTGATATTATGAAACTAGGTGAGCTTTTCTTCATTCCGTTGTTGTTTATGTGTTCCGCTCGCCATGTGTCTGCGGTCAGACAATGCGTATGCGTGTGACCCGCGAATTGCTCGCTTCAAGTCCGAGGAGAAAGAGCGGAAACAAGCCGAGAAGAGAGCGAGACAGGAAGCATTTAGGCAGAAGGCCGACGAAGAAGAAAAGGTTTGAGTTTCAGCTAATCATTGGTTGAATGGTAAGGGAGGATACACGTGTAGCATTTTTATGGTTTTTGAAAAACGATGTTGAAAGTTTGCCTCTTTTAAAGTTTGCATCTTTTATCATGATTTACTTTTATGCAATTTTTCCAGTCGGATGTGCACTTTTACCATTTTTCGCAGAGAACTGATGCATTTGTGCATAACTTTGAACGGATCAACCTTCAGCCATGGTTTCGTGTATCACGTGTTTACTTTTGACAGTAAATTTTATGCATTTTTCTGCACACTGCATTACAAAAAAGTACACATGGTGCGTAAGTGGGTTTATGCACTTTTTATGTGTCTTTTGTTGAGAACTGTATACTGTGCATCAGGTCAACTCAGCCTTCTATCCTCAGTGGGATGGTATATGAGTAATAGCTCATCGGCTGTGGAGTGAAGGCCAGGTGTGGCTGATCGGAGTTGTGGTATGTCTGCTGGCTGCACAACGGGTTCAGTTGTTCACTGGTGTAAGCAGTAGATGGCCATATCATTAACTCATGTCAATTAGCTGCCGCTTACGATGTTGTATAACGCTTTTAGTCACAAAGTTGATTTACGTATGAGCACTATATTAATAACCAGTCTTTAGCTTTTTACATTTTACATCTATTGGATGTTCACAATACAGCCATGTAGTGTTAGTCAGGTACTAATAAGAAGTCATGAGGTCTTTTTCAGCAACGTAATCATCTGACTTAGGTTGTATGTTGGCTTAATTAGGTTTAATTCTTGCTGGCTCATAGTTTTGCGAAGGAAATGAGCTCCCTAGCAACAGACCTTTGTCTGTGCATGAAGGAACTTTACTAATCAGCTTATGCGTTTATTTCCGTATGTCGTCATTTGTTTCTGATACTTCACACTATGGACATAGGCTCAGAGATGTGGTCTTCATTTCTCAGCTCAAGGGTCCAGGGATGGGTTTGAGGTTGAAGCCAAGGCCAACAGTCTTCGAGGCCGAGGCCACTAAGTAATGGAGTCTAAAGATGAGCTGTCTAATAACCTATCTGCACAAAAGTCAAAACTGCGTAGATTCTAATACTTAATCTTGCACAATCGCTGTGATGTAACGAAATGGATTTTTCATACAAATACCATAAACTCATTGCACAAAGCAGATTCATTACAGCTGACTAAAAGCCATGGCGTCAAGGCCAAGTCTTGGAGGCCAAGTCTGGACTTTTTCAAGGTTGAGGCCATGATTTTTGGTCCTCAAGCAAGTCAAGGACAGTCTTCAAAGACCCAATTTTTGGAAGGGTCTCATGCTCATCCATGCATAGGCTACGGAATGTATGAATACCGATGATTGCAGTATGCTGTTGTTTGCTGTTGATGCAGCTACGGCAGCAGGCTCTGGAGGAAGAACGACTGAGGAAAGAACGAGACGATGAAGAGGCTAAAGTGCAGGTATTTGATCAGTGACATGCTGTGCTTATTCGCCACTGTGTCGACAAAATTGTCCATTTAATAGTCATTCAACAATTTGCATCTGATGCTTTTACCTTAGTGCATAATAGTTAGAAATACAGTGTCAACGATTAGTGTGTTATTATGTTAACATCGGAATTTTAACTTTGATAAAGTGCTGTTCGGAAGAGGTACTTTTAGCTTTTGACAGATTATGTTATTATTAATGGCGTGCAGGCAGCAGCTGTGAAGAAGGAGAGAGAACTGCAGAAGAAGTTGCTAAAGAAGGAAAGAAAAACTTTTCGGACTGTCATGAAGGTACTGTATATTTCAGTTGCTTTTGTTTCTGATCTTAAATTTGCATTTACTGATTGATGCAGTGCATTTGGTTCTACATTAAACTCTATTGTGATCACTCACTGTGAATTCAACATATACACCGTATCTGCAAAAAAAACAAACATCCCGAACATTATCGATTGTCACTTGAAGAAAGGATATCCGATTTTAATAATTTTTGGTATGTTTATTCTTGGCACAAATGGCCGTCAAATGACCATTCGATATTTCATCTCACCCAATGTCTGCTTCTGCACTACCTGGGGAAAACAGAACCAACAAAATATCAGTTGAAATGAACAGAAATACGTCAAAAAGCATCTTCAATGTTTACGATGATGACTTAAAGAAGGATTGGCAGATTTTAATAATTTTTGGTGCAAACATTTTTGACACTGCTTGCCATCAAATGGTCATTCTAGTTCCCGCCTCACCAAATGTTTGCTTCTGCACTACCCGGGAAAACCCTAACAGGAAAAATAGGATAAAAATGCAATATTTTATTGTTTTTGTTTTCCCAGGTAGTGCAGAAGCAGACAGTGGGTGCGGTGGAAAATTGGACAGTTATTTGATCGCCAGTTGTGTCAGAAATATCGTTCTCAAAAATTATTAAAATCTGATAATCCTTCTTTACGTTACAACCAAAAATGTCCAGGATGTTTTTTCTCAACACGGTGTAGATATGAATTTGATCATATCTGTGCTGTGTCTGCATATCATGTACATTTTTAGGAATAAAAGTTTTCTGTGGCTGCACATTTCACAAACTTCTTATGTATTTGTCCTCATTTGTCTCTGTTATGTTGCGATGCATATGGAATACATGATTATTAGGACCCACGGTTTTCCGTGGGCCACGGAATTTCGAGCCGAGCTGCGGGATTTTTCTTTTGCCATGGAATTTTTGATATTTCTGTGGAGTTTCGCAGAATTTTGAAGAAGTTTAAAATTCATCGGCGATTAGTATGATTTTTGACTTGATGACATATTTTTAAGGACGTATTTTTATTTATTATTGAAAAAGTCATACTGAACTGCCATAAGCTGTGGGCTCTACGAATAGCTATCACAATATGGCACAATTGTTAATAAATGCAATGCAACTTGAAAAATTGCACTTTTAAAACAAAAAAGATGTACTACTTTCTTTGTCAGTTGCTAGCATAACTCAGCACAATGTCACAGTGACTGGCATAGTGACAATGTCACTATGCCAGTCGGCCCTTCAGAAACTGAAGTTTTTCAACAGGATAGAGCTCAGTTTACTTACAAATGGAAGACCGCATTGAACCGCGGTAAGCTGTAAGCTGCAGAATTTTGCAAACTGGCCTACAGCTGTGGAATTTGGCAAAATTTTACGCAGAAAACTGTGGGCCATACTGATTATTTTAATGGATATGTTTAGTATTCACTGACTGATCAATGATCAGTGACTTTGTGGTATGGTGGGCTTACCACCACCCACTTAAAATTTAGCCTGTTGGAAGATCTTTTCTTGTATGAAAATTTTCTTCTGAAAATTAAAAAAAATGTGGGACTGAGAATCCTTCATTTTGTTGGAATTTATGGGCCAAATTGAACTTCTAAGTACACATAATCTGCTCTATTAGAAATGTGCAATGTCATAACTCTGTTGGAAGTAGGCTCCCATCTTGCTTGTCGCAAAATTGCAACTTTTTGTCTTCCTCCATGACGCTGCTGCCTGATATTGTGTGTATATTTGTGTGTTGTTATGAAGGATCTGGACTACATGGCTCAGTCCGATGATGAGAGGGTCCAAAACATGCAGGACGTCGATAAACTGGCTGAGCTGCTGTCTGCTACCAGGTGATATCATCTTGGAACGTTTTGATGTCGTGTTACTTTTTATTGTTGGTTCAGGGATCACATTTTTTTCTCGAGTTATGGTTAGTTCACATGACCCAACAATTTTTTTACTCTTGATGTGCAACTTGCCCTTCTGTGGGTCAGCCAAAACACTGGAGAGTTATATAGCCAGACGTATTGTGCAATGTTCTTTACTACTGTTACAGTTAATTATGCCGGGTTAAGTTATGCAGTGGTGATGGAATCAGAAGTGAAAAATAACAGTCATTTAGCATAGATACTTAATTACTGGGGCCAACAATTTTCAGCGGAAAATTTTGCTAAATTCCGTGAACCAGATTGCAAAATCATCCAAATGCAGCGGCTTACCTTGTCATTCCATTTGTGAGTAAACTGAGCTCTGTCCTGTTCAGAAACTTTACTTTCTAAAGGGCCAGCTGGCATAGTGACGTTGTGCTGAGTTATGCTAGCAACGTACAATGAAAATTACCTATATTTTTTTGTTTTAAAAGTGCAATTTGTCAAGTTGCATTGCGTTTATTTATGATTGTGCCATATTGCGATAGCTATTGGTAGTGCTTACAACTTTTGGCAGTTCAGTTTGATTTTTTCGTGATAAAAATACGTCAACAAGTCAAAATTTGTACTAATCGCCGGCGAATTTTCATGTTCTGCAAAATTCTGCAAAATATACTTTTTATAATCATTATCAATCTTACAGTATTTCCAACAGTTTGCAACCAGTTTGAGTTTGTGATAACAAGATATGGGACTATATGTGTCATTGTACTAGTTCCACCGTACTTTTTGTATGTTGATTTGAATGGCATTATTAATTTAAGCATGGCATTTGTGGTCGTCAGTCTGCAGACGCTGAATGAATTGTTGTCTGCTGGAGATGTGACTGAAGCTAGGAACGCTTTTCTTACTCAGGTTTCCGTCTCGTGCATCATTCGTAGGCGCAGTAGAGAATAAAGGCAAAAAATAGCAAAAAACACGGCAAACTTGTGTGAAAATGGCAAAAATCATGCCAAAATCACTGCATCAAATTACAGGTGCAAAAATCATTAAAAAGGTGGCAGTAGCCAAGTTAAATATTTTTTGTGTTAAAATCACAGCATTTTGTTGCTTAAAAGTGAAAAATTATTGTAAAAACGTTTTTAAATAAGGTAAATTTATGGCATTTTGGCTAAAAACATGGCAAAACACGCATTTTGGCAAAGTCACGGCATTTGACGGAAATCACAGCTCAATCATTTGATAATATCATCATGTCAGCTCAGTTTTTTAAGTAATTAGTAACATTCAAGAAGTCCTTCGGGTGAATGGTGTGGTGGTTTTTAAGATTGGTAAACAAAAGATAGTTTTAAAAATATATTTAATATTTATTAAGATTAATGTGATTTTTGTATGACGAATGTATTGTAGTTTCAACTCATGTAGTTGTCTTGGTCATGAGATGAGTGTTTTTGCTGTTATTTGGAGAGTGATTTTGATAGGTCCAGTTTTTGGTTGCAGCAATTTTACTGCTGATTTTTAGTGGTAAAATTTCTGAACAGCACATTACTACCACACGTCTGGTACCAAATTATACTGCTTGTTGATGCGTAGGTGTGAACAACTTGCCCAGAGTTGTTACTTGATAGTGAACTGACATAAACCCATAACCTCTTGATTGCGAATTTGATGTCCTACCTGCTGAGCCACACTACATTGTATAAGGTTAAGGTGGATGGTATTGTAGAGCCCAGTTCACGTACAGTATCATGGAATTTATTTTTACGTGCAACAGCAGCTACTGCTGTAGCATGTCTTAGCCATCACAGTTCTGTCCTTCCGTCAGTCAAAAATGGTGCAGGCTAGGATCACCAAATCTTCATTGTTGGCTGCCTGGAAGACTCTAGTTTCAGGAACCGTAAAGCTTTTCCATAAGTTCGAAGGGGGTCACTCCTAACGAGGGCACTAAATGAGAGGGGGTAGGGAAAATTTGCGATATTCAGCCGATAAGGCGTTGGCTGAGCGAGACACGGCATGCTCTCTGGTGAGTACGAGTAAAACACTATAGACACTATAGCCTCCAGTCGTCTGGCGCCCTCTGGCGACTGACTTTAACTTTGTTTTACTGGGCTTTCAAACATGCACCATGCCTGTTGTGTGTTCCCGTTTGCGTTAGCAGGGTTTTTCTTGTTAGATTTGTTTGAAGACTATCATAAGACTGAAGTTAAGATGTTCTATGGTCATCTTATGACATGTCTTAAGTGAACACTCAGCATATGTTTTAGGCAAACACAAGATCTGTCACAAAATGGCAAGATTTCATCCTTAGGCATGCCTTCAGATATGTCGTAAGTGTTCTGTGAATTATGTCATTGTCTGAAGATGACTGTAAGTGCAAACTGTTTTAAGATTATCTTGAGATCTTCTGTGATTTGGGCTACTGGTTATTAACATCAGGTGAGGAAGCTGAACGATCAGTTGGAGATGGAGAAACGCCAGCAGCTGGAGCAGACACAGCGCACTGGTCAGAGCAGTGGTGCCGGGGCGCGTTCACATGACATAAACGACAACTGGACCGAAGCCGAGATACAACTGCTTATCAAGGCCGTCAATATGTTTCCGGCTGGAACTAACGCCAGGTGATTTCTAGCATTTTCTCAAAGTTTCTAACAGCTTCAATGCTGTTGGAGTGGCTGAAAATAAGTATAAGTTGAAATTTTAAAAAAAGCTTTGACTCAGTATGGACTATGAGCATTTATTATCGTTATTATTATGCACATTTATTAGACGTGAATTCTTGTATACTGCAAATGCGCCGTATCAACAAACTGTTGAATGCAATGGAGTTTATGTCATTAGAAATGTTTATTATAATTGTTGACAGTGTATTATTACAAGTAGTTTTTCTGAGCGTTCAGGATTTTATTCCTAATTAATTGTTTTTTTTGTTGCAACAGGTGGGAAGCTATTGCTAATTTTCTGAAAATTCACATTGCTGACAGTAATCGCAGTGCAAAGGACGTACTGGCGAAAGCCAAGCAGCTTCAGAAGAATGGTAACCAAATGCTACCTACGTTATGTGTTGTTAATATTAGCCAAGAGCATAATTTGCTGCAAGATTTATAACAACTAGAATAGTTGGTGGCATAGCATAGTGGTTAGAACGTCGGTCCTGGCCCGCAGACTTTCCTTATCCTGCGTTAGACTGATGGATGGCTGCTTGATCACTTTGTGGATACAGCATCCGCTATCAGTCAACCAGTAGTACAAGTTGTTGTATGTCATAGTATTTTGTATTAGATTTTAATACCTTTTTTCTTATATTTAGTAGCTCTACTTTTTGTATTTGTTATATTTTTGTAACCACTTTATTGTATAATCTGGCTATCGATAAGCTTATACGAGTGGTAGTTTTTGTAATGTTTGATTTAGCAGGTGACGGAGCTGACGTATCATCCTTTGCCATGTGTACTAACACAGCATTGTGTTAACATTTTGTGAATGCTCACAAACTTGGTTTTTTTAATGATATTTACACAGGGTTTCCCCTTACCCTTGAAAGTTTTTACAAGTGCTTAAATTCAAGGCACTTAAGTTCTTAAAAATAACAGTGGTGTTGAAAGTGCCTGAAAGTCCTTGAAAAGTGCTTTAATGTAGTTGTATGATTTTGGAAATTTTCGGAAGTTTTGGTTCATTTGCTAGCAGCTCGTAAAGTTGGAAGTTGAAAATTTACTTCTTTTTTGACAGTTAAAGGTTTGGAGAGTTTTCAAATATTAGCTGTATGCATATGCGGTATGGCAAGTGTGTATAGTGCTATTTACACTTGTGCACTTGCAGTCGCAGTGTATGGGGCAGCTTCTCAAACCGCTGACCATGGGCCAAATTTTCGAAACTTCTTATGATCTTTGGAAAACTTGTTTTCCAAAGAAAGAATGCCGATTTTTGAAACTTTTTTGAAAACTTCTTAGGAAGAAATTAGGAAAATATGTAGGAAAGCACTAACCTTGTTCTACATGGAGAAAGCTGTGTAATAGAACAAAATTTGCAACAAAGTACACAATGTTGACACTTAGCTTGGACTTCATATGTGACGTCATATGTTATTTGTGTAATGCTGCAGTAAAATCAACAATGAGTAAGTAAAGGAAATTGACGTTTGGTCAACTTAAACAATGAACCAGTGTGTAAAATGCGTTTCCCATGGACGTGCCAAGATAAGAAGTTTTCCTAAGAAGTTTTGATTACGTCACATGGTCAGTTTAAGCGCATCTGATTGGTTGAACTAGTTTAGGAAGATAAGAAAAGAAGAATTTCTTTGGAAACGCAAAGAAAGCCGTTGAAAATTCCGAGAAGAAAACGTTTTTGGAATTCCTAAATCATGTGACATAAGAAGATCTTTGGAAAATATCTTGGGAAAGTTTCGAAAATTTGGCCCCATATATCTGGGAAAGGTGCTTAAAATGTTCTTAAGTTGGTGAATGACAAAAGAGTAGGTAGCCTGCAGTGTTTACAGCCTAATTGTTGAAAGTTTATTACAGTTGGTAATGGATTTTTACTGTCACATTTTTGTACTCACGTTAAGCTGAACAATGAACATGCATTGCACTGCAGACGTTGCGCTGAAAGAGGAGGCGAACAAGAAAGCTTTTGAGAAGTTTACGAAAGACACATCGTCAAGCAACTGTGTCGTCGAAGCTGTACAAGTTTCCGAGAGATATGAAAGTCAGTTTCCAAGAACATCTGGGTTTAGTCAGTGTGACTTTTCATACCTCAACACTGACTGCTGACTACAGATGTTTTATATTTTATATTATGTTTTCATACTCATATAGCACTGTGTATAATCTGGCATGTTTTTTTGGGTATGGATTTAATTTCAAAGTTGTGTAGGTCTGATGGACATCTTTTTTAGTTAATTGGTCAATCGGTTACTTAAAAAGTAACTTGCAGGTTGAAGTTGACAGTGGTTTACGATGTTAACTAATAATAGTGGACTTAAATACCGGGGTACCTGGTACTGAGTTATGTTGATAAAATCAGAATTAGAAGAGAATTTTTTAAAAAATCAGTCCGAGAACGTGGTGAGAGCCATTAAAATATATGTGCAGTTCCAATTTTCCGATGGACAGTAATTAGCAAATTTCTGACAAAATCGGATGTTCAAGATTTCAATGTTGCCTCTAAATTTTCACCAAATTGGGTGGGGTTTAGCCCCGAATTTTGCATTTTTTAGACACAATTTTTGTACAAGAAGAAGTTTTTCTGACAATTTGCCAATATCTTAAAGTTTATGGTGGAAATGGCCCCTACAGCTTTTCCCCATGCTGCAATAACACTGTGTATGTTACTGGTAATTGTGTTGCTGCAGCGGCTGCTGAGACTCAGGTGTATGACATTGGAAGCAACCCGGCGCCATGGACAGCGGACGAACAGAAACTACTAGAGCAGGCGATGCGCTCGTATGCCGCCAGCGTCCCTGACCGCTGGGACAGGATTGCCGAGTGCATTCCATGCCGGACCAAGAAGGATTGCATGAAACGATACAAGGTCTCTAACTCTGTTCACTGTATAATTCTCATGTTTTGTTTGCTATTACTGCTGCTAATTTTTGGCTGACTGTTAGGTCCAGCCCTGGGTACGATGTTTTGTCTGTCGTCTATCTGTAATGCTTGTATTGTAGCTAAATGGTATGTTATAGGGAATCAGCAATTTTACCATTGGATAGGGTGATAGGCTGTGAATAGTAACCACGGTTTGTCTGCAATTATGAATTTAATGTTGCTGCATGCATGCGTCAAGCGTGTGTGCTAAATTACCATGTGATACATGTGATATATTAGCATTCATTCTAGCGTTCGATACTGGCCATTGGATATAGGCAGTATTGCTTGCCCACTCTGGCGACAGCGGAGCTTTTTTTAATTTTTATCTGGTCAGTTTTCTCAGGAGTGACTCCATCTTGGGCCGGGTCACTAGGACTGGACTTTGGTAATTGTTGTTTCTACAGTTCAGATCCTCTTAAGCAATGGCTGCAAAGTACATCATCTTATGATGTAAAATATTTATAATGAATGCTGTTAATAGTGAATGGTAATTGCCGATGAGTTGTTAGTCATGCAGCAGTTTGTACGTGCATTTGTCACTGCTAGATTTAGTCAGTTGTCAGTATTTTACGGAACTTTATTATTTTGTCATGGTTTCATGTATGATGAATTGTTTTAGGAATTGGTTGAGCTGATTAGAACGAAGAAGCTGGCACAGGCTGCAGCAGCATCGTCGGCAAAGAAGAACTGACCGAGTCGATGGATTGATTTGAGCCCACCCACTGTGTTTAAGCTGCTTTAAGAACTGCCGACAATTTTTGTGTTATTATGCATTATGAAAAAGAGTCTGCGATACGAGCGTAAAGGTTCTCAGCCAGCCACCAACATAATAAGAAAGATTTTGTCGCTGCAATGAACCTTGTACATTGGTTCCCTGTTGAAACGCCGGATTGGTGAGTGCCTTGCTCATTGTTTTTGTCGAACTCTGTTGGTGATTGTTTTTTGACGTACAGCGTCAGCCACAGCAGCGTCGTGCCAGCAGCATGGGAGCAGTTACCCATCTTAAATTTTGGTCCATTGGAAAATTTTCCGAAAATATGTTACTTGTCACGGAGAACTTTCATCAAAAAATGCAAAATTTTGGCAGAAAACTTCCATTTTGCAAATATTTTGGGTGCAAAACTGCAACTTTGGACACCCGTAATCTACTCCATTGGAAACTTGCAGTGTTTGTTGTAAAATTGTAACTTCAACTCCCAGCCCCGCCTACTTTTTTAAACAACAACACCACAAGTTAGCCATCTTGTAGCTTATCATGCAAGCCAAGTGACTGTGGTCACATGCGTGTGGCTTAGTTTGCTAAATGAACGCACTGCTGCATGTTTACGCAGTCTCTGCATTTTTGTTTGCTTCCGAATGACAGATGACTGGCCATAAAATGCAGTTATTTGAACGTTTTTATGTTGATAAATTGAAAGTAAGCTTTTCCGACATAATCGACCATTGGCTAGAAATGTAAAACCGTACTTATGTGGATTTGACGTTAGCTTACTGTGTACCCAGTCCCGTTACTTATTTACAAGTTCTTGTCAGTTTTTTTACCTATTATTTGGTGAGTACATTAGAGGTTAATTTAACGATATGCGCTGTATAAATTCACATTTTACTTACTTCCACAATTCGACATCTGATTTATTGTCACAGAAAAACTAGGTGATATAATTTGCCACCAAAGCTACTTTGTTCATTGCTTTTAATTCGTCTTATGGGTTTCATCCTCCAGTGCTTTGACCTTGTTGTTGAATAACAGCTAGGCCATTCGGATTGTGATTTGCGATATGGTAGTGTAACAGTTAGGACGTTAGACTTGTGATTGTGAGGTCATGGGTTTGACTGCTGGTTCGGTCGCTATCAAGTGGTTACTACCTGGATAGGTGACTGTCTGCATACAGGTAAACCATTTCTGTATATATCAGCCTTCCGTCCCTGTGGGGTCGGTAAATCGAGCCCCAGTCTGTCTGGCTCGGGTTATGGCAGGGTACTGAGGGCACGTTCACCTATGTTGGGTGGAAGGTAACACTGAGTGATCCCATATGGCAGGTGATGCTCCGTAGTTCTGAGATGGGTTTCCCATGAAGAGCTATAGCATTTTTGACTGTCCCAACAATTATGTACAAATTTTGTTTTGATGCTAGTTGGATGAAACAAAAAGGTTGTATATGTATGTATGTGTTTGGTTTGACGTTTCGGGGAAAATTTGATGTTTATGTTGGCTGGGTAGTGACGTAGAGTACAGACTGGCTGAATACTTAACAACATGCACTATAATGTACAATGTACACAGCAACAATAGTAGCAACGAATGTGATATGCAACATGAAATGTATGTCTCTTAAAATGTTTTGGAATGGCTATTCACTATTCACTGTCACAGTCCAGAATGCAAAAACCAGAACTTTTTTTAGTTTTTCGGCTAGTATCTGTTTATGATTGTGGATTGTAAGATAGCGGCATCGCGGGTCGCATAAATCGAGAGGCAAGCTGTTGCAGTTTTTTGACAACACAGCTGCAAATTTCCCAGAGAGGAGATTACAGGTGCTCAGAATTTGCCCCTTAATTCCGAAAAATCGTTGATTTAAGCTCCAGATTTCGTATTTTTCAAGGAATGAAATTCCTAAAGGCTAAAATTTAGGGGAGATATATATTGTCGCCCCTGTCTGGAAATTGCCTTCCTCTGACCCGACACAACTAAAAGCTAGCTTGTCAGCTTTTCACATCCTTAGTTGTAGCAGGCATGTCTGAATGAACACTGGTTGAATATAATGGACATTACAAAGTCACCATTTTGATTCAATTTCAGATACGGATTATTTAAGAATACTTCACAACATACTTCACGACAGCTGCTTGTACGTTGAGACCAGGGCTTGCCGTATGAAAACAGAAGGCGATTGAAAAATCAATCCTGCCGCACATGGTAGGCGATCGATTATGATGGTGACATATACAGGGTTTCTGCAGGTCAGGGAAAACTGGAAAAAGTCAGGGAATTTGTGTGGTTAGGGAAAAATATTATGTTTGAAAAGTCATGGAAAATGATCTTGGATTGTGCAGACTGCAGATATCTGTGATTTTTTTGCGTCTCCAAATATTAAAAAGGAGACAAATTTGCGGCTTCCATTGAACGTCCAAAAGCTAGACGTATGTCAGCTTCAGGGGGGGGGCAAGGCCCCCGACTCGCCAACCAGGGCCTTTTTGGTTTGCATATTATTCCATTAATGCGGATTCATTACCTTATAATATAGTGTACCATTTATGAGATGTGTGCGATAGGGTTATTGTTTCGATAAGGTCAAGGAATGAGGAAATCGCCATTCTATGACTGGGAAAGGTCAGGGAATTTTGCTACAGAAGACCTGTAGGAACCGTGCATATAGTATCACTTTAAGGCTAAATGTGCGTTCTCACTGCGCGCGTGGACGATCCCAAATGTATCCGGTCTTCTAGGGTGAGGTAGCGCTTGGATTAGGGATTGATTGAGCAGTCAATTGAGATCGTCCACGCGCGTTAACGCGTTAACGTTATTTTCCCCCTTTCTTTCCAACTTTTTTCGAAAAAGATTCAGCTACGGGTCTACAGCGTCCGCAAATGCATTTTTAAAATTTCGCGATCTATAAACGCATCTCATGGCAACATATTAAGTCAAAATGTTTCCCAGTTTAGTCCCCAACTTATCCACGAATCACTCTGCTTTCATCTGTCGATGTAATGGGCGCCTTTGGCTAAAACTAAGGCTCGCCAACGTCGCCCTTCACGTTCATTCGCCGCTTAGGCCTACACAGATCCTTGTAAAAGCGAAAAAGAACAGATGCAGCACATGCAGCAGCAATGCTACAAATGAAATTTCTACACGTGATGACGGGAGAAGAAATTGTATAAAACGAGTATCTTTTTTACAGTTTTCGCATCGTTCACGCCTGCTGAAGTTTGCTTCTTAATGCTAAACAACGACAGAAAGAAATCTGATCGCAAATTTGCGTCAATTCGGAAAAATCACTGAGCGTGGTCCGCGAGTAGGCAATCGAAAAATCGTCGCCTGGTGGGCGTTTAAGCGACTGACCGATCGATCGCTTTAAACGGCAAGCCCCGGTTGAAACTACCACAACATAAATGCTTGAATATGACAATGACCACTGAACAGGTCTGTGCTACAAATAGCCTACTTAACAGTTTACATTACATGAAATTTGCAACAGTCTGGCTGCTTTTTAGACCAAATACGACATAGTGTCGTCAGATTTTCGCCTGTTTCGCCTTTTACTTACGTCTACAACATTTTGAATGACTGTGTGGTTTAATTTCAGGCTTAATGATTTAATTTCAAGTTCATTAATAAATACAGTCACTGTGCAGCTAAGAAAGATATCATGGAAGGCTCAAAGTTTAATTTGTAGGCCTACTGTAGAAATGCAGCAATTGTGATATAATAAAAGCCCAAAGACAGCTTAGATTTGGTGAGTTTTAAACAAGCCAATTAGAACTGTTATACCAACGTTTTAGCAAACAGTTACACTTAACAGTCCTTGCAGACTGTATGTACAAAAACTAACATTTAATCAATCGCACGGTTAACGCGCAACTAATTGTCGTCGCTCAGTTTTCTGCTGCCCACTGTCACGTAAAACTACTCATAAAATTACTTGTAACCATCGCTGGTTATCTATCTTGAACTACACACTGGTCGGTGCTGTTCTGGCCAATTAAGTGACAACAGTAAGAATACGAATGATGGAAAATAATGCACAAAAACGTGCGGTAAAATGTAAGTCTGACCCGACCCGATCCGAGGATGGACCCGATCCGTGTCCGTCTCTGGTGCGAACATAATATAAACAGCATCTGTACAATAAGTCTCAAGCTCATTATTCTTGTGCATTATGAAGTGCGATGATTCTTCGTTCAATTGACTGTTTCTGGTGTGATGATTCAGTAAGATCAGGAAGTGCGTTTTAACAGCTCTTTTTGCCATCACTAACTAGCCTACGTGTACAAACCACAAAAAATTGCAGGATGAGTCTTGCGAATCGTATTTAGCATGGATTCAACTAGTTGCCACTACTAACTTCAAACAGCTGTGGGATGTAGCCTATTTGATCACGCGAGCTCTTTCACGTGGAAGAGGTAGGCCTAGGCCAAAGCTGTTTGTTACACGATGTCAATACGCTTCCGTCAGATATCACACAATCCACTTCAGCAACTGTTTTGTATTTCGTGAGTGGGATGAAAAATTTTTCTCCCCCACAAGCAAATACAGCGGTCATCACTAAGCCACGAGCAGCACAGTTATCGACTGATCGGCCAATGATCGGGACACGAAGTTGCAATATTCCGACGGAAAATGCGAATTTTTGACACCACTCCGACAGATAAGTACAAATTTCCGACAGAGGAGTTTATAGGTGCTTAAAATTTCGACTTTGCTTCTAAATTATCCCAAATGGGCCGGGTTTTAGCCCGAAATTTTGCATTTTGGACGACAATTTTACAACAGAAAGATTTTTTGACGATATTTTTCCAACGGACAAAAATTTAAGGAGTGCTGTGGAGAAAGGCAACCTTCCACACTTCTTCTCCCGCCTCACGACGCCATTGCAGGCTGACGACCGTCTACTTGACAATTTTTGACGGCCAAAAACTCAGGACCAGGCCCGTCGATACCACAACGGGGTCCAGGGAAACATTCTCGCGGGGGGCAGAAGTTAAAATTTTTTTTCAAATGGCGCATTCCAGTGTGCTTTATATTTTTGAGCGACGGCAGACCCCTAAACGTTGCGGGGCTCGGGGTTACTTGCTCCTTAGCCTTCCCCCTCTCGACGGACCTGTTTAGGGCAACCTTCCCCTTCTCGTCCCCGTCCTCGACGCCACTGCGAGTTGAAGACGTTCTACTTGCAGACGTGTATGTCGACGGCGCGCTCGCAGATGCTGCACTTGACGCTGCAACACCAGTAGAACCGGCAGCGGCAACGCTCCAGCGTCAGCGTGCGCACGGCGTTGTAACCGCGTCCGCAGCACAGCAGCTCGCAACTGTCCGGAGCCGCCGGCGATGACGTCACATCCGGACGACGCACGCATCTCCTGCCGTGCGTTCCCAGCGAGCCGGATCGCTCGTCCGGTTCACAGTAGTCCGGTGATGGATCGACGTAGAGTAGATCGTCTTTGCCCGGACGGCTACTCCTGCTGGTGCCACGCTGGCGTCGTCGCCGTCTGCTTGGAGGAGGATTCCCTCGGCTGGACGACGGACCTCCGCCCCCGCCGGTGGTCGTCTTACGAAGCAACCTCGTGCCAGGACGGTTGAACCCGGCCTCGACCGCGGAGTCGTACTTGGACCGCAGACGGTCGCCGACCTCGCGGAAGCTGGGCAGCTGGTGCCAGCAAGTGCGCACGTTACAGGACCCCGACACGCCGTGGCACTTGCACGCCGGCCGGGCGTGCTTGTACACCGCCTTCAAAGTTCAAACATGCACACACGCGCTGTTCAGAAACGCATTTGTTAATTATTGTGTCAGTCCCATCAAGTCAAATTTTATTCCGGCAAAATGACTGGACACGCAGGTCCAGCAGAACAGTGACGCGTCGCAGCTTTTTGGAACACCGGATTTTCACGAAAAGACGCCGACGATGGCTTTAGTATTATTGCATACTGAAGAAATTCACACTACGCTAATTAGGCCTAACAATTACGCCAATCTAGTACGGCAAACAAAATCTTAAAAAATCGTTATGTCAAAAAAATTTGCATTGTTATCAACATTAATTGCATGCGTGGTTAGGCCTAGTTGTTAAAGTCTTCTTTGTTTTTAGCAAACTACGTAGGCCTATTAAATGCTTTGGTTAGGAGACTGTTTGTGAACGGTTGTATGAATAGTTGTAATTATCATTGATTTTCGTTCACTTCCTTGTGCACTTCACTGTAGAAGTGGGTATTAATATTCTGGTTTTCTTGGTCATGTAGCTTACAACATACAAGTATCTTCGGCTATTGTTTCCTTTGCCAATCAATACCACAACGGGAACGTGACGGATCAGAGGCAAAACGCTTTCCGGTCGGCGCTCGTTCTTGCTTTAGATCTGTCACGTTAATTGGCAACAAAACGCCGCAAAGAAGCGCAAAATAAACCGTGTAGTCTATCGTCGCAATTAGCATAGAAATCCTATTAGTCATATGGTGAATTAACCCGGCAGAAAAGACGCAGTAAGCAGCGGTTATCGGCTTTATGCTAACAAGGTAGTCTGTGCTGCTGACGAGGTCGCCATTTAGAGGTCATCGAATTTACGTGAATGATTGATTATTTTTGTGACCATGCGCTAGCTCTTTGTATAAAACGGACACACAAACTTATCGCAGTTCGGATAGGGGCCAACAGAGTCCGCCAAAGGTCAGCTTTGCGCAAATAGAGCACCTATAGACGCTGTGCAGGTTGAATGTTATCGAAAACTCTGCGACCGCAGACAATGCAGTAGCCTATAACGACACAATATTTATATGATCCGCACGCGAAAGAGTCGAACTCTTCCATGTAAGTCTGACTAGGGGCCTGGTGAAAACATATGACGGAAGCTGCAGAAAAATCCCAAAAGTTTGCAAAGGATGTCCAGTGTAGGCTGCAAAAAATCCATCACGTAAAAAGTGTGGAAAACGCCATTTTCGACATTCGTGAGAAGGTAAAAATGGAGACATAAATGCAGTGAAAAAGACGGCGACGGCAGTTCGCTATATCAGTAATTATAGCGCTGCAGACGCAGTCAGCGGGTGGTATGTTTCTCTGTAAAACGCTCGACGGGAGGTATAGATAGGCCTAAACGGGAAATATGGCACAGTCCCCATACTGTGGGTATATAATATGGCTAAACGGTACGTGTTTCAGCAGAGCTTTCCGCCTCCCTTGTCAATCCAGCAGACCCAATCTGCTCGTTCTCTGACGCGGCGACTGCAGCCGCTATGTTGTCCAACAAGTTGTCGACCTCCAGTCGAGCTAGACGGTTGCTGGCGCTGCATGTCTGGCACCAGTGGCGTCTCTCATATTCGTGAAGCATGCAAATGCACACGCAAAGACGAGATATTTTCCAGATAGCGACGATGTACCGCTGAAAATCACATTCAGTCCAAACTACTCCTTACAGCAGTAGTCTATTCTTTAAGTTGTTGGCAGAAAGACGGCACTAAAGATATTTATTTTTTATCGTTCTCTGTCTGTCTCTGTTCTGTATCTGGTCTATTTCTCTTTGTCTGTTTTGGTGTATTTGTTAGGGAAACATTTTGGTGAATGAAAGTTGATATAATTCTATGCATCAAATGGTTTCAGCTGGGTGAGTTGGGTGAGTCATGACATTTCTCAAAAGTCGTAAATTTCGAAACGTCGATTTAAAGCCTCGTCAAAATTTATATTAAACTACTATTCACAGCATCGTGGCACAAGATGGGAGAAGCTGTGCTCATTCACGTTAGCTACGCCATTGGCCGACAGTGCTGAACGCTGGCGCAGAAGCTTCGTGGCATCCCGGGGCGCGTGCTGAATGTATACACGTCGTCTCTGCCGTCAAACAAACCACCGTCGGAATAAAACGCAATGACTAACTGGTTCGTGTGTTGAATATCGCTGTTTAATTAGCAGCCGCAGCAGGCTGCGATCCATCCCACCCCTCCTCGTTCACCGCCAGTCGAGTTTAGTCCTGCTTAAGAAACAGAAACCAGCAGCGTAGCAGGATCTGGATGTAGGGGGCAATTAAGGAGTGGGTGTACAAAGGGGTGTCTCGTCTCCATCGGAAGAAGGGTTTGAGGAGAGGTAGCCTACAACCCTTCTCCGAAAACTTTTAACATTTTTTGAGCGAAGGTGAAGTATTTTGGTGCATTTTTGGCGCTACATGTATTTGGAGTAAATGAACAGGCTTCTAGAGGAGGGCACGTGACCCGAGTGCTCCGATGGCTACGCAGTGATGGAAACCGACGAAGATCAGACACGACTACATTAGCTCGTCATAGGAGATCCGATTGAACGTCTGTGGCAAGCGGAATCATTTAAGCAAACAGCCGACAGGCAGACGGACAGACACTCAGCGCCATCAGCAGCGGCGTCGTACACTAAAAAAGTAGGCAAGGCAGGAAGTTGCAATTTTCCGCCAGATACTGCAAATTTCTCACAGTTGGTACTCGAAATCTCAATTTTGTCTTTTAGTTTCCACAAAACTGAGGTTTACATCAACGGCCAAATTTTGCATCTTTGAACGAAAATTTTCGGATTAAAAAAGACTCCGCCAAATTTCCGACAGCCAAAATTTACGAGCGGGGGAGAGCAACTACCCCTTCCGCACTGAACTTCCCCCTCAGCAGACAGTTGTCTTTTCATTTGTTTCCATCAAAACGTGATATTTCTGACAATATGTGTGTCTGCGCCGATTTCGTATGTATGAACTTTCCAAGACAAGAACACATCGATATGCGAAATCCTTTTTACTATACTGTTTGATTAGTTTTACTTGGGCATTTTCCCCTTATTTTTACATATTTTATCGATGTTATGATAATCCCCCTTTTTGCTGCAACACGGAATAAAGGTGTTTCTTTCAATGTACTGTCTCTCTCCTTCCGCGACGCTACTGGGCAATAAATCCACTGGACATCAGTGAATGACGCAAACATGTACACTGCGCTGAGCTGCTTAGAACATTGTGTCAGCTGTCGCCGCGGGCAAGCAACGCACCAGACATTGCACCTGTGCGTCCATCCCGCGTGTTTGCCGACTGCCGACCGCCGTCAATCCAAACAACTCTTTGTACGTCCGCGAGCATAGCTAGTTGCATTAGCATCAGCAGCTTGGCAGCAGTCATCGATGTCGCTGCTGCTGTTGTTGCTGACGTCATCATCAGATAACTCGCGCCGCGTCACTCTTTCCGCGCAATCGGTGACGCACAACACGAAATCGTGAATGTCCCGTTTCATTTGTTTATCGATCCCCGTATTGCTGGGGGTCTATATAATGAAATTAAATAAGTTTTGTCGTATCCACGCACTTGTTCGTAATAAATTATCGCTATTAGAATTGGGCGAACTGAACTGAACTTGTACTGACTGTTGCGAAACAAAATGACAATCAGACAGCTGAAACAAGACATAATATAACTTATTTTTTGACAACTTACCACTTGCGGAAATGCTCGAAATTTACTCTCATTTTAGAAGTTGGTGAAACGGAATTCATAATAAGCGAGTCAGCGCCGTCAGCGAGAGTATCACAAGTGCGTGACGGCCCAGGTGAGTTTTCGAGAGAGAGAGAGAGAGAGAGAGAGAGAGAGAGTGTGTGTGTGTGTGTGTTAAGTTCTTTAAACTGGACTCTGTCAGCTGGTTGTATTGCGTGTAAATAATTCGTAGAAACAACTAAACAGAACATGGCTGACCCGCCTGCCGGCCTCGTTGTTGTGAACGTTCATGAGCATGCGTGCCAGTCCGTCCGAGTGTCGTGGGTAGTTCTTCTCGCGTTCCCGCACGTCGACGAAGCCCTGAGTGAACCGGTACGCGTAGTCAGTGTTGTCGCCGCAGCCGCCCCACATCCATTCACCCACACTGCCGCCGTCGCTACTGCTGCTGCTACGATGTCGCTCAGAGCTCTCCTGTGCGTATACAGATGAAACGTTTCGTGAAATCTTGTTTCAGCGTGAAACTTTCCACAAAAAGCATTCCGTAATCAAATTCGATTTTTCGAAAATTTTTACACAGGCGAAAAAAATTTCGAGAAATAAATACGGGCCAATGAATGAAAAATATAAGGTCAGTTCGCTCTTACGACGGCGACGGCAACGCCGCTCAACTCAAAAGACGTCGTATAGGATAAGTGTGAATCGGCCATTACAGATGTACGCAACAGTGTAAGTAGCGCACTTTTTGTGGTGCGTACATTTAATTCTTCTCATTACTATATTGTTCGGCTTGTTTTTAAATGAGGCATTTTTTCCGATTCATTCTTTTGCATTCTTTGGCTGTATTGGTTGCATGGGTTATCAAACATTTTCTAGCTATTCAGACTAAACTGTGTTGCATAGTGACTGCAAAATGGCACTCTCTGCTTGTCAGCTCACGCTTCCATCTCCAGTAAATGGAGTATAGGTCTGTTTGGCTGGGGTTAAGGCGGGCGCGTTCAGCAGCTGTGTCGTTTGGTCATACAATGTGGGAGCCGAACACGATCATTAGCCTACAACCTTTTAACAGTAGACAATTGCTGTACGGAACTGACGTTTCTGACGTGATATGACTAAGCCTGTATTGTACAAAAATCGCTGAAAATCTCCCAAAACAGGGTCTGGATATATTTCACAAATTTCATGAAATCTATGAAACTCTGAAGTTTAAGACTTTCGGCGTAGGGTGAAACCTGTAGAGTGGCGGAGATAGCGACTGGGCGGGGACGACGACTGCAGCCACATGTTGAGAGTTCAGCGTCTCGACAACCTCGACTGACTGCGTAGACTACACCCGCCGCTGACACCGCGTGAACCAGAGCCGCCTCACGACTTCCTGCACCGTACATAACAAGATGTCCAGCTGTCGCTGGAATAGCTGACCGTACTACCGGGCAACATGCATTTTTAAAGAGAGGGGGTCGAGATACCATTATTTGGGAGAACAGGTGGCCCCTACATCCGTGGGGTTGACGATTGTATCGTTGGATAGGGCATTAGTCAGTTCCTACACTGTATATAGGCTTTCAATAGTCACCATGCTGCTAACTGAAGCGGTTTTGCCGCAGTTCACAATGTACGTATTTGGGCGCGCAGTCAATATCTCAAATTTGGGGAGAAATGAAGAACCGTAGGGGGTCCCAATTGGTACAGCAGGGTAGCAGTTTGGCAACCCTATTTGCTTCTTCAGAAAGTTTTTTGGTAAAGCGTACCGTTTAGCTACAATATATACGTCACATACGACAGACACAACATCGTGCCGTAAACGCGACCGTTTTAGTACGGTCGGTTATGAACACGTTTATTCGCCACATTAGGCAACAAGACAGACAGAGAAACAGATATATACAATATGAGCAAATAAGCAGACACAATACACAATAGATGCTAATACAACATTAAAAATCAGTTTTCAACATAATTTGCAAATGCAGTCC
>Ga0209367_1000685_pt1 | contig 36494 bp, 15 predicted proteins | sample WorMetLIZISLAND2_FD_187412 | JGI IMG/M metagenome (GOLD analysis project Ga0209367, IMG submission 187412) | Marine gutless worms symbiont microbial communities from Max Planck institute for Marine Microbiology, Germany - Olavius geniculatus... ... | reverse complement strand
GAAAAAAAGGCATATAGAAACAAAAATTTTTGCGTATATTTCACCCATTTGCCGAGAAGCCCCCCTTGGAGGAATTTGCATAAAATTTTGCGTGACGGGTCCCCTCCCCGACTTAATCAACTGTGCCAAATTTTATCTCAATCGGGTCAGGGGTTTTGATTATGTGGGGGGTCGAATTTTTGGATTCCCCATAAGAAAGAGAAGTCGCCGTTAACACAGGGCTTGAACTACCGTTCAGCCTGTGATACTGTTGTCAATGATTCTGATTTCTTTGTATGACTGCCATTTGTTAACTTGTACTGATGTACTCTGTATGCATTTCATCATGGTCTTCAGCATATCACGTAACAAGGTAACAAGGTACGATAAACTTCAGATGTTGATAAAATGTACTTGTTATCTCCGCCAAGGTGAGCGTAGTGAACATTGGAGGAGATAAAGAGATTGGCCGTTCTGTCCGTCGTTTTGTCGTTCTTTCTGTGTACATGATGACCCATAATGACAATGACGTCATTGCACCAACAGCACAAGCAGCAATGCTGGCTATTACTTTTCCTTCCCTCTGGAGCAAAGCGGTTCTTTCTTCTCTCTCTCTTTTTCTTGTTGTAGGTGTAGTAGTAGTAGTAGTAGTAATGTTTAAATCACTTCACTTGGCAGAGATATGCACTCTCACGAGTGCATTCTAGTTTTATGACTATGATCGACAGTGAGTTCAGCCTGGGTGCTGTACACAGACCCAAGCCACACTTCAATCATCACGCTTGACTGGAGTGAGATTATATGCAGATATAACACTTTAGTCACTGTGTTGAGAGATAGGAAGACTACCGGGTATGTACGTCACGAAATATGTAAACGTGATTATGTAATTATGTAAATCTGATATGTAGGCGTTGATTACCTGATACAGTTTGGGGGCCGCAGTCCGTCACATTTCAGCACTAACGATTGCTACATCCTGAACTGTGCAAGCCATGTCTGGAGCAAGGCATGTTCTCATTGTTTTAGACTTTACTTGTAAGGTAGATGCTTGCTGCTCTTGCTGCTGTCTAAAGGTGTGTACAAAGCAACAGAAATGAATTGAACTGCGATGGCATATTTTAGTTTAGTTTAGTTCGTGCACTCAGTAAACTCCTGTAGACACAACGTAACCTGGCTGAGATTTCAGTTGACTGTTTTATTCAAAGATGAACTGCAGCAGAAGTTAGGATCACGTTTGTTGCTGCACTTTTTTGGCAACATTAATCGCTATAAAAAGCAGACTTTAAAAAGTCTGGGAATGATCAACTTGTGATTATGTCACCGAATTTTCAAAAAATAAATTAAGTGGTGTACAGCATAAGCAAGTGTCGTATGTGCAGTTAGCTACTCGTGGTGTATGATATTAACACTGAAATGACTTGTTATAGTGCTGGTTGTTGTTGATGATGCCAGGTTTTTCCTGGTGGTGACATTCCCGAGGCTCGCCATTCACACACGGCTAACATGTGGAGTGGTTATATGGTGGTTGCCGGTGGCCTAGGATCTGACCTTCGACCTCTGTCTTCCATATACTATCTTGATCCTGGGCCAATGCACTGGCAGAAGTTACAGATTCAACCGCATCTTGTACACCGGTAACTACTTTTAGCTTTTGTTTAACTGGCTTAATTTAAAATTGTTGTTACCTCCGCTAAGGAGGTTATTTGATACTCGACTTTTATTTATTCATCTGCTGGTTTGTCAGGATTGTTCAATAAGTTACAGGTGGATTTGGGTGATAGTTTTAGAGAAGGTTTGATTTAGCTCAGCCTAGAGCTGATTGGATTTTGATGGTGATTCGGATCAGCATCTGGATTCAGGATAGGATTGAAAGATTCTTCACCGTTGCCAGATAGGGCAAAATTCCACAGAATATAGTGCTGCCACCTAGCAGACACAGTGGAAAAAATGACATAATATTAGGAGATTTTTCTATCTCCAGCTGCCCTTCTAGTTCTTCAGTGCTTCTGGCACCATTGGTTGGATGAATGTAATGTTACCCAGCTATAAAAACTTTTGCTTTGCTGCCCTGTGTATAAAAGTCTCAGGGAAAATTGTTTAGCCTGGAGAATGATTGTTGAACCTTGTGCATGTGAGTGTGTTTATAACCAACTAACTTTGTCATAGTTACTTTAAATCAGATTGTTTTCGAATTTATTTTGTGAATCAGTAATTCTAACGATTGATTGGCTGTTGTGTTGTTAGCATGAGAAAATTGCTGAAGGTAGATTGGGTAGGCACATTGTTGGGTACACACAGTATTTGTGGTAGACAGAAAAGGTTCATGAATTATGCCACAACACTGTCACATATTTAAATTAGAATTATTCAGTAGATATCAGAGTCCAGCTCAAGCCAAAGCTTTTTTTCTGTAAAACGTGAACTTAACAATAAAGTGTTAATGGTATTGAATAGCAAACTTGCGAATAAAGTCTTATTGAATATAATTCATTTGTGGTAACTGATAAAAAGTGTGTGATTTTAGTTTTACCCACAGTCTTGGCAATGCAGTGAGAAAACGTGGCTGCATTCTTACACATTATAAGTTGAAAGCCAATATACAACTTCCTATTAGTGATCAATAGCAACTTTGGCTTTATCTCTCACCGTTTAGCCACAGTATATCAGTGATAGACAGTCAAACAAACGGACAGACGACAGACAAGACATCGTGCTATAGACCCTATACAGCATAGCTGTAGCGCGTATGACACGTTCAGTAAAGGGTTGTTCGCCGTGGTTCATTGTTAGTATGCTATACTATACGGACCTGTTGCGGCGGAGGGGGAGTTGAGCCTCTCGGTTTTGAACGCAAGCTTTTTCTCTAAGATATTAAAAGTGGTGATCTACTGCTAGCAATTTTCTCCTCATTTAATGAGATATTGCCTATCTATACCACTAGCACTTAGCACTCACCTTTAGAAATTAATAAGCTATATACTCTCGTCAGACTAAAACTTTTCTTCATTTATTTTGTAAGTTATTAGTCACGGTTTAAACGAACATGTTTGGTGTTACTGTTAATCATGTTGCTAACTTGGAACAGCCATAAAAATATGGAGTGTTTGTATATTGACCACAGCTATTCACATACATCGGCTGTCTACAAGGATCATCTTATTCTCGTTGGAGGGGTGTCATTGTCATGTCTGTCGCCCCCTGTTGAAATAATTCATCTCATGACAGGACACGTTGAAGCACTTGAACTACCCGTAAGCCTTATATGTCATTTTGCCATTAGTTTTCATGTTACTGACTAAGTGTAATTTGAGTACAGATTTGATGATTTAACATATTATTGGCAATTACTACTTAAGTGCAGTCTTGCTGAAAAATTTCTAGTTGTTTGATTTATCACTTGTAATATTTCTGTGATTTTTAGTTGTATCTCAGTATCATTGCAGATGCTTTTCATTGTATTGAGCGTGACTGTCTTGTAGACCATGGGCTTTTGTTGCTACTGCTACTGTTTTCAGTTCCATTTAACCGCTTACTTTTCCAGAATTATTCTAGGTTATGCCAGACTCGAAAATTAAATTTCAGCAATTATTGGAAGTTGGAATAGGACTTTTTCAGATCCATCGCTTTGGCTGTTGCCTAAGTTAACCCACAGTTTAGTGTCATGGCAAATATAACAAACAGCAAAACACAGTACACACTGACCAGGATTATGAATCACTGCATCCTGAATTACGGGATTGAGAAAATGATTGTGGGATTGTAATCGCTAGTTTCCACTGTGAGCAGTGAGCTCCAAGGCGTAAGTCAAGTCAAGGTCGTCAAGGTCCTAGTAAGAACAGCATTTTGTGTATAGCAGGAATAGATAGCAGCACTAAGTGCCAGCGTGATGTGTGACCATTCATACAGTTGCCAAGCATTTCAGGTGTTGATGGTAAATCACGTTGTATCTACATGTTTAAAAGAGGGATTTGTCAGTTTGAACTGTGATTGGTTGTGACGTCATATGAACGTCGTCACCATTGCGACGCATCATCTGCATCTTTATAGATGCTGCAGCGCTGTATATTAAGGCCGCAGGCCGAGATGATGCCTAAAGGGCCAAAAATGGAGGTCGCAGGCCGATAGTACGGCAAAGATCAAGCGTACAGGGAGCATAGTGACCTGTCTGCTTGTAACAGTAATAATAACATGCACAAAAAATCATGTGTAAATTTGCTAATATTATGCACGCCAGTTTTTGCCTCTGAGCTGCACTGTGGATACGCTCCTAGACACTCATTATAGGTTCGCACCCGGAGCTTTTCATAGTGACATCTTCTGCAGTCTGTGCACACATTTGCCAATATAGGCCCTGCACTTCGGATTTTGCCTTTATTGTATTAATATTGTAATTGCCGACAGTTGATAACCAAAGAATAGACCTATTGGTACAACGTTACTTGCTAGTTGATGGTTGATGTGTAAGCTTATATGCTCGTGTTGTCTGCTGTAGGCCAGTATCAGCAGCGGGCACCTGTTTATGTTGCATCACCATGCCAGCATCTTATTGGACGACGATGACTCATTTCTCACTGATGACTCTCAACTGACCAGTCATACTGCTGCTGCTGGTGATGATGATGATGATAAAGTTCGTCTGCTGATCGTGGGGGGCGGTGGAAACTGTTTCTCGTTTGGAACTCATTTCAACCGTCAGCTGATGATGCTAACAATACGCAGTTCAGCTGCATTGACTGCTAGCTGCTAGCAACTTGTAATTAATTTCATAGTTGTAATAAACGGTGGTAAAATTTATTATTTTTTTTATAAAAATGCGTTTTTTGACGTTTTTTTAGATTTAAATTGCACCATTTTTTTTAAATTTCCAATCAATGCTGAACTTTGTGGGCAAAGTGAAAAAACAAAAATCGAAGTGTCACTGATAAAATATTACGCATTTGTATCTAGATTTCGTAGCATACTAGTGGTGTTCAAAAAGTTTTGCAAGTCGATATGTTAGACAGAAAAACTTTTCAAAAATTCCAAAAACTTTGCATCGTGTAACCAGGGTTTTCAATAGCGGACGTTTGGGCGTAAATACGCCCAAAAATTTTAGCCCGTACGTCCAAATTTTAAGACGTGGACGTCACGACGTCCAAATCGGTTTGCTTCTTGTTCGTTTATTTGTCTATAATAAGCTGGAAATTGACGTCAGAATCTGTTTTCCAATGTTTCGTTGGTTCAATAATTATTGCTGACTGTCGTGTTTCTGAATACTTCATTTCATGAAAATGTGGCACGGCAACCATATTAATTTATTCTGTGAACAGTTCTGATCCAGAAACTGCAACTTTCGTTTTGCATAAAGCTACTAAAATTAAATGTTGCTTGTTTTTACAAGAAAGCCCAGCTGTCGCTAGGGAAGATGCACTACAGCCTATATAGTTCCTGTTGCACTACTGACCTTTAAGGTCATCCAAGGTCAATAATTTTCATGTCATTTGAAAGCCAATATACGTGACTTTGTATTAGTGATTAATAGATAACTTGGCCGTATCTTTCACCGTTTCTGAGATACGGCTACTTTACTTGAAACTTTCTATTAAAAATTGCGGCGAAACCGCTGCAGATGTAGACATTGTTACTATTTACAGCCTATAGAAAGTCGCCAGCGCCCTATCCGATAGTGCCATCGCCGACCCTCTACGACTAACCGTTTAGTCACAATACCGCACGATTGTCATACCATAGTGCATTATGACCAAAGACGTTATCTCACGTCTTTGGTCATGACCTTCCAAGGTCATTCGAGGCAAATGATTTTTATGTCATTTGAAAGCCAATATGCGACTTCCTATAAGTAATCAATAGCAATCTAGGCCCTATCTCGCACTGATTAATCACAATTATACATCCGTGACAGACAGATTGACAGACAGACGACAACCGTGCCACAGACGCGCTATTCAGCATGGCTGTAGCGTGTAAAAACCACGACCTATGTTGGTGGTGCGTTAGTGACGCATATGTAGTAAGTCTTGTTTTGCATTAGGTTTTTGCTTGATTTTTCTTGTAGGCTTATACTGCATGACTTCCAGATTTTGTACACTGACGTCCAATTTTTTTAGCTTGGAAGTCATGACGTCCTGAAAATTCAGGTCTACTGAAAACCCTGTGTATGATATTATAAGGCGTTTTATGTCTGTTCTTCAGCCAGGTTCCACTGCAGACTTGAGTCATTTATTGTTCAAATTGCCGACACAACCGAGAAGATTTTTCAAATTTTTAAACAGATAATAGTTGCTTATTTTTGGGTCCGGGCTCTCCGATGATGTCTTTAAAATTTTTCCCCTGCCGACCCCTGTTGCCATGGCAACGAATTTTGGGACAAAATTGACTATAACTCGGCACTCGTGAAAGATAATTGCTAGCTGTTTTCACCTACCCCCTATTTTCGGGCCCGCGCTATTTGATGGTGTCATTTGAATTTTTCTCCTGACGACTCCTGTTGCCGTGGCAACAAATTATTTTTTGGACAACTCGGCCCTCGTGAAAAATAATTGCGCGCTGTTTTCACCTACACTTTTCTTTTTGGGCCCGGGCTATTCGATGGTCCCCTGCCGACAACTGTTGCCATGACAACGAATTTTGACACAAAATTGACTACAACCCGGCCGTGAAAGATATTTTTGGTCCAGCGCTATCCGATGGTGTTATTTAAATTTTTCCCCTGCCGACCCCCGTTGCTATGGCAACGAATTTTGGGACAAAATTGACTATAACTTGGCTCTTGCAAAAGATAATTGCATGCTGTTTTTACCTGCGCCCTATTTTCGGACCCGGGCTATGCAATGGTGTCATGTAAATTTCTCCCTTGAAGACTCCTGTTGTCATGGCAACCAACCGTTTTTATTCAAACACAAAATTGGCTGCAGGTTCACAAGAGCGTCAAACGCTGAAACGCAGCTGCTAGGCTATATAGTGTGGCAATGGGACAGATACCTCGTTCCACAGAACGTATTACTAGTATATTTCTAAAATTTCTTTGAAACTTTATGAGCTATTATTCTATAATTTTTTCCTTTTTTTCTTCCCCCTCCTTTCTCCTGTGTCCAGCACAGACTCCCCTTTCTTTTCTCTGCTGTCAGCACGCCACAACCCCACCTTCCCTTTTACCTGGGTCGGACAGCACCAGCCCTTTCTTTTTCTTATCTCCTGCTGCCTCTGGCCGGCACCGACCCCCTTTTTTCTTCTGTCGCTGATGTCTAGTGCAGGCAGCACGTGACCCCATCTACAGCACCGCCCCCCTTTTCTTTGCTGTCCAGCCTCTGGCCAGCACAGACCCCCATTTTTTGCTTACGATATATGAACTAGGGCCAGGCCTTCAGAGTCTGACTTCCGGTCGTGGAAAAAAACAATTTCCCAGAGTGATTACCGAGTCCCATAGGCCTAGGTGCAATAATGACATTGCTATATCAAACGCTACAACTACAATAAACGCCATACGATACGGTAATTCAGTGCACGTAAGCGACAGTTACAGGCGACAACATATTACATTTAAAATTGCTGCCAAACCGCTGCAGACAGACACCGATCGTTACTGTGGACAGCTTATGAGCCTAGGAACCCGTGATCGCCCTATCCATGGTACTATCGCCGACCTCTTACGACGTACGGTTTAGCCACGATGCAATACATGTGTTAAAATTACAAACAAACGGTAGACAGACACATCGTACCCAAGACTCGACCTAATGGTCAGCCAAAAGCGGGTGGGGAAAAGCGAAAGTTATTAGAGCTATCGAATTAAGGTTTTAACTTGACGCATTAACGCGTTAAAGAATTAACGCACGTACGTAAATTTAGTAGTTATATTTTGACGTGGTGATATGCGTGGTGGCCGACAAGTGACGAACTGACGAATGACGATCGCAACATGTTCTTACTTATTTATTTACGTAATTGAGTTTCACATCATTGTCATTTTTATCTGTTCGTGATCGATTTATTTCCGGTGTAAACACGTTGGGTCAGCTTTTGCGAATTTGTGTGTTGAAAATATCGTAAAATATAGAATATGAAGGAACTGGCGGAACACATGGTGCTGAATCCTGAATTAAAGAAATCATTTGACGAAAGCGTACGAAAGTCCAAGGCGAAAGCTAAACAAGATGTGCGTAAATTCAGTTTTTGTTTGGTTCTTGAACAAATTCACTGAACCGGAAGTCGCAGTATGTTGTAATTAAAATTTTGCTGTAATTAACGTATGATGAAGGTCATACCGAAGATGCGGGTCTAAAGGCTAATGTGTGTGCCTGCTGATTATTTTTACGACTAAGTCATTGTTGGCATTCAGCGGGATATCATGCCTTTTTCGATTGCACTGTATGGTTTATTAGTCTATCGCAAACTTACTCATTTGAATTCTAAGGCTAGCGTAACTCTAAGCTTGATTTTGTCTCTATCCCTGATAGTATCTGTAACTTTAATGCTAACCTGATGATAAGGCTAACCTTGTCTCTAATGCTAAGCCTAGATCGTTATTTCAAACTTCCTGGTGGAGAACTTTTATGATAGCGCCGTTCAGAATTTACTTAGTTATTACCACACTGGTTTCTATCGATGTATTTTTATTTGCAATTTTATAAATTACATATCCTAGCAAACAGTGTTGTTGAAATGATTGTATACAAGCATTTTTGTCACTTCATATCTGCCAATTTGAAGAATTTGCCTTCGTAATTACAACTACAACCAACTCTGTGCTCAAGCTTATCACTTCGAATGAGCTTTGTGGGTGTTCAAAATGTAGTGAGGACATAGGCATACATTTTGAGATTATATGGAATTATTTTAACTGGGAAGCCATATTCCCTTGGACACCCGCTTGTAAAAACATTCTGTGGTGTACATTGGAGTTTACTGTCAGGATATTATTATTTGGCAGTCACTTTCTCATCGTTGATTGCAGTGTTATGTATATTATTACGTGCAAAAATTGTTTATTTTGAACGTTATTGTTTCACTCTAGGCTGTCTCTTCTGATGAACGTGGAGTCATTTATGTTGGTCACATACCACGTGGATTTTACGAGCCTCAGATGACAAAGTACTTTTCACAATTTGGCAGAGTTACTCGACTTAAACTATCAAGAAGCAAACGGGTAACAATGATTGTTAAGTTATTTCTGATACCTGATGTACAAACCTAGTTAAAGTAGTCAACATAGGGTTTATAGCCTGTTGTTGTCTGTTATATTTGTGACAGCATTTTTGTGCTAGTTTCACACAGATAGTGATTACATGTGACGATCAAGTCAGATGAGCAAATTAGTTTGGTTTCTTCTTAAACATGCTTAGAAGCTTTTTGGTGATCAAAGTCATGGATGTCTATTAAAGATGTTCTCAAGAGTGTACATGTTTACAGTGTCAGTTCTAGCCCAAAAAATATGGGGGTGCTGTGCTTCACCCCAAACCAAGCTGAATAGGGTGGCCTTTACTTGCATTGGTATTTGCGATAAAACTAGGGATGTTAACGAGATTTGGCTTGTTCGAGACCCCCCCTCGAAATTCTTGATCTTGAGAATTGTATTTCTCGCTTGTCGAGAATTCTGAGAATTTAAATAGAAGGCAATAAAGAGCCTGTTGTTCAGAAGTGAGTCATTCTGGTTGATGGTTGACAAGTCAGTTGACAGGATAATTAAGTTGGGTGAGGGCTACTCCCACAGAGCAAGAGTGCAAGCTCAGGCCTGTGCCTGACTGATCTAGAGCTCAGATATAAAACGTCAACGCTTGTTTTGAAGTCTGCTCACTGACAGCGGTCACCTTCACCGGTTCACATTATGTACTCAAGTTGTGTCAGTTGTGTTTGATAGACACTTACGGTCGTGTATTAGTTGATTCTCGTATAATTTGACACTCAAAATGAGAGTGATTATGTATAAATAATCAACGTTTAGCATCTGATTGAGCGTAGCAGCACGTGGCATGGGGCAGCCACATGCCTGGATGTTGGCCATGCCAGGAAGCAAACGGTTGGTCAGTCGGTCAGTTGTCGACTCATCAGAGTCTGTCCACACATCAGTCATTGAGTGAGAGGTGGAGGTCAAGGCAGAGTGTGCCGCCATGGGTGGTCCGGTGAGCGCACTGCCACTGCTTGACGCCTGTGTCTTAGCGTTTCCCACGGTCGATTTTTGCAACTCATGGAACTCGAGTACTCGACGAGTCCCGGGATTTGAAATTCTCGAAAATTAACATCCCTAGATAAAACTACCCATTGGCCGGTGTGCTATGCACACTAAACTGGCAGTGCTGAGCCCAAATCTGTGATTGCTGCAGACCCACAGCTCTAGGCTAGAACACCCACTGAATGTATAATTGTTTATGTGACAACATCTAGCAATTTCAAGGTGTGAAAAGACTAGTGTTTTATTAATGTGTAAAATTAACTGTTTTGAGATATTTTGGTTTATATTTTCAAGCATACAAAAGGAACATGTTTGATTTATTTTGTATGCTATTATTTTAGATAACTAGTTTGTAATTTAGTTTTGTGTATTATCAGTACTTGGATGGCTGTCATGTTATATTGTACTATTTGTTGCAGACTGGGAACAGTAAAGGCTATGCTTTTGTCGAATTTGCTTCAAAATACACAGCAAAGACAGTCGCTGACTGCATGAACAACTATCTCATGTTTCATCGCTTGCTTAAATGTAAGCTTGTTGTAATGTAAATTATTTGCTATTTTTCATGCTCATGGTTTCATTGTGTTCTATTGAAGATGGATTTTTCAACAAAGTTAGATGTGCTATTATTTTAGTCAATATAGTCATTATTTTGCATTAAATTTGTGGTCGGGATGACAGTTTAGTAACCTTTGTTAGGCAAGCATTTATTGTTGAATGATTGGCATTAGTTTTTTTTGTATCTGGAGGAAAACACAAAGTACCAATCCTTCAGCAGTTATCCATATTTATCATATTGTAGGAGCTTCCCATAGTCTGTTTGCTGTGCTGATGAACACTTCAGACGTTCACTGATGCTAATGTATCAAGGAAGCTTCTAATTATTAGGAATGTGTTTGTGTATTCTTTTTTCTCTCAGCTTGTGTGTATTTTCTGTGTTAAGTAGATGGCTTACAGCATAGATGTAAAAAACGTTTTTTACTTTTTTTATTTTCTCCACTTTTTTAATTTAAAAAAATGTGCATTGAAAATCTCATCAAGAACTTCGAGAAGCACTTTTGATACCACAGAAACGGATTAATAGGTCACAGTTATGGTAGTTTACTCGATTAGTTTAAATATCGGGTGATCCATAAAAAACGTCCCGAACTCTGCATGACTATAACGGCATGTATACTATATGGAAATAAATTGCCTTTTGCGCATTTGTAGATCAATATGTACTCTTACTTACTTATAAATTTCAGTGATCACTAACGACGCCACTGAATGCCACTAAATGACACAAAATGAGTTGAAAGTCGAATTATGTAAAGACAGCGTTTTATCACATCGCATCAAAGCAACTCGAAATTTTTTCGAGACAACATGCCAGATTCAATCAGCTCACAAGAATAGACACCGCGTTCACCAGATTTGACTCTGCTAGATTACTTAGTTTGGCATGTCAATTGCAAGAACTTGTCTGAAAAAAAGTGTAAACCGTTTGCGAACGTCAAAGATCTTTAAGAATGTTATCAGAGACAAATGGCATGATGTTGACATCAAGACAGTGAGAATCAGAAAAGCCATGTTGCAGTATAAAAAGCGTTCATTAGCAGCGGCAAAGCAGGATGGAGAACTTATTTAGCACATTTTTGCTGATCAGCTGATTGATGATTTGGCCTTTTGTAACGTGCTGCTGTAGAGATGCATACGAGCAGTAACGTAGATGATGAGCCGTTTGCATAATTTGCTTTATGATGTGTAACACTATTTTTTTGTATCTTGGCTAATATGAAAGTGTTTTAAGCGAAAATTCTCAGACATGTTCAAAGATGTTTGCTCATTACATACGTGCTTTTTCGCTGATTTATTTTGACTACTCCACTTCATAACACATACAAATGTTTGGGACATTTTTGGGCCACCCGGTGTTCTTTTATCTAGTAGCTCTATATAGTTAGTCTAGACTCTCCTGCGCTATGGTCTTCTGAGCATACAGTTGTATTGATATTAAATTTTGATCTTTCTATGTCGACTATAGTTCAGTTAGACCCAATACTACACCTACAGCATTAGGCAACAGGCAAGATGTTAAACAAATTATGGCCAACGTTTTTTATTGAACATTTTAAAACTTTTTTTAATTTTTGCCACGTTTTTTACGTTTTTAGCATTTTATTTAATTTTTTCTTGAACATTTTTTACATTTATGATTTACACTGCAGTAGTTGAAAACATGTTAGTTAAGATGCTGAAACTTTACACCTCGTAGGCTGTGTGTTCAATTCCTGAAGTTTGGCGAGTGAAGTTTAGCTTGAGATTTTGCTACTAACTTAGTGAAAACTTTTATCGAAAATATGTTTCTGTCGTATGTCCATGCATAGAGCATTTAGTTCCTTTCCTGATTGCTATGAGCTTGTATTTCTTTAGGGATATTTTTTATTTCAGTGTGTTTATTTCTGATAAAGGATTCTGGCACTTGAAGATTTCTAATAAATTAGTGTTATTTATAGTTAAAGCGCATAACGTACCAAAATCCTTTATCAAAAATCGTGCATGGTGATGAAGCTTATTGCTGATTGCACCGCAGGTGAAGAGGTGCCACCAGAGCGGCTACATCCAGACACATTCAAAGGAAGCAATTCGAGATTCCGCAAGCCGAAGGGTCACATTGTTGCCCGTGATCGACAGAACAAGCCACGAACAGCAGCACAGAAGCGGGCAACGTTGTCACGGTTGAAGTCACGGAAAAACAAGAGTCTTGCTCGACTGGCTGAGATGGGCATCAATTATAAACTTCCGGGACTTGAAAGCAATGTATAAACATATCTCCATGTCCGCTAAACTAATGAATTTAAGCAATTTTGTTGCGACTGTGGCTGCAATATCTGTCAGTTTGTAGCTAACCAACTTTTTTGTGATTTTGACATTACTGTAATTTCGAATGAAAGCTGGCCTCATGCCAGGCAGTGTCATCTTTATTTGGTCTTTATTTTGGTTTTTACTCTATTTGCGAGTAACAATTTTAGTTCCATTTTGTGATATGATCTTTTTCAGTGGTATCCTCAGGGGGGTGGGTATTGAGAATGGGATGGGGTATGATGTAATGCAAGGATTTTTTGTTGCGTTTCATGCTCTTTAGCTGACCTATTGTATCGTGCTTGTTACAAATTTTCAGACATCTAAACGACCTCTTGTTGTCGAATTAATTAATATTGCTACTAGTCTGTAATTTCCAGAGTTTATGCAGAACTTTTAACACACAGAAAGGACCACATACCGTGTTCAGTTTTTGTATAACTAGTCTGTGCTGTGTTGACTTATTCCGTTGACAATTAATTGCCCAAGGCAGAACGTTTAGCTATTGCTGCTGCTGCACCATGCTGTTTGCATTGAAATTTCAGTACAACCAACAAATACATTACATTTTATGCAAATCTTTGTGCAAATTTTTTTACTACTACACTGTACGTGTTTGCTGTTATTTCATCTTAAATTGGTTTGCTTTTATTAATTGCAATACACTGTGAGGCATAAAAAAACACACAGAATTTTTTATACCATAACTTGAAGAAGGGTTATCCAATTTTATTTTTTGGTACACGTATTCATGAATCATGACACAACTGGCCATCAAATGGCCGTTCATTTTTCCACCTCACCCAACATCTGCTTCTGCACTATTTGGGGAAAACATAACAAGCAAAATATTACATTTTTATTCAATGCAATATCATTATTTGATTAAAATAATGCACACTTGGCACATTTTTTCCAAATTTCTAGTGCTTTGGTTGAGAGTTTAACAAATTGTTTAGTTGTGCAACTGCTGACAGTAAATATTCGAAATATCGGCCATTTGTGCAAACATAGGCAGGGAGATGCATTCTCCATTCGTTGATAGCAGTGTTGATAATGTTCTGCTTCAGACTTCAACCAGTCAGTCGCTTTCTGAGCTTATTGATATTTCTAAACAGCGTCCCATAAACTTGCTGGTGTATAACATAGGAAATATAGTCGAATGAACTGTGATCAGAGCTGTTATGTATTTGTAATGATCAAATTTACTGATGTTTTTCTTTTTTTTTATCTCATATTGCATTTGTTCTGTTTCCCCAGGTAATGCAGCAGCAGACGTTAGGCAAGCTGGGAATTTGAATGGCCATTTAATTGCCAGTTATGTCAAAAATGTTTATACCAAAAACTATAAAAAATCTCGTTATCCTTCTCCAAGTTTCTATCAGTAATGTCACAGATGGTTTTTGGCGTTTTTTTTACTCATTTTAAAGCCAATTTCATGTTTTAATTTCCCCAGGCAGTGCAGAAGCATATGTTGTGTGAGGTGGAAAATTGAATAACCGTTTGATGGCAAATTTTTGGTGTCTAGAATAGTTGTACTAAAAATTAAAATTTGATAATTCGCCTTTATGATCGATAAATTCTTTGTTTTTATGCCTCACAGTGTATTTTTCTTTGGTTTTTATGTCTGTGTATTTTTGAGTTCTATTACGTTACTTTTTGGAATGTTAATGCCTGCCTTACAAATCATTCACTTGTTCTGTTGTAGGAGATGGCTAGAAGTTCCTCCTCCAGTGCCAAGAAGTCTAAAACGCAGTCTACTTCTGATTAACGTTTCATATCTGAATTTGTATTTACCGGTAGAAGCTGTCTGTGTAAAAATAATAAACTGCTTTGTAATCTAACAACACATTTTATTTTGTTCATTTTAAAAATATGCAACAGCAACAACAAAGTGGTGTAATGTGAGAATAACGTTACATAACTTACACTGACGATAACAAACCAACATTGCAGAAAAACTCAAATGCACTGCAGCATAACGAATCCGAAACTGTGCTTGCGGCTCGTGCAAATTGTGCCACACACTATAAATGTTTAAGTAAAAAAAGTTAAATCAATAATGTACAGGGTGCAGCTAAAAACAACTACACGTATCTATGTATTATTGCACAATTTTGGACTATTTTTAACGTACTTAATCTCTTACTCTGTGTGTAACGTTCATTGTCGTCGTGGGTTAGGAATTGCTGCAGGAAGTTAAAATTTTCTGAGACAGCTGCAAAACTGCGAATTTTAGCTTAAAATGTTGTACTTTTGAAGTAGGAAGTAGATTTTCCGACAAAAAAAGAAAAGTTTCTGCCAGACTAGAATTGGGAGGGGGGCAGCGGTAACACTTTTAAGTTCGAATTTTGCAGCTTGCCATAACTGGACTCTTAGACCTGGTTTCAACAAATGTTATTTAAAACATTTGGTCGCTTTCTAAACTTTGGTTAAATTGAATCCTAGCTCAGGAAATGAACTTTACTGAGCTGAAAATGCATGACAAGAGGATCTGAGATAATAATTTTGCCTTGAAACAATCCACAAATCCATTATAAGCTTTTGTAAACGACTGGCAACATATGTAAGATAGTAGGAAATTTTGAACACTTGACTTATATACTTTACTACAAGTTGCAAGTAGGCTGATGATTAAAAATTTCACATTTGTTGAAAAGCTGCTGCATGGTAGACATTTCCGCATCAGATGCATGAGTTAAGTCTTAGCCACACCCTGTCGAGTATACAATAATAAATGCAATTATGCATTGCTCTGAAATGCAATGACAGACGCCCGTGATTAAATATAATTAACTAATAATCGTTAAGTATCATTCAGCTGTTATCGGTTACCACAAGCGCCAGCGCGTACAAGCTAATACAGAATCAATTGTATGTATTATAATTAGCTGACTACACATTGCGACATAATGGAATATACAGCCGACGTCGCACACAATATGTAGGCCTAGCCCCGCCGGCATGTGCAGTAAACAAACTTATGGGTTGGTCATTCAGCTGGCTAAAAACAACAAACGAAAAAGCCATATAATGCAGTTGCAATGTCTAGACGGAGTACAGCAGCATGCCAAAGAACGATATCTGGTAGTCAGCGTCCGAGTATATCGAATGTCCTCGTTCAGCGGCTACGTTCAGCTGATCTCCTGCCTGCAGTAGAAGACTGTTACCGTGTCCCAGCGTCTCCGTGCCGTCTGCCCTTGTAGCTGTGCGATAGATGCCGAACAGCGTGACCTTTTGACCTTGACGTGTCCGTTTTAGGGTCATGAAGGTTGTCTGTGAAACAGTACACGTCGATCATTCGACAGCGTCACAGAAACCAAATAAAATGTTTTAATCGACTGACTTTTGCTCGAGTATTAAGTTTTAAAAAGCTAAGCCAAAGAAGTTTATAGGTACAGGGTGGCCCAAAAATTGCATCATTTTTGTACGCTTTAACTTCATCAAATATTAACCGATTGTGAAAATTTTTTCACTGTCGGAATCAGGAAAAACATTTGTAGTAACACTATCACTAAGATCTCACCACACAGCAAGTGTTTCTATACTACCTTGTGAAATGTCAATCACTGACCGTCTGTCGTCGTGCGCCGGCGCTGATGTAGACGTAGTAATATCCTGACGTTGAGATCGTCACAATGCCATTGTTGCTGTTATACAGCGAGCCCTGGTTGACATTCGTCAGGTTAAAGGTCATCGGATCAATCGCTTGGGAACTGGCATCTGCGATTGTTGACCTGTAGACACGTGACAGTTGATACAATAGACCTACTTCACATGACCTAATGTGTCTTTCCTATGTGGAAGTTTGCCTTGTAAGTACCGGTACACCGAAAACCGTTTGGCTACAAAAAGACATATACGAAGTTGCTTTTTACGGCATATGTTGCTGTGCATCGGTTCGTGCATTTTTTTAAAAATATTTCACAGGGTAGTGTAGCCACATCTTTTAGATATGGCGGGAAGTTTAATGACATGAAGATTTATGACAAATTGTCACCCAAAATCCATCAGTGAAAAAATTTTGAACATCGGTTACAGATTGGCAAAGATAATGCAAAGAATTGTTTTTACGAGACACGCTGTATACAATGTAGGTAGGCCTAAACATTTCTGCTTTCCTTTGACTTTTTCTCTCTCTCTTTTTCCTGTATAAGCTCAGGAGTTTGTTTGAGTCTCAATACCCCGTTTACACGATCAAGCTAGCTCGACGGGCTGGCTATTATGTTAGCTGGACGAGCCAGCTCGATGTTTGCTCAATTGCTCGATGTCTGCTCGACGTTTGCTCAATCGTGTAAACGGGGTACAAGTAACAAGTGAATCTGCACAGACCGATAGACGGCCCAGGACGCGGAGGTCACTGATCGCGGTCGATAGGGCATCACAAGGAACGTCAGTAGGTTGTAGTCTGCGGGTCCGGTGCTGAGTTGACCGTACGCCAGCACCGCTCTAACCCTAGTGCCAGCACGACACTGCAGCAAGTAGCTACGTGAGAGCGTCGTCAAGTCCGTGTAGGCGCCCGGTGAACGTATCATCGACGCGAAGAAGTCCAAGTTCTCCAGCGACACGAGCGCCGTCCGTCCCGCTGTACAATCAACCCACACATTAGTGATGTGTCCTTGAGGCGCCTCGTGGACATAGATTAGTGGTCTTGGCCTTGGCCTTGAACGCCATGGCTTTGGCCTAGACTTTGGCGCCGCTGAACACTAAGTCTTTGATAACATCACTGCACTTTGTCACTTTGTCTGCCATCGTGGCAGAGGGTCGAATTGCCTCCTCTATAAAATTTGAACTCGGGGAAAAAATTTCTTCAAAAAATACCAAATTTCAGACTGATGAAAATCCACAAACTTCAAATCTCTCACTTACTGAGGAATTGCAAATTGAAATTTTGCATTTGCAGCTGTCAGCAGTAACAGCACTTCGAGGGGGATTGATAGGCTACAATATTTTCCTAGCGAATTCAAATACAAGGCTATGCAAGAGTGCTCTACTGTCGCAGAGTACACCACAGAATGTTTGACTGTGCGCTGTAGGCCTATTTATACGGTTTTATTTTGCTTAAGTCAATCAGCTAGCCAATCAACCAACCAACCAATTGATCAAAACATATTAAGCCCTAGGCCACACGTTGTGAACAAGAGGCGCAAAATGGCTACTGAGAACCAGGGCCATGCCGAATACTCGAATACTCAAATCCGAAATTAGACCTAAACTCCGGTGATTTAAGGATTTATAATGTGAAAAAAATGTGAGAAAAAAACTACACACGCATGTGCCATAATGTGATCGATCGAGTATGTGTGTGTGTTTGACTCTTTTTAAAAACAGTTTTTTTGCTACTGTAGAACTAATAGGCGCATAATTTTTAGATAACGGGAATTTTCGATTTTTTAAAACAGAAAATTTTTCGCCTTTAAAACGGACAATTCTCCGTGGGTTGCCCTGTTTTGGACGGGTTCAATGTTAGCAAAACAATATAAAAACTAATAATTTCAATAATGACAAAGAATATGGGCATTTTTTCACAGATATGCCTATAAAAATGATATCGCTTATCTAACAGCACTGCTTCTCCTAATGTAATAGGTGTGATAGTTGGGAGTTATAGAAAAAGGGATTTCGGGGATTTTTTTCACAAAACGAGGGGGAATTTTCCACTTCCAAAACGGGAATTTCCGGCGGCCCTGCTGACTGAGAACCGGTGATCGTGTACCTGGCACTGCGGCGGTGACGGAGAAGAGGTGGGGCCCGGTCTGAAGACAGGTGTACCTGTACGTGGCCGCATTGTACGCGCCCGGCTGGGTCGGACTTATGACCGACTTCTGGAACGGAATGGCGTAACTGATGAGCGTCGAGTTAGCTGGCTGATACGTGGTTGCCAGTAGAGTTGACGCCACTGCGGATCGATCCATCACATCATCCACGCTACAACAACGTCGTCGTCATCGTCATATCATCAGGCGCCGCGGAAGCTCTGAAAAGTTAGGATTTACTATAAATATTTTTACCAATGCTGCTTTTAGCCCGTAGTTTTTACTCTTTACCAGTAACTTTCCAGTTTTGTTATGCGAGGGGCTGTACTTTTTGTACAAATTCGATTTCAATTTCAAATTCATCTACGTTGACTTGTTTCACTTACTGTTCGACTGACTGACTGATTGATATAGTAAGTAAGTAAAGTGTAAATTTATATAGCAAATACTCGGAAAAAATTTAATGCGCCTAATACATTTTGTCGATAATTGATCAATCAATCGAGTCATGAATTATTCAACCAATCAGTAAGTCACTTGATTGCTTACTTGATTGATTGGTGACTGATCAGTCGATTGAATTGAGTGATTAATAATAATAATAACCTGAAGACAGAGAACGAGGTGAGCTGACTGGTGGGGTTGCTGAAGGTTGCTCCCTGCTGGAGGTAAAGACTGAGCCGTACTCCAGAAACCAGATACATCAGGACCGACCTGCAGCCCCCAGACACTCCATTGTGATCGTCCGAGCCCCAGTAGAAGCCTGCCGGAGGAGTACCGCCGTTGATTTTCACCTGCACCGTCAATTAACACACGGTACATGCATGTTGAAAAACAAACCAATTAATTTGAGACGACAATTTTAAGTCTGAACACGGGGTGCGGAAAGTGCTCATAGTTATTAGTTTTTCTAGTAGGTTTGGAGAGAAACTAATTTTAATGTATTCTGAGGTTTAAAAAGCTTTAAAACACTTTACGGAACACACACACTGAACCGATATTCGCTGAAACGGCTATAACATCGTCTTCGTTTGTGATCATTATCATCACCATCTGCTAATGTCATTATAGATTGGCTCCCGTCATTACAGACTCTCCCCCGTGACAAAGCAACGAAGGAACTACAGAACTACTTTTAAATAAATCACGTTCTGAAATGAGGTATTGCAAAAGTGGAGGTCGGCATCTTCAATAGTAACCACCGATATTGCAAATTTTTCAGAGAATGTGCAAGTCGAAGAGTTTGGAAAATCGACCAATATTTGGGAAAGTTATGACAGACTTTTTGATTCACACTGCAGTAAATCCCAGTAGCCTATACATCCAATGCAACGCACGCAAGTAGGCTACGTAGTGCGAAACTCTTGCATACAATACATACAATACGATACATACAATACGACAAATAACATCAAATGAAGAAGACTTTAGACTATGTTAGTGATTACCAACTATAGTCAGCTTGTAAGGACGCTATATGCATAGCCCCATCTAAGGTTATCTAAATGATTTTTTGCTGTTTTAGAGGACTTATATCATCACATCGTCCTTACACACAGTTGTGAACTGGTAAGTTTTTTACACATAGGCCTATACACGCAGAGTGACGTGAACTGACCACTGCCGTTCTGCGAGCGGGAATTCCGACGCAGACTTCGACGAAATGAATTCCCTTGACCGACGAGACGAACGTCGAGTCGCGATAGCGCTGTCCTGGATTCACGACCTGGTCAGGAAGAGGGATGCGACTTCGCTCTGTCGAGTAGGGGCTGCTGCGCGCGAACTTAAACACAACCTGCGACGCTACGGCACAAACACGATACGATAATAATATGAAATTTACGCTCAAACACGCACTGAAAGGCAAACCGGGAGTGAGTAGAAAAAGAGTTGAAGGATGTGTATAGCTCTTTACAAAAACCCATCTTAGAGCTACGGAGCGTCACCTGCCATATGGGATTGCACAGTGTTACCTACCTAGCATCTCTTACAGGTGAACGTCCCCCACTTTAACCACACTAGCGCGAAATGCATGGGCAGCAGTTACAAAATCTCAACCACTTCTTTAGTGTTCAGTGACAATCAATCTCTCTGCATGAATCGGGGCTTTTTAAAATTGGGGAACCTAAACTGCAGGTTAACTCGTTAGCCTAGTGCTTAATCCGGCACGGAAAACCAGTGCCCGTTATGCTACTTAAATTCACACACTTAAAACCCATATTTATATTTCATATCCACGACAATTTGTTTGCTATGGCAATGCCTAGCGGTGGACGGAAATGGTTTTGAGGAAGGCAGCAACGTTTTCCAATAGACAACAACCGAACTAATAAAGACTGCAATTTGATAACTACTGTGTTATAGCTTAGTATTTATTTGCAAATTTTATGCTACACGTCCTTCGCTGTGCTAAAAAAATAACCACTGATCAGCAACTAGTTTTGTAGGCCTATAGTCAGCGAAAAGATATATACAGCAATCACCGTTTGGTTGGTTACCTGGTGACGGAGGGGGCGTTGGTGCAGCAGTTGTGGTGACTATTCCCCGCGATGGCGTCGTTGTAGTTCCTGCTTGTTCTGTCAATCAAACACAAAAAACCATAACATGCTGCATCATTGAGTGAGTATTTGTTATAACTGCACCAAATATTTATCAATTCTCAAGATTCTCACTACCGCACTCTGGGAAATTTGTGATTAAAAATTATTCAACATCCACTCACATCTCAAATGTGTCGTCAGATACCATGTGAAAAAAAGTTAGAAACCTAATCAACCAATGAGTAAATGCAATTTCACACATTTATTTTAACAAAAACGGGTCAAAGCCGCAAGTGGGAAAAACTTAATTACTAAGTAGATAGTATTGCCATCAGAACAACTTGGTTAAAAATTAATATACAACTTCGTGCAAATGGCATTGCAAATGTCGTATTTATCAAATAAATATTTTTTCCACTGTTTTAATTATTCAGCTGGCGCGTGATAAATTAAACCAACATTTATACTATTAACAGCCGCACCGTATTCTAAGTTTTTTTTCAACAAAATGCACTGTACTTTTGAGTGCAAGATTATTTGATATATTTAACCAGCATTTAGACTATATATCCGATGATAATAATAATACAATGTATATAATGCCGTAAAAAATCTTAAGATAAAAACAAGGCATTAAATGTAGTACATGCATGCTTTACTCAAGAAACTTGACAGTTTTGGAAATAATCAGCCTTCAGTAATCAGTAAAGAGCGGTCATGTCAAACACAGCGTTCAACACGACCAACCATTATTGCAATGATGGAAGCTAACTGCTTCTAAAACTATCTGATTACTCAATCCACACAAAGTGTGACTGTTTCAGTTTTTGCGCCATTTTGTAGTAAAAACAAAGGGACACATACGTGCGGGAGTGGTGTAAGACACGGTGACGCGTCCACAATGCGCCAGCATAGCGTTACGCGTTAGCTGTATAGTTACTCCCAGGTCCTGGTAGCTAAGCACTTTGTACACGTAGCCACGGTCAGACGCGAACGCCAACAGCTGGTCCTGATCGATGCGACGCGTTACTCCGATTGCTGACAACACGACACATCATCATCTCGTTAAACGCAGCTAGTCAACGCTAAAACGCTCAGTTTTCTAGCATCGGTTTTATTGGTCGACCGTTCAGTCGTGTCCTTGACACGATGTGTCAACTGTCTTATGCATGTCGTCGTCGTTTGCCGTCCTCAGTAACACATGTATTGTGGCTAAACCGTACGTCGTAGAGGCTCGGCGATGGTACCGTTTGATAGGGCGATGACGAGTTTCTATAGGCTGTCAATAGTAACCATGTCTCTTATCTGCAGCGGTTTGGCCGCAATTTTGAATGCAAAGTTGCTGCCTGCAGCAACGTGTCCCAAATTCCCGTGTTCCAAATTACCGCATCGTATACTAGCGTAGATTGTACCGTTTGATATAGCAGCGACACTATAGCGTGCGTGGGACTGTAGTCACTATGGGAGATCGCTTTCTTTCCATGAGCGGAAATAGATGGTACAGTTTGCCCACCCTATCGACAGCTGGCTTCTTATATATTCTCCAGCAACGTCTCCATTCCAAAAATTTGTGAGAAAGTTGCAGTTTTCCACAGATAAATGCAAAATTCCAACAGCAAAGTTACATAATTGGAACCACGGTACAGCCAGCGAACATATCACCGCCCCTGTAAGACAACACTTTTTTGAACCCCGTAGCGCGTAAGCTACTACTCATTTCTCACCCACCGAGGGTGGGAGGCTGAGTTGACCTGAGCACACAGTAAAAGTCAACTTGCTCGAAAAAAATCTATTTTCATCCGAACAGGTGCAAAAGGTGCTTCAGCTCGTGTCTGTGTGTTTAAATGATGTAAGTTTAGCCGCTTATAAATCCAAGCAATTGCGTTGAGAAACCACAAGGTGCGGCAAAAAAGTAAACCCCTAAAGTTTTTCGCTGTTTTTTCAGCAACCGTTTGGAATTTTAACTTGAAATTTTACGGCTTTATTTAATAAAACTATTGACGTCTAACTGCCAAGCAAAATATGATTTTGTTCAGAATCGACAAAGTTATAAACTTTTTAACATAACCGCCTACCGATTTTTCAGCATTATTCAAGCTAAAATGCTATTTAATTTTTAAACACCGGCTATCACGTTACTGCCGATGACGTCACAGTGACGACTTGATTAACAGTAATTTATTTTGTTTATAAATTATCACTAAATTATCGTTCTTTCAAAGCAATCGCCGGCTGCCCACTGGGTTTGTTTTTCCAGCAGAACGGCGCGCCATAACACATAGCGCGCAGCGCACGGAACTGGCTGTGGGCCCACTGTCCAGCTTTCATCGCAAAGGACCAGTGCCCTCCAAATTCACCAAGTAGACTATTACCTGTAGGTGCAATGATGGAAGCTTACAGCAAGCTTAACACAAAGCTGAAAACAATCGCCGAAGTCAATGAAGCGCTTCAGGTTATTTGGGGCAACCTGCCACAAGAACTGATCGACTAAGCTGTGAAAGAATTCTTAAATTAAGCGACTGGAGGCTTGTGTCAGAGCTTGGAGCTGGCGGTGAACACTTCGAAAATTCACAGTAACAATGAAATTCTGGCATCTGATCATTAGTTAACTGTGTTGTTTTAACGATGTTACTGAACAGGTGTTGTGGCTTGAACATATTTTAAAATGCTGAAAAATCGGTAGGCGGTCATGTTAAAAAGTCTCTTGTCGTTTTTTTTAACGAAATCATATTTTACTTGGCAGTTAGATGTAGAAGGTTTTAGCAAATAAAGTTAAATTTAAAGTTAAGTTAAAGTTAAATTTCGAATTTAAATTTTAAACGGTTGCTGAGAAAACAGCAAAAACATTAAGGGGCTACTTTTTTGCCGCACCCTGCAGAGACAATCGACAACGGTGTACCGACCAATACGAAGAATGTCGGTCCTCTGAAGCCTCTCAATAACTGGCTGATAATTGTGCTTATACTGATTAGTCACTTGAGCATCAGTTAATAGCAGCATCACTTTCTTGGCGTTCGGCCTGGCTCCAAGACTCGCCGACTGCAACATCTGCGCAGACAACGTAACACAGCAGTAGAAATTACTACGAACAAAGACTGCAATGCACATAGCATAAATGAATGAAAAATTGCACGAGTAGTACAAAAGCCTCAACCAATTTGTTTTTTAAACTTTGCTTCTGATGTCGAAATTCGATTCCTGCTATTTTTGCTTGCCAGTTGTATCGTTCGTTCGCTTAATACACCTTAGACCGTGACGAAACGTACCCGGTATAGACAAAATCGACAAACAAACGGACAAACGGACGAAAACGACGCGTGTTGCGGCCAAGGCTGAAAACTAGTCCGAAAAATACTAGTTTCTGAATTTTTTTTGTTTTTAAACCCCAAAAAACATCAAATGTCAATTTTTTGGGTTGTTAAATTTTTTTGGGTTGTTAAATTTTTTTGTTGGTTGTGAAATTTAAGCCTATTACGTATCATATTTTATTGCACATTTTAATGGTGATTTTTGAGTTATCACGTCAATTAGATCATTATGTCGTTCACTCATAAGAGGGTGTGTAAGATGTTTTTCCTGGATCGTTAATTTCGTGTACGTCGTTCATTGGACATTAGAGCTGAAAAAACTTTTAAAACGTTTAAAAATTTAGCAAAAACCTAAAACCTAAGATTTTCTTTAAAAACCTAAGTTTTTCTAGCCCTGGTTGCGGCATACCAAACGGCATACTACTGAAAAAAACGGACGCATTCAACAACAACGAAGATCAAGCGGCGGTTCACCTGCAGAGCGAGGTTGATGGCGTCTGGCGTGTTCGTCTCGCCGTTCGGCGTCGGCAGAAGACTAAATCCATTGCGTAGCGAGTCCACAGACGTGCGTTGACTCAGGTCAAACAGAGTCCGTGCCGACGACTGGAACGTCACCATGCCAACGTGGTCGAAGTAGGCGCCGACCTCGAGCGGCGGCATCACCAGTTCGTTGAGGAAGTCTTTGATCAGCTGGACGTTGCTCACGTTGAGCGGCTGATTCTCGAGAATACTGCCCGAAGTGTCCACCACCAGAACTATGTCCAGGATGCAGTAACCTGCACGCCAGACGCAGCAACGACAAAACAAGCGATAATTCTATTTATTGTAATTCAAAGCAAAGCAAAGAATCAGAAAACCAAAGACCCCCCTTAGCAATAAAAAAAAATGTGCTACCGAAAAATAAAATGAACATAACCAAAACACTACAGGTTTGCAATTTCAAACGCAATGAAAGACAGATATAACATCAGTGAAAGTTTGGTTCTTGCAAAGGATGCTAAGGATATACACTAAAAAGTAAAGAAATGACATATTAAAAAGCGACAGTGTATGCAAATAAAAAAATCCCTCAACGGCAGCTTGCTTTTCTTTGACATGTTTTGAGAAGACATGGTCTTAAGTTAGTGGTCACTGTGCGGTAGAGACACCAAAGAATCTGAATAATTTGAGTACATCGTGAAACGATAACATGAGCCCAACACAACTCACCAGGGCTTCGGAAAACAAAGTACTCCGGCACCACATGGTCAAAAACGTGTTTATGCTAAAACAGAAGCTCTATTTTACATGCTTTCGACTAACCATCAACGAATTCTTTCAACTGTATTTTTAAATAACTCTGCTAACGATAAGCTTATTTTCGTAACGCGCGAACCCGAAAGCGTTGATCGTTAGTAAATCTAAACGACTAAAAAAATTAGTGCTGAATTTTGGTGGGATATTTGTTTCACTTTCATGACCCTTCAGCTCAGCTATATAGTTTGTCTGCAAAACAATATCATCTCTTTCGACAAAAAAATGTAAATACTTTAGAGAGAGAGAAAAAACAGTACAAAAAATAAAAGCACACGTTACATGTATTCGATTACAAATTAACTCTTTTTAGTTATAATTAATGAGTCGTTTTTTTATAAACTTAACTGTCAATTATTCATTATTAAGCTTACTACCCTAAATTGAAAAATGTCACACAAACATATTTTGAAATACATAAACGAATACTGACAACGTTATTAGCCTACGCTATTGGATATATACATAGGCACGTATCTCATAGTTGCTATCAATGCTAACGATTATATTATACGAAACAAGCGTGAAAAATCTTGTGACTGATAACGTACCGGGAGGTGGCGTCACTGGAATTGGCACTGCAACAAAACAACGACAAACTGTGGTTTTTACAAAAGCACAGCGAAAAAAATGCAACGGAAAGGAACAAGTAAAATATAAACATAAAAAAATTATTGGGTGTTGAATTTAAACTGACGTCTCTTGAGGGTGTAGATAAAAAATACCAATTACTCAAACACTTTTTATCACGCCCACAAGCAGCACGAAATATAACAAACGCATCAAAAGAACGATACTGTACAAAGATAGATAAAATCTGCATAAAACTAAGCAAAAAACAAAAACCGCACTTATATCTGCATAGTATGTCTTTTCATATTGAAACAATTGGTATGACATGGTTAACTTTGTACGCTCTTTGAATGTCATTTAATACAAACTACATGTTTTTTCAGCAATGACATTGTGGGTATAAAAGTACAAAATGGCAAAAAAATTGCATTTTCCGACAGAGAGATGCAAAGTTTTGACAGATAAGATAGATTATGGCTTTTCAAAATCACATTACACCCTCAAACTTCCGCAAAATTTGGATTGCCAACTGTAAATGTTGTATTTTGGAGGACATTTTTCCGGCATACTAAAATTCGTGGAAAGCAATTGCCCCCGTGATGCGCCTGCCTCAAGGTAAACGGTTCTCGGCATCATACCTGGTGCGAAGGTGATGAGCATGTTCGGTTGACATCGTTCACGGACGTAGAGATCGGAGTTTGTCATGGTGACCGTGTCGCCAACGTCGAGCGTGTACAGCAGACACTTGTCGCTGACGACGCGGCCGTCGCGCACCCAGTTGAAGCCGGCGCAGTTGTCGCGACTCAAACACAGCGTCCGACAGTCGTCCAGCGATGTGACCGGAGACGGGCGAATCTGACCGGCAGACCTCGCGGTCAGGTCCACGAACCGCACGAACGAGTCGGTACAATTGTCTGCACGCATACGCACCGCAATGGGTTACACGGAATCGCTACGTTAAAGCGCAAAAACTGAACTGAACGGAACTGACCAATGAGCGAGCAGCAACCGGTCAGTTCAGCAGCTACGTCGTTCTGTATGCGCCTTTATGCCCACTCTATCTTTTTGCATACTATGTGAAGGTTGTGGGCGTGTTTTGTGTTTTTTTTCAAATAATGCAAAAGCATACATCGAGCGAATTAACTGGAAACTGGAACGGTCGTACGACGGCCAGTTGTATAAAAAAATATTGGTACAAAAATAGTCAAAATCCGATATTCTTTCTTCAAGTTACAATCCATAATGTCGGGATGTTTTTGAGACATGGTTTGCAGTGAACATCGTGAAAATGACCGTACGCGCGCAGTAGATGAGGTAGCGGTTGCAGCAGTTGTTCCACTGCGTGCCGGAGCGCATGTTGTGCCAGTAGCAGCTCTGATCACTGGTCCGGTAGTCGACAGCCTTGCACTCCGGGTACCTGTCCAGACAGTGTTGGGCACACGCCTGCTCGGTCATTATACCCAACAGCATGCCGCCGTCGCTGTTCGAATCCACCAACTTCTTCATGAAACACGCTGCGTGACATAATACATAACACGATCAGCCTCATCATCCACAAGTGCGCTCATTATGGTACGAATTACCAGAAAACCTAAAGTTAATTTAGCTGTAGATCTAATTTTAAAAAACGTACCAGTAAACTAAAACGAGCTAAGAACACTTTCCTCTGATCTTCCTTTTCTTCAGCTCTCAACACGTATCGAGCTTACACCGCGAGAACATGCAAAAACGGGGCTAATGCATCGCACGATGTGCCTGTTTACGCTACAAATTTCGCTGGAAGTCATTTCGCCTATACACACGGATTACATTAATACTTGCCCACGATGACGTAGGTAATTAATGCAATCACCAATAAAAATAAATGGTCATCTAGCCAGCCGCACTTTTTATTAAGGCAGAAATAATAAATGCGTGAGCAGCAGAAAATAATGTTATTTTCCAAACATACGTACGCGGTTTTTGAGTGGTAGGAATTGACGGTGTGCTTGGCGTTGTAGTTGTGGTTGTTGTCGTCGACGTTTCAGGCGTCAATCCTGAGATCCATCACAATACATGCGCTCATTATCTTCATTCGCTTTGTCTACAGTACTATAAAATAAATAACTATTTTGTGCTTTTTCTTTACCTAGTTTACTTCACAATGATGTAATTCAATAAAATAATTGGTGGCGTTTAGAACTGTTTCAGTTCCTGGTAACAAGGCGTTATTCACAGTTACTTCTCAGTATGACACCGGCGAGCCCCTATGAAAAAAGTAGCGTCAACTTCCATTAAAAAGATGCGAAAACAAAGCCGATGGGGTCTATACCCATGCACTGTGTTCCCCCTCCCCGTACTTCAGTAACGAATTTTGCCTGCATGTGACGCCGCCAGCTTCGTTCTTCTACAACCAATGCAACTCGTTATGAGAACATCGATTCAGTTCAAGAAGCGTGATTTCTCCGTCCGGTTCATGTATCTGGAACCAGATTCCTCCCAACGTCAGGAACTTTCGAGCTGCTTGGGCCTTGCGTGACGGTAAAACTCTGAGGACTCATCTGTTTCTGCAACTCTAAACAGTCACTGTCATTGTCATTGCTGTGGACAGGGCACTGTAACACTCACGCCTATGATTACTATGATCATGTTCGTTATGCACGGAATTACTACAGTTAAGTTGCCTTCTCACTCTCGTACGGACAGTCGGATCTGGGGTTAAGCCATTGAGGCGGAGCGTGTTCACCTGTAACAAGTCTGGCAGGTAAACTGTTGTAATCGCATACGGCAGGTGACGCTTCGTAGATCTAAGACGGATTTCCTATAAAAAGCTACACCGTTTAACCACTGAATTACTGCAGTGAAGCTGCCTCCTCACCCTCGTAAGGACAGCCGGGTCTGCGAGTGAGGATGTAATGCGTCACACCGTTGAACGGCTGCATGGGTCCGCCGGCGGCCGGCAGCACGGTCAACCAGCAGAACGACGTGCGCGGGTTGGGATCGATGTCGATGCCGACGCAGTACAGGGTGTTGACGCAGCTGCGCTGACAGTCGGCCACGGTACGGTCACGCCGAGGTACTCCGCCAGCGATGTTAGTGTTCTCGAACGACGTCCAGGCACACACTCCTGCAGTCAACAAAACGTCCGTTATAAAACAGACATTTACTGCTTTTATGCAATATTTATCACATTTTGAAGCAAATTTTTAAAAGTAATCAATAACAAAAACTGAAGTAATTTAACTAAAGTAATTTAGCAATAGTGGCCAAGTCCACTTAACTTCGCGTTTGTATTTGCCACTTTGCGGCATAGAATTGACGGTTTGGCCACAATTTGCAATTGTATGTTTGGCTGGGGGTTTAACTCCAAATCTCCCTTTTTTACTGAGGGGTTAGAGACACTATTTAAAACACTGGGTCTTTAAACCCTTCAACTGTATATACAAAATGGTATCTAAAACGACAAACTGTTTAAGCATGGCACACGAATGTGACGACAGAGAGACAAACCACTCTGAGGAAAATATGTGAGAATCAAAGGTTCGTGGTAAGAATGGACGAAATCGCTTATGCTGCCAGATTGATTTCGCCTAAAAATTAATAAAAAATTGTCACACTTCTACAAAAATCAATAAAAATGTTTTAGAAACCAGAAATACGTTCTGTGGAACGAGGTATCTGTCCCATTGCCACGCTATATATTATATTTATTATTTAATCGTACACGAGGTACAGAAAAAAAGAAAAAAGAAAAGGAACGACAATAAAAACGCAAAAAGCAACACAAACTGAGCAGCAAATAAACTACAAAGCTGCGTATAAGGGGGGTAGGCGCAAACAGCGCGCAATTATCTTTCACGGGGGCTGAGTTGTAGTCAATTTCTGTCCCAAAATTCGTTGCCATGGCAACAAGGATCGGCAGAAAAAAAAATTTAACGACACCATCGGATAGTCCGGACACGAAAATAGAGGGGTAGGTGCAAACAGCGCGAAATTACCTTTTACGGGGACCGAGTTATACCGCTTTAAATCGCCATTGGTTGTAATGCAAATTTTGGCTCGCCATTGGCTGTAATGCAAAATTTGGCAACTTTTGAATGGTTGCTATGGCAATAGGGGTCGTTAGGGGGTAAATTTAAATGACACCGTTAGATTGCTCGACCCAGAAAATAGGGGGTAGGTAAACACAACGCGCAATTATCTTTTACCAGGACCGAGTTATACCGCTTTGAAATCTCCATAGGCCGTAATGCAAATTTTTAGAAATTGGGATAAAATAAAGAAAGGAGTCACTGGATTTTCACCCCCAAACAAACCCGATCTTACTCTTCGGGCCCCGAATCACTGTACAAAATTTCATCAAAATTGAATCAAAATTGCAGCCGTAGGAGTGTTTACAGACAGACTGACAGAATGACAGAATGACAGACAGACGCAAGTGATTTTAATCTGTCCCACGCTATGCTATAGCAATGGGACAGATAATAATCAACAGCTTGACGCTCGAGTAAGCCTGCTGTGTAAATACAGCTGTACATTTAAAAAACCTCTACACAAGACATGCATATTTTGGTCTCAGGTTTAACCAACTTTTTACACCAAAAGTACAGTTTCTAATAAGACAGTTTGTTCCCAGGGTATATTCTGGCCTAGAAGGCTAAGCCAAACTATAACGGGGTTTAATCTGTGTACAAGTTAATCTGGCCTGTTAAAAAGGGTAGTCCAATAATGTCTCTAAACACACTACGGACATAAAAACGCGGCCGACCGCCTTGAGAGATGCGCAACGCTGCCCAGCATAAGCTTTGAGCTGTTGCGCTCAAACTTGACACACCGTTTACTCTGCCCTAAAGAACGTTTTCGGTTTCATGTATCGGGGTTGAAAGATCGTACGGGACAGACAAACGGACAGACAGACGGGCAAAGAAGACCTATAATACGGCCTATCAATACATGCAAATGCTAACAAAGTAATTGATTGATTGATTGACAGACTGATTGGTAGGGTGCTTGGTTGAAAGCAAAGAGCCACTATATTTTGTAGTTTTATAATTCATCAAATCGACTATTTCTTTCGCAAGCATGAAGCATGCAAAAGTAGGCTACAAATTTAAAAACTTAAAACCTGAAAGTTAAGTGACAGGGAACAAATTGAACCAGATGAATCAACACTGTGCTCGCATAATAGTAACGCACCTGGGGTAGTTGTCGTGGGTGTTGTCGTTGTTGTACTTGTTGTAGTTGTTGTGGTTGATGTCGTCGACGTTGACGTCGTCGACGTTGATGACGTTGTCGAACCTAAACCATGAGAAATTTAGTTTAAATAAAGTCAGCTTTAAGCCGCTATTTAGTTAAACTCGTACACGCCGAACAGCGTAAACGGCTAAAGACGTGTATAATGTGTCAGAACTGAACTCAAGTGCGTGCAATATGCTTGCAACGTTTTGACACAATACAGCAGTGTGACGGACAGACACAGACGGACTGACGCCTTTGCGATAGCTAAAACGCGCTATAACATCACATGCTGTTGCGCGTAAAAAAACTGTTTATCTTACTATAATGCGCAGAAAGTTTGTCTGTCTATCTGTCTGTCATACCCGGCGTTTGAGTTTTTGGGCCTTGGGTACGTGCGCCCCCACCTTGCCGCTTACTTTCGTCACGGGCAGTCTGAGGGGGTTGAGTAACTTGAGTTGCCGTGCGGCCATAAGTATAGTGTTTAGCGCAGCGTGTAGTGCTTCGTGACGCCATCTAGCGAATGACGGTCATTTAAAGGTCCTGTTTACCAACTTTGCTAAACTCCCGCCCGTAGGGCGTAGACTTCGCCAATAATCTGCACTTTTTTCTATTGTCCACGTTGTTTTTTGGCATACACTTTCTACACAGATTTCTGCTACTACACCGTGGTTCATAAACAAACGCGGCACTTTACTTTAGTCCATATCCTCGCTAATTATTGACCGATATTCAAAATTCTTTAACTGGCACACTGTGCGAACAATTTGCAATAGGCTTAATGTGATTATTATACATCCCACCACACCGTAAATGTGTCTCTACACTACCATGTGAAATATGCACGAAAGTAAAGTGCCACGTTTTTATATGGACCACGGTGTATAAAAGCAAAACACTATCTCATAAATTCCATTCAGTACGAAATCGATCACCTGTGGTGGTAGTGCCGGTACCGGTAGTGGTGGACTGGGTGGTAGAGGTAGACGTAGAGGTCGAGGTGGTGACGTTTTCGCAGGTTCTGCTGATTCGGTACTGCGTCACGTTCGGCAGATTGTACGTGTTCTCCGGCAGTAGATCATCAGGGTCGACGTGAGCCCAGCACGTCAGATCGTTGTTGTTGAAGTCGATGGCGACACAGTTGGGCGTCACGACGCAGTACTGCTGGCAGGCCTGCACCGAGCCATACTGAATGCCCAGCTGCAGACCGTTGATCGAGTTCTGGTTATCAAACGCCGCCCACTGTATGCAACCTGACGTTCAACCGATTAATAAATCAGTCAAAAAATAAGTTTACTGACAAATTTTCAAAATCAAGCGGAGCCATCGACAGCACTGACAAGTGCCATAAAAGCAAGGGCAGTCGTAAAAACAACCGAGTTGGAGAAATCGAACAAATAAGTAAGTAAGTAAGCAGTTTATAAAGCGCGTTAAATGTACCGAAACGTTGTTCGCTCAAAACCCAAGCAGCTCGCTCGCAGTGGCGTCGTGGGTTAAAAAAAGTAAGTAAAAACGGAAGATGCAATTTTCTGATGGACAACAGTGCAGATTTCCGACAAAAGCACTCACGGGTGCTGAAAATTTCAACTTTGTCCCTAAATTTCGTAAAAATAAGACATTTTCACTCACATAATTTTTTGAAGAAAGTGACCCGACAAGAAGAGAATTTTCCGACAGGCTAAAATTTACGCGAACGGCAATGCCCCTCTCCTCGCTGCGACGACGCCCGCCCACTAGCTGTTCGTTTGACGTACTTGGAGTGGTGATGACGCAGCTTCTGTCGATGCGGTACTGGTTCGTGCCCGGCTGATCAAAAACTTCCAGTAGATTATTGGCGTCTGTGTGTGACCAGCACTCCCGGTCGTTGAAGTTGAAGTCGACGGCGACGCACGCAGCCAGTCCAGCACAGAAGTCGCGACACAGCTGCTCTGTGCCGTAGTCAGCCTGAAGCACGCCGTCCAACGAGTTCTGGTCCGTCAGTACCGACCACTGCGGCGGACATGCTGCACACCGTACAGTCAAGATCTTCATTCACCACAATGGTAGAGAAAACAACGACAACGACAGCAACAAATATGTAAATGCAGCTATAAATTACGGCTACCAACGCCGAGTAGACTGCACGCTGTCTAATCCACGTCGTAGTTTGTTTTGTAAAAATCTTCGCTACTGTAAAGGTGACTTTATTCTAACTTCAACTTTAACTCTTATACAAATGCACTCAGTGATTAGATACGTCATGATAAGGGTATGCATATCCGAAATACTACAGCGCTGGACAGCGTAAATTAATTTTTTTAACGGTCATTTTCACACAATCACCAGCAAGGGCTGCACAGCGTATCGCCATTGTGACAACAAGAACTTCCGGTATACACGGCGTACCGCCTCCAAAGTAAGTACCGGTATACAACGCTGTACCGGACAGCAGACACCGGAACCAATTAAAACGGGAGTTTCCACTCAATTGCGTACGCAGCGAACGAACGAAAGTACGCTACAAACGCAGTTGACGCAACAGCCGGAACTAAAGTATAGAAGTGGTCGTTGCGTCAGTTACAGTCGCGTTACATCTGTCGCTTGCGTTGCTTGCGTTGCGAGAGTTGCGCTAACCTGTAGTGGCAGTGGTCGGTGTCGTTGTAGTGGCGGTGCGACAAGTACGGTCAATGCGGTATTGGTCGGTCCCGTCCTGGTCATACACGTTCTCCGCGTCCAAGTCTGCGGCGTTCAGATGAACCCAGCACGACCGGTCGCCCGTGTTGAAATCCACGGCCACACACGCTGCTACGCCGGCACAGTACGACTGGCACGCTTCTGGCGTGTTATAGCCGCCCACCTGCTGTCCGTTCACAGAGTTCGTGTCTGGCAGCCGCGTCCACGTCGGCGCGCAGTCCGCTGCAGACGATGAACAACAAGCTTCTATTCAAAGCTCAACCTTTTACGATAAAACAATTTTTTTATAATAAAACAACTAACATTTATTAAACCTTGCGTCTGCTAAACGGAACCAAAAACGTTACGCTTTGAGCAAGAGTTTTGTCTCTAATTTAAATTGTTTTTAAATTCTGACAAATCTATAGGTTTTATCTTAAATCACAGGCATATATTGTACACTACTGTTTATTTTTTGTGAGCAATTGCTGGTAATTTTTTTTATTTAATTTAACTGAAAGACCCGAAAGACCGATCACAAGATCATGAGCAACGATGTAGACATGAACGTTTAGCCCGCTTAGCTTTTGTAGCGAGTTTAACTTGTCCTTTCCTCTCTGTTATTTTCCTCTTAGACTCTTACCTTTCCTTCAGTTTAATTTAGTTGTTCCCTTTTTTGTTTCCGGTAGTCTTTCTAGCGAGGGCAAATTTAATAATTACTGTAAGTTCCTTCTGCGGTGTTTTACGCTGATTTTGAAACATTCTGACACTCAAAACACATCGAATAACTAAAACAGTGCTTCAAGGTTTATGTGTTATAAACGCCCAAAAATGTAAGGCTAAGTTTAACGTTTACATAACAAACTACAAGCAAGCTGACAAAAACATTCGACTAAACGTTAAGCTGACGGACAGTAAACCAGTAAACGTTCAACAAAACAGTGTAAAAAAAATCTCTATATAATTTCAAAACCCTTTATAAAACACAGTTGCCTAAAACAGTTAAAAGAGTCAAGCTAGAAAACTATGGCAATACAAACAGTTACTGGCTCCTTGGTCACTAATAACAAGAAATTTGAGCTAATGCTCACAAGACGCGCGAAAGCCTATAGCAGTTCCTGTTTGCAAACTGTCAGTCTATATCTAGCCATCTGGATCGCATAACGAGTTACACGTAGTTGCGTGACGCCGCCTAGCGAACGTTGTAGAGTTGTGTCGCAGTCCGAAATTGCCAAAGAATCCATAAAACCCCCTATTTTGGCGTTCAAGGTCATCCAAAGTTAATGAATTCGGTGGCAGTCGAAAGTCAGTGTACGATTTTCTATTAGTGATTAATACTAACCTAGGCCCTATCTCGCACCGTTATCGAGATACAGCGACTTATTGGTTAAAAATCGCAAATTTTTCTCACCCGCTCTCATTTAGCGTCCTCGTTCAGGGTGACCCCTTTCGAATTTCTGAAAAAGCTTTACGGTTCCTGAAACTAGTGTCTTCCAGGCAGCCGACGGTTAAAATTTGGTGATCCTAGCTTGCACCGTTTTTGACTGATCCACCCGTGTGACAGACGGACAGACTAACAGATTATTGCGATGGCTAATACGCGCTGAAAGCAGTAGCTGCTTTCGCGCGTAAAAATTTGTCTTTTTCAAACTTGAGAATGTTACACAGGATTCGAAATTTCAAACAGTTTAAAATAACTGATCGATCAACAAAGATGATAAAAACGATACTAACGTGTTGTTGCGGTAGTTGCTGCAACACAACAACATCATTATCATCATTATGTCTGTTTATTAAAGATAGACAAATACGGACAAACTTATACATTAACTAGAAATTTGGGGCAAAGCCCAACGTGAGTCCGCCCGGCGCCCTAAGTCCGATTGGAGGAACTCAGGGGAGGGGTAAAGAAGGGGGGAGAGAATTTCCCCGGCATCAAAGTCACGTGGCCCGAACTCAAATGCATTGGCATACGCCGAACGCGCTTTGTCGACTTAGGGTAGGTCAACATTAGCGCTTATAACTTAGTTCGTAGTGGAAAAAATTTCACAATTTTTTTTGTTCAACGCCGAAAGGATCGCTCTCGTCAACGCCGTTTAGATTATGTCGTTATCTTCATCGGTTCCAGAGATATTTGCGCTCAAACTCGAAAGTTGTCGTAAAT
>Ga0209367_1000684_pt1 | contig 36496 bp, 14 predicted proteins | sample WorMetLIZISLAND2_FD_187412 | JGI IMG/M metagenome (GOLD analysis project Ga0209367, IMG submission 187412) | Marine gutless worms symbiont microbial communities from Max Planck institute for Marine Microbiology, Germany - Olavius geniculatus... ... | reverse complement strand
AAATTACGCTGTAAGATAGGCCTATGCAAGCCGTTTCACCAAATACTGTGCATCAGAAATGTACTAAATAATAAATTATTGCGCTCACAATACAACGAAATCGTACAACGAAAATCTGTCGCTTTTGAGTTAGATTTGCGGGAATTTGGGATAAAATAAAACACCTTTATTACAGTCATGCCAAAGTGCACATAATAATAGTACCGTGGCGCTTACTTGTGAATGATATAGACTTGCGTCGTAGCCCGAAATCGCCAAAAAATTCATAAAATCCCTTTTTGGCGTTCAAGGTCATTGAATTCGGCGCAAATCGAAAGCCAGTCTACGATTTCATGTTAGTGATTAATAGTAATCTAGGCCTTATCTCGCACCGTTACTGAGATACAGCGAGTTATTGGCCAAAAAAATCGCAAATTTTGTCCACCCCCTCTCATTTAGCGTCTTCGTTCGGGGTGACCCCATTCGAATTTACAAAAAAAGCTTTACGGTTCCTGAAACTAGAGTCTTCCAGGCACCCGACGGTAAGGATTTGGTGATCCTAGCTTGCACCGTTTTTGACTGATCCACCCGTGTGACGGACGGAGAGACGGACGGGCGGACAGAATTGCGATGGCTAAGACTCGCTGAAAGCAGTAGCTGCTTTCGCGCGTAAAAATGATTTCGTATTAACAGCGTACTCTACATGTCATGTAAATGAATTTAAATAGTTAATACATGGTACTTACTGCCATAAGAGGAAAGCAAACACAGTAACTGTTGTCAGCAAAATGCCGAATATAAACGAGCCAAAAGCAATACCGACAGCATGTCCTGTAATTATTACACAATGAATATTTTTTAATTATACAAAAATATTTGTAAACTATAACATTCAACTCTGTTCGCCGTACATGATGGTAGCATGAGTCAAACAAGTAACAATAATATATAAACCATACTGTACAGCTCAGCTTGCAGTTATCACAGAACCGACTTCTATGATTCCACAGTATAAGACTACCTATTAAGTAACGTTTATTGACGTAATACCCCGTTTACACGATCAAGCAAACATCAAGCAATCATCGAGCAAACATCCAGCAAATGCATTCAGAATACACGTCCACAACGTGTGCTCTAATTGCTCGATGTTTGCTCGATGTTTGCTTGATGATTGCTTGATCGTGTGAACGGGGTATAAGCAAACAAAACAGAACCCGGACGCCTAACAAAATGACTGAACATGGTTGCAAACAATAGCATAATGTTGCGGGAAAGGAAACAAACGCAGCATCAAATATTTATCTCGAGTCGCTTAAAGTACGACGCTATACTTGATCGTATATGGTCAAAGTAATATACAAATTATTTGCAAAAATGTTTTTTAAATGTTCTGCGTTTTTTTGCACGTAAAAACGTCTAAAACATTCACAAAATATTTCTAAGCGCAAAAAGTTTTAAATAAAATCATTTTTTAAAATTTTGATTATTAACTTCACAAGTAAAGTGGTTAATTTTTTAGCTTACATGTTTTGCAATTACAGATGTTTACATTGTAATTATATAGCCTCAGCCTCAGTGTTAAAAGCACGCAGAAACTGACCAGCATGTATTGAAGCAGAATCTTTGGCCGAAACTTCAGTTCTACTGTTGTTGTTGTTGCTGCTGCTGCTAGTGGTGTCGATGACGTACTTGTGTGTCAAATAACGTCTGACGTCAGTAATAATCTTGGCAGGTGCTACGGTGCTTGCTGTGGCTAAAGACAACGGAAGCAAGCGCTTCTTGTCATTATCTTTGGTTGTGGATATACTAGATGACGTAGTTGTGAACGTAGTTGTTTGTGTCGTCCAGTCTGCTGTGCTGTTGACTGATTCCATTTCTGTAGTCAAAAATACAGCCGGGTAATTTTGATGACAAATCATCTATCAGTATTGTCAGTAGTATAACAGGCTGGTCGACTCTTATGCGTTGGGCGTTAATTACATAATTTTTTGTCTATCATTTTGTGCTCGTATCTAGTTTCTTGCTGGTTCTTTTTTTTGGTTAGGAGGTCTAAAGTTTAGTTTTTTTACAAAAGTCTACGGCATCGAGATAATTAAGATATAAAACAAACGGAGTAGCTATAGCTAAAATAAAATTCATAGGCCTAAACGTAGGCTATTACTATCTGGCTAAAAGTTGCATTCTGTTCTAGAATAAGCACACGTTTTTACGCTTTTTAATCAAATGTTAAGACACAGAAATATCCAGTGTTGTTCCTAGACGTTACGCCTATTATATTTCACAATATATAGAAACATACAACGACGAACCGTTGACCAATGTACAGAGAACAGCGACAGCAGATATCCAGTGTGAAACTCGACTTCCCGCAGTTCGCATCTTTACTGCAGACTGTTTCTCACAGCAGCAGACAAGCGGATCTCTGGCCTTCCACCGTTCTACTTGGCTCTTTTTACCATCATAATAACTGTCATCGCACTCGGTGTGGTTATAGGTTCAGCACAATAGGCGACATAACCTACTATTAAGGCGTTTGGTATTATATTACTTCACCCGGATATTCTAGTCTCAACCGCTCGTTGCACGTGAGTGCAATATGCGCTCAGTCTGGCAGTGGTTACGTCTAGGCTATCAATAACCAGTGCCGTGCAAGACTTAGGCCTATTGGGAGCGATTGAGTCCCAGTGTACGTTTCACGTGCACTACGGCCCACAACCCAACTTATGTTTGACAGGGTGTCCCATGACTCCTTTAATTGTAGCTTATCGTTGCGCCCCCATGTGGATTACAGTTTTTCAGTGAGTCGCAACTATAGACTGATGGCTGAGTAGTTTGTTGTATACGGAAATCTAAGCGTCGCAGGTGTGCTGGATATGATTCACTAGCACACGCGCGGGCAGTCGTGCGTGACTAGCAAAAGTTTTCTTCAGCGACGTGTTGAGCCGTGGCAGCCACAAACTTAACTGACAAAGCAAGTCGCAATCAACAGGAAAATACGCGAAAAACCTCTTCATATCTTAGCAATTTCGGCATGCAGTGAGCGGACAGATTTTGCAACAGTAGGCCTATAAGGAAATTTCGCGTACAAATGTTGCTGCCCGTTTGCGATCGGTAGAAAAACTTTATGCAAAAGTAGGAACACAAAAAAATACAAATTACGAAGTACGAAAACACAGTTTCATGTTTATGAGCAGTTATTAAGATAATAATAATAGTGTGCCCAAATTGGACATTACTCTTTTGTCTTAATGCGACACATCTCGATCTCATCAATCGTGTACTGTCTACGGAAGTCGGGCTGGATTAAGCCTAATTGATTCAAGGCTGCACCCAGAAATTAAAATAAAAAATACCATGTAAATTTACTTCAAAATGCGATATAATTAAATGAAAATGTTTTAAACAATTTTTTTGCATGACATTATAGTCGGTTTCAAATATTCTGTAGGCCTCTTGATTTAAAAAAAATATTAATAAAAATTCAGCTGATGTGAAGTCAGCGAAACGCGCTGAGCGGAGCTGGGTTGGAAAAAAAGCCTGGGGTTTGCCAGATAATATTATATTCAAACCAGCCCGTGCAGAAGTCTATCATGTCAAACACCATGTTTATCTCAAATGGCCGATTTAATCAAAAGCACTAATACAAGTTTTCTCCAAGTTTGTGCAAACTTGCATAAAACTTGGACGGCACTTGTATTGCAGAGGTTCGCAACTTCGCAAGTGTGTACAACAAGATTTAGTCTAAAACAAAATCTTCAGGCCTTGCTTAGGGCCAAGGCTAAGCACTGTCCGCGGATCACGCCCGTGCAATATTTCGTAAATCCAACCCAAATGTAGGCCTACATTTCTGGAGAACGACCGCCAATAGCACCACCAAGCGAATGCTTTTATAGTTTATGGCAGACAGGTTGTTGCACGACTCCTCATTGCTCTTGGCGCGTTACCCACACACACAAAATATGTGACTTTAATTTTTTTTACTTATACGTTTTAAAAATTGTCAAGATACACGTTTATGCAAAATTTCACCAAGGTCAGTGCAGCGTTTTTTGAGTTATCGTTGTAACAGAGTAACAATGCTGAAAACAATACTGTCGTTGCTTCCGCGGGCAGTAAAATTAATAAAACAAAACAGAAACGTTTGGAGGCGGTTGCTGTCGACTGCGTTTACAGTATCACAAAGCAGAACGTAGCGCAGCAATCTAGCAGAGACGTTGTATTTTATTGCAGCGATTCGCATACATTACGATATAACTGGAGTATATACAGCGAAATAAATGGTTTCATTTTGTTTTATTGCGATTTTACGGCACACGTGGGGACTGCTAAATAAAGCAAAATTGCACAACACAGTCTACGTCGATCGTCTTCAGTTATTTTATTGTGTTGCACATGCGCCAGCGTCTTAAGTAACGTCTTGCTGCTTCATCTGCTGCTGCTAGCTGATGCTGATGATCAATCGAGCGCTCGGCGTCAGTAGGAGCGGCGGTAGGACCGACCCATGAATAGTGGTGCCTCCGAGCCGATACGGACTGGCGACACTCGCTGCCAGTGACATCGGTTATGGCTCACGAACAGGCCCGTCGAGAGACACAGCGAGACCCGGGAAACATCCTCGTGGGGCTCCTTTGGGCAAAAATTTTAAAATATGTTTTTTTAAATGGCGCATTCAGGTATACTTTATATTTTTGAGCGACGGCGGGTTACCCAAACGTCGCGGGGTTCTGGATAACTTATCCCCTCTACCCCCCTCTGGAAGGGCCTGTTCACAAATGTTTGATGCACTGACTACATGGGACGATCGTCACCACCGTCGACAGGAAATCTTTCGATCAACCGCGGTTGCGAAGATCTTTTTTGCACGGTGACACCAGTGGATAAGCCAGCAGTTCGTCCCAGGCGGTCTACAGCGAAGGCTAGCGGACTGTGGTTCGATCGTAGGCCTATAGAGGACTTAAAGGTTGCTCTATATCAGCAGCAGTCTACCCGTCTCCAGCCTAGTTGCAAAACGTTTTTGACAAGCTATGCATCGATGTTGACGGTGAGTAGGAGAAATGTTACTGGCTTAGTGGGTTTCTTACATGTATACGTAGACGTCGACTTTTTTTGATTACCGAAGCGACTTTATCTGCTGTTTATGAACCGTCAGATGACGTGGGTTTATCAAAAATATAAGTTGTGATAGGGCCTACTCAAATTTTCAAACTGTTCCCTTATATATAAAAATAAGGAGACAACGGACTCCATTTTAACGACTTTTTGCACAGTGCATGTGCGACGTCATTTCGTAGACCTAATGCGAACGAATTTAAAAACTACAATGATGTCGTTTTCACACATTTTAGCTTTATTCATCGTGTGCAATGTTTTTAACTCATAAGCTCAAGATTACCAAAAAAACTTGCATCTTAGAACGTTCAGATATAACGAAGAACTTGCGCATGTCGTCAGTAACTGAAAAGTAGCGCAGCGTTATGATTAAAAAGACTCAAACCTGCGCTAATACTGGCGTCGGATAGCACATAATTTTAAAATTGCACAGAAGGCATAAAATAAAGTCGTATGTCTTGTTTTATTGTCAAAGCTATACACTAAAATTACAGTTTATTAAGCAAAAAAGCTGGGCTTTATGTTTTTGTAGTTATGTCCATTTTGTTCATTCCTAATTGCAGTAAAACGATGAGATTTATGGGAAATCTACGCTGTAGTTATCTTCATAGTAGCACTGTGTCAGTCACTAAGTAACTTAACTGACTGAAATTTCTCTTTTAACTAAAAAAATTTCAATGGGTTCAAGTCAACTCAACTATGGACGATGCAATAGACGGGTAGAATACTAGGTATTTATTCATTCACGCTGCTAGTCTTTACCTCGACTGGATGACAGATAAGCGTGAATCTGAACTCTAGGCTAGAGCGCCAGTTGGCAAACTATACGGCCTGCTGAAAATAATCAAACCTGAGAATAGCCATAGGCCTACGATATGCGACGTACGAGTATGTTAACGGAAGGAGCGACGGAAGCCAATGCGCAGTAATCGCGGTATAGAAAGTGATAGACAGGCACCTTACGGTATGAACTAATTGCCGACAGCTGAACAGCTCAACGAAGATAATTATTTCCTATATACGATAGAGCAAAAAAACTTCACCAGCATGACGCCGTTTGGCTGGTCGCCGATATGCCATTAGACAGTAGCAGCAGACAAGAAGTCTGCCAAGTTACTGCATCGCTCAACATTGTGATTGCGGCTTCTGGTGGTGCTAACCTGACATCTTGGAGATTTCTTTCGTATCGGTAGCTTGCTTTTAGCCTGTGGAGACAATTCTGCAGACATTGTGAACGAATGCTGTCCACTGTTGTCACTGTAGGGCGTCGGCGTCACCACACGTCACAGTTTCCTCGAAAATAATAAATGAGCACCAAAACCGCCCGTATAGGCTATACTAATTTTGTCCACGTTTTCCGTTCACATAATCGCCCTCTCTTTCCGGAAGTAAAACACGCGGTAGAAACTAATGTACGAGTACCTCGGCCTAGAGGAGATTATGCAGCGGCCGCGTCTTTATGAATAGTTGGTCTTCACAGTCGTATCCTGCAGCGTTGTCATTACGTACTTCAGCTGCTGCAGCTGTGCACAATGCCGCGCAATTTCCGCCCGCAGACAGCCACAAAGTAAGCTATTTAAGGCAGTTTTAAATAGAATTAAAACGCAGACTGAGTAAATATTAACCAAAATAGTGTCTTAAATTCAGCATAACAGCAAACGTGCTTTATGACGGTGTCCTTGGACCAGTGAAGTTTGTCTTTTGTTAGTAGGCCTACGGAGAATGTCACCAGTATAATAATAGCCGCCGACGTTTACGATATAGCGTCAATCATCACATTTTGCTGACGATAAACAACATTGTATCTGACTATCGCCATCCCATCAGACGAGTGCTGTGCACAATACTGGACTGAGCCAAGGAAATCTTCTATTCTAGCACCAGATCTTCTTGACTGAGCTCTTATTTCATTGTTGTTGCATTTGAGCATCGTCTATGTTCATCAACCTTGGTGCAACTGTCACGTCGACTCCAACTCAGAGCAGTGCTGTCGCAGAGAACGGCCAAGCGATGCGTAACTTATTTGCGTTACAACCGTGCTTCCGGATGACGCCGCAAGTTATCCTGTAATAAACAAGTAACTGAACCACGCAGCGGGAAATACATTCCATCCAAAAATTCTGGAATGTTTCCCAAGATCGCCAACATAACCAAATAGGTCTACATCAAAGTTACAGACGGACGGACAGACTGACAGACAAGATGGCATTTTGACTACATGCACTGCGCGCTAAAAAGCAGCTCAAGGTAATTTCGTCATTCGGTATCGTAAAAGATAAGTGAATTTGGCAACAGAACTGGCGGTAGCGGAAAAAAACAACAACGGTCACACGGTGAAACGGAAACGGGAAATACTTTTGCCCAAGAGTGCCGCAAAAATCACACAAATGCAGCTCTGATACTGTTTTTTTGCCTGACACCGTGTATAGGCCCACCACATCACACACTAATATTTTATGAGCTGATATACCACGGTTACCGGTTTAGTACAGACTACTGAGTGCAATAAAAGCTCGTTTACAATTATTACTGTTTTTTGTGATTGCAGCCTAGTGTCGCTGGTCGCTGCCCGGCTGGATCTACGTCACGTACAGCCATCCCGTCACAATATTGTTAAGTCTTGTTCACGGCGACCGACCCAACTCAACTCAGCCCAACCGAATTCGACATTATTTACTTTTCCCCTAGAACACGCAGCAAGTTTGACAAGCCGAGTCTTCGCTCTATTTGTCAAGCAAATGAACCACAAGCCAGCACACTTGTGCGGCTGTCTGTTAAACAAATGAGCAACATTTGGTACAAAAATATTCGCACGTTTCTGAGATATCGTGATTTTCGTGTTGGAGTATTTTTCGGTTCACCCTGTACATGTCTCCTTACTCTCCCATGTCCATAGACTTTTGCCGTCTTCCAGGAAATCATAGATGGGCCTATGCACATTTCCAGCAGCAGCCCGCGGTTTCTGGGCGACAGTCGAGCATCTTGTTCGAGCTTACGTTTCATTAGTGCATTGTGCCCATAGCCATGAGAAATAAAGCGTAACTGAGCGTATAGTCAGGCGACAGTTATTACAGTGACCGTAGGATCAGTCCAGTGCGCTATATCTTCGGTATTGAGCAGTGCACGCTAATGTCTGTAATTCAGTCAATATGCAGCCAGCGGTCGTGCACTGTGTACATTATAGACGGCAGTCGTTCGGTCCGTATCAAAGTGCGAACGTACATAAAGTGACTTGACGGCGTAAACATTTATATACGTTGCACCGCCTACTGCGTAAATCGTGTGGAGTAAGTTATATTCAACTGCTGCTACTGTGTGTGGACTCTGTTTAATGACAGTCGACATAAGCACGAGTAAGGAGACATGTACAGGGTGAACCGGTTTGATATAACTTAAACGGATTACCTAGGATCGGGAGCATCTACTCTTCTACAGTATATAGTCAGGGGACTTCATACAATCCACCCACGATCGATCAGTCTACCCATTTGTCATGGGCGCCGGGCGGTGCTAGGAATCTGAAGCTGGCGGATAATGGGGGGCACTTTGGACCTAAGGGCACAGGGGGCAATAATTTTTTGGGTGTGGCCCAAATGTCAACTTTATTCAGTTGTTGTGTGCATGGAAAAGATGTAGCGGGTCCAGGGACAGAGCCCCTGGTCAGGGGGTCAGGGGGCGAAGCCCCCCTAAAGCTGAAACATTTTAAATTTTTGGACGTGTAATGGAAGCCACAAATTTGCTTGCTTTTTCATATTTGAAAACGCAAAAAAACTTATCTGTGTTTTCTTGCAAAAATGACGTTTAATAATTCACACCTTGGCATGATAACGTGCCCAGAGGGCACTTCATTACCAACAAAATTTTTCCTGGGAGGGGACAGTTGGGGGCAAATGGGAGGGCACGGGAGGCAGCTGCCCCCTACGCTTCCTTTGGCGCCCCCCATGTCATTTGTCCACTCCCAAGAGGTTGGTAACCAGACACTTTGGACCTAAGACACTTCGGACTTAACTTTTAGGTCCGAAGTAAAGTGTCTTAAGTCCGAACTGTCTTAGGTGCGAGTACGAGACAATTCGGACCTATTTTTAGTATATATTTTTCTGTTACTAGCAACACGTTTTGGAGAATAACGGCTGTATATGTTAAGTCAAACATGAAAGCAGTGACGCAAGTGTGAAAGGTCGCTTGGGTGGGGTCGCTAATTACTGATAGTTGAACGCCGACGCTTGTGGACCTCATTGCAGCACACTGAAAAAACATGTATGCCTAATTAGTTGGACAATTGGACAACTGGATAAAGTAAGTGTCTTAGGTCCGAACTGTCTTAGGTCCGAAGCTTACTTTATCCGTAGCTTCACGTTATCATTTTTGTCGCGGCACTGAGAAGTGACTGCAAAATTAATATGCACGAATTTATTCTTGAAACTTTATTTTCACCCAGTCCTGCAGCAACATCCCTAAATCTCGGGTGAAACCTGTCGCCAAAAGCATCACCAGTGCGACATAATCTGGGATGTGAACATTAAAACGCATCGCGCGGTCCGTCCGCTGCGACAGTAGGGCGCTCGTTTGTATTTTTGTTGACTGACCGATTGACTGACTTTCTGACGTGGGTGAAAAGACAGTGTCATCATTCAGTCGGCACTAGATAGATGGAGCATCCGTAATGGCAAGATGTTGGCGTAGCTGAGTGACTACAGTTTGATATCTCAGCTTTGTCACGCATTGCCATCTCAAGATGTTCGCTGTCATCACCTACTCAAACCGACTGGATTCTCGTCAACAAGTACTCAGCAAATGAACTCAACTCGTTTTGTTGCGGTGACATGCTATATAAGCAGAGGCAGCAATTGCTGCTGTCCCAACTACAGAGTCAGGACAGCCTAGCAATAGCAAATCAACATTTGCTATTGCTAGGCTGCCCGGCTTTGAGCAAATTCAGCTAGAAGGGAACTAAAATGCACGCAGCATAACCTATCGTATGTTAGATCTGTGATCATTTGCTTATTAGTAGAGCCTACTGTTGGTCTGTATGCCTATTATAATTAGCCTATATCTCTAATTCGAGGAGACTGTAGCAGTGTCCTAAATTGGGCTTGCAGAATTGCATTGCTCTAGCGCCTGGGGCTCCGTCCCCTCATACCTCGCTGTTGCTGAGGAAGCTTGCGAAATACCCCTCAGCCCTTTTGAAGCTTTTGATGACTCACATCCACAAAATTTGCTGTCCAAGAACGTATAGGCGTCGCCGCCACTGCATGGTTACCGGGGTTAAAGAATTAGTCGAATGTAGTGAATATGGAGTGAAAGTCGCGGCGAATCCGTCTCATCGTGTATTCACTACACAATAGACCTACGGGCGATCGATGTGGGATCGCCGATCGCCGGTCCATCGCACGAGGAGACGGTCGGAGGCTCGCGCAGGTGATCGGTCGAGATGCCCGATAGCCGCGACTGGTCGAGATTGTGGCGACGATCATCTCGTAAGGCCCCTCCCTCTGTGTTCTCGGCATTGAGCTAATTCGTCGGTTGCGCTGTGATCGGATTTTCGTTTGCAAAGTGTTTTGGCTTGGTAGATTAAACTGAGACAATATTTTGCGTTTAGAATACAAACTGTTCATTACAGGTCTTGCCTGTCGATCATCTGAATCCGTCTGTCTATAGTACGAGGCTACGAGCTTTCAACTCCAAAAAACAAAAGCATAGTAGATCTAAAACCAAATTGGCGTGAAGACTGTGAACGTTCCTCAGGGTAGCCTACGAGTATGAGTAAAAATTGTCGACTCAAAAAGTTAAAGGTCAAGGTTACCGGACGTTCAAAACTCTAGAAACTGCCGCTTATCTGGCGTACGTTTATTTGTGGTTGGCGAATCGCGCGTCGGGCGACTCAGGCGCTAATTGCAAACTAGGCCTAGGAGACGACTAGACGAGGTATAAGTCTAGGCTACTTCACAACAGCCACGAAAGTCCGTAGGTATATAGCTCAAATGCAAAAGCCAGCCAGGTTACATGAACGTCAGATAATTCTTCGCATTTCATGCTGGGTGCGAATACATCGATAATGATAGCGTTTTTGTCTACATGCGCTTTCCTGCTGGTTCGAACGTGTTACGCGCTGGCAAATGGAATATATCATAGATGCCATGATTGTGCACAATGTACATAGGCCTAAATCGGCCGTAAGGTGCAACGGATAGGCATATACGTGCAGTAGTGGTAGGCCTATATTCTTCGTTACCTCGTCGTATATTTCTGGTTACGTCAAGGCGGCATGCCGTTGGTGATGTATAGGCCTAAAAATCACGGGCGTAACTCCCGGAAAACGGGATATATTACAGAGACGAGCAACGTCACCAGTGCAAGCCGGCGTCGAAGTGACTGTTTGTTCTTGTGGTCGGCGGTCGCTGCTCTAATGGCGTCAACAGAGCAGGCCTGGCGGCGACGACGTACGCATTCCTAGGACGTCCGTGCGTACGGTCTGCGGTAGGGCGAACAGGCGACCGAAGGCCACCCACTCGGACGCCGAAGCCTGACAATACGTATACACTTGCGTCAACGTTCTGCCCGATCAGATTTCCATGGAGTATGGATCTGCAGCGCACAGGCTTCAGCAGGTGTTGTAGGCTACACAGACTCGAAGCAATCAATAGACCAGGTTCCAACAGCCACATACGTTTATCTCTTCCATCTACACTCTAGGCCTAACACAGAACTTCACTTCGCTACCATTAGACCTACTGTAGTAGGGCCTAATTACTGAGACTGACCACTGATTTCGCTAGGCGATCTTTCTCCTAATTCTATGCCTATCGTCTGGAACAGGCAGCCTGCAAACGTTTTAGTGTACCGAGTAACTAACTGTGAATTTGGTTTTAACTTTTTAATATCAATCAATCAATCAATCTTTATTTGTCCAATAAAACAATTTAAAACACGCAAATGACAATGCAGATAGGCCTACAGCTAAAAATTCTAGTAGCAGTTTCTATTCTGCATAATTACCTCTTTTTGGCACCTCTGTGATCACTACGTATAGTGGATGAGTGATCTAAATTGATTTTTTACAACGCGCAAGCAACGTTGGCTCTTCATAGTTTTCCTGAAAATTTTAGTTTAAAGTATAAGCAAGCGAAAATGTGGCGACGAAATATACAACATGCGTTATTCTGGCCCCATCACTAGCGTAGCCAAAGGGGGGGCACTGGAGACATGTGCCCCCTAGGAGCTTACAGTTACTCAAAACAGTGCCAAAATGCATCAAAAAACATTTCGTTTTTAGTCGAAGAATTGAAAACGTTTCTGAAGAAAAGGCGCAGCACCTTCCCCAGATCCCTCCCCCTTCCTACACTCTACTTCTTAAGTGCCCTCCCCAATGGCTTCTATCCACCCAAATCTGAAATGAAAATCTCGCACAACTTCCCCTCCACTTTCTGGCTTAAGTAACCCCACTTATAGACTCAAGTACCCCCCTTTGGGCTCCTTTTCCTTTCTAGGAAAAAAAATTGGTCAAGAATGTAAATAAAAAATAGGGGGGAGTGAAAAATAGCGGTTTTTTAAAGGATATTGCCAGTGAAAATAGGGGGGAGTTTTGATTTACACCCTTGACAAAACTTCCTCCCTATTTTTCAGTGGGCGCAAGCTGCACCCACCAGATATAGGGATAGAAGCCACTGACCCTCCCTACATCGAGATTCTGGCTATGCCACTCGGTCCCATCCTGCAGTAATAAAGTCCGACAATATATAAGCATCGATTATTTGTCAAAACAAAGCAACAAAATTCACGAACATCATCACTGTGGCTAATTGAAGCCATCACATTAGACACAAATTCGCGAATAAATCACGATATGGCAACAGTCATAAAAGACAATGACAAGACAGCAGCTCGGCAACAAGTTGACAACACGTCGTCATCACAGTCTACAATGCCTCGAAATAGTGTCCACAGTTTCTCGCCTCGATCACAACAGCAGAAACACGGGTCTCAAAAACAAAACTCGAACAAATACCGCTAAGTCATTAACGGAGTGCAGTCAGAAATAATAACAATAACACTGGAGCCATGAAAAGGCGCCATTTTTATTCTGTGCAATAACTTTCTCAAATCTGAATCGATTTAATCACTTACTGATCGATATAAAGTGCCAAAAGGTCCATGAGAGATAAAGTTATCACAAAAAGACTGCTTGAGTGTTTTCATTTTGACTCATAGTCAAGTGTACTGGTCTTTCAGGCTCAGCTTACAAGTCGAGCCATTTTACAGCATTTGTTCAGATTCAAAAAATTCACTCTGGTCAAGCAAAATCATAACAATGAGTTCACAATGAAAACAATACAAATACCATTTTAAAGTTACTTAATGAAGTGAAGGAAATGGCCTGACAAAAGGTAGTACACGTGGCCTGAATGCTCCCCGGGCTAAAGGTGTGAGAAGTAAAGGGGAAGGCATTTTGAAAGAAGGGCGAGGAAACTGTTGGGGAGGACCACGAGAAAACTGCTGAGGGACACGGGGAACAGAACAGGAAATCTGAGACATCCGGGGACCACGAGCACAAAATGGTCGAGGTCCACGCAACATGTTTCCCCGACCAAAGCCGACGACATTCTGCAAACAAATGTCAGACTGGAAATCTTCTTCCAAAGGTGGAAATTCTTCACCGAAAAGCTCATCACTGCCGTGATAATATTCACCAAGAATACTGGATCCATCATTGAGCAATGTATCCTCCGAAAAATCCTCAAACTCTGGTGGATGAAATCGAGGTTGACCAAATGCAATGTTCGATGGTCGATCGGAGAATTCTGGATGGATATTTTCTGGGTTCTCGCCAAAAATACCTGGCATGTTCCTAATATGCATTGGTCGATCAGAGAATTCTGGATAAATGTGTTCCGGGTTCTCCCCAAAGAAACCCGGCATATTCCTAGCAGCCTGCTGGTCCAACCACGGTGGATGGAAATCATGTGGAAATTCATTCAGCTCTGCATCTGAGCAGCCAAAATCATTCCCATCATCAAAATATTCATCACCGTCATCTTCCAGTCCTTCTGGCACATCACCCAACAAGCCAACTGAGCCTGAAGCAACGAATGAGTCTTCTTTGAACTGTTCTTCGCTAGCTTCAAAGTCAAGTGTCCCATGCTCTGCATTCTCTGGTTCACTGTCTTCATGCGGCTGATCGGCAGAAACCGGCTTCAGAGTTGACTCAAACTGGCGCAAACTGTCATCAAAGACATTAGAAGTAAAGTCCGACACATCAACACCCGGGGGCGGTGGTTCAGCTGATACAGCGGGGTTGGGCTGGCGATGTAAGGGCAGACTGGCAAACTGTGGTCTTGGTTGTAATGACATCAATGGCGTTGGCGGTTGAGGCGGGCGGGGCGGTAAACAGATGGGAGGCCTGGAAGGTCCCGTGGGGAAACCCAACACAGCATGGGGATGGGGTGGTGCAGCCTGTGTCGGGGGTGGCAGAGGGTGATCAACGGGAAGAGCAGCCAATTCCTGCAGGCAGATCATAGCAGCTTCAGCCCTCGCAGCTTTTTTGTTGCCGCTAGCCACACAAGGCTGGTACTCTATTCCGTCAACTATGACCTGTTCACAATCCACAACAAACTATTTACTATTGAAACGACATGCTTAGAATACAAACAACATTATAGATTAATAACACTGTTACAACAAACATTTATGCCACATGATGCTTTACTGCTAACGGATGGCAACAAGCAAGGTGTCTATACTCGGACTGAGTCGGGAAAAGTTGATTAGATTAACAATAACCGAAAGTAGAAGTAACCGACAACTTAGTGTGCTTGTGTTTCACCAGTCATCCACTATGATGGCTGTCCCAAGCCAAAAGATTTAGGCTGCAAATCTGCCTGTAAAAATACCCACCAACAAACAATGCAATCACTGTGACCTTTGCTGTTTTTTGGAAATAAATAAATAAATATAATTTTGTGTAATATCTACATTTAAAAAACATTAACAAGCAATAAAGAATGAGGGGTCTTCTATAAACATCACAATAATAGGCCTCACATTTATCAGCGTGAGAGAACACGGATAAAAATTATTTTTTACAAATGAAGAGAGAAAACCTTATATCGGAAAGTCTTGCGATGTGCTGGTCCATAGTCTTCAATAAGTTCGTAGGCGGGATGCAGCATTCGACGGCGCATGCAGAATTCATACAGTGCAGCTACAGCCGGCATTGCTAACAGCAGCACAATACATGAGATACACTGCTCCACTGAGTAATAAAAGAATTTACCTCTAGGCCAAGATAGCTAGGCATATACCCCAAAACTCAATCGTAAACTAAATACATTTTAGTTCTTTGTTCAACTAATAATGAAATATTTCATTATGGTTAAGTTTTTAAAAATTCAAAACAATGAATTTGCATATTGCTGGATATTTTTTACTTGATGTATACAATACATTACCTAACAGTGCTCATCATTATAGCAACATATCTTAAGCAAACCGTTGCAGCATCTTATAAAATTGCATAAACTTACCCTAGTGGCTCGGGCTCCAGCTCATCTCTAAAAGATATCATGGCAACCACTGTATGAAAGCACTAGACGAAACAACGAAAACAATACAAACAATACAATTAAACATGCAAATTAGATTCCAACATACTTGCAAGATCTGGATATGCTGGAGTTTCGATTAACGGCCTTGGAGGTCTTCTCTTTAGATCCGGATCAACCCATGCAAGACCTGTAATCACCATCACCTGCAACTAATCATAATCATCTACAGCAAGACTGTCAACATCACCTCAACAAGTTTCTATGGATTTCAGCTGAATGCACAGTAGTGCATCACGAAAAAAATCATCCGCCTATATGGTCAAAGTGAACAGAAATCGTTATGAGAAAGATAACATTGGTTGCCGAAATGTTAACAGTTTAACTAATAAAGATAATAAGTCGACGCAACTACACAGATGACAATAGAACGGTTACCTTTTCGATCTTTCTTCATGTCGAGGATGAGGGGTGCTGTTGGACCGGAGTTGTCCTTGCCAAGTCCTTCACCCTCCTTCCATCCCATCTTCTGCAGCAGAAGTCGACCGAGGTGCACCGCTGACAGTGTCGTGTGACACGTCATCGCTGGCGGGCGACACGTTGGAAGCATTGCTGACACCATCACTGCTGATGCTGTTGTCGACGTTGATGATTCTGCAGATGCGCACAATGCACTCGGAGCAGTTTCTGATGAACTGGCATCCGCTTGCTGCTAGAAACAACGCAACATAACTGACTACTCGTAGCTCAGAGCAGGGTTCACGGAGCCGTGGAATAGGCCTGTTCTGTCTAATGTCCGGGTGGCATAATACCAGGTTCTTAGTTTTGTGCTGTTAGGTAGCTTGCATGTGTTGCTACCTATGGATCTGGCAAAACACCGACGACTGCAAAAGACTACAGCATAATCTTACATACAGGGTTGGCCAAAAAACGTGGCACTTTACTTTTGTGCATATCTTCACCAATTATTGATCGATTTTCACAATTCTTTCACTGGCACACTCTGCAGACAATATGCTATAACGTGATTATTACATATCCCACCACACTGTAAATGCGTCTCTACACTACCTTGTGAAATATCAACAAAATATGCATACATACATATTAATAACAGCAAACAAACATTTTGGTAAAATTGAAAAAAAAACACTTCAGACAAACATTGCAATGAATGGTCTGTATGACACTAAACTGTGTGGGTCTAACACAGTCTAGTGTCATACAGATCAATCATCGGAATGTTGCGGAATGTTTTTGTTATTATCGTTAGTTTTTGCTTACATTTATATTTCACAAGTTAGTGTAGAAACGCATTTACTGTGTGGTGGGATATATCACAATCACATTATTGCAAATTGTCTGCAGAGTGCACCAGTGAAAAAATTTCGAAAATTGGTCAATAATCGGCAAAGAAATGAAAATGAAAACTGCTCAGTAAATCATACATTACAGGAATAATGACAACTACGACAACAAGAAATTTGAAAGCTGTCTAACTTACGCATAACAGTGAACATCACTGCATAACATATCACTAACAGAAAAAAAAACAGCATCTTGCGAGAAAATGACAACAATGACAACAACAATATAAAACAAGAAAACTGCCCAACACTAAATTACATGTAAAGTTATAAATATTTAACTTTAAACAGCACTACTACCTGAAGTATAGAAAAACACTAATACCTCATCAGTAGATGTTGAAGACGCAGTGCTCTTCAGCAGTGGTTTCGGCATGCGCAGTTTCACAGTGGGTGGCAGAGTCCCTGGTCCACGCTTAGACTCCGCCCATAGCTGGAGCTACAACCAAGTTACAGACTGATGCAACAAACTGTAACAAACAAAACCACGTGATAACATCAACAGCCAGCAACTACTGATTAGCACAGTGAAAGCAACAAACGTCATTAAAAATGATATTACCCTTTAACTCACCATCACATCAACAATATGTGCATATTCTCAGTGCTGCCGAGTAATATGACCTTCTTATGAACAATGTCTTCAGCAGCAGTTTTAACTGCTCAAAGTTAATATCGTTTTGTCTCAAATGAACTGGAAGGCTGTTTAACATTTTGGGCCTGCCACTGCAAAACACGTCTCCAAAACTGGTGGGTTTTTGAAATCAAAGTCAGCACGAAAAACAGCATTAAATAATGCAAAGTCAACGGACCTTCTGCTGAGCCTCGTAGGCTGCATTCATGGCTGAGGTGTCATCAGGGTTAGCAGACAGCCGACGCAGTGCATTCAAACGTTCTGTCACTACTTGCCCGATATTCTTCACATTCACACCTCGCGTCACCTGCAAAAGCCAACAAGCAGATAAAAATAAACAAGGCAATTGAAGTTAAAAGCTCACGTTAAAAACAGTTTCGTATAGTGCCGTAAGTTCCCTAAAAACAGTAAACAGAGACACTACTTGAAATCAAACATCAGAATCAAGCAGATGGTTAGTTATTTATGTCTTGTTTGCATCTTATTGCAACTTCAGTCATCCTGTGACCTGCAAAACACATCTTTGCCCTGACAAACATAAGCAAAGGTTTGGAGAAAGATAATCAATGAACAGTGGTGACATTGCACAAACAAACAAGCCTAGAAAAGTACAATAGCATACTTTCTGACTCTGTGACTGACTTTGTCCTTCAACTTTTTATTACTTGAAAATCTAATTAGTTCATCAACTTCATCTACAGCATTAAAGTACATCTGAAACTCTCAAAAAAGGGAGCTGGAATGCTGGATCTCTTAGACAGTAAGGTAGTGTATCGCAAACAGTAACACTAGGCCTGGACACTGAAGAGCAGTACGATACCTCTGGCTGTGGTCTGTTATCGGCTTCAGTCACTGTGGGAGTCGTAGAGGTGGCAGAGCCTGTAGTGACTGGCTGCCACTCTCTTGCGCGGTGCTGCACGCCACTCGACACGGGAAAGTTGAGACGTAGGACTGCTGCCTGTGCTTTCTTCTCCTCCTTGCTTAGCACGGGGATCTGACGAGCATTCTAACAAACGCATCACCCTTGCACTAGTCACAGTTGCTTCACCTTTAACTGAGAGAAAAATACGGTGCCAAGTTCATATGTGACCTTTTTAGTAAAGCAGTCCGTGATTATAATGTAGCCAACGTACACTGTGGGCCATAAAAAACGTGGCACTTTTACTTTTGCCCACATCTTTGCTAATTATTGACCAATTTTCAAAATTCTTTCACTGGCACACTCTGCAGACAATTTGCAATAATGAGATTATTATATTTCCCACCACATGGTTAAAGCATCTCTACGCTACCTTGTGAAATATAAACGTAAGCAAAAACTAATGACAATAACAAAAATTTAGGTAAATGAAAAAAACACTTTAGACCAACATTGCGATGAATAATCCGTATGACACTAAACTGTGTTAGACCCACACAGTTTAGTGTCATACAGACCATTCACTGCAGTGTTGGTCCGAAGTGTTTTTTTTTCAATTTTACCAAAAATTAATGTTTGTTTGTTATCATTATCAATGCAAATTTCATTGATATTTCCCAAAAATATGGTAGTGTAGAGACGCATTTACAATGTGGTGGGGATATGTAGTAAGCACGTTATTGCAAATTGTCTGCAGAGTGTGCCAGTGAAAAAATTTTGAAAATCAATCAATAATTGGCAAATATATGGACAAAAGTAAAGTCCGACGTTTTTTTGGCCCACCTTGTACATTGCTTATTGGTACAAGCCACTGAGGCCACTGACACTAAAATGCATCAAGGATGAATAGCTGGCTGTGCACTGATGCAGACTTCGTTCAATTCCCATGCCGGCAAAAGTTTATCAGCAAAAAACAAAGCAAAACAAAACAGCGCATGAACTATCAACCAACTTTGCAGGCAAGTGAAGGAAATCATGTGCCTATTCAAACTGTCTATCACCATAACTCCAAGCACAATACTCCAAGTATGATAAATAATTGCAAATTCTCAACTGAAAATTGTTCCCTGAATATAAAATTTATAGAATTATACGTAGCACGCCTGCATCAAGTTCAAAACCATACTACCACTACTTTACATCTTTGCTTAACAGACCAATTTTCTCAGCTATAATCCACTATTATTAATATGCTAGTTTTTAATGGGCTATTTATTAACAGCATGAAAGCGTCAAATAAGTTACACTGAGGTTACAGAATGAACAGCTGCAAATACCCGAAAACATCAATGACACACCTACTATCATTACAATTAAAAATACTGCCATCCTCCAGTTCTATGACAATGCTGGTTGGACCACAGCAAACGCCTCTGCATCTTCAAACTCTGTGGTGCTATATAAATACTGTACCAATACTGTTATTATATAAGGTTATAAATAATGACATGACAATTTACTAATTTTTGCTTAATGAGGTTATAACCAGTAAAACCAGCATGCGGCCAGTTAGACAAATAAGAGTATTGGGTATGCATTACTCGAATGTTGAGGACGATGTTGGAGTCTCGCTGCGACGACCGGAGCTGATGGCTCTTCAACACAATGGCATCATCACACTCATCATCACTGGGCGGAGGTCGACGCCAGCGACTGACAGCGATATCGCCGTCAGAATCACTGTCATCTGAACTGTCACCGGTGCGTGCCATCTTCCGACACATGTCTGCCCCATACAGCCAACAGCAATGTTAGTAATCAAGTAATTTGCACGTAACATGCACAGGGCTCTTGCGGGTCCTTGAAAGTCCTTGATTTTTTCCAAATTTTCGAGGCCTGGAAAGTCCTTGAATCAGTGTCTGAAAGTCCTTGAACGTGCTCGAATTTGATAAATTCTAAAACGCTGTGACCAAACAAGTGATTTTCAGAATCAGTGTTGCCTGAGTCGAAGTGGTGAATAGACTTCATCATTATTGTTACTTACTAATATTTGTTTCGCAAACAGATTGCGGCCATTCTGACTGTTTTCCTTATATATCATTCGTATGGTCCTTAAAAGTCTTTGAAAATTCCTTGAATTTGATTTTGACAAATGGGCAAGAGCCATGCATGCATATTAAATCACGGTTTAGAGTGTCACATAAAGTGAGTGTTACATAAACATAAATGTACAAAACATCAGTTTATACACTTGTTAACTGCAACATTTAAAAACTTGCACATCAAAAACAGCAAAAATTACAAAAGGTGATATTGCCCGCATCACACTGACTGTGTGTCATTGTGCTGCTGAATAAAATCACTTTTTGTAATTTTTGCTGTTTTCGATGTGCAAGTCCTTAAATGTTGCCGTTAACATGTGTGTAAACTGATGTTTTGTACATTTATATTTGCTGTTTTATTACTAAAATACTGTTTTCCTACTAGTGATCAGTTACAAAGATATTGCACTTCAGATACTTCTTACAGTAGCCAAGCCGCTTATAACTATTACTTACTACCTAATGGCATGACTGAACAAAGCAGACGACACGCGTCAGCATGACGTCACCGCCCGCTGGACTGCATTGCTGACAATATTGAACAAAATTTCTTTTATATCCACAAAAGGGCCATACAAATAAATGAACTAATATTGCACGCATCACCCGCTTAATACAGGCCTGGAAAACACTTCAATAATGCTAATTTAACTAATCGTATTATTGCAGTTATTGGACCACTGTGTAAAACGGCCGACCACAAACGTCTATAAAGTCGAGTCAAACTAAAGTCTGAGGTCATCTCGTAGTTAACCGAGTTCTAGCCAATTATTGGCGAAAATTCTACAAATTTCGTTGCCAAGGCAATGAAAGTCAACCATGGTAGACATACTGAAATTATTTATTTGTTCCACCCTCAAAACACTTGTTAGATGCAAGAATCTCGGAGATATCTCGTACATATGTGGAGCTATAGCCCATTTTATCCCAAATTTCGTTTCCATTGCAATGCCCAAAAAACTCCCTATAAATGCAAAAATCTTGCAGATATCTCTTACACAGATCGAGTTATAGCCAATTTTTTCCAAAATTTTGTTGCCATGGCAACCAGAAAGGGTCCGGGGTAAAATTAAATGACACCATTAGATTGGCCATCCCTGAAAACCATACCATAGAACCAAAAATTATGATTCTACACAGCCAAAGTTATGATCGTTTAAAGAATTGTTTAATTTTCCCCATAGGCTGCATTGTAATTTTTTTGGAATTTTTAAAATAAATACGTTAAATATTAATTTCAAATTTTTTAATTCCCAAAAGGCACATCCTTGCACGAGACCGCGTCGTTTGAGCCATCGCACGCAAAAATCCGCCGAAGCATCTGACCTGTAGGTGAGTTTCTGAAAAAAGTTACATGTACAGCTAGGAAAATTTTTGCGTATATTTTACCTATTTGCCGAGAAGCCCCCCTTGTTCAGATTTACACGAAATTTTGCATGAAGGGTCAACTAGCCAATGAAATCAACTGTGCCAAATTTTATCTCAATCAGATCAGGGGTTTTAATTCTGTGAGGGGTCAAATTTTTGGCTTTCCCATAGGAAAGAGAAGTCACCATTAACACACCGTTCAGCCTGTGATATACACTCTAGACAATGGTTTAATGCATTTATTCCATGGCCACCAATGGTTGGTTGTTGAGTCTACACTTCATTCGTTTGCTCACAAACAAATCTAGGGCATTTTACTCCTTTTTACTGTACGTTATAAATTTTTCTATTGGTTTCATTCTTATTTTTTAAGCATTCCAGTTTTTGTCTGGTTTGTGTGGAACATTCGTTATCTGTCCCATTGCTATAGCATAGCATGTGACAGATTAAAAAATCACTTATGTCATTCTGTCAGTCTGTCTGTAAACACTCCTACGGCCGCAATTTTGATTCGATTTTGATGTAATTTTGCACAGTCATTCAAGGCCCGAGAAGTAAGATCGAGTTTGTTTGGGATAAAATCTGATAACTCCTTCCCCTATCTTACCTTACCTCCGGGGCGAACAGGCTCTTACACCTGCCCAGCGCAGAGGCTGTATCAGCTCGGCCCAATGTGCATCCCCGAATGTAACCACAAGGTTACAAGTAGCGGCTATAAAGCCGTAGATGGCTGTGAAGCCGTAAATAGACGTAGTTCTCCGTCCCCTATTTTACCCAAAATTTTAAAAAATTTGCATTACGGCCTATGGGGACTTCAAAGCGGTATAACTCGGTCCACACAAAAGATAATTGCGCGCAGTGTTTACCTACCCCCCTATTTTCGGGGTTGGGCAATCTTAGGTGTTATTTAAATTTACCCCCTATCAATCCCTGTTGCCATGGCAACCATTCAAAAGTTGCAAAATTTTGCATTACAGCCAATGGAGATTTCACAATGGTATAACTCGGTCCCCGTAAAAGATAACTGCGCGCTGTTTGCACCTACCCCCTATTTTTGTGCTTGGGCTATATGATAGTGTCATTTATATTTCTCCCCTGCCAACCCCTGTTGCCATGGCAACGAATTTTGGGACAAAATTGACTACAACTCGGCCCCCGTGAAAGATAATTGTGCCCTGTTTGCACCCTTATACACAGCTGCTAGGCTATATAGAACGGCAATGGGACAGATACCTCATTCCACAGAATGTATTTCTAGTATTAATAAAAATATTAACAACAATATCCATGATTAACGCAAAAAATGCAATGATGAATTACATAACAAAATACAACACAGCATACCAGTCAACTCTTCTACAGATTTTTGTCCATGGATCACTTTAGAAAGTTCGGACATTCGTACTTTCAACTTTGGTCCGTGACCAGTTCTCATGCTCTTGTATGCATTCTTCCTGCAGATTTGCACAACAATAAACTAACAAAAACAAGCAACAAAAATAACAAGAAAAACCCTGCTAATGCAAACGGGAATGCGCAATAGCCGCGGTGCATGTTTGAAAGCGCAGTAAAACAAAGTCTAAGTCACTCACCAGCGCGCCCCAGATGACTTGCAGCTATAGTGTCTATAGTGTTTTACTCATACTCACCAGAGGGCATGACGTGTGTCGTTCAGCCAACACCGTATTGGCTGGATATCGCAAATTTTCCCTACCCCTCTTATTTAGCGCCCTCGTTTGAAGTGACCCCTTTCAAATTTATGGAAAAGCTTTACGGTTCCTGAAACTAAAGCCTTACAGGCAGCCGACGGTGAAGATTTGGTAATCCCAGCTTGCACCGTTTTTGACTGATCCACCCTTGTGACGAACGAACAGACAGACGGACAGAATTGCAATGGCTAAAACGTGCTACAGCAGTAGCTGCCGTTGCGCGTAAAAATTAAATGCCATGCTAACAACTGCATCATGAATGTTAGTTCAGTTCAGTATGATATTTTATGTTAGCCAGTTCTAAGAGCAAAAAGCTATCACGAACGTGCTGGCTTATGCCAGGCCCTACAGAATAGTTCAGTCTTCAGCTGGCAACAGAATGAAGATGTTGCTGACAAGTCCCAAACAGACGTTGGTAATGAGTTCCATGCATATTCACTCATTTACGAAATATATCTGCCTGTAAAATGATTCTTACATAACACCCAATTATCATTTGGTTACTAACTTAACACATTAAATTTAAAATTGCAATTAACAATCTAAAGCTACTATATTGTATATATTTTCAGTTACCATTACTTAATTCTTTACCACAATTTCTTAACAAGTTATGTCATTGGTGACAAGATTACTACGGCATAAGTGCAAAAGTGTCCCGAGTGCAGAACACACAACAATCCATTTGCTTTGATGATCAGGCCCGGCGAGAGCCAGTGGGTCCAGGGAAACATTCTCGGGGGCCCCATTTTCCTGGGGCCCCTCTGAAATAAAAATTGGTGAATTTTTCTTTTCAAAATGGTACCTTCTGACATACTTTATATTTCTGGCCGACGATGCGGCCCCCCAAATGTCGTGGGGCCTGGGGTAGCTTATCCCTTCCTACCCCACCCTCTCAACGGGCCTGTTGATGATCCAAGCACTAGTACACTGGCACAGGCATAAACTTTCATTGTTCCCACCATACTACCAGTATATGCAAAGCCATTCACTATAGACTTATAGACTAACTTGGAATATTAGTTTATTGAAGAGTGAGTACAATGCATCTATACTGAATACAACACATGTCAATTGTCCAATCCACAGAGTGTTCAAAGCATGCATTTAAGCAAACCCATAAACTGAAACAGCACACTAATAAGCTATCCATATAAACAATTCAGGGTGATAAACAATAGAATTTGACAAAATTATATAGCTCATAAGTTGACAAGTTCTTACAGTGCAATCTCGCGCAGGCGGGTTTTGTCGATCTGTATGCGGAGATCAGAGCACGCCTTCAGTTTACACTGTGCCAGTTGCCTGCATGCCACAAGCACAATGTAGAAGTCTGCTTGAAATCACCAAAAACATCATTTAACGCCTACTACACAATACATAATGATAATTAGGGCCAACAGTTTTCTGCGGGTCACAGAATTTCAAGCTGAGCTACGGAATTTGCCCTTTTCTGCGAAATTTTGATATTTCAACGGAATTTCACAAAATTTTGCAAAAATTGAAAAATGACCGATGATCAGTACGATCATCAGTTTCACATCATAGCTAAATAGACTAATTATATTATGAAAAAATCAAACTAAACTGCCTAAAACTGTGAGCTGTACTAATACCCATCATAGTACAGCACACAATTATAAAACTGATAATTTTCTTTGAATGTAGCTAGCATAACTAAGCACAACGCCAGCACTTAATAACTGAAGCTTTTTTTTGACAGAATACAGCTTGGTTTACTCGAAAATTCATGGCCATATTGAGCCGAAGAATTTGAACATTTTTTTGCTGCAGTGAGCCGCAGAATTGCAACCGCGGAACTTGGCAAAATTTGCCGCGGAAAACTGTACGCCCTAATGATAATTAAATAACTACTTATGGAACAAGAACTCAATTCCTGGCGAAACTGTATAAGATCTGAATTTCAGAACTGTGATATGTAAATTGGTCTTGTGTGCCTAGTTATGGCTTGTTGCTAGAACAAAGTCAAGGCATTTTTCAAAATACATGGAATGTTACAGCGTTCCAAGCAATGCAAAAAGAAATAATGCATGCATTGAAGCAATCAATTAACCTATCTACCTATACAACATTGATGGCAAGTGGCAAGGTGGTGCTCATCTTGGTCAATTTAGTTGCCTTGCATCAGGGACAGTTAGTACCTCAATAGGTAACTGTCTTTGGACAAGTAAACCATCTTGATATATAGCCAGCCACCTAGGTCAACTGAGCCTTCCAGGGTAGGCAAATCGAGTACCAGTCAAATACATACACCCTCAACTTTTCTTTTTAACCCTTTACCTGTGGAGCAAATCAGCTGGCTTGGTGCAAAGGTCAGTGGCTGCCTGGAAGTGTTCTAGTTATATTAACCGAATGACCTGGGTGAACTCTTACAATACTATTATTACAATATACTACTATATACAATACTAATACTGTTACACTACAATAACTGTCTCATGCCTGGCCAGAATGTCCTGAGGCTTTCTCGTTCTCCAGACTCCTCTCTTTTCATCAAATGTTCTCATCACAGAGTATGATCGGCACCTTGATCGACTGAAAGCTCTTGCTGTCCGACTAGATATCACTGACCTATGGTGAAACATAACAACTTCACGCACCAAACAACCTACAGCGAGACTAGAAATGTGCATGATTGGAGCTGCAGAAATTAGGAATTAATCACATGATTACAATTAACCATTAACAATGTTCGATGACTAATAAAATTTTGATCACAAAATTTTCAATTTAAGTCACATTACTGAGAAACCATAGAGTGCGAGGTATGTGAAAAAGGTCAATTTCTTTCTCCACAGAACATGAACATGTAGTCTGTTTACAAGACTGCATAAAAGAAATACTTACCAGTACTTGTAATAGCATTTTGTTGTCTCAATACATTTGTGACAAGTTCAACGTGGCACAATTTTTAATCAAAATAATAGTTCTAAGTACTGCACTAAAATTTGAAGTAGCCATACATACATATGGCAGGACCTTTTCTCTATATTCCATAATTGGCTTAGCGGCTCAAAAACATTACTGTTACTGGAACAGTAAAAAAAATTATTATGAGATTGTTTTTGTGAGCTTAATTATTAGCAAACAGTCAGTCATACTGTAGCACAGTATATAACTTCTATAGCACTAACCACAAGTAGTTCAATCTGAAACAAGATGGCTACTCTGGAAATCTTGCTGCAAGTAAACAGCTAACATGAAACATATAATACTCACTTGACAGATTTTAACTTTTTTGTTTTCAACTTTTTGCCCTCAGACTTCTTTTTGTTCCCGGACTTCTTTTTGCCATCAGACTTCATCTTGCTGGCACCTTTTCCCTTTTTGCCGATACCCTTTTCCTTCTTGCTTGCACCCTTCTCCTTCTTGCTGACACCCTTTTCCTTCTTGTGTTTTTTGTTCTTATGCTTCTTCGTCTTTGTCGACTTTTCAATGGGAACCTTCGCATCTTGTACGGACTTGCTCGTATGTGAAAGTGTTTCTTCCGTAGCCTCATCTTTCGATGGTTCCACATCTGAATCTGTTATACTTCCAGATGAATCCAGCTCTCCGATTGATTGAACACTTTCCGACATGGATACATCCGTATGACTGGCGACTGACGACTCATTGTCATCATCAGAATCCGTACCTTCATCCGAATCACTCAATTCTCCTGGGTAAAATAAACCACAGCACACATGAACACACACACTTCAGCGGCTGTTGTTCGGCTTTACCTAGGTTCATTAGAGCTCTGCTATTTCAAGGTTTTTGCACAGTCAGTTTTACTGTTGACTGGTGAGATATGGTACCTAAAGTTCACAGGCAAAAAAGGCCCCAAGGCAAAACAAGAAGCCCAGCTGTCGCTAGGATAGTCAACCATACTAATGTCAGTGACCTTCAAGGTCATGCAAGCAAGGCTGATGATTTTCATGTCATTTGAAAGCCAATATGTGACTTTCTATCAATGATCAATAGCAACCTAGGCCCTATCTTGCACTGTTTAGCCACAGCAGTGCATAACGGCCTTCAAGGTCATCCAAGATCAATAATTTCCATGTAATCTAATAGAGCGTATGCCACTTCCAATTAGTGATTAACAGTAACCTAAGCTGTATCTCTCGCTGTTTCCGAGATATGGCCAGTTTTCCATTGAAAAAATGAACATTTTTCCTACCCCCCTTTATTCAGCACCCAATTTGAAAATGTTTCCCATGGAGTAGATCGCTGAAATTTTACATGCCCAGGTTTTACATGCATGGCTAAGTATTCGTGCAGAAAGTTTTCCCTTGTGATCAGGGTATATCCGTTACAGACGGATCGACAGACAGAGAGATAAGCAAACGAATGACAACGATGCCAATAGCTCGACCATTACTTAAGTACAGTCAGCTAAAAAAACAAGTAAACAAAATACATGCAATTTTTTGCATCATGTGACACCATCAAATAATAAACATTTTACATGAGATCACTATCACTGGCAAATTCTAGCAGAACTACCAAATTTTTCTCCATGTCATTCCTCCTCAGAGCAGAATCTCTTTCGCTGCACTACCAGTTCTGTAGCTAATAATTCTAAAAATGCCCAAATAGCAACCCCCTAAAATAAGGGCTAAAATATTTGCTTGATGTAGTCGATGAACAGTTAACTCAGTTATATGTTTAGAAGCGTTTAATAGCACCAATGGCTTTTATTAACCAATGCACCATTCAAAAGTACTACTCAGTTTCAAGACTTTATGAAAAATTATCATTCAATGCTATATCAAGGGTAAACCTCATTGACTCGTGACATGTTAGGAGACAGTGTCGACTGATCAAATAAAAATTAGCATTTAGTAAATATTTCAAACAGTAAAAGAGAGAAACTATTTAGTTACCTTCTTCGCGGTTTTCACCATCTTGAACCTTTTTGCCAGTTTTCTTGGCTCCTGATGATATGAAGCTGGCACTGGTGTTAGTTATCCGCAGACTCATCTTCAGCGGCAGAGGCTTCTTGAATGCTATGGAAGATGCTGATGCCAATGGTAGACCCATCAAATTACTGGGTGGTGCTACAGTCTGATTTCCATCATCTTTCTCATCAGCAGTATGGCTATGAACAATCTTGGCTGAGCTCTCAGTTTCGGCTGGACTGCCGTCTTCTCTAGACGACATATCACAAGTTGCTAAGGCTTCGGTAGAAGGCTTCGAACTATGTTCAGCAAGAGCAATGACATCACACGATGCACTGGGCTGAGTAGTGTTATTCTCACCTTCCTCCTCCAAAGTTGCTTTGAGCTCTTCAGACTGTTTCTCAGTGTCCTTGCTCTGTTCCTCAGCACACGTCTTTGTATGAACTTCATCAGGCTCACTGTCATTAAGGATGTCTGACTGAGTTTCTAACGCACTCAACTCAGATTTTGATACTTCACTGGCAGCATGTTCTTCGCTGTATGACGTCAATTCTTTCTCAGTAACTGTGTTATCAGGTGAGCCAATTTTGCTAGTGAAAATGCCATCCATCTGGGTGGATAGCTCCTTTGTTGCATCATTAGTTTCTTCCACAAGTTCGCATTCTTCTGACTGGAGCACAGTGTCACCTGTAGATGCTTCAGTGACATTATCACCATCCGCTGCAGCTACTGTGGATTTCTGGGAAGCCACGCTCACTTCATCTGGGGAATAAGTGTGCCCTTCACCAACAGCTTCATCAGATACTTTGTCAGCATTAGTTGTCACAGTCTGCAATACTTTTCTACCAGCAGCATCAATGCAGCTATTGGCCTGCTCAGATGCTGTAAGACTTGCCAGTGTGGAAACATCACGTGTAGAATCCATCTGACTAGCAGCATCCTGGCTCACAGCAACTAATGGTTCCATAGTCTTCTCAGTAGGGACATGATCAATCGCTGTATCTGCCACTGCTTGAAACTGGTCTGCAGTCTGAGCTGGATGCTCTTTGACTGAAATGTCACTGCCCTGAGCATGTTCTGAGGATACTGAAACGTCCAGAGACTGATTAGCATCAGAGACAGATATGCGGGATTTCAGCCGTTTGCCAGAAATTTTCAAAAACTTATTCTGAAGTCCTATAGCATACTTCCTTTTGGTATCAACTTTCTTAACACCACTACTACGTGGCTCATTCACCTTATGTAAGGCATTTACAGGAACAGCATCAACATCTTCATTTTTCTGCACTTTCATGGGAACAAACTCTTCATCACAAGAAACTTTATCAAACTGAACGTCACTTTTTTCTGGCACCGGCAACAATGAAGCATCATGCACAGAAATCTGAGATACAGTTTTCTTGCCATGTTTTTTCTTTGTGTGTTTCTTACGGCGCTTAATAGGCACCCCTAATGGTGACAAAGACCTTCTTTCATTGAAGGTATCATCATCTTTTGGTTCTACATGAGGCAAAGTTGCATTCATGTCCGGTTTCTTGCGGTCAATGTGCACATCTGACAATTTGCTTTTCATATGGTGACACTTGTGCTTGTGCTTGAGTTTCGTACATTTCTTACTTGTCAACTTAGCTTCCTGCAGAGTCTTTGCCTTCTGCATTCCCTTTTCGCCACTGCTATGCTTAGCACATTTGTGTCGAGACATTTTTTCTTCAAGAGTAGATTTAGCAGTTTTCAGCTTCTTGTGATGATGATGATGATGGCAACGATGACTACTAGAACTCCTGGATTTTCGTTTTTCTGTGCCACAAGCTTTGGGATCACTACTCTCATTGTACACCTCAAGTGGAATACAATCACGTGTAAAACTCTGAGAGTGTGTAACAAAGTTACGTATTTGTTCAACACAGTCAAAAATCTTCCGTTCACTAAACTGCTCTCTCTTCAGCTCAGGCAAATCATATGACTGCTGTCTGTGTTCCATACATCTGTTTCTCTCATCTGAACTCAACAAACGTCTTTCTGCATCTAAGGAATGCCTTGCTAAAGCGTTTAGCTCATGGTTTCTATGATCTCTTCTGAAGGAGCTGACTTCACTACCAAAGTGAAGCTTTGTTATATCTTCAGCATCAGAAGGACCATGCACAAAATGTGGTGGCCTATGACGAAGCCCCTGATGTGGACTGCTGTGTGGATAGCGACTGACTTCAGCACCAAAGTCATGCTTAGGCACATTTTCAGTATCAGTAAGACCATGCATAATATGTGATGGTAGACGATAGTGCCCTTGATGTGGATAGTTGTCTAGACGTGATCTCATGTAGCCTCTGTCAGAGTGAGTAGGCCTATCAGCAACATACCTTACATCACTGTGGTGCAAAGCCTTGTCTCTATCTGTTATTTTCACAGGCAAATAGCTCAACTCCATTAAACGATCATCAATATCCCTTGAGCGCTTTCTGCTTTTTGACTGTGCTGATAAAGGAACATCTTTTGGCTCTTTCCAGTCCACAGCTTCCACGCTAATATATTTGTGACTAACATCTGTACCTTTTCTTTCATTTTCAATCACGGCCAATTTCTGAACAAGAAATCCTTTCAGAACGTCATCCAGTAATGAACCAGATTGCTTCTGGTCCACTGACAAAGCAGTCTGCTGACGTTCAACAGGAGGAACTGTTTCTTGAGATGAATGTAGCAAGCCAGCAATGTCATTAGAAGAACTGTGACTAGAGCATTTTGATGACTCAACACCAGCAGACCTTGATGAGGATAACTTGGTACTATTGGACCGAGCAGTGTTTGACTTTTTTGAGGTCTTTCGTTTTCTCTGCGTGACGAATACAACATTCTGAGAGCCAGAATTAGTGTTGTCAGTACGGGCAGCAATGTGCTGCTGAGCAGAATTTGACCGTGCATCACCATCACCAGTAGCTTTCAGAGTAATGACATCATCATGCCGCTTCTTTTTCTTTGACTCTTTCTCAGTAGACTCAGAAGCAACCAAAGCATCAGAAAAAGCTGGGACAATATTTGCAGATGCTGTACTGTCATGCGCTTTATGTGCATCACGAACAACAGTATGTCTATGTGTAATAGCTGTTCGTACATCTTCTTCTCCGATGACGCTTTCTTTTCTCGTGATCAGTCTTTGGTCGTTGGGGCATTTTTCAACGCCAGCGGAGACGTTTGCAGCAGAAACGTCTCCAGGCTGGCGATGAGTCGGAACGTGATGGCTATCGACAACACGAACGTCTACATCTTTGTTATCAGACGCGATTTCTCTCGCGCCTTCGCTGGAAACTGGCGGAGGACGGTTAAGTTTTATACGGGGCATATTACGTCATTAACCATCCTCCGCCGTCTGCAGCTGTTGCACGAAGTTGACCTCGAATCGTGTGCTGTCTACAATCCGAGTAGGAGCTACTGTCGTTGCAGTAAGTTCCTAGTTCGGCTGCGTGTCAATGACATTAAACGTATGTGACCAAAATAGACGCGTTACCCTAAATCTACATACAAAATCTAATAAATTTTACTCAAAAAAATACTTCACTGTTCAATCAAATAGAATATGAATTTGGTATAAACAAAAAATCAGCGTTTTGATGCTTAACGCGTTAGTGTTTGTACATAGATAAGTATATTTTAAATAATTAAATACGCTAATTTCCTGCTCAAGCCAAAACACAAAAAACACATTTAATTAATATATTGCCTCAATACAACACGCCCGTTAGCAGAAATTAAAACTATTGGCCAAAAGTATTTAAAATATTAAAAGAATTGTTATTATAATTAGCATATTTATAATATATATCTATGGTACGTCTAACGCGTTAGTGTTAGGTAGGCCATCCAAAACGCAGTTTTTTTGGTTAAAAAATTCTATGTTTGTCGCTGGAAGTCATTTTGTTTACATTTGATATCAAGCTTCTTTGGTTTCGCATATTGTTAGCTTTTGGTGCGGCACGATAATGTCTTCACGACTGCTGGCAGCCGCCAGAGTTGCGGCTGCTAGATTCGCCGCAAACTGCAGAACTGTCGGCAGTCTGCCAGCTCGAAGATTTTCGCTTGACGAATTTATAACTACTATTAAACATGAACTTAAGCATCCAGAAATGCGACCTGAGAACATGGGGTGAGTAATCGCAGCATGTTTACATACGCCATGTACACCATAACGCATGTTCGTAACTGTAGCTTTTCTAACATTCTACTGTTCACTATTCGTCGCCACTATGCCTTTTTTGCATGCAATAATTCTAGCGGTAGATCGGCGATCTTGCTGTTAGCACTGGAAAATTGCTAGAGGTAGATCGGGTAGATACATTATTTGGAAGATGGTAGAATTTATATGCCTGGAAGACGTAGAATGTCTACAGACCATGTCACGACACTGTCACATATTTAAATCAGGCTTATTCAGTATTATATCAGAGTTCATCTCGAGCCAAAGCTGTTTTTTGTAACACGGACTTAGAACTATAGTGCTTTTGAATAAATTTTATTTAACGCTTAGTAATTGATAACATTTCAGTTCTAACCACAGTCTTAGCAATGCTGTGAAGAAGAAATGTGGCAGCATTCTTACATTAACAACGAGATAAATGTAATTAGGTAAATGGCGATTTACCGCTAGCACTGACCTTTTGCATAAAGGTCTTATCAGTCAGGTGGCACATGATACTATGTAAGTTTAAGCTTAGTGTTAGTTAGGGTTGGGTTTGGGCTGGACTGATAACAGAAGTTTAATCAGTCCGGACTGATAATAGTACTTACGATGTCCCCCCTTCGTGGCATGCCTTTACATCTGTTGTGTTCTGGTGACTGATGCAGTTGCAAATTTGGCGGATAGCGCTGCACGTTCGATGAATCAGTCAATAGCACTGCGATCCAAAAATTAGAGATGTGACGAACTTCATATTTGCATTCGACAACATGCGAATATTGACCACTTTTAGGCTATTCGATATTTAAAGAATAGTTAGTGGCTTTTCTGTTGAATGCAGATATTTCATTTTCTGCTGCTTGACTGAATTTACGTTTAGTTGGGGCAACCGTCAGCGTAATGACTTCTACTTACCTGGTTGTCCTGTTTGAATGTTTGTTGCTGTCTATGATGTGATTTATTTGCGCTACTTGATTTCAAACAAATAAAGAAAGAAAGAAAGAAAGAAACTTTAGATGGAGAATACTGACTGAAGAGAACACAGAACACTCTGGATGTTTCATTTTCTTAATGCCTGTCCAGTGTAACCTGTGGCTACATAACCCTTGCTGAGTTGCAAGCATTTTATCAGATATGTCTCTCTTTTATGGTAAAATCCATAATTGACAAATGCGGAGATATGACGTCAGCTTGACGTCACCAGTGGCAAAGAATATTTAATTTTTTCCACCAGTCGAATACTAGTTAACTCTTAGTCTTTCGCTGAAAATTTTTATGGAAATCTGAACATTTTCCATGGAGATATAAAAGGAAATGTGAGTGGGTGTTTTTTTCTGAACACGGTATATGTGCCGAATGGATGATGGACAGACAGATAGAATTGCAAGGATCGGATAAGATACTCTATAGCAGTACCTGCTGTTGTGCATAAAAACACATCTTCCCCATACTCTGTTCAATGCACTTTAATTATTGCTGTGTGGTAGATATGGTATATGCACTCAGACATGACAGGATTAAGTAACACAAATGTGTAAGAATGATCCTCTCCCTCCTTTTTTCTTTCTTGTCTCTGTTACCATTCTTCCCCTTTCCAGTTCTGTTCTGTTGCTGTCTTGCCCAGAATTTGGTTAAAAGGTCTGGAGACTTCCAAACACCAATATATATTTTAAGCTCCAAAATTCTGCCTGCAAAACAATTTTTTGTAGTTCCAAAGTGAGACAATTGTTGGAAATGATACAATTCAATGCTGTTGATATGATTTCTTTTTAGTAACGTACATTTACAGACCATAATGAGATATTTTAATTTATATGAAATGTGTATTTATTTTTAGGCTCTACTTATACCGCAATGCTTATCCTCAATATTCGATAGTGTATCGAATGATGAACGAGTTACTCATGGCATTTGTCTGGTACTGGATAATGTTTCACTACTACTTTGAAGAGGTAATGTTTCATATTATTCTTCCTTGACACATTGCTGCTAATCTGGTTGACAAGTGGCAAATCTGCTGTTTTTATATGTGAAATTGTCGAAAGATTACAGCCAAATATTGTGTTTGATGTAATACACGGTATTGTACTACTGTTACTCAGTGGCATATTTAGGATTTGGCAAAGGGGGACATGGCAACAGCAGAGCCCCTGGTCGGGAGGTCAGGGGGGCTAAGCCCCCCCTGAAGCTGAAATACTTTTTGCTTTTGAATGTTCAATGGAAGCCGCAAATTCGCCCATTTTTCTGAAAGTTGGAAACGCAGAAAATCACGGATATTTGCGTTGTTTTAGCAAAAAATAGACTTTAGCAAGATGCAAAACGTCGTCATGGATTAATGTTAGTTATAGGGTCCACAAACGTCCAGCATTAGCACGTGTATTTTGAATACATTTGCTGGAAGTTTGCTGGACGTTTGCTGGATCGTGTAAACACCCCATTATAAAAGGCAATAAACTTCACAATAAGCACAGTAGGCCTACAGTACAATAATAAATTGGCCATGTCAAACCCGGTCTGTCATCATCAGAAATTTCAGAATGTTTGATCCGTTGATCGTCGCCGATGTCGTCGCTCGCAAGCGGTGCGCCGTGTCTTTGGCATTTGACATCGTAATTGTCGTCTCCATTCGCTAGTGGCTAAGCTGAGCTCATAGTTACATTGGGCGACTTCACTTTTTGACTTAGACTTTCGCTGAGTCTTTTCGCTGAGCGAAAGCTAAAGCTGAACGCTAAAGTCTGTATTTAGACCACAGTTCAACTAAACTTTGGTCTAAGTCTAATGACTTAGACCAAAATGATTAAAAATGGTGGAAAACAGGTAAACCTAACAGGAAATAAATCAACCATTTACGCTTGGACTTGCTTATTTAATTGCACCGCGCATGCAAATAACAAAATTACGTGACATCTGACGTCATTGCATATTTATTATGGCATTTATTTTTGATACCAGACTGCTTAAATTTACTAAACTATCCATACGCATAGGACTGTAAATAGTCGCCATGTTTTCGCTCAGCTAAAGTCAGAAGTTGAAGTGGATTCAGACTCAGCGAAAGTTAAGCCCTAAGGGCTAAAGCTATCTCTTCCATGCAAATGGAACCGACTTTAGCCAGCTTAGTTCGGCTCAGCTTTGGTCTAAGTAGGTATTTTTGGACTCAGCGAATCGCTGAGACTTTTCACTGAGTCCACTTCACTTTGACTTTAGTAGGTACTTAGACCGAAGTTTAGACTCAGCGAAAGTCTCAGCGAAAGTCTAAGTCAAAAAGTGAAGTGACCCATTCTGTCTATCCCTTTTTCGACTTCTAGTTGTTCCATGTGCGAGTGGCGGGCTGGCAGCAAATGCTGTACAAGACAGCGGGCGGGCGGGCATGTCCAAACTATCTATCTCTCCAATGAAATAGGGCACTTCGTCGCTTAATGACTTTATGATATCATGACACTGGCATACGAAGCTTGATTCCTGGGATTCTCATACTGATGAGTTCTGATAATGTCGCACATAGGATCTATGATCTTTGGCATGCTGTGATGCCACTGCAGCTTGTGTTATCTGAGAATAGGGCATGTCACAGTCGCCAGGGCAAAGAAACGCATCTTAAGAGCACTGTCATAGTCGTGTTACGTGCAATAATAGGCATATCTCATTTGGATAGACTTATATCTTATTTGTTGTAGTCTATGCAAGTTGTGGGCGGGTTCATCTTGGGTTGAACTCAGATCTGACATTTTAAAATATTAATTAACCACCGCCCATGGC
>Ga0209367_1000683_pt1 | contig 36512 bp, 19 predicted proteins | sample WorMetLIZISLAND2_FD_187412 | JGI IMG/M metagenome (GOLD analysis project Ga0209367, IMG submission 187412) | Marine gutless worms symbiont microbial communities from Max Planck institute for Marine Microbiology, Germany - Olavius geniculatus... ... | reverse complement strand
CCCCTGCCGCGTGTAAGGCACCTATCAACGTCAATTAGGCCTAATGGTCGCCGCCGCTACAGATCAGATCAAAGCACACCGCCCGCCTGGAGGCATTGTTCGCTGCTGTCCTATACAGTGCGGGCGGCCGGTTAAGGACAATGTCGACAAAATCGGGAGTTTTGTCAAAAAATCGTACTCGCGTAATATGGGTCATAAAATCAGGAAGCTTCCGCGAGTTGGCAGCCCTGATACTACCAGAAATGGCCTTATATTTAACTAGCCCAGTATTTTTTAACTTGCATTATTGTTTACTTTACGCCCAAAATCTACTTCCTGTTATGTCGAGTAAGTAAGCAAAACAATATTTGCGATTAATTATTACAACTTTTTTAATCGTTAAAATTCCTTAATCGTTAACGATTAAATTGGGCCTAATCGTTAACTTCCGCCAATTTTTTCATTCGTACTTGTCAGTCCCATAGCCAATATTTTTTGAAGGGGAGGTTGACTACATTCCTGGACTGCAAAGTGGCTCTTTATTAATCTCGCTAGAGATTTTGGGGAGTGCGCAAGCTCTGCCTGTGGGTCTGGGGAAAAGTTCCAGTTGCAAACACATTTTTTTGCATTTCGAACTTGAATGTGACATTTTTGTCTCAGTGCTTCATTTTATCCATGCTTCTCACAGTGCAGAAAGAAAATGAAAGAGTGAAAAATAAGAAAATCACATCGTTTGCTCTTGACTTTGTTTTGATTAGAAACAGTCTGTCAGTCCGGTGCTTGCATGGGATGTCATTGTTATGATATGAAGTAGCTTCACTGTCCAGTTTATGCATTTGATGTTGCAGACCCGGACGCTCCAAGTCGAGCTGATCCCAAGTTCCGCGAGTGGCATCATTGGTGTGTGGTAAACATCCCAGGAGCGGACATCAGCAAGGGAGACGTCTTGGCCGAGTACGTGGGATCTGGACCTCCAAAAGGCACAGGTTGAAGAACTTTCTCTTGCAGGCTTTGTCAGCATGAAATTTTTGAGCTTTTATGCTATGAGACCTAGTAATCATAGCTCTGCAATCTGTGGGTCTTCAGCAGCTGAAATGACCTTGAAGGCCACTTAGTATATGGAAATCTATGCTATATAGAAGATTTAGAATCCATATTGGTAATATTCGGTATGTCACATGCTAAACTTCCTTTCAGTGATTGACTGTAACTGTGTCTGTACCTTAGAAGCTTACTGTTTCTCAGCATCCAAGATATTGTCACCACTGTTTGTGAATTAGCTTGTAAGATTAGATGAGATTCTATTTCTAATTGCTGTTACATAATAACTACTAGAGTTTCAGAAATATTGCAATGTTAACCAAAAATGACTATTGACTATTTCTCGCCTGCTTCCATGTAATGAAATTTTGCTACACGTGCATCACTACATTGACTGTTGGCATATTCGAACAAATGTATGCAAGGTCAATTAATATAGTGCGTACGTAACTGATGTTTAATTAACTAGATGTGTCATTTTAAATTTATATATACCAGCAACAAAACTTTTATTATTATTATAACCAGCCTGTCTGTGATATTATTATTAATTATCAGTCAAATCGAAGCATCCTGGTGAAATCTGAGGAGGAATATTGTTTGTAAACATTGTTGTTACAAGTGGGTCTGGACGATGATTGGCGGATTAGGGTGTGTGGTTATTCATGATGGAGTTTTGTGTGAAAATTGATGTCGTATGAGATATTGCAATTAAAAATAGTGAAACAAATCATTGCTGAGGACGATTTTTGCTTACAAACACTGAACTGATGTGGTCTGAACCACGCTGATGATGAATTTGTGTTCGGATTTGATGCAATGATGAATCTGATCTGATCCTCGCTGAGGACAAGATATGATTCTGCTACATATCCTCTGAACTGGACTGGTACTAATCAACGTTGGGGGTGAATTCTGCTTCAGTTTGATCGTCGCTGAGGACGCATCTGATACTGTTTGATGAACCTGTGAACTTGAGAGCTGAACTACTGTGGAACGATGCTGGAGATGAACTTCACAACTGAATGGGGATGATGATTGAACATTTGGCTGAAGTTCAGAGATTACTACAACCGGTCATCTTGAGAAGGTTCTTTAAGTGAAAAACCGACAGACGTCCCCTGTACAGTACCCGCTGTGACCGACCAGACAAAGTGGAGCACACTGCAGCTGAGTGAAACAGGTGTTGAAGGCACCAGAGGTAGAAACAAGGCACAAAAATCAACTGGCCAAACTTATCAAAAGCTATTTGGATATCAATAATGTTTACCACAGAATAGAGGAGAAATGTACACAAAAAGTCACAGCAATATGAAGGCAAAGAACTCTGTGTTCCATGCATAGCAAACATTGTTGCAGGTCTACATCGCTACGTGTTCCTGCTGTACAAACAGAGTGGAAAAATCAACTTCACTGAACCTCATCTGACGAACCGTTCTGGCGGAGGGCGTGGCAGCCAGTCAGTGTCGAAGTTTGCCGCCAAGTACAAGCTTGGTGATCCGATCGCCGGCAATTTCTACCAGGCTCAGTGGGACGACTATGTCCCAAAGCTCTACGAGCAGCTCTCTGGCAGATAAATGCTGAATGATTAATTGACGTCGTTGCTTTATTGTTGTTCAATTAACTGCTGCTATGTTAATTCTAAAAATATTTGTGTAAGTTATTGGAAATAATGAACTGAATTTGCAGTTTTGCGGTGTGCTGTGCCATCAGTTCTTAGCTATGTAGGCCCAGGCTGTGACTGCCGTTGCTTTTGTTTTTTGTTAGTGATTTATCATTTTTTTGGCATAAGTCTGTAAGCCATTGCCGGACATTTAGCAAAACTGCTTTATGTCTGCTTTTGGAAGATGTTTGAGTCTAGAAGTTTGTCCATTTGCGAAACCTGTTTATAGTGATAGTTTGATGCCCAAACTGTCACCCAGCCAAGAGCATCAAAAGCTTGATAGTCACATTCTGTCAAAGGTAAGACTTTATGCAGAGGCTGTGTTGTGAACCAAAAATTATTATGGACACCTGGTCAGCAATGTGAAGAGTTAGTTGAAACACCATGTGCAAAATATTACAGTAATGTGACACTGTGCTATGAATATGGTGAGCATATTGAGCATAGTAAAAAAAAGTTCAACTGCATTAGTAGGGGGTAAGGACCACACTTTTCAGCAGACTGCAAGTTTTGAGACGAGTCACCTGTTACCTGTTTTTGCAGAGTTTCTACATTCTGGTATTGTCAGCATTTTTAAAGCCACTGTCCCCAACAGCAACTTGAACCTTACATTACCACCATTTCAAACCAGATGATATTTCATTTCGTATACTATCGTTTGCAAACTGAACCCTGAGTTCATTAGACACAGAGTACCAGAAGTTTAAATAATACAAAAAGAACTAAATTTACTTAATAAATTTGACACCATGGAATTACAAATTACAACAATTTGCCACAGTAAGCCACAAATTTTGGCAAAATGGTCTCCAGAAAAATTTTCTGCGGAAACTGTGGTCCCTACACATCAGCACTCTGCAGTAATGCAGTGTGTGAGTAAATTGTTCTGCAAAAAACACCTCCTTTCTCCTTCTCAGGCAATTTGCTGGCTGCAATCAACAGAAACAGCCGAAACTGATCAATGAAATTATTGGAAAAAATTTTCCCAAAATTTGGTTTTCCCTATCAGATGCTGCAGCAAACTGAAATATTGATGATTTGATATTTTTTATGCAGAGAAACTGTAGGAAACATTCAGCCCATGCCCTCCCCCCACACAATACACTACATAAAGAATGTGAGCAGAGCAGTCAACGACACTATTCACAGACAGCATATTCTCTGTTTCAATGGCAATGGTCCCCATGAGGCTTTGCAGTAATAATGCACACCAGTGATGATAACAGATACGATTCACCTACGCTTTGAGTGAAAATACAGTGAAAACCAACAATAAACTCACACACGACACTGCTGTCACAGATCACTGCCATTATGACTCGCCGTGCATGCTGCACATGTGCAGTCGTAGAGCAGGTCTCTGTGTATTGTAAGCACAGCAGAGGCTACTCGTTCTTGCACAAACTATAACCTGAGCCCTATGATGTCCTACACCAGTGGTACTGTAGGGGGTATGTTATGCAGCAACTGACTTCCTGAAATTATAATGGACATCTCAAGAGTGTCAAAAACCTTCCACTTGGCATAAGACCAGTGCTCAAAGTGGGACAGTATGGACAGTGTGGCATACTGGCACTTCCTTGACCACCTGAAAAGCATACTTCTTTTCTGAGAAAAGTCATACAGGTATGCTTTGCGGGCCATTTTGTGAATTTAGGCAACTGGTTGCTGATGTTTGCATCGACCAGTGGCCAAAATAGCGCTAACTTGAGGGGAGGAAGGGTAGGAAGGCAAAGCTACCATACCGGCACTTATTTTTTCCCACTTTAAGCCCTGCATAAGACCTAATGAAATGGTGCAAATGCAAGCTTTCTGCTGGGATGGCGTAAAACTGCTCCCAAAAGCATTCAAGAGGCTTTCTTGTTCTCAGCATCTTTACTTGCTAAGCTAACATTCGCAACCATTTGAAATATCTTCTGACAGACATGCCACTGTCTTATACAACACACTGTACACAATGCATTTACACCTCAGAAACACAGCGTAGTGCTGCTCGCAGTAGTCAACAGTTTGATATTCACAAATAAATAAAGCAACGGCATAACTGCACAGCACTAATTGTAACAGTAACAGCAAACTGTAAAGCTATGTACACTAGAAATTCAATGACCACGTAAGTGGTCAATATCACTCAAGTATAGTAAAAATAATGATACAGCACACATACAAATGGGCAAACACTGCCACGTAGAAATCATGTGTAAATGTTGCCACCGAAGCAAAAGGTGGTTTTGCATGTTGTAAGACGGCCTAAATGATTTACACAATAGTTTCGCAAAGTGAGCTGCCTAGACTACAACAACAACAACGAACGATCACAGCAGTATTTGAAGCGGGTCAACATAGGATAATGTGAATTAGTGACTCTCTAAAAGACTAAGACATGGCATCTGCAGGAGATGAAACATACAGTACAGGTGCAGTATCTAGCCTATATGAAGTGACCAGGACTAAAAAGTGATGACAGTCAAAAAGTAATAATTAAAAAAAATCAAAAGCACAAGAGATATTAGAAAAGGTCTAACAAAAGTCTACAAAGGCATTTGAGTTGGCAGCGATATTGCATTGTAAGGAGGAAAGAATGGGACATTAGACATGCAGTTGTTGGTAATGTTCATAAGGTCAGAAGAAACAAGACCAAGGTGTGATAATAATTATGACAGATGTTTAGAATTCATGGCTTATCCAGGCCACATTCGATTGACGTTAACACCTGACATATATTACACAACACAACATACAGCACAGAGCCATGGCTCATTATGACTTTATGGGCAACCCAGGGTTCGATGCTTACTGAGATTACCAGTGAAAACACAAACAGCATTAAGCACTGCATTGGCAATAACATCTTGTAGAATGACCTAATAAAAAGTAAACCTCCAAGTTTTAGCTGCAACTGCATCAAAAATTATTTTGCTGATATACAGAAAATTTGCAAGAGAATGGTAACCAAAGATCCCATTGCAAGTTCCAATTTATTCTAAAAAGCTGGCTCCTTCACGTTGCATTTAGGCAGTGATGATTAGTGTATTTCAAGTTTACCGCTCATGTGGCTGGGGAAAGAATTCAGTAAATATCTGATGAATTTACGAATGTACGAAAGTTATGGCTGTGGCAGTAGACTGAGTCACAATTCTGATGCATTCGATAAATTTCAGTCACCATGTAATGCACTGGGCATGCTGTTCACACATGTGCCTCTATCATCAAGCAGTTTAATGTAGAGATGCCCTGCAGATAAGAAATTGGTGTGAGAAAAATTCAGTGTCGAAAGTAATGGCAAGTTAACACTGCATTTATGACCAAGTTCTGCATAGCTGACTGACTACAGCCTACAGCCGCTTGCCACGAGATAGCCAGGAATCACAAGACCTAAGCCAAAAGCCCGAGATGTTTTGAGACTGAGGAAAGACCAAAACGTTGAACATTTTTGTTTGAGACGAGATGAGATGTTAGTACATCTTGAGACCAAGACCTCAAGACCAAGATCACATCCCTGCCAAGAAATGATATGTAATAGTGTGGTAAGATAAGAAAGCTGCCGGGCGCCTAGTACTGTACATAGAAAGCTGAAATGACACACACTAAATAAACACACAATACCATAGGCAGCACTGATCTTAGGGCTTCCCTTATTTACTCCTTTCTCATTACCACCCTTTCATTTCATACCCTTAGTACAGGCCTGTCTGGCAATAAGTCATTTGTAGCTGCCACATTATTAACAAAATACACAGTGTCCCAAAAATAACATCCCTGACATTTTCAACTAACTTGAAAACCAATTGTCAGATTTTGATAATTTTTGGTATAAATATTCCTGACACAACTTGCCATCAAATGACTGTTCAGTTTCCCATTTCACCCAATATATGTTTCTGCACTACCTAGGGAAAGCAGATCAAGCGAAATGTGTTAAAATAAACAGAAAATCGGAAAAAAAACATCCCTGACGTTATCCATCGTAACTTGAATAAAGATTAGCATATTTTAATAATATTTAGCAAAAATATTCTTGGCACAATTGGCTATTAAATAGCTGTTTTAGTTTCCACCTCACTTAATGTCTGCTTTTGCACTACCTGGGGAAAGCAGACCAAGTATAATACGTGTTCAAATGAACGAAACAAACGTCAATAAATTCCACCTATCCTAATCTGTGGGCCACAACAGCAGGTCTATTACGAGGTTTGACTGTCATACAGCAGTGTGTCTACCAGATGAAATTTATGAATGTCTGTGAAGTCAAGAAGCGACTGGTACAGCCTGGATTGGTCTGGAGCATAACATTATCGATACTGCTGTCAATGAATGGAGAAGCGTATCTTTGCCTGTGCTCGCATAGTGGGCAAACACATGCGAACACAGGCAAAGCTATTTTACTGCAGGCAGCTAAAAAATAGACAGCTGGATGAATTGTCGGCCACAGTGTCAGAAATGTAAACAATGTGTTTTTTTTTACGTGTTACATTAATTAAGCAATCATATCGCATTGAGTAAAAAAGTGATATTTCGGTGGTTGTGTTTTCCCCAGGTAGTGCAGAAACAAATGTTGGGTGAGGTGGTAAACTGAATGGTCGTTTGATGGCAAGTTATGTCAGGAATATCAAAAATTATCAAAATCTGATTACTGGTTTTCAAGTTACAGTCGAAAATGTCGGAGATGTTTTTTTGGGACAGAGTGTAGTATAAGAGCTAAGCGCTACAAAACTCCAAAAAGTAACCCAAAATTTCAGTATATGTTTTCATCTAGACTTTGACAAGTAAACATTCAGCTGATAGCAGAGACTGGCGATTGATAAAAAACACAGTGCAGTACTTCTCAGCCAAATCTCACAGCCAGCCATTACGTTGCCAGACAGACCACAGCTTGGAACCATACCGATATAATAGTTAACTGCCAAAATTTTGAAAAATACAGGAATATACACACTAGCCTATGGCTGTGAAATACCCAAACTTAGGCTTAGCCCCCATCAAAGGTCTACGCATGTTTGTGACTGAGGCATAACTGCCATTTCAAGGCTGTGGTTTGATGGTGTTATTATCGATCTGGCTAAAAACCACCTCACACTGGGATGACCTGGTTCGCTTTACAGCCCTTGGCTCCTGTGCCTCTAGTAAGCACTGCCTGCTATCAGTGTCCTTCGACAACGGGTGGGAGTGGTATCGGGTACATGTAGGCACGTGCGGGGTACAGCCGGCCAGCAATGTTGATCTCAAACCGTGCCTCTTTGTTGACATACTCATTTATCCGCAACAGCTGCGCCTCGCCGGTGGCTGGGTCATAGTCATGCACATATCCAAGACAGATGTGTCGATCAATGCCAAAGCCGAAGGCAGTCGAAGTAGTGAGTCCACAGAAGACTCCATTGCGGTAGATGGGTTCACCGCCCCACGGCCATGGTTCCTCATCAATCTCGTGGTCATCGATGACAAACTGCAGCAAACGTTTGCGGATGCCTTCCGAGCGCTGACGAACCAATGCCGAATAGCCAACGAAACCACCTTGCTTTTTACGACAAAACACACACCAACTACTGGACACTTCCCTCAGTTCTAATGCACAAAATACAAAATCAGAATATTTCAAAAAGATTTGGCTGTTGATTAAGTATTCTTTGCTAGTTGTAATGTAACGATGACATCACAAAATTGTTGTAGCTAGAGCTGGGTCGTTGTTGGTATTTTAGGTCGGTATAAGTATTCGGTATTTTTTAAAGTCGGTATCGGTATCATTATTGGTATTTCAAAAGAACATGATACCTGCTTCACACGAATGTAAGTCTGTGCATTAAATTTTTAATGGCGATGATGTCTTTATCACAGTTGATTCATTAATACATACATTAATTCAACAGCCCTAGTTAAAACGGTATGAACCTAGACAGGATACGTGGGAACATACGTGAAATTTCACGCGGAACTCTCGGCCACACTCCAGTGGCGTGTCCTGTGGCAACAAGTCTGTGCCCCAGTATGAGAAAAACTTCTCGGTCCGCAGGGTCCGCAGGGCATAATAGCCGGCATTGCGAAGGCCATAGTTCTTACCACACGACATCAGACTGTCATAAACGTGCAGCGCCATCTAGCGACAGAACAGCAAAACAACAATTCTGTACAAGAAATGATAAGTGACAAGAAATGGCCCATCAAAAGAATCAACTTCATCTGCACATATTTTGTATTGTGATAGCAAACTATAATGGCTAAAACTGGTATTCAAGGACGATGGCTTACTTTGTTTAAATGTAAAATTGTTTGACGTAAAAATACCAACACATGTTCAATTGATATCATTTTCCAGGTCTAACTTCTTAAGTGAGTTCTGTTCTCCATTATATCCGCTCTCAATTCATGCACTTGAGGAAAGGTGCAAACCCTGATATCCTCCTAATATGACAAAATACCAAAATGACGATAATTTTCAACAAAACGTGCTAAAAATATGCAAGAGAGTATCGACTAAGAACTGACCTCAGAAGGTATGTACAGTACGAAGCCATCTTCACCAGTGTGTGTCAGTCGCATTGCTCGAATACCACTCACCAAGCCCACATTAATTATCTACCATTTCAACAAATAAATCAACCGCTCAATAGCAAGAGTAGTTACAGATGGCTTTACTACTTCAACAAAAATGTGAAACGTAGCCACAGAATGGTATAGTCAGAGCAAAATGATGGCTACAGAGTAAATACCAATAACTTAAATTAAGATAATGATAACAGGATATGAAGACTGTATATTATAAATCTGGAATTATTAGATATAATATGATGCAGTATCACTAGTGCATGCCAATCAGCTGAAACTCTTGAGACTGTAAAGCACTTCTTGTCACAAGTTGTGCAACCACAGCTACAGCAAGTAGCCAGAATATTGAGGGCAGAATGGCTAAACATACTGTCTGTTGTCCACGACATTTTGAGAAAATCGAATGCACTTGTCAGTGTTTTTGATAAAGTTTTGCAGTTTGTTAAAAAATAACATGCATTTGCTTGCCATATTTCATTTTGTAATGAGATATTTACATTTTGCATTTTGAAGAACTTTGTAGTTAGGAAAATGCTAGAAAATGAGTAGAAAAATGATGTTTGCCATTCTGCACAGGATATTAATCCTCTAAGGCTCTAAGTCTTACCATCCGCTCAGCATTAACACATCGTGTGAGAATACCCGTTTTACCCAACATTAGGGTTGCTAGTTTGGAAAATTATTCGTACCAGTATTGGTGTCTTGAGACTGCAGTCTTATGACAACACTAGTCACAGACCTGCCGTGGTCTCAGTCTTATACCTTTGGTATTGGCCCTATGGTTTCTTAACAATTCGATCTTGTTACCATCAGTGATTCCTACCTTACAAGTCATGTGCATGAAATCCTGTTTGCTGAGGGGTGTGTCCGTCAATTCTGAGAGAAGTTCCTTTGCCTTGGGACCAATCACGTCGAGCGCTGTGTACATGGATGTGACATCACTCAGCTGCACGCTGCCATCTGTCGGCAAATGATCTCGCAGCCAATCAAAACTCCGCGTCTGCTGCGCTGTCGGACCAACCAGAAAATACCTGCACATGCCAACACTGACGATGATGATGAGAACAATACAGGCCATCAGTTAAGGTTAGCTCGCTCTAACAGCTAGAAACGGTCATGAGCATGCAAGTTGTATGCTCTGTCAAACAGTTTAGTCTTCAGCTCACAACAGAATGAGGTGAAGAGGTAGCCCAGCAGGTCTTTGAACTGCCCTATAAAAACACACTCGCAATAGATAAAGTACTGACTTGCTATTACACTGCCAATTAAAACAGTCAGCTTGTAATACAGAACTACTAGGGTAGGTCAACTCAGCCTGGCCATCCCTCTGTGGGTAGACACTGTGAGTACCATCGAAAGCAGTGACGTAATCAGGCACACAGCACAAAGCACTAGCCCTGTATCCATAGTCTCGCAGTGTGAACTGGGTCTGGCTGAGAACTTCAAGGAAATAGAGATCATTGCGGCAGGGCAGGAAAGACTTTATGTTTACATCTACACATGTAACAAATATCAAAGAGTATAAGTAGATGTAAAAAGGTGTATGAGGTAAGATACAGTTAGAAACTCAGTACCTATTGTGAGCGAGCCTGATGACCGAACAGTCATTCTCATAGCCGCCGCGAACATTCTGCATACCAGTGTGAACAATGCTGCCGACCGCCTTATCGACGTCATTAGAACAGACATACTGCAAGTAGTTGACCACCTCCAGACCTGCCGACTAAAAGACACAGACACACAGGTAGACACACCCTCACACAGCTAGAGATAAACACAAGCACACTCACAGGCATATTCAGAGTGAGACAAACAGATGCACAAAAACACACAAGCACACCGAGTATGAACAAGACTGACCAACGACCATGTCATAATGTCAATGTCATTTGAACACACGTGCTGCATGCAAATAGTTCAACACCTGTGAAATAGCACACAGACACCTGCAGACTAACATAATGACACTGTGATGCAGGAACGTAGATAACAATGCAGGCATGCTCACATCTACATCATGTCTCAATAAAGAAACGTGCCACTTTTATTTTTTGAATAGCTCTGCAGCATTGGTCGAATTTGATAATTTTTGGCACGCAGCATCAAGAAGCAACTTGATGTAAACGAGTTTACTTTAGTCCACTTCACCTTAATACTGTTGCTGCACTACCTGTGAAATGCAAAAGTCGTAGTTTGGCCATATACAGCAACGAATTCAACAGGTAATCAACAGTTACATACGCGGGTCGTTTAAGTTTACAAAATGGCACCATTCCATTAATTTTTAAATTAGCAAAAAATCCAAAATATACGTTTTGTTGAACATTTAATTCGAAACATACATGAAATTTTTTTTTGAATGCTGATGTCATCTTTTAATAAAACACAGTCTATCTGTGTATTATTTTCTCCACCAGTAATCTAGCATAACTCACAAGTGACAACCAGCATAGGAGCAAAAAAGAATAAACTTAACCAATTAATGTCACCTCTTTGAACGATGAACATTATTGTTTCATTTTCAACATACTGTACAAGTTGATTCAAACAACCGCTTCATCTGTCAACAAGTTTCTGAATGCCCAATGCAAAGAACGATGCTCGCTGCTGTCCCAGCCACTGACGAACGACTGATTGCACCTTGGTATCAATTGTAAATTTCTGCCCACCTAGCATTTTCTTATGCCAAACTTGTACTGTTGGCTTCGCAAAACACTCATCGCCATACACTGGATGCATCGCAGAGTGAATCTGATTTGCATTAAGTATTTTTGCCCACAAAGCAATAATAACGGCACACTGTTCATTACGGGACAATTTCAGTGCGAATGTTGCCGTATTCAATGTTTATAAATTATAAATGACGTCACAGTGACATCATTTTTGTAAAACTCACAACTTGTACTCAGAATTAAATTCCCTACAAAACGTATATTTCAAATTTTTGCTATTTTAAGAATTAATGAAATGATGCCATTTTGTAAACTTATTTATTGAATGACCGTCGTATGTCATACCCGTAGCTCAAACTTGGTGAATGTGGACATGTCGATGATGCAGACTCCCTGACGACAGGCCCAGTACTCCGAGCGCACTTGGTCAAACCATGTCGGCTTTCCATACGTTCCCTTCTCAGGCAGACCGGTCTCATGCACCTCATCTGTCAGCCAATCACACAGGCTCACACCAACTAATCGACTACCAGCAGTAGTGCCAAGGTTCCCACAGTTTTACTGACAAAAAATTCTAATGCCTTTGCAGGACTTTCTAAGACACGTTTTTCTACAACCTTCTCGGAGCCTGCCAACGTTTAAATATACACACAAACAGCAGTTACTTATTGCACATACAAGCTTGGAATGCCAAATATTATAAAACTTATCTCATCATTGTATTTCACTAAGTGCTATGCTAGTGTCACAATGTTCACTTTGTACCCCCACTAAATTCAACTATTTACGATTTTCATTTTCCACAGGATCTTAAGCTATAATGTCCAAGACCTTCCAAAACCAAAGTTATTCTCTAAGACTTCCGGGGCCTGAAAAATCAATGAAAAAATCCTGGACTTTCCAGGAGGCATGGGAACCCTGTCCAAGTGCCCGTGTTTCTGCTGCTACAAGATATTTATTGGAATGCTATGTCCACAATGGCTGAAAGGTTACACAATATACAAACAGCGGCTGGCACTGAGGTCACTCACTACTGAAAACGGTTTTTCCAAAGTTGAAAACACTGCCAAAGACCAAAAGGCATTCACAACCAATGACCAATGATGCTAGCTAGTAGTGGAAACTGATGTAGTTTTATACACCGTAAGCGAGCAAGTAATTTATACAGCACGTTAACTGTAATAACCTTAAACAAGCTGTATATGCTTAGAGCGAGAGGTAAAAATGTAGGTCACCAAACCATCACACAGCATAATAGCATAAAATTCTGAAGCTTATCATTTCAATATCAGTAATCACAGCTGAATGATAGAAAGCAAAAGTCAAGCCTGCAGTGAAGTACTGCTGTGGGCTGTCCATATTAACCTTTCGGTACTTTACTGCAAACTTGACTGAATGACAAAAAGCAAAATTTCTGTCACTCAGTCACAATTACTGTATATGCATTGCAAGCTGTCACAATAACGTTCTCAATAATGCTGCCTAACAGTAAAATTTCTTCTTCTTCTTTCCATAATGTACAGATCCTCGTGCGAGTAATGTTGTGCACGATCACAAAACTGAATGTGTTGATGCTAGCTGACTGCACATACAAAGCTGCCTAGTAATAGCATAAAACTGAGTATGTTATGTGTGTGAAAGCATCATCATACATACACGATTTAATGCCGTGGATGCTGGCCGGCGTGTGGAGGGTCCACGCCCGGCCTGCAGGGTCGTCCTCCATGAAACTGTCGCTGTGGAAGTATAATGGCCGCTCGTAGGCCATCGTCTGTCCAAACACCGCGTACGGTTCGCTGCGCGTGAAGATTGCCGACGTTCTCAGACGTCGACCGGAGTCGTAACCGATCATGTCCGCCTCCCAGTACGGGACCCGAGCTACTGTGCCTGCCAACAGTGCATCGTAACACCACTGTTCATTACTCCAATGGACTGGTGTCTAGTAAGTATTACATTATTCCTCAAACACTCACACTCATACGTATTCTCAGAAGATGTCAACCAAACAGCCGATCACGTTAACCGTTATAAGTTGTCAATAGCTTCCAATGCTAAACCACCTCAGAGATACAGAGTATAATCTGTGACTTGTGGTATTCGAAGTTTTCTTTATTTCATGCTGTAAAGAATCACGAAAAAAGTCTCCAAATATAAATCCAGGAACTGTTCTAGAGTAATCTTGCAGACAAGCACGCATAAAGAAGTGATTACATGCCACCTTCCTTCGATGAAAACAATAAACTGTAATCTCTGTCAGTGTACAGCTAAGAGCAAACACTGATATAAATCAAACACTGTTACAGATCCATTTCATCCGAAATGAGTAAACACGGAAAATGACCAAATGTTTCAGTGACTCGGTCGCGTAGAAACTTCTTGTTGTTGTGTAAGTCGACGAATCGTCGAACGTCAAACATCCACAGGTTGACACTTGACTCCCCATTCACAATCCACTCTGCGAGGTATTTTCCAATTCCACCTGCAGCTGCCGCTCCCGTCCCATTCATACCTGCTGCTATGAAGTAATTGTCCACCTGCCAGCACACGACATGCACCAACAGTCAGAAAAACCCAGATAATGCCAAGAACCCACCCAGGAATAAAGTAAGCAGTCACCGATTCTTCAACGTTCCGTGTGAGTTTTTTCAATCTGCTTGATATTAATTATAGCCATAACATAATATAATGACGTTTGCGATTTACCTGGTATTAGGCATGCTTTTAATAGTGCTATGTGTAGAGTGTATAAGGTGAAATTTCAGCTGTTAGACAGTATGACTTAATGAACCAATGTGATATTGTACAAGAAATTGCCCTTAGGCGAAGACGTTTCGAACATAAATTGTTATCCAGAAACAATTTATTATTATTATTATTATTACTAAGTGTACACTTATATAACACACTATCATTATGTAACAATTGTTGGCTTCATCCCTGTCGTCCTTTCGATGTACTCCACCTAAAATATCAGCAATATTTAACGATGCGTTATTAACACATTAATGAATGTGTTAAGATTAATGCAATGTGTTAACGCGGTAAAAAAATTAACGCTTCGACAGCCCTAATATATACAATAAGTGTAAACAAAGGCCAAATTCAAACTAATGTCATGTAAAACTGTACCTCTGGAGCTGGGCCGAGAATATATTTTCCATCGGGAGTGAAGCTTTCGGTCCAACTGCGCAGTTCCTGAGGCTCAACATCTGCAAGGCTTGGAACGCGGTGCAACAATTGGTCCAGCAGCTGCTCTGAAACCACACCATCGACAATGACATAAAAAATAATAAAAAGCAAAGTAATTGGGTAAAAGGTGAAATCGCTCTCCTCATGTATTGGCCAGGACTGGTTGCAGCACAGGACTGAGAGTTTGGCTGAATTTGCAAATGCATGCTTTGGTTAGGTGTGTTTAACCCCCAAATTTCAAAAATAAGTAGTTTTAACGAACTGGAAGTCATTTTGACTCAGTGCCTCGATACTTAAAGACATTTTAGTGTTCTGCACCTAGCTTCGGAGTGTCTGGATGTGTCCATGAAATGGGGCTATTAGTAAAGCAGTAAAACAATAACTGGTTGAACAAGAAATTTGAGCTAATGCTCACGAGATGCGCGAAAGCCTATAGCAGTTCCAGTTCAGTAGTTTAGCTGAAAATTGGGGTGTTCATGCTAAGTTAATATACAAATACCAAATTCTCTATCTGGATCGCATAACGATAGTTCCGTGGTGCCACCTTGTGAATGATATAGACTTGTGTCGCAGCCTGAAATCGTCAAAAAATCCATAAAACCCCCTATTTTGGCATTCAAAGTCATTCAAGGTCATTGAATTCGGCACCAATCGAGAGCCAGTGTATGACTTCCTATTAGTGATCAATAGTAACCTAAGCCCTATCTCGCACCGTTACTGAGATACAGCGACTTATTGGCCAAAAATTGCAGATTTTGCCCACCCCCCTCTCATTTAGCCTCCGCGTTCGAGGTGACCCCTTTGAATTTATGGAAAAGTTTTACGGTTCCTGAAACTAGTCTTCCAGGGATTAAAATTTGGTAATCGTAGCTGGCACCGTTTTTGACTGATCCACCCATGTGACAGACAGACGGACAGACAGATAGACAGAATTGCGATGGCTGACGCGCTAAAGCAGTAGCTGCTTTTGTGCGTAAAAACACAGCATAAACTGGACTTAAGTGCTCAAACGCAATAAACCCTGATACACAGCTTCAACGTATACAGCAGAACACATGACACAGCTACTTACTGAAATAATCCCAGTCCTCTGGCAACTGATTGCCCTTGAGGTCTGCTGGTATTTCGTCAACATAAGCCGGCTTGGCTATGGGCGGATATCCGCTGCACAGTAGACCACCATTGAACTCACGCATGAACACTTGGCCGTCATAGTCACGAACAACTAGAAACAGAACTTAACAGTTATGACTGCGAAAACTACCAAATAATGATGCAATTAATCATTAAAATTTTTTAACCCATCATTGTCTCAGTGCATTTGTGACAGTTTTTTTTGCTGAATGACTTATAAAGTTGAGAAAAACTAGCATTTTTAACACTGCCAGTTCTAGTCAAAATCAACGACTAATTAATCATTAACTATTGGAAATTAAACTATCAAAAAAATTTTTTTACATCATTACCACTTTAGTTACAAAAAATGTCGCAAACTGTGTGCTCTCTATACTTACGTCATCAGATATCGATACCATCACAGTGTTTTAAATCACCTCTTGGTTAATAATTTAAGCTATAAAAATTCATCAGATTACAACCTCTATTTACTGACTTGATGATGTTGTGGCACAAAATGCAAACATATTAGTAAACCAAGGTTATGAATTTTATATGGCTTATCATTAACCATTTCAACGTAAGACCTTATTAAAGAACACCGCTTGGTTAAGCTTTAAAACAACTTCCATATTTAAATCCGCCCATTATGAACAAATTCTTCAGCCCATTATCAAAACATTTTGACACGTATTTATCGATCAAATATTAGGCTATCAAAGATTCTTTTGATACGTGATATGAAACAATGAATCAGCTAAGGTTATTAGTGAAGAAAACAGCTGCACACCTAGCATGTCCAAATTAACAAATATACATGAAGAACTAATCGCATCACATGACGAGTAAAACATAATTTACATTAATTATAATAAAGAAGTAGTTCAAGTTCTGACAGTCGATACTGCAAATGGGTTTTGACACCAAAAAGCTGTGAGCTGATTTGCTATGAGTGGCGTGACTACATTCTGAATGATACAGTGTGCAAGTGAAGATAGATGGTGGGTAGTTGTAGCATTATATTATCACTTAGTGCTAGGTTTAAAATCCGGGATAAAGTTGGGGATCAGTATATGTGTATAGGTAAAGAGAAAGTAGTGGAAACATGCATTCACAACATGCACCACAGTGTCAGAACCCGTTTGCAGTTCCAAGTGGCGGAACTTGAACTATAGGCTGACGATAATATTACCGGGCATATTCGGCGTGACTCCTTCGAGTGGTTTGCTGTAGAGGACATTATGTTCACAGGCATGGAGAGGAACCCGCACAGGGTGACTAATCTGCTGACCCAGCTCACGTGCCCACTACAAACAATGAACAGTTCTCCACATGCACAAACCTGGTCCATCGACAACATCCGACCCACAATGGGTTGCTACACAGCCTGCGACATCCAAGATAAAAACACCAAAAATGACACATGAAATTATACATGCTATGAAAATGACTCTCTTACTGCAGTACTCTGCTAGCATTTTGCTGCAGCAAAACACTAAAGAAGTGCAATGATCACTCACGAAACCCCACGTGTTGATCCGTGAGTCCAGTGACACAGGCGAGGCTGCAGTTTCAGGGGTCTGGGTCAGAGCCCCTGCGAGAATCTGGGGGGAATGCCAGAAGCTGACAAGTACTGTACATATCCAGACTGTGCTTGTAACATACAGACATAATGCAAATTCATATGTCAGATTCTAGTAGGCAGTAGGCAGATCTGCATGCACGAGTGCCAGCAGCACTTACTAAACCAGCAGTGCACACGGTACAAAGCACTGGCTACAAAAGCCAATCTGAAACAGGTCACAGGTCTAGTAAGATTAAGCACTAGACAGATCTAATACCGACCAAGCCGGCACAGTTGATAAAGATATCACACTTGATGTGACCAAGGCTTGTGTCAACACCACTGACTCGATATCCATTTGTTGTCACCTGGTTCACACTGCATCTCTCCATTATCACCACACCTGAACAGCACAGAGCACAAAACTACCACTACAGCTATAGCTGCAACCACTACAACAACTAGTACTACTACAACTACAGCAACTACACAATCCAGTCAAACAATATCCATTCGTTGTCACCTGAATGACAGGACTACTACAAATACAACAACTACTACTATTACAACAATTACAACTACAACTACACAGTCCAGTGATGCAAAATCCATTAGCTTTAACCTCGGTAATGATTTCACAAACACTACACCTGACATAAGAACACGATTAACCCTGCTGCTGCAACTGCTACAACGACTAAGTGACTACTGCCACAACAACAAAAACAACTACTACTACTATGGCTATAACAACTACTAATTATATCCACATCACAAACTGAACAATATGGCTACTACAACTAGTAGAACTACTAACTCGACTACTACTGATAAGTGAGTCTAAGGAGTGTATACCAACCGTCAAAAATTTGCGGGACAGTCCGTAGCAGCACTCCATAAAAATTAACTTTTCTCAAAATTCATAGTTTGGTCGGAAGTTTAAAAATCATCCCTGCACCTATTTCAGGGACTCCCTGATTTTCCTGCTTGGCATTGATATCCACACAGCGGATGAAAATTCCTTAAAAATTGATTGTAGCAAAGCCAAACTGTATGCCAGCAAAAAATTGTAACTCCACATAACAAGAATTTCTCCTTCAGATAAGGCCAGATCCCCACAAGATAACTTCTTGAAATTGCAGCATACAATGAGCCTACCAAGAGCCTCAAAGCAAAGTTTTAAAGAATATTTTCAAACAACAAAATACAACATATTCACCAGAACTAAAACACTTTCAGTATTGCACACAGATTTACATTAAAAATGCATCAAATATGTGCAGTTGTGCATTAAAAAGTAATACAGCAAATAACAGACCATTAGCCTGAGCTTCTTTTGCCAAAGCTGTAGTAAGTTTTCTAGGGCTAACTAAGATATCTCCAGGAATCCACATTCCTCCCTGCATCCAAAAACAGTCACAACAATATTACAAAAAATGATTTTACTTAAAATGGCTCGATTATTTAAAAGTTACTAGCAAAACCAATAATTTTAGAGTTATGGAATAATTCAAATTTAAACATGCTGAGTCTGATATGTAAATTTGACACTTTTCCAGAGAAAATTCCTTAACTTTTGACACATACACACATCTTGCTAATGGTGACTGTCGCTGAGTTATCGATGCTCAAAAACAGTCAGGTTTTTTGGCCCAGCCTGTACTAACCAGAAGATCTTCAGTTCGCAATACTGGAAGTCGGGCTTTAATTGCAGTTGGTGATAAAAATTCCGCTTCCACTCCATACAGTCTGTACATGCAGTATACAGCAAACATGTGAATACTACATTAGAGCACTGAGCAATCTCATGGCCAATTTAGCACTTTTTAACACTGGTTAGTAATTGTATGCTGTTAGCAAAAAAATATCAATAACTACAAACCCAGTTTTTCACAACAAAATAAAATATGCAACAAATGCAGGAGAGCAAAATATTATGATCAAACTGAAAAATCTTTTTTACTATATTATTTGTATACATTTACTTGACTGCATGTACATTTTCCAACTCTAGCTAGTATCTTATGTTACAATCCAGCTAATGCCTGCAGCAGTGCACAATAAAGATGTTTAGTTGTTCATATCGCCATCAAAAACTGCACTGATATCAGAACAACTGTGCCAAATCATAGTCAACATCAACTTGCAAGCAAGCAAGCAGAATTATTAGAGCTGCCAAAGTAACACCTTAATTTACCACGTTAACGCATTAAAAAATTAATGCACGTTAAAAAAATTAATGCCCATAAAATAATTAACGCACATACATAAATTTATTAAATTCTACGAAACAGAAGTTCCAATATTCCAATAAACACTGGTTATTTGACAATCGAGTAATATTCAAGTAAGTAAAAACTGTTTGATTGCCGTTCCGTCACTAACTGTCACGAGTTCGTCGGTCGTCATTCCAGTCACCCTCTCTATGTAGTCCACCTTCAACTTCAGCAATACATATGATGCATTAATTAACACATGCATTAACACCAATAAAAAAACTAACACCTCGACAGCACTAAAAATGATACATTATTATAATTAAATTAAAAAGTCCAAATAATAAGTGACAACTGAATAACAGCTGACAAGGATTCACTTACTGGGCTATAAGCTGTGTACGTTTGTATGCTGTAACGCGATCGGGTTTACGACACAAACTGAAGGAGCCGACACGCTTCATATCTGCACGCAGACAAATTACTACTAAAATATGCTCTGACTTTGTACAGTTTATGTTAACAAAGTTTAGCAAATTACCATCACAACATCTTGAACAATTTGTATAAAACTATCATTTGGCAAACTAGAGTACTTTTTTAGACACTAGTAGGGTTAAAACGATTGGCCCAGTGGGGTTATTGGATATTGCCCAATATTTGCCAGTATTAGGTCCTGGGTGATCAATATTTTTATCGAATGTCATGTCATAATGAATATCAATAACGTTCAGACATCATGGTACTAATGCAAAAAAAATTATCAGTTTAACAGCCATAGTATAGGTACTCTAGTGCTGAATACTATACATGTACATTTGTTGAGAAATAAATACTATGTACAAGTACTAATATTGGTACTAAGTATTGGTATCAGCAAGTCTGAACAATGATGGCTATTTGGTAGATTGCTTGGTACTCTTTCAACACTAGTAAATAGTGTGATTTCTGGTCAAACTCTGAATGCAGTAATGGTTAAGAATCAACAATGATGGTAATTACCGATATCATGGCCACTGCCATCAAGTTCTCTGTAGAGGCGGGAGCTTTCACTGACGACTGCTAACTCCGGGACGGAAGCACGAAATGTGCCAACACTTGCCGATGAATAATACGAAGTACCACTCGCCAACCTAAACAAACCATAGCATACAGCATCATCATCTTATGCCACTAATGTCAAGTCAATATACACTGTGTCCAAAAAAACATCCCCGGCATTTTCGACTGTAACTTGAAAACCAATTACGACATAATGAATACCAATAACGTTCAGACATCATGGTACTAATGCACAAAAATTGTCAACTGACGATAATAATTTTGGTCACCAATCTTTCAGTTCGCTGAACTGACCGTAGCACTGAGCTTTTAACATTCAGTTATGTGAGTTACTTTAGATTACAGATATGGATGTCATAAGCTAACTAACCTTCCACGCTCCAAAAGAACAATATCTTTCCATCCAGCCTTAGCTAAGTGATATGCAACGGAGCAGCCGATAATGCCACCCCCGGTAATAACGACGCGAGCTTCCTGGGGCAACGAGTCTGCACTGATGAATGCATCGGCAGAATAACATCGCCAGCATGATGGATGAGAAGTTGATGCACGCGCAAATATTAAAATGTTGATGGGACGACAATGCTGTCTTAGCAACACGTGTTTAAATAGCAAGCAGCAGCGAGGAAGTAACATGACTAGTGACTAGAATTCACCAGCATCCATACATTACAGGCCTGCAAGAAAGAACACAAAACATCTACAACCTTAAAACTTCAACATCTGAAGGCACCTGTATAAGATTAGTAGCTTTGCGGTAAACAATTTAGATATATATATTACCAAAAAACACAAAATTAATGATATTATTACACTGCCATATGTCAGACTTGTAACTGTAATACAGATCAAGGTAACAACAAAACCCATTTATGTGTCTGCTGACACTACTCATCAAGCAACACATAATTGTGAACTGTGAGTTTCAAGCCAATGAAAACAGAGGTCCAACTTTCGAACTTGTAGACAGTCCTAACTCTGACCCTAACCCTAAAGCAAACCATATCTCGGCGAAATCATATGGTCAGTTACTCGTAAATCTTGCAGGAATCATATCTTATTGCACATTTCATGAATCTTTGTCGTCAGAGGTTTCGTTCGAGTTCCAATGTAGTCAGATTTATGGTTTGTAGTCGCATTCAATTGCAATTCAAATAACTAAAATCCAGTACAATTGGAGTCATAATCGTTCTCGCTCGATAGACGCTTGAAGTAAACAGCTGTGACGTACAGATCGCATTGCGTGCACGTGTACGATTTGTTGCGAAATAGTTAGAAAAGCGTGAAACGATCGAAAATATTTCTTCAGTTTCGGACTTTAAACGTCTTTGGCAGCTGATTAACGTAAGTGAAATCGGAAATTTGCGAATAAGTGACCATGTGATTTCGCCCATATCTCTAACCCTAACCGTATATAATATGGTTACCCTAACCGTAGACGGTAGACCGCCGTTTCAAACACCCGGGTGGGGAAGTTTTGCCACAGCGCCGACGGCAATTCCGTCGTTACAAAGTTCTTCTAAATTAATACGCTGAGACACAAAACTATAACAACATAACACTTTAAAATAAGACAAGTAACGAAAAATCTCCCACGAAATTATTCACAAGTCATTATTCAGAGCATAATTTGCAAATATTTACAATCTTCTGCATTACTTAAACAAACGTTGCAAGTTCAAGGTCACATTCTCGAACAGAAAAGTAAGCAAATCGTTTGCGATTTCTTGTAGAGTAGACGCACTGCTACACAACAGAACTTGAGTTTACCGCCGTTAGCGGTGTCTTCTTTTTAGCAGTAAAACCTTGGTGAAACCCTGTTGTGACAAAAATACACGATAGAGTGTTGTTAGGAAGTAAATTTACCGTTTACCGATTACAGTAGTTAATGACTGTGTAAATAACCTAACGTAATTGTAAAATGCGATTGTTAGAAAAGCAACATTGTTTTGCGGTAATAGGCATCATATTGCTTAGGCCTACCTGTATCTAACAACTTTCTGTGGCACAGGCAGCAAGTTTGCAACAATATTTACGTAATGATGCTATCCCACCGTATGCCAAATAACTATTACCGGGTATGTTGCAAGATCTAAGCATTCAAAAATTAAAGATTAATGTTCGAAAAAGTGAAACAGAGAACCCTTGGTATACTGCACTATCTTTCATTATGTAATGCAAATTTTCATTTTACCAACCGAACGACATTATAATCAGAAAAAGAAACTGGAACGAACAGTCATAAGTGATAAAAAATCATTGACATGCTGTTCTTTTTCCTGAACTTCCATCACATTGAAGTACAACAAAAAAATAAGTTACGGAAAAACCATGCGTTACTACTTTAATAACTTTGAAAATGTTAAACAATATGTTACACCATATGAAACCAAATAAACTATTTTCAACTTAACCTAAAAAAAACATCACATCGCTTATAGGAGAGGGAACTAAAATCATTCGTACATACACGCAACTAAGCATAATTGATAGGCAAAAACACCATCATCCTATAACTTTGTCACAAACTATTCCACAACAAATGCTTTTCTGTATCATATAGCACACTCAATATAAACAGAAAAACAGCAGTACAGTGTGAACTAGAACTTATCTGGTGATAACTACACTGTGTTTCAAAAAAGTGTGCACCAAGCTCGATCGATAACTTTGTCAATTTTCAACAGATTTTTAAAATTTTTTCTATGGCACTCGCTGAAAAATTACCAACAAAACTAACATTAACTATCCCACCACACCCAAAACATGTCGCTACACTACCTTGCGAAAAATGTGTGCAAAAATTGCACCAATCAAAGAACAGCAACGGCAAACTAAAAAATGTGATCATGGTAGATGATCTGGTACTAATCCCATAAGACCAACTACACACTCATCATTTAGTGCACTAAGTAGCGGATCACTTTTTTCCATGGCAATCTTAGTCTGCTAAAGAAATGATTGAAGCAAAATGTTAACCAAGACATAGCTGTTCAGAAATGTTGGTGATTGATGTAGTTTTTTAGGATTTAGTGACAGAATGCTGTTCAGATTTACACTGAACAGTTAAGAGAATGGGAACTGGGTGGAGCAAAAACGCTTTTTTGCACAAGAATGACGTTCAGACAGTCACTACTGCTGAAATACAGCACACTGAAATTGATATTCGTGATTTGTGTGATATTCGTCAATCCTGCAGTTCAAATCTATAAAACTTAATTCACTTACCACAGTTACAGTGTGCCACACACGTTCTCTGATAAGAGTGTAGTCCATTACTGAGCAAGAGTGTTTCAGCACAAACAAAACATGCTAGATTACAGCATTCGTGTTTCACAAGGTAGTGTAACATGTTTTCAGTGTGGTGGGATACTTAATGACAGTTTTGTCGCAAATTTTCAGGAAAGTTCACAAAAATTGTGAGTATCCGTTGAAAATTGACAAAGTTATCAACCGAGCTTGGTGTGCTACTTTTTGGGACACAGTGTAGAAAGCCCTCAGAGAGAGAGCAAACCTTTGCCAAGGCTACCCTATGTTGCTCTATTAAACTTGTGAACAATATTGACAGCAGACTCATCATTAAAGTTAGAGAAGAAGATGATCCACTAGCCACTCACATCATGAAAAATCTAATCAATTGTTTCTTGTCTCAATGTAATAATTATGCTGCTCTAAAACTAGCACAAATATTTATAAACAACTTACACGCCAGCAGACAAACCGACAAATCAAATCAAGCAATGCAAAATCATAACCTGGTTGTTGAAAGCAGTAATAACAACAAAAACCAACCTAATTTAGTCAAAACATAAGTGCCCTCGTCATTTGAATTCACCAGGTGAGGGCGAAGAAGTACCATATGGCTGCAATGTTTTGGTTGGGGGCGGAGGAGGCGCGTCTGATCCAAAATCTCTCTTCCTGTGAGTCAGGGAACTCCATCTGTCACAATGTTATTGGACGCTAGAAGTGTACTTACCAAATAACATCTAAATTTGTCAATGAACAGTTTAAGCAAGATGCACAAATATGACAAATGACAGACCATGCTACAAAAAATTGCAGGTAGAGTCGCTTGCACTGCAAAAGCAACTCAGCGTAATAATAATAGAAATGTGAAAGCTTTACTGAGGAGAACAGCCCAGATCAATTCTGCATCTCTGCGCTGGTTTGCATGTATGTTTGCTTATAACTGAACCTTCATCAGCGAACTAAGCATAAGATTTTTGCACAGATCCTGGCATGTACTTGGACACTAACCGACTACACGGATGGAGAAAATGCCAACAAATTTTACCGCATAAAAGCTACGTTACTGCTCATGCATTGCATGTTATAATGCAACAAAATTGTAAATACTGATGAATATATCAATTGGCAGATTTTCACACAGCAAATAATCAACATCATCATCATTTAATTAATAAATTTAATTACTTAATTCATCAAAGCATGTAGAAATAACAATAACAATACAACCAAAGCAGTAATTTGGCAGGAACAACAAGACAGAAACTTCACTTACAGTTGCCCTAATGGTGAACCACAGTAAATCGAACAACTTTTCCACGAGCATGTATTTAAAACAGTGGCGCACAGTCACAACCATCCTGGAAAGGTTATTATCCAACACACGGCGTCCAAAAAATGACAAAAAACGACATTTCAGTGACTGCACATATCATAATTACGACAGTTGGTCATTTGTTTAAAATCGAGTGGATACAAAGGCTACAATTTCTGATCTGGAGAGCAGATCACGTTTTATCACTGTGTCATTAGACAGTACCAGACACACTGTCCATTAACTGAAACAAATAAATTCTATGAAATGTATTCGGTAAGTTACAATGACATTGGGCATGTTGCTATTTGCAAGTGTTGACAATATGGCATAATCACTGAATCATGCATCGGCTACACAGCACGGCTAAATTTCATAGTTGCAACAAACGTTTACACGTTATATACAGAAAATCAATGTGACACTGATAAAATGACACCAGATTTTCCATCTACTTAAGTGTGATGACCAAAAATTTAATGAGCTGTACCTCCGAATAACTGAATTTACTTAGTAAGACGAATAAATAATATTATGTTATTTTATTCCACATTTACATTTACAAATGATTTCTCTCAAAACAGTGCATTTTTAATGTTCCTATATTTCCATAGCATTCATTACATCTATGCTAAATTATATACATATCTATGCAGCACACCCTGTACAACCAACCAACAGATCATTATTTAGTACCAAGTCATACGATGAGCTGTGGTGGCAAAGTTTCATGAACAGTTTCTCTGAGATCGATCCAGACGTTTCACATCCGAGCTAACAACTGTGCCTAGCCAGCACTGAATCAGAAAGCAACTCCACACTGGGCAACAGACAGTTTGAAATCAAAAGACTATGGAAAAGTAAAACACAGCACAGGGATTGAAGAACAGACTAAAGCACAGGACAGGTGCCCTGAGTTCAGAATGTTCATATCGCGTATTCAACTTTTGGTACATTTTAATCTGACCAGTTCCATGTGACATTAGTTCAGGTCAAGAACACTTAATTTTGAAAAATTTTAATAGAAATCTAGTTAGCAAAACTGGCTGGAAAAAGTAATGGGCCAGTAAGGCAGCATAATTAAACTGAGTAACTCAGGCCTGTGCATAGGTCTGCCACAAAAGCACAAAAAAGCCCCAACCCATATGAGAAAAATTGACTTTTAGTACATTTCAAAAATGCACGTCAACACGTAGAAAAGCATGCACTAATTGCCAGCACTGTAAACGACACGCTTTGACAACAGTGTGCCACAGCCACAGCGTTAGTGACAGCAAATTCCAGTTCCCAGTTTCAGTTTTTGTTCATTCTCAACTGTACACTCATTGTGGCAAGGCTAGCGCAGGTAATCGTTGACGTCGGCAAAAGCACAGGAGCCAATCACGGCTTTTGACATCACTCTAAGGCATTGAGAACCGTGCGCCACCGCCAACTCTAATGGAGGCTGCTTCGGCAGACCCTGCATCTCTGTGCATCAATATAGCACGTGTTAAGTTACGTAAGTAAGTAAGTGGAATGCTATTTTATACAACCGACTAACGTAGAAATCTCTGAAATACCGTATACTCTAGTAATCAAAAGTTCAGAACAAAATCTGGAAGATCATTCTGAAACATACTGCATTCTTAAACCAAATGTCTTGACTAGTGTAACCAATTGAAACAAAACAGACAGCTGAACCAATATCAAACAACAGTGGCTGCTTTTCTGTGGAGTGACGAAACTGAGAATCACAGGAAAGGGAGAAACTGGCTAACCCAACTTTACCTAAAAACCGGGTGTTTGTTGTGGCTGCTTTTCTGTAAATGTATTAATCTATCTCATGTTATAGTAGCCAATTGGCTGGTTCAGTTGTTCAGGCTCAGGAGGCAGTATCCATAACTGATTAGACCAACATAAAGACAAAGTTACATAACCTAATGTTACACCACACTTGTTCCCTATCAATGACACAATGCAGAAGAAAGCAATGTATTTTGCCGAGCAAGAAAACACAATAACAACATGAAATTTAACATTTAACTATGGCAGAAGGCAAGGGATGGCCAGGCTGAGTTGACCTGGACAGTTGGTTATGCCTGGATGGTTTACAACAGAAGGCAAAACTAGCCATTGTTAAGAGACAAAGCGAAGGCAATAGTTCACTGACTGATAGCAAATGCAATCCCGGGATTGAGAAATCCCAGGATCCTGTTTTGGGATTAGCCTTACAAATTGGCCGTTATTTTGGTATCACTTATAGACTTATATCACGCATAAGGTGTAGTAGTCCCGTATGGAAGGTATGTCAAAACGGTACAGGGAGTGACTGCTACTTTCAAAATACATATTACAGTGCACAGCAAGGAGTAGAACTCTAGCGCGCATAAAATATTTTATTCACTGGACCTCTAGAACTGTTATTTTTGTCATTCGTGCTCAAAAAATTGCGATTTTAACAAATTTTTGTAATCCCAAAATCCTAGGATTGCGAAGCTGTCAATCCTAGGATTCGGGATTGGCAAAAACAGCCAGGATCCCGATATTTGGGATCCCGGGATTGCAGTCCCTACTGACCGAGTATGGCACTGTTTAATGCTGTGCAGACCGGCTCCCTCTGTATGGGGTTTAGCTGGTAGCTGACAGGACTACTGGCTGGGTCTGAGTAGGCAAGCAAGCTGAATGCATCCTGGCACATGCAACACATACAAATCAATATACGCAGTACACACAGCATATCACAGCATGTCATGCAACAATAGAGGTCGTCTGACAAGACCAGTCTCAAAATGGTCTTGGCCATGGTCTTGGTCTTAACATTTTCATTTTGCTTGACACAGAGTATTCACTGCAGTGCAAAGAGGGGGACGAATATAAAATAAGAAGCTCAGCTGTCGATAAGATAGCCAACTGTACTGCTAGACAACAGAGAATCTATGCAAAAGCTATTTGAAACGAGTGTGCTTGCCATGTGTGCAACAGTCAGAAGATGGTGGAAGTACTTCTGCTTGCATACTGTATTTGGAACCTATGACCATAACAAACCGTAATGAAGTGCCCTATGGTCATTTTAATGACACAGAAATGTGTGACCTTGAATGACCTTAAGATGGCATTTTTGTTAAAATCTATTTAAAATTTATTCCATTTGATAACTATTGTTATAGTAATAAGTCCAGTAATAGATCAAAACAAAAGTATTAGATGCATTATAAGTGATCATTTCTATATAAAGAAAGTAATAGGCAAACATATATGCTTGAATAAGGCAAATAATTAACTCAAGTAATACATATATATCAACTTGGTCTGCCTGGCTTTTGAAAGAACTATGTGAAAACAAATGAAGACATTCCCACAATGACACCAAAAGTGCCTGCCACAGATTCTGTGGCAGGCACTTTGAACCATGAACCAGTGAAATCCTGACAAAAGAAAAAAAAATGACAGAAACAACATACACGCAGCGCTTTCTTGTTTGCATCGTTCTTGCCGAACTCTCGCTTCAGCCGAATGCTGAGTGCATGAAGCTCTCGTCCAAACTTGAGTATTCTTTCTACGGTGCTCGCAGTCTTGGGATCTAGCATCCGACTGGACGATGATGCAGGCGTCGGCGTGTGTCGCTGCACATCCGAGATTTCTGTGTTTTTGTTAACAATATCACACAAGTTCTGACTCATCGGCACAGATTCATAAATACAACTACACCCTGTCTGCACTCCGCAACAAAAAACCTATTGGTTGCAGCGCATGTTTACCTTTTTTAGACAGTCTTCCATTTTCGTTTTCTTATCACTTTTTAAAGAAATTTCAGCTTTGTCATCTCATTTTCTCTTTTTTTCTGTGCATCACCAACCATCTGTTCCAAATGGCATTACTATGCCTATCACTGGATGCAAGTTAATGCTCTATACTGCAATTACTCTGCACTACACAATTCATACACAATCTAAGGTGGCATGGAATGCACTGGATCAAGAGATCATGAGATCAAAACTCGGGTGAGTCGCTAATATTACCTGGATCCTGGATGAGCGACTGTCTGCCAACAAGTACCATCTCAATATATAACCAACAGCAAGATCAACTCAGCCTTACATCCCAATGGGGGAAAGGAAAATTGAGTACCAGCCTGACTAGCTCCATAGCAAGACAAACCTTAGCATTAAACCTTTAGTAGCGGCTGCTGTGTTAGTGTAATGTAAAATAGCATACATGACATTACAAACCCATGTCGGCATCTTCATCAATGTCGGACATGTCCTGGTCACCGTTAGTGGAAAACCCATTTGTGGCTACTTTGTCTACACCATGCACAACAGGCTCCGAGGTGTCCATTTCACTCGTACATTCCATAATACTATGCGGCACAAAGTGTGCAACAGTCACGTCTGTCACGCCATTCGTAATGTTCATCGAAGCTTCGTCAGAACGTTTCGCCGGCGGAGCCTGCGACGAGATGTTCGGAGAGTGACGGCCAGATTTCCCTGGTGACACTGTGCTGCGCCGACTCGGACTACTGACGCCGGACCTGAAGAGAGCTGGCGAGTTCCGTCGGTGGATGGGGGAAGCGACCGGACTAGAGCGGGCACTACCGCTGCGAGACCGAGACCCCGCGATGGACGGTGATCTCGTGGCGGGATATGAGCAGATGCCGGAGTCGGTGCCATTCACAATCTCAATGAACTGTCGACATTTGAGCATAAACAGCAGGTTAGCATTGTGCTCGAGAAGGCCTGGGTACAGCTGGTCAGTCAGTTCAATTGCTTCACCAACACGTCCAGCAAGAACATGCTTCTGTATCCCTGCCACAACATCAACAGCACTGTAATGCTATCACCTGCGTAAGTAAATATTTTAATTTAATAGACACTGTGCCTTAGTTTTGATAGTCATTTGCCAATGCTTACTATACACAGGGGAAAACATTGACATTGAACACAGATGAATTTCTAACTTTGGTCTCATGACCTTGACCTCATGTTGCGTAATGTCAATGTCATTAAAATATTGACACAGTGCCAGTTGTTGAAAATCAAATCTGAAGCGCGAAGGTCATACGAGATACCATCAAACATCTAGCGCATATCAAATGTCATTCAAATCGGGAATACTTTTCGCGGACAGAAAGACAGAGAAATAGACATAGAAACCAGTTTTATCAGGCCAACTCAGAGAGCAGTCAATTAAATAGTCTGATAATTACAGACAATTAATTACGGCAACACACCCTGTGAACTTACTCTGCCGATTCCGTATAGAAATGAGTTCTTCGTCAAAAGTTTCGCCGGTGGTTCTGACAAACGACTCAGCTGTGGAACAGTAGCCATGATGCACAAGATATGTTGACACCAACCTGTAGCCAGTGCACAGACAACTGATATGCAGGATTCAGTCCATTTCATGGCCCAGCCTAACCCACATCACTCATGTTACACTAGTCTGATCTTGGATGCCATTTCTTCTAAACTAAGAATTACACAGATGACTTTGGTTTACAAAACAAACTGATATCACATAAAAATGGCTAAATGGAAATGAACTTGGTTAAAATGCACCTTTACAGCAAACTTGACCAAATTCTGAATCTAACTTTTGATCAATCTGGTGCAGTCCATTGACTTTTCTGCCCACAACAGATGGTTTAACCGCAGTTAAACCTACATAGCCTTGCCCATGTTCCGGTGAGACTGAAGTCATTGTAGCAATAACATAGTGTGCTGACAATAACAGTAACCAGTTTCTAGGTAAAGTTTTCCACAGGGGTTTGAATTCACCTCATGTGGCGGCCCTCCAGTGATATAGTTAGGGAGTCTAGGAGTGGGCCACATGCCCCCCTTCCCCGAATGGGGTCTAAGGCAAAGCACCAACCACAATACCATTTTTATGCATTTCAAGCTTAAACTCTGCACCTAGTGGCGATGTTTTCGGTTACGTGTATCCAACATTTCCTAACTCCAGCTGACTGTGAGGGCGGGAGTTTGACCAAACATGTCGTACCACTCATGGGTATGAGCGAACAAATAACAGACCACAACAAACATTGCAATGCACGCACCTATGTAACATCGTCTGCCATTCGCCGCTTTTGTTGGAGACTGGAAAAGACATGATCTTCAGTTGTGTCTTCTCTCTCCATTCCTGCTTTTACACAATCACATCACAAGTATCTTAGTAAACATCGTAACAGATATGCAGGCTAACTAGGTACTTTAACAACAGACATCATCAAAACATCACATTTTACTTCAGTTTGTTGGTCTGTCTCTTTTTAACAGGAGTTGTGAAAATTACCGACATATTAAAAAATTACCAACATATTGTGTCAATAATTGCAGTGGCATTAAGATGAGCAATGGTAGATAAAAATTTTGATGTGAAATTTCCTTCCATCTGCACGTACGCAAATTAGTAAGCACATCAACTGCAGACATCGCGTGAAATTGTTCCATGAGTAACCTTTTGTAAGAAAAGAAGTCTTCCAAGGATCCTACTGAAACGGCATTCAGAGTCTGTGCGTACTACATGCATATGAAAATGCTATGCAGGGGCGGACACGGAGCGAATCCATGGCGTATCAGTGCAGCACTGCGTATCTGCTGCATATCTGCGATGGATACGCAGGTTTAAATATGGATACTCGCGTGTCCGTAGTCCACTCAGCTCGGCAAAACCGCCCAAATCAAGTCGAGTTCGATTTGAGCAAACAGCATACGCGTATACCACGTGTAGTACATGCTGCATGTGAATGTGTTTATACAAATCAGCGTGATCGACTAGAGCATATCCGTATCGGATCCTTGCGGACTACGCGCTGCTGGGTGAATACGCGTGGACTCCGCGTGTAGTATGCATAGTGTAAATGCCACTTAAGTTCAAAAAATGTGGCCCCTGATCTACACAGTCATGAGGTAACAGCCTCACTGTAACTAGACTGCGACTGTAGAACAACTTGCAACTAGAATTTTGACAAAGGAACACCACCTTAGAAAAGCCCAAGTATGTGACTATCAAAGACACTCTAGTTTGGTTGAGACTATGCCACAATGCAACTTCTTTGTTTGCACTGACTATAAGTATGTTAAGACTTCCTTACTACCTTGCTGGAAGGTAGGATTCAATTGGCCATATGTCAAGGTTGAAAAACTGTTTAAAAACCCAACCGAAGAGTTTTATTGGGTTTGGGGTTAAACCCATTTTAAAAAGCCCAAATTGTTAAGTTTTAGGGGTTTCACGTGTTACAAGTTATAAAAATAAGCAACCAAGATCAGATCAAGTAAATATGCAAATATTTGAAAATTCACAGGTTCAAACCGTACTTGATTGCAATGAAATAAAACATTTCTTCATTACTTGAACAAAAAACAAAAAATGGATTAAGTTCAGGGTAGCTTAAAGTGGGTATTTTCAGCGGATTTTTCGTCATGTGCCTGGGTGACTAAAGCCCACTGTACAAACAAAACAGAACCTGCACATAATCTTCTACGTTGAAGATAAAAGGACTTCGACCAAAGTTGGCTTCTACTATTTCTCCAGGTGTCTGTAGACCAACAGTTGGGTAAAGATTTGCCTGCAACATACAATGACTGTCATTCAATTCATTACACAAAAGATGACTGACATTGCTGACATTAAACAAAATATATTAGCAATAAAAAAAGACTATGAGCTAATAAACTGATAACAGCCATGTCAACAGACTAAAAAAACGACATGTGTCATATGTTGGATATCAGCCATCAGTCAGTTAAGCAGTTCATAACAAGAAATTTGAGCTATTGCGCACGAGAAGTGTAAAAGCCTATAGCAGTTCCTGTTCGCAAATTGTCTTAGTCTATCTCCAGCCACTTTGTTGCAATTCACTCTTGAAGTATGCACCGCAGCCAAAGATCGCAAAAATCAACATAAGCCCTTATTTTGGGAGTTAAGGGTCTTTCAAAGTCATCGATGTTGATACGACTAAAAAGCTCGTCACCTAGTGCTTGTTGTGATAGTCAGCATGCCCATGCCTATCTGCATTTGTATCAGATGGCTCACCTTCGCATCATCAATACAACAGAGGGTGCGACGTGATTTAATAATTATGAGGTATTAAATATTTTATGCTGAAAACAGCAGACAACAAAATAGCTGGCTGATGAGCTTAAAACACATCTAATTGATGAGTGAATGCATTTGATCAGTCGATCGTTGATTCTGCTATAAGCCATTGGCGTGCATCTATGCCACTGCGTCTTTGTATGCGGAGCACACTTTGGCATAAATTCTAATTTGCAAGCGAGTTGTTATATGACCTTATAATTCTGTTAAATAATTCACATTTTAGTGTATTTTGTGGCTAATTAACTCCTTACAGCGTTTACCTGAGACAACAACTCAACATTATGCAACAATCTGGAGCATCTATGTTTCACATGGTAGTGCATTGACATAAACTGGGTGAGATGGAAAATGAGTGCACCTTACATAATTTTGTTAGCTTACATAATTTTGTCGTCTTAGCCATCAACTTGCCAAAAATTATTAAAGTTAGTAAAAATTTGACAAAGTTATGACAAAAACTATTTTGACTGTTTTTTTTCTGAGACACGGTGTAGTAACTAGGCCCTATCTTGCACCATTTCTGAGATACGGCAACTTATTGGCTAAAAATCGAAAATTTTTCCCACCCCCTGTCATTTAAAACCCTTGCTGGGGGTGACACCTTTCGAATTTATGGAAAAGCTTTAAGGATCCTGTAACTAGAGTCTTCCAGGCAGCCGATGGTGAAGATTTGGTGATCCTAGCTTGCACTGTTTTTGACTGATCCACCTGTGTAACAGATGGATGGACAGACGAATGGACGAACAGAGAGAATTGCGATAGCTAAGATGCGCTACAACAGTAACTGCTTTCGTGCATAAAAAACTAAAGCTAGTAACAATAAGAACAGTAACAGTTAGCTTTTCAAAAATTTGTGACTAATTAATCAATGAGTAATTTTCATGTAGTCTCTTTGCCATACTGGAGAGTTTGCATGGTCTGCAGACAGTGGAGATACAGATGATCATTTTTGATAGTGTATCCAGCTCAGTTGAAGAGTTGTTATAATGCTTCTTAGTAATATGCCTTCAAGTAAAGATTTTTAACTGCTATATTTTAATGACTGTGTGATTAATCATTGATTTGTGCAGCTGTAATAGGAACAGACCATGCAAACTCCTTTATTTTTTTGCTTAATAACACTATTACTATCACTATCACACAAACAATAGATAGAAAGAATGTGCCGTACATACCGGCAGATCTCGAAATGCTATTCCTAGACAACACCACAACACCACAATTAGCAGCTGCAGTTAGAACTTATAAACACAAATGAGGTTCCTTTGTCAATGCATCCACAGCCACTGTCATTATACCATAATGTACTGTAACTCTAAATCTACTGCAGTTCCTAATAAATCGCTTAAAAAAATAATCACCCATGCACCCAGTCAAAGAGCCAGGTCTATTAGCTCACCATGATACTGCACACTGCAGAACCTCAGCCATGCGGAGAAATAATAACTTACAAAGATAGGTCAGCAAATCACACTCACTTGAATTAAGTGAGTATTGAGAAGCCTATGCATTGAGTGCTGTCACTTGACATATGTGGAACTATTTGCCAGCACTGCAGCATTCAGTGAACAACTCTTAATATTTCAAGCAACTATTAAAACACATCTGTTCCAATCGAACTGCATCAACTTGTGAATGACTTTTCCATTTTGAGCACTACAAAGTGGAATCCTCCAAGCTTAATCTTTGCTCCTTTTTTGAGCTGAAAAATGCCAAACTAATTATTCTTTTACTGGAAAATATTTGCACAAATTATGGCTTTTCTACACTTTTTGTTTTCAAATTAGAAGCCCAGGTAGGACAGACAGACCGACAGACAGGCAAACAGCCTGCAATGTGGCCTATTTATAAGGCCCACAGTTTTCCGCGGGCTGTGGAATTTTGAGCCGAGCAGCAGAATTTGCCCTTTTCTGCGGAATTTTGACACTGCCGTGGAATTTTCCAAATTTTACAAAAAAGTTAAGTAATGTCCGATGATTAGTACGATCGTCAGCTTTAGACAAACTATATCACAGAAAAAAATCAAACTAAACTGCCTAAAACTGCGTCCCTAGTAATAATTGCCATCTTATATGGCACAATTGTAAATTAACACAATGCAACTAATTGACAAATTGCACTTTTCAAAAGAAAAAAATTGATAATTTCCTTTGTATGTTGCTAGCATAACTGAGCACCATGCCAGCATCCAAAAACAGTCATTTGATGGCCAGTTGTATCAGGAATATTCGTACCAAAACTTATTAAAATTGGATCACTATTCTTCAAGTTATGATGAAAAAAAATTTTGGTGCATTTTTTATGCTCCACAGTGTACAACTGCAAATAAAAATTCTGAATTCTGAACTAGGACTCATACAAAACTAGAAATTTGGGGCAAAGCCCAACGTGAGTCCGCCCAACGCCCTAAGTCCGATTGGGGGAAATTAGGGGGCAGGTAAAATTTCCCCGGCATCAAATTCACGTGGCCTGAACTCAAATGCATTGGTATACGCCGAACGCGCATTGTCGACTTAGGGTAGGTCAACATGAGCGCTTATAACTTTGTTCATAGTGGACCGAATTTCACAAAAATTTTTTTGTTCAACACCCAAAAGATCGCTTTCGTCAACGCCATTGACATCTTGTCGCTATCTTCATCGGTTCCAGAGATATTTGCGCTCAAACTCGAAAGTTGTTGTAAATCGCACCGATTTTTGAACGTTTTTTGCTCTCCCAAATTTTAAGGGGGGCGGTGCCCCCAAAAGTTGTACTTGCGTTAACACCCCCACCTAGAGACACGTCAAGTGCCAAAGTTTCGTCGGGCTACACCCCATAACTCCGAAGT
>Ga0209367_1000682_pt1 | contig 36516 bp, 34 predicted proteins | sample WorMetLIZISLAND2_FD_187412 | JGI IMG/M metagenome (GOLD analysis project Ga0209367, IMG submission 187412) | Marine gutless worms symbiont microbial communities from Max Planck institute for Marine Microbiology, Germany - Olavius geniculatus... ... | reverse complement strand
CATAAGTAGTCGACGTAATCAATTACTGTTTGTACGTTTGTAAAAATATTTAAGAAAAAAACCAAAAATTTGGCGCACAAGGTGAGGCGGCGTCAGCAAATAAAATTCGATTTGGGCAACAGCCCGTCAATAATCAATATTCAATTTCCTCATACGACTCCCTGATCCAGCATGGCCTCTACCACTTTCACAAAACCGGTGATATTGGCGCCGTTGGCGTAGTTGCCGGGTGTGCCATAGGCCTCGGCCGCATCCAGGCAGGTTTGATGAATTTGCTTCATAATCATTTTCAGCCGATTATCGACTTCTTCTCCAAGCCAGTTCAGACGCATGCTGTTCTGAACCATTTCAAGACCGGAAACCGCCACCCCGCCGGCGTTGGCGGCTTTAGCAGGGCCATATAACAAGGGCTTGTCAATAAATATATCCGTGGCCTCCGGTGTGCAGGGCATGTTGGCACCTTCGCAGACCAACTTAATATTATTATTTATCAGATTATAGGCGTCTTTTTCGAGAACTTCGTTCTGGGTGGCGCAGGGAAAGGCACAGGCCGCCCGGTGGCTCCACAAAGGGTTATAGTCCAGCTGTCCATCGACCGCCGTATATACCGCACCGGGATACTTTTCGGCATATTCCTGTATTCGGCCACGCCTGAAATTTTTCAGGATTTTAACATAGGCCAGCTTGTCTTGATCGATGCCTTCCGGATCATGAATGTACCCGGAGGAATCAGATAGTGTTATCACTTTGGCACCCAGCTCAATTAATTTTTCCGTTGTGTGCTGGGCCACGTTACCGGAGCCGGATACCAGGCATTTCTGGCCTTCGAAACTCATATTGCGTGTGGCCAGCATTTCAGCGGCAAAGTAGACACAGCCATAGCCGGCTGCTTGGGCCCGAAAAAGGGAGCCGCCCCAATTCAGGCCCTTGCCGGTCAGGGCACCGGTAAACTCGTTGCTCAATTTTTTGAACATGCCGAACAAATAACCGATTTCTCTTGGCCCGACCCCGATGTCCCCCGTGATGATATCCGTATTGACGCCGATATGAAGATAGAGTTCGGTCATAAAGCTCTGACAAAACCGCATCACTTCATCATCGGACTTGCCCTTGGGTTCAAAGTCGGAGCCGCCCGCCCCCGCCCCCAGCGGCATTGTCGTCAAGGCATTTTTGAAAACCTGTTCAAACGCCAGGAATTTTAAGATGCTCTGGTTTACGGAAGGATGAAAACGTAAAGCGCTTTTGTAAGGTCCGATGGCGCTGGACATTTCCACACAAAACCCGCGATTCACCCTGACCTTGCCCTCATCATCCAGCCAGGGAATTCGAAAAGTGACAGTCCGCTCCGGTTCGACGATTCGGTCTAGCACAGCAGCCTGGCGGTATTGTGGATTTTGGTCCAGCACCGGCTTGACGCTTGCCAATACTTCCTTGACGGCCTGGTAAAACTCTTTCTCATGGGGATCTCTTGCTTTGATGACGCCCAGAATATCTGACATGGTTGCATACCTCATATTGGCGCTTGATCGCGCATTCGTGACAAATTTCAGCTGATGATGCCGTGTACACGGATGTCTTGCAGGTTTCAGGTGTCCGTTTTCAGCAACTCTCATGTGAAGTAAAAAATTTCTTATTCGATTAGACCGGCCTTTTGATTGGCCGGCGGCAGTGCTGACACCTGAAACCTGAACACTTTTTTCTTAGATCAAGATTTCACATATACCCCTTTTTTTAAAGATTTGACCTTACCTTGCTTTTTGAGTTTGTAAACGATATTGGAAACTTTTTTCTGCTCGTATCCCGTCTCGGCTTTAATTGCCGCGGATTTTACGCCTTCGTTGGAACGGCTGATGATTTCCAGTACGGTATCCATGGCACTGGGCTGTTTAACCGCTTTTTTGCGGGGGGATTTTGGTGGCGTCTTTTTTTCCGGTTGTTTAGCGGCCTTGGCTTTGCTGACGGCCGGTTCAGCCGGTTTGGAATCCGTCTTTTTTTGCGGTGGTTCAGCGGTCTTGGCCTTGGTGACGACTGATTCAGCCGGTTTGGGATCCGTCTTTTTTTGCGGTGGTTTAGCGGCCTTGGCTTTGCTGACGGCCGGTTCAGCTGGTTTGAGATCCGTCTTTTTCTCCGGTTGTTTAGCGGTCTCGGCTTTAGTGACGACCGGTTCACCTGGTTTGGAATCCGTCTTTTCTTTTGGTTGTTTAGCGGTCTTAGTTTCAGAGACGACTGGTTCAGCTGGTTTACTCTCCGCCGCCGCAGTTTTCACGGAACTCGGCTGTTGTGTATCATCCACCTTGTCGGGGCTTTTGGCTTTCGCGCTATCATCTACCTTTTCGGCGATGGCTTCAACGCCCTGGGCCAGAGACTTGAGACCGTCCGCCACCAATTTCAATAACTTTTGTACCTCCTTCATCAATTACCTCCTTTTCCAATTTTTAGTAACACTGCAATTAGTTGAGCCCCGTGCTATGCATACCTGTAAATGCAACAGGCCGGCGCTGATTTCGCTGAACTTTTAAATCTCTTTTAGGATTTTGTCAATTAAAGATCAGCGGCAATGGAAGCTGGCCTTTCTTGCCGACGGGAATTTTGGGAACCTGAAAATTTGATATCGAGATGCCCAGCAACCTGACTTTTTTGGCGCCGGCTTCGGTTTTTGACAACAAGGCCTTTATGTTCTTCATAATAACAGAGGCCGTGACAGCCGGCTCATCAACGGTGATGCTGCGTGTGATGCGTTTGAAATCAAAATATCTTATTTTCGTAAATTCATTGAATATTTCTCGTATTTCGGATGAAACCGCCTTGTAGACGTCAAATCTCGGACGAATAAAAATTGCGTCGGGGCATAGCTTGTAGGCCGTGGATGAAGCCATGGCCGAGTGGATCCCGAATTTACGGGCTTCATAGGAGCAGGCCGCAACCACCCCGCGCTGGTTTGAATCGCCTCCGACGATGACCGGTTTTCCAACAAGTTCCGGAGCGTCTCTTTGCTCAACGGAGGCATAGAAGGCATCCATGTCGATGTGGATTATTTTGCGGGATAACGGCATGGGGCGCTTCATACAATCTTTTTTGACATCATCTTGCCATCAACCAATAAATGAAAACCCTCAACTGGTGTCTGCCCAATCCGGGCAAACCGAAAATATAGGCCACCAAGGCACTAAGACATAAAGAAAAAGATCTTCCAAAAATACTTCGTGCCTTGGTGTCTTGGTGGCGAAAATCTTAGCCTTGACCGATCCTGCGCAAATATGATCTGATTTCGATATATGGGCACCCAATAGAGGCATTAACTTAACCCTGGATTCAGGCCCCGGGATCATCCGGTGCCCATCAGGCTTTCGGCCGGTGCTATCCTGCCATAGCACTGAGTTTATGTCAATTGTGGAAGCGGACAGATCGATGCAAAGTCAGAGAGGTTCCTCACCCCCTGTATGGGAGACGATTGCCGGTGAGGATCGCACCTCATCAGAATTCTGAAGGTCGCTGATTTTGCCAATTGGAGTTGTTGAATTTCGAGTTCGGATTTTAGAGGAAGAGAAGTTCGGGGATTATCGCAGTATTGGGCGGAACTGTTAGGCAGGCGGTCATCCCCGGCTCAAATCCTTTCTCAAAATATCGATGGCTTTGGCCGCAAATCCCACGATGGTAATTGCGACCGACGACGCAACAGCCAGTATCAGTAGATCCAGTCCTATCATTGTATTCATCCTTTTCCTGCGCATTTTTTATTTCCGATAACGGTAATACCGAATTATAAAACGTCAAGTTGACTTAAGTCAAATTTTAAATGCCTAAAATTGTGTATATAATGCCATCGTGGACAACCGCCGCGTGAAATATTCGCAATCGCTGCTGCCGGACATACACCGGTAAATCTGCCATGGCTGAATATCAAAAATCAAAGAATTCCTCTGCCGGCAAATTGAACTGCTGGCAGGTCATGCTATGCGGCCGCGAGCCGGGAGGTAAAAACGCCGCAGCGCACGGCGTGTGTCCGGCGGCTGCCGATCGGTCATGGAACGGAATTAACTCCGGTGTTTGTGGCGGCCGCATTTGCTGGGCGGTGTCCGGGACGTTTTGCGACGGCTGCGTGCAGGGATCGTATGTCGAAAAAAGGCCATCCTGCCTGGACTGCGATTTTTATCAAATGGTGCAGGATGAAGAAGGCATGGCGAATCGTCCGAAGAAATTCCTGCAATATATGGTCGGAGAAAATCGCAGCCCGTTTTTTGAAAAATTGACATACCGGCGTATAAAGGCCGGTGAACGTTTCGTGAACCAGGGGGCAGTCGAGGATACGGCCTATATTATTCAGCGCGGCGCTTGCCTGGTTGTTGTTGAAAAAAACGGCGAATTGCACCCGGTGGACCATTACGGCGAGGGCGATATCATTGGCGGATTGGGGATTTTGACCGGAGAACCCCGACGCGCGCACGTGGAAGCGGAAACGGATATGCATCTCTGGGTGATGACCAGGGCTCAATTCGATGAAATGGCAGACAAGGACCCTGATCTGCTGAATTTCATTACCGAACTGGTGGCCGACCGCCTGGACAGCCGCCGGCCGACGGCTTATCGGACCATCGGTAAATACGTGGCGACGGATATAATCGGACGCGGCGCTTTCAGTATCGTCTACAAAGGCATCCACACCGGTCTGAATATGCCGGTGGTGATTAAAATGATGCGCCACGACATGGCCTTGTACCCTGATTTTTTGGAGAGCTTTCAAAATGAGGCCAAAATTATCGCCAGCCTCGCTCACGACCATATTGTCAAAGTTTACGATTTCGATGAACGCTACAAAACGCTGTTCATCATTATGGAGCATTTAAGAGGCGACTCGCTCAAAGAGATGATTGAGCATCTGAGGATCATTCCACCGAAGTTGGCCGCCGCCTACCTCATTCAGCTTTGCACAGCACTGGCCTATGCCCATGAACGCGGCATCATACACCGCGACATCAATCCAACCAATATCATCGTCCAGCCCAATGATCGGGTAAAACTTCTTGATTTTGGGCTGGCATGTCCGCCCGGCACCGAGGATTTCTCAAATATCGGGACGCCTTATTACACGGCACCCGAACAAATAAGCGGCGATCCCGTGGATCCACGCACCGATTTGTACGCCCTCGGCATCACCGCCTTTGAAATGGTTACCGGCCGGCGTCCTTTCCCGGAGAACAGTGTAAATGAAGTACTCGATTTGCACCTGACCCGGGATATTATGGATCCGGCGCAATTGATACCGGATATTCCCCGGGAGCTGCAACGCTTCATTTTAGGATGCGCACGCTGTGATCCGGAACAGCGCTACCAGGATATGAATGAGGCCCTGGCGGTCCTCCAACCGCAAGCGCAGGATATTCGGTTGACGGCCGGTGAACCGGTGGCTGAAGATCCAAAATCGACCGCCCTCTATTTGACATTCAACGACCAGAATCATCAGGATCTCGCGCGCCTGGTGGATGCTTTCAAATCAAAGGCCGCGGAACTCGGCGTGAAAGTCGATTTTTCCGATGAGCAACCCTTGTAAATTAGAATTCCGTCAATTTCCACCATCCGAATGCCGTTCACTATCACTACAGTTTGCCACAGCGCTGACGGATAACAGGCTTAAATGGGACTTGATCCGGCTGGTTTTCTATCTTGATCCGTCGAAGCTCAAAGACCTAGGCCGGAAGCCTGGAAAGCGAAGCTTGGAGCCGAACAATCTTCATGAAATCAGAGAATGTCATGGCAACGCCGACAGATCCACCTGATTCGCGCACCTTCAGCCCTGAACCTCGAACCAACTAACCATGGACGGCTACCCATCTTTATTTATTTAATTAAAGCATGTTGAATATCTTTATTGCAATTTTTATTATAATGGTATAGGGTCCTGACCATGGGCACAAAAAAGGTATTTTCAACAAGCATAGAATTAGCCTGTATCAAGGAATTAAAGCACCTCGCAGTAGATACGGACAAGTCCTTGGGACGGTTGCTGGAAGAGGCCATTCGGGACCTTGTTAAAAAATATCGGGAAAAGCTGCAAAACGAATAACCCAATCCAAAATCTGCAATCCAAAATCCAAAATCAAACAACGGTCAGTAGGAAATAAGTATCTCGCGGTTGAGACGTTTATCTTTTAGAACTCTGCGTTCGCCATTGGACAAGACAAAACCTCCGGGATGGTGCACCCCAAATCCACTGATATAGGTCGTACCGGTTTTATGGCCTTTGCCATGTAGACCGGAGATGATAATCGAACACGCCAAACCGGCGGCCAATCCCAGCAGGGTGCAGGCCAGAGTGACGATTATCAAAGAGCTGAAGACAGTGGAAATGTGGAAGTAAAACAGTGGCAGGGAAATTGTCAGCCCGGCGGCTCCCCCGGCCCAGGGATTTTTTATTCCGGCCAAAGCCCCGAGAAGCATTGCAAGGAATACGATTGTAGAAAGGCACATGGTGTTTATCCTTTCTGCTGAGTATGGATTTCAGTATGACGATTCCCATACCTAAAGTCAAGTGCCATCCTACCACATTGTGAATTTTATATTCAAAGTTGGCCGCTATTTTCAGACCGACTTGCCGGGGCTACTCAAGAATCCTTTGACCGCCGCGGGCAGGTCGGCCGGCAGCACGACCACCTTGGCGTTTTGTGACGCCGACATATCCCGGACGGCCTCGATATATTTTTCGCCGAGCAGATACATGACCGGCAACTCATTTTCCTTGATGGCCTGAGTCACTTTCTGAATGGCTCGCTGACTGGCCTCAGCCAACACCACCTGGGCCTGGGCGTCGCGTTTGGAGGCCTCCAGGCGGCCGTCGGCTTCGAGTATGGCAGCAGCCTTTTCGCCTTCGGCGCTGGTCACCGTGGCCCGGCGCTGTCTTTCAGCAGCGGCCTGCTCTTCCATGGCTTTTTGCATGGTAGCGGACGGGTTGATGTCCTGAATTTCGACGGTTTTAAGGGTAATTCCCCAATCGGAAATGTCATCCGAAATGGAATCCTTTAATTTGGCCTTAATTTGTTCCCTGGATGACAGGGCATCGTCCAGATCCATTTCACCGACGATCGAACGCAGCGAGGTTTGAACCAGGGTCTGAATGGCAATCCGATAATCCTCAACGCCATAAATGGATTTTTCGGGAGAAATGATATTAATGTAGGCGACGGCGTTGGCAATGATGACGGCATTATCCCGCGTGATTACATCCTGGGACGGAATATCCAGCACGATGTCTTTGGTAGTAACCTTGTAGGCAACCCGGTCGATGTAGGGCAGAATTATATTCAGACCGGGTCCCAGGGTTTTGTGATATTTCCCGAGCCGTTGTACGACATGCTTGAAACCCTGGGGCACGATTCGCACTCCCAGAGAAATTGTCAGTAGAACCAGAACGACGAACACAGCGACGACAATCATGCCTTCCATATAAGTACTCCTCTTCAGATCTTTTAAATCAGCGTTTTTCGACAATCAGGGTATTGCCGGAGATATCCTTGACAAATACCCGGTCTCCGGAACCCACCTCCTGCTCGCAAATAAAGGGCCATTCATCGGTGCCGAGCAGTGGGGTGGCGAAACGGACTTTACCGCGTCGGCCTTCTTCCGGGATCTTGATGACCTGGCCGCTTTCACCCAGGATAGCTTCGCGGCTGATTCCGGCCTTGGTGCGGTCGGTCATCAGCGGTTTAAAGAATTTAAACCAGAAAACGGTAAATGCAATCGATGCGATGGCCCAGACAAACAATTGCCAACTGACGGTCAACTCCGGCAGCAGCCAGAGGATCAATGCGACGATAATGGCGCCCAGTCCAAACCAGAAAATGGTGAAACTCGGTATAAACAGTTCGGCAATAATGAGCAGCATGCCAAACACCAGCCAGTGCCAGTAGAGAACCTTAAATTCCATTCAATCCTATCTCCTGTAACATTGAATGTTATTGGTTATTGGTTAATGGTTATTCGTTTGATAGGAATCAGATCGATTTAGATATGTCATTGATGATTGAAAATTGAGATCAGATTCCCAGCCTTTTCGATTTATAAATCCGCCGGGGCGGAATAACGACTTACAAATAACCAATAACGCCCAACTGAGCATTTTTTGCTCAGTTAGCGCCTATATATTAGAATCAACTCATGTATGCATAGGATTAGTGTCAATGGGTGACAAATAAAATAGATCCGCCGAAGGCGAACCATAAATATTCAATATTCAATCTTCAATTCCGGCTTTGCCGGGTTGGGCTATCCATCAATTATGGATGAAATTCTAGCAAAGGTAAAGCGAATATTGGTGAAGGGGATCCGGCTATCCGATCCTGTTTACAAATCGGATAATAATTTCTTGCAATCCAATTTTATCTTTACTATAGCATCAACCTAGCTGCTATTTTTTCACAACCAGCTTCAATTCGGATTAAATGCAGCGATGCCATCCCACCCAGCAGCATTAGATTTACGGGCCAAATTCAGGTAGAAAAAAATACTGTTCCGCACCGTCGGCCGAGAAATTCAAATCAACATCGGCACAAGGGACAGGAAGGAAGGATACGGATTCCATGGCTCAACCCGAACCCGCACTCAAAGTTGAAGACATTCACAAAAGCTTCGGATCTATCAAGGTTTTAAGAGGCATATCACTGGAGGCCTACGACAAAAATGTAATCTCCATCCTTGGCAGCAGCGGCTCAGGCAAAAGCACGCTGCTGCGTTGTATCGATCTTTTAGAAACTCCCACCTCCGGCAAAGTCTATGTGCGGGGCGAGCTCATCAAAATGAGCGAAAAGCGCACCGGCGAGCGCGTTGCCGAAGATCGGAAACAGGTGGAGCGTATTCGGTCAAAACTGGCAATGGTTTTCCAGCAATTCAATCTTTGGTCGCATATGACGGTATTGCAAAATGTTACGGAGGCCCCCGTCCAGGTGCTAAAAATACCCAAAGCGGAAGCCAAAGACAAGGCCGAAGCCATATTGCAAAGGGTCGGGATGCAGGACCATAAAAACTACTACCCGTCCCAACTGTCCGGCGGTCAGCAGCAACGTGCGGCAATCGCAAGAGCGCTGGCCATGGAGCCGGATATGTTAATGTTTGATGAACCGACTTCGGCGCTTGACCCGGAGCTCGTCGGCGAGGTGTTGCGGGTGATGCAGAGCTTGGCCGAGGAAGGACGGACCATGCTGGTTGTCACCCACGAGATGGGATTTGCACGTGAAGTTTCCAGCCGGGTGGTTTTCTTGCACGAAGGGCTGGTTGAGGAAGATGGCGCACCGGAAAAGGTTTTCGAAAACCCCGAGTCGGAGCGCTTTGAGCAGTTTCTGAGTGGCGCCTTGAAATAAAAAGGTTTCCTAGGGTCCGTTTTTTTAGGGGTTGCGATGGTTGACCACCGGGTCCGCGAATCCCCTTCAAAGCGCCTAGGACCAGCCGCTCTTACCCGATTGAACCAACGTCGCACCAGCAAAGCACGTCGAAAAATGAAAAACCTGAAAATAGCATTGCTCGCACTGGCTATCGCCGCTGCACTTGTTTTCCAGGTTGTTGCCGGGGAGTGGAAGAAGATCAGAATTGCAACCGAAGGCGCTTACCCGCCCTGGAATTACATGGACGACTCGGGCAATCTTGTAGGGTTCGAGATCGACTTGGCTAAAGAACTTTGCAAGCGCATGAGCGCCGATTGTGAAGTCGTCACCCAGAAATGGCGCAGCATCGTCAAAGGACTGAACAGCGGGAAATATGATGCAATCATGGCGGCCATGTCGATCACGGCGGATCGCCGGAAGTTGGTCAGTTTCTCGCGCAATTATGCCGGTACGCCCAACGTATTCGTGGTGCGTAAAGATCACCCGCTAGCCGAACTACGATTCGACGTAAAACAATTGAACCTGACGGATATCGATCCTGCCGAGCAATCCGCGCTGGATGTAGTCATTAAGAAATTTGGCGGTAAAATAATCGGGGTTCAGGTCGCCACAACCCATGCAAAATTCGCGGATCAGTTTTTGGGAGACCAGGCTGATATTCGGATCTATGATTTTCAGCACACCATCGATCTTGAATTGTACCAGGGACGCCTGGACGCGGTGATCGGGGATTTTGCCTACTGGTGGCCCTTGATCAACTCCGAACAGGGCAAGCACTATCAGATCATCGGCCCCCGCATGACCGGTGGACCTTTTGGCGGGGGTGTTGGGGTAGCCGTCAGGCAAAAGGATGCCAATCTGGCAGCCATGTTTTCCGGGGCTATAAATGATATGATCAATGACGGGACTCTAAAAGCCCTCGCCGTCAACTGGTTTGGATACGACGCATCGGCTCAAAAATGATTGGGTGAATAGATTATGTTATATGTTATTGACTACCTGCCTTTGATTCTGAGGGGAATGCTGCTGACCATAGAGGTCGCTCTCTTGTCACTGCTCATCGCGGTTTTGCTCGGAATGATCGGCGCGCTTGCCAAACTTTCCAACTCCCGCATCGCCCGGGGCACAGCGGGCGTGTACACGACCATCATTCGGGGGATACCCGATCTGGTGCTCATGACCCTTATTTTCTTTGGCGGCCAAATCGTGGTGAACAATATCGGCGACAGGCTGGGCTGGGAGTACATCGATGTGAGTCCGTTTGTGGCCGGAGTCGGCACCATCGGCTTTATCTTCGGGGCCTATTTTGCCGAAACATTCAGGGGCGGAATACTCGCCGTGTCCCGAGGCGAAATTGAGGCCGGGTATGCCTTCGGCATGACCCCGCTGACGGTTTTTTTCCGCATCACCCTGCCGGCCATGGTGCGCCACGCCCTGCCGGGCTTCGGTAATAACTGGCTTGTGTTAACCAAGGCCACCGCCCTGATTTCGGTTATCGGGCTGCATGACATGGTATACAACGCCGGCCTGGCCGGCGGGTCTACCCGCAAGCCATTTACCTTCTTTTGTGTCGTGGCATTTTTATACCTGATCATTACCGGTGTTTCAGATATCGGCCTCAGATGGCTTGATAGACGCTACAGCGTGGGGGTGCGAAAGGCTTAAATCTTACAGATATGGACTTCGAAGTCATCATAAACAATCTGCCGCTGTATTTTCAGGGGCTCCAGGTCACGGTTGTTCTGGTCGTTTCCTCCCTGGCGTTGGGGCTGTGCCTGGCATTGCCGATCGCCCTGCTGGCGACGTCAAAAAATCCATGGCTGCGCCTGCCGCCCAAAGCATTCATCTACTTTTTCCGGGGAACACCGCTGATTGTTCAAATGTTTATGATTTACCACGGTATGGGACAGTTTGATGCAATCCGCGAAAGTTTTCTGTGGATCATATTCAAGGAAGCCTACGCCTGCGCCCTGATAGCCTTTGCCCTGAATACCGCCGGATACACGGCGGAAATCCTGCGGGGTACGATCGAGCAAACAAACTTTGGGGAAATCGAAGCGGCCAAGGCATGCGGCATGCCGCAAACGACCATTTACCGGCGCATTACATTGCCCAGTACTTTTCGACGCGCCCTGCCGGCCTACGGCAATGAAGTGATTTTCATGCTGCACGGCAGTGCCCTGGCAGGCATCATCACGATTGTCGATTTGTTCGGCGCCGCCAGAATAGTCAATTCAAGAAGTTTCGTACCGTTTGAATCGTATATCACCGCCGGTTTGTTTTATCTGGTGTTGACCTTTCTGATTGTTTTCGGATTTAAAAAACTCGAAAAGCACTGGCACGCCTATCTGCGCCCGAGAGAAAATTGATACCTGGAAAGAGGGTTAACGCGCCTCCCGTTGGGCGAGAAGCCTGAGGCACAACCCGGAAAGGGCAAAACCACCGGCAAAAATATAGAAATTCGAAATCCGAATCTCGGAATCCGAAACAAATTCAAATAACAAAAATCCCAATGACAAAAACAATTCCGAGCTAACATGAGATCTAACGGGGGAGTGTATCTCCCCCATTGCCGAATCGAGATCGTGTGATTAAATAAAATACGAACCGGTTAATCGCCGTATACGTTGAAATCGAAATATTTGTCCTGGATACGCTTGTAGGTTCCATCCGAACGGATCTGGTCGATGGCTTTGTTGAACAATTCCACCAGGTCCGTATCCTTTTTACGTATGGCAATGCCGGCACCCTCACCGAAATACTTTTTTTCCGTCAGATTGGGGCCAATGAACTGATAGCCCTGGCCTTCGGGTTTCTTGAGAAATCCTTCGGCCATCGCGACGCTGTCAGCCAGCAACATGTCGACCCGTCCCGCGGTGAGGTCCAGATAGGCCTCGTCCTGGGTGGCGTAACGTTTGATAACTGTGTCTTTAGCGCCTTCATCGGTAATGAAGTTATCGTGAATGGTTGCCCGCTGGACACCGATCTTCTTGCCCTGGGTGGCCACTGCCACCTCGGCGCGCGTGAATTCTTTCATCGCTCCTTTTTTACAGATGAATTTGGCGGGTGTCTGATAATATTTATTGGTAAAGGCAACCTTTTTTTGCGTTCTTCGGTAATGGACATGGATGCGATGATGGCATCATACTTTCTGGCCAGCAAGGCCGGGATAATGCCGTCCCAGTCCTGGGGGACTAGTTTGACATCGACGCCCATCGCCTTGCCCAAGGCCCTGGCAATGTCGATGTCAAACCCTTCCAGCTTTCCGTCGGCAGTCGTATAGCTAAATGGCGGGTATGCGCCTTCCACGCCGATGCGAACCTTTTTCCAGTCTTTGGCCGATACGGTCCCGGCCGCCAATACGAGCGAAATCACAGCTAAGACAATCAAAAACTTTTTCATATACCCTCCTTTGTCGTGTCCGTGTAAAAGGCCGGCGAACATCGCGCCGGCAATGTGAAAAGCTTCGAACTTATAACCAATAACAAAGCAATTCTAAGAAACCTCGGTTTTCAAACTGCCGGGGCCGATATATTAATCATATTTAGAATCTGAAACACTTTAAAGAAAATGAATCTCATTGTCAAACTAAAATTGTACCAGGAAAAAGCTTGAGATAATGAACGCATACCGCAGGATTGTTAACGAATATTTGACGATCGGGTGCTAACTATGATATTAAAATAAGGTACGCTCTGCCGGAAATGTCTCTCAACCTGCTAGCTCATATCCCTTGGAAGTGGTTTTAAGCACCCGCATTCCGTTTAGAAATTCACCGACGGATCAGACCGGATTTTGAAACTACTGCCATGGATTCCTTCTGCATTCGCGCGAGAAAGTTGATTTTGGGTTCCCGGATATGTCGCTTTACAATTTTGCAACGATCCAATAGGGGGAGGTATCAACCATGTCCCAGATACCAAAATTATTCGTGAAATTGGCTATCATCGCCTCGCTGATAGTTGTATTGGCTTTTCTCGTGGTCAGGCAGAAATCATGGGTTAAAGCATGGCGGTTCAATATGACTGAATTGGCCGCTGAAAATGCTGAACTCACCCGCGCAAATGAACTGCTGGAACTCAAAATAGCTGACCTCCAAAAAGAGAATGCGAATTTAAAAAAATATCTGCTGGCTTATGAAACAAATTTCATTGCCCTAAGAGATGCCGCCGCAAGCTGCGGCCTGACTGAACCGGGGCCGGCAGTCGAATTGCCGGAAGGCCTGCGCCACGAGCCAATCGAAACCCGCCGGATATATCGCGATTTGCTGAGTGAAACCATGCGCTGGAACCAGTATCAACAGGAGCAGTACAACCATATTTTAGACAGCACGGTTGAACCCCATATCGTCGAGGCGCAGACGCTAAATTTGGAAAATGAGGACAACCGTGAATATTTTCTGGAATTGGAATATGCATTAAAGCTTCACCGACGGCTGATCAGGGACGTTCGATTGTTTCACGATGAAATTCAATATCAGAAAGCACAGCATCGGGACCAAATGCCCTATCAACTCTTTGATTTAAAATTTAAATTGGCGCCTTTTGCTCGCGAGTCCGCTTTAGTCGATGCGCTGCAGCAGGCGATGAGCGCTATGAGTGCCGGGGTATATCAAACTGAAGCCGAGGAGGTTTTAGATCGAATCGGAGATGAATTAACCAAGCCGATTCGGCTGCTTTACGAACGGCAGCAGGATGTCATCGAATCTCCAGCTGCATCCAAATACAACTATAATTTGTACACCGTTTACGGAAAAAAATTAATGGATTATTCTGAGACGCTCGCCCGGCAATCTTCGATCACTTTGGGGCCTTCGGCGTTTGGGCAGTTGGATTATTTTAATCGCCGACTGTATGACAGATTATATGATCTGTATCAACTCGGGCAAGACGACGCCATCGACCCATCCAACCTGGATCTGGCCGAACTGGAAGAAGTTCTCGATGCAAAGTTTTAACGGAAATAAATGCGCAGCATAATATAATTAATCCGCCAGACAATAACTCTGGATAGTTTCTTCAACATTCCATAAACAACCACAAGCCTGTAGCGGCTGATAATTTTAGCGCGGATTAATTAGTGCCATCATTCTATTCAAAAATTCAGCCGGATCGATAAAGTCAACCAGCCGCAAATCCGTGCGTTCCCGGCCCGCCTTATCCAAAAATACCACTGTTGGGACTCCTTTAATGTGGTACGCGTCCAGCAAAAGATCATAATCTCGATTGTCTTTTTGGGATAAATCCACCTTGACCAGGATGAAATCGTTCCGGGACAACTTGACAATATCCGGGTGATGGAATGTGATCGCTTCCAACTCACGGCAGGGCGCACACCAGCTTGCATAGAAATCGATAATAACCGGTTTCTCGTTTTCGGATGCCTCGGCCATGAGACGGGTCGAATATAGATGCCAGCTGACTGACGGCCCCTTGAACACCTGGTTGCCGATCAGAACCGTTCCCGTCACCAGACAAGCCGTGCCGACCGCAACCCTGACCCAGGGAAATGTGCGAAAAGCAGCCGACGTTTTATCCAGCCAACCCAGATGAATGCCGGCGGCCAGCGTGACCCCCGCCAGGATGTACTGCTGAAGGGCCGATGGCAGAATGGGCCGGACAAAATAGGCGGCCATGCCGACAAGTACCCACCCCATCAAGCGGCGTACCCAGTTCATCCATTCCCCGGATTTAGGCAGTTTTTCCAACTGCCCGGAAAAAATTGCCAGCCCAAACAATGGGGTCCCCAAGCCCAGGCTCAGGGTGAAAAAAATGACAAAGCCGCCCAGCGGATCGCCCAGGGTTGCAACCCAGGTCAGTAACCCCAGCACAAAAGGCCCGATACAAGGCGCAGCGGCCACTCCCAGGGTGATGCCCATGAAAAAAGATCCAAATAGTCCGGTGTAGGATTTGGCCGCCGCCTGGGTCAGCCAGAAGGGCAGCCTGAGCTCCCAGAAACCGAAAAGACTGGTGGCAAAGCCCGTCAACACTAGCCCTATGGCAATCAGCACCAGGGGATGCTGCAGCAACGCACCGATCAAGCCGCCGGTCAGGGCCGCGAAAACACCCAGCAGGGAGTTGGTCAGCGCCAGTCCTCCAATATAGCAGATACCGTGTCCGATCAGCGCCCGTTTGCCCCTGGTGTTCGCGCCGCCGAAATAAGACACTGTGATGGGAATCAGCGGATAAACACACGGGGTAAGGTTTAACGCCAGGCCGCCGGCAAATATTCCCAGCAGGGTCCACAGCAGGGCCCAGCCGGTCAAGGAGAGATTCTGAGCGGATGGATCAGATGTTGAACCAGGATCCAATTTTACAACATTCACCGGAAGTCCCCGGTCATGCCATTGCGGGAATCCCTCCGGATAACGAAATACATTTTGATACCCCAATTGGACGGCTACCCGAGCCGCCGAGTCGCTGCGAGCTCACGCCAGGCCCGCTCAGTAGAATACAATCGCTTTATCCCCGGGCGGCCCCAGGGCAGCGGCCAAATCTGCTTTGCGCCGCCACCGCGCCCACCAGGTGGGCTCCATGGGAAAATTGTCACTCCCGGCGATGTGGCCGGCGCGATGTTCCCACTCCTGACGGGTGTCAATCAGCAGGATTTTCTCACGATCCGTCTGATAGAGCTTCGCCAGGGTGGCGATATCAATCAACCGGTAGCCGCCCAGAGCGGCTTCCTGTTGGACTTGGTCCATGTTCGACGTAGCGATCGGCACCGGCCGATGGACAAACCACAGGATCGACAAGGCCGCTGACACGGCGACCAACGGCAGCAGAAGGGTTCGCATCGTTTTCATCAGTCTGCCCCCCCGGCCGCCGAAGTTGGCGATTCACCAACGGCAATCGAATGTCCCATCGCCAGCCAATCCTGGATCCCCTCCTCCAGGCGGATGGCTTTAAAGCCTTTATCCCGCAGCATCTGAACGGCCTCGACCGCCAGGACACAGTATGGTCCCCGGCAATAGGCGACCACCTCCTGGTCCATCGACAGTTTAGATATTTTTTCTTTCAGCTGTCCCAGAGGAACGGACAGGGCTCCCGGAATATGGCCGGCGCGATACTCCTCGGGCGGACGCACATCCAGCACGGTGACGGCGCCGGCCCTGACGCGATTCAGCAAGTCATCGCGATCGACCGGTTCCATTCCCTGTTTTCCCTCCAGGAAACGGCGGCTGATCAACTCGACTTCGGCCAGGCGGTTTTCAGCCAGCACCCGCATGGATCGGAAAAACTGACAGACCATCTGGTCTGCCAGCCGGTACTTAACATACAGGCCGTCTTTCTCCGCTTCGACCAGGCGCGCCCCTCGCAGGACCTGGAGATGCCGCGAAGCATTGGCCAGGGTCAGGCCGGATTCCCGGGTCAGGGTCTCGACAGTTTTCTCACCCTGACACAGAAGATCGAGCAACTCCAGGCGTTTGGGGCTTGATACCGCTTTGCCGATTCTAGCAAACTGCTCGTAGATGGCGTCTTTGAATTGTCTGCCGGGGGTTTTCATAATCAACCTTTCTAATAATCAATTTATTAATTGATTATTAGAATAATAAAGCAATGATGTCAAGCTTTTTATCGAAGGGAAGAACGAACAGTGGTGGTGACAAAACCAGCGGGGTTAAAAAGAATTGCGCATGTCAAATCAGACCGAGGAAGGAGTTCGATCGTCATTCAAAATTCAGCTGCCGATCAACTTGTCCAACGCGGCCGAAAGTTCCTTTTTCAAATCTTCACCCGTGCGATATTTATCCCGATCCGCCCAATCAGCGCTGAGTTGATGCATCCAGGATACCGGTTCTGGCGGTGTTTCAGACCATCTGGCTGTTGGCGCGTAAAAAAGATAAATATCCCAGGCCACGTATCCGTTCCACCCCACACTCTCGGCAATGGACCGGCCGGCGATTTTATGACGATCGTAATAATGCGTGATCCGATGGTCGTTCATGGACCTGACACTCGGAATGGCCGCCTCGAGAGTATCGTCTTCAAGGATCGGAATCCAGACGATGGATCCGCTGATATCCGCCTCGGGATATTGATTAAACACATTCTCATGCACCGCCCGCGCACCCTGGTCGCGTCACAAGGGACAGGTGGGTGAAAGCAGCGCTAAGAACCGAACTTCGCTGCGCTCCGTATTAAATCGATTTTTAAGGGGGTCGAGGGTGCCGTCCAGGACAACCATACCCTTTGATGGGTATTCTAACATCATTATCTGCACCTGTAGGAATATCAAAGGTTCAAACAAACGGCTTCAGGGCGGGTTTGCCCTCCATTGTCGCCAGCACCTGACGAACATCACCGAGGCATCATTGGCCTTTGGGATTGTTGGCGGCACACTGGCAGCCGCCGAGTTTTTTTTCCCTTTGGATCCTTGCCTCTATGGTGGATTGACCATTTTTCCGATAGTCACGCAATATATCATCAACCGTGTAACCAAAACAGTAGCAAATTAATTTTTCCACAATGTCCATCCCATAGTTGATGACTCGGGGTAGGAGCTGGTTATTTTTGTCTAATTTTGCAGAATTCTCCCGGGCCGGTTTTCGGCTTTAACTTTTCTCGAACTAAAAGCCATTTTAACTCCAATTAAATATAATTCCAACAAACCAGATGTATATATCCGGATCACCGGTTAAACAAGTATTTCCCGTCCGGCTTTGCAAATTTCATTTAGACGAATTTGTTGAGACAGGTGATAACAGGGTCTGCCGGAGGTCCAGCGGCAACTTCACCGCGATTATTTTCAGGCCTCTTTATTTTGAGGTTGCCAACAGACTATTAAAAATGTATCACGAAAGGTGCTGTAAATCCCTAATACTGCCGACTGATAGCGAAACCTGACCAAAGGCCCGAATTCTAATTTAGCATAAACCCATTTACATTGATTTTACAAATCAGCAGACCATCTGGATCTGAAGCCAAGAGTCCGCGGCGGAGATTTTGTTAAATGAGCAGTATTGAGACGCATGATCTAATCAAAGAGTGGGGAAAGGTCCGCGCCGTTGATGGCGTTTCATTCCAAGTTGCCCGGGGAACCCTGACGGTTTTGCTGGGTCCCTCCGGCTGCGGCAAATCTACGATTCTGCGCATGATTGCCGGCTTGGAAGACGTAACCCGCGGACGAATTACCATCGGCGGCAAGGACATTACCCGCATGGATGCCGCCAAGCGGGGTGTCTCGATGGTTTTTCAGTCTTACGCCCTGTTCCCGCATTTAAACGTTCGCGAAAATATTCTATTTGGCCTGAAAGTTCGAGGCGTGAGTGCCACCGAGAGACGGAAGCGCCTGGACGAGGTGGCCAAAATGGTTGGACTCGAAGGACTGCTGCAGCGCAAGCCGGCCAATCTTTCAGGCGGCCAGCGGCAGCGGGTGGCGCTGGCCCGGTCTATCGTTTCACAACAGCCGGTTTGCCTGATGGATGAACCCTTGTCGAATCTGGATGCCAAACTACGCAATGAAATGCGCGATGAGATTCGCTCTCTGCAGCAAAAGCTCGGCCTGACCATGATCTATGTAACCCACGATCAAATCGAGGCCATGACCATGGCCGATCAAGTCGGGTTGTTGCAAAACGGACGCATTGAACAAATCGGGACCCCTTATGAGCTGTATGAAAATCCCGTAACCGCATTTGCAGCCCATTTTATCGGATCGCCGCCAATGAATCTCATTCACCTGGGTCAGGTCGCGGACCGGGCAGCCCTGGCAGCAGCCGGCGGCCGGACCCCGCTGCCGGAAGCCAGCCGGAACTGGACCATCGGCATCCGACCTGAAGCAATTAAAATAAGCGAACAGGGCATGTCGGCCAGAGTTGATGCAATCGACTTCCTGGGATCCGAAACGATTATCCGGCTGGCCCTGGACGGTCAGACCCTGTTTGCCAAAATAAATGGCAGAGCCAAGGTCGCCCCGGGTGACGCGATTACGGTCAGCTGGTCACCGGAGGCGACTCATTGGTTCAATGAAAAGGGTGTGCGAGAGGACTGCTAAATCTATCGTGCATCATTTACGGCAACATGTTGCAGGAAACTGAGGGCTTCAAGTCTAATTACCCGGCTTTCAGTATAAAGAAATTTCAAACAACAAAATACAAATACCAAACAAATCACAATAACCAAAATTCAAAATTATAATCAATAGGTTTACGGTTCTATTTGAGATTTGGATATTTAAATTTGGAATTTATTTATAATTTGGTGCTTGTAATTTGTTATTTCCGGATTATCCGGATTTGGACTGTAAGAGCGGAAACCGGTAGCCGGTTCCTTGCGCAGCAAATCAAAAACCCAAAACTATTGGAGGTGAAAAAATGTCTGGAAAACTAAAAGTTTTACTGATGATCATCGCCCTTATGGCCTGCCTGGTCGCAACACCAATGGCGGGCGCCGAAACAGAATTGACCATGTACTATCCGGTTGCGGTCGGAGGTCCATTGACCAAAATTGTGGATGGCCTGGTTGCAGATTTTATGAAAGAAAACCCGGACATCAAGGTGAACGCGATTTACGCCGGCAATTACAACGATGCCCGAATCAAAGCTCTGGCAGCATTGAGAAGCGGCAAGCCGGCCCAGCTTTCAGTCATGTTTTCCATCGATATTTACGAATTGATCGAGCAGGATGCGATCATCGCCTTTGATGATATCGTCGAAACCGCGGAAGAACGGGCCTGGCTGGACTCATTCTACCCGACCCTTATGGAAAACGGCCGCACCGCCGGCAAAACCTGGGGCATTCCCTTTCAACGCTCGACCATTGTCATGTACTACAACAAAGATGCTTTCCGGGCCGCCGGCGTCAACCCCGACAAACCGCCGGAGACCTGGGCTGAGCTGGTGGCCATCGGCCAAAAACTTACCAAGGCCGATGGATCTCAATGGGGTGCGATGATTCCGTCAACCGGTTATCCTTATTGGATGTTCGGTGCTTTGACCATGCAAAACGGTCAGGTACTGATGAATGACGCCGGCAACGAAACTTACTTCGACAACTCCGCCGTCATCGGCGCTTTGCAATTCTGGCGGGATCTAGGCAACAAACACAACATCATGCCCGCAGGTACCATTGAATGGGGCACGCTGCGCCAAAATTTTCTAGAGGGAAAAACCGCCATTATGTGGCATTCAACCGGAAATCTGACCATAGTTAAAAGGAAGGCCAAATTCGACTTCGGCGTTGCCATGCTGCCGGCCAGCAAACGGCGCGGGACCCCGACCGGCGGCGGCAATTTTTATATTTTTAAAAAGACCTCTGCCGCCGAACGCAAGGCGGCCATGCGGCTGATCAAGTTTATGACCAGCCCTGAGCGCTCAGCCGAATGGTCCATGAAGACCGGTTACATGGGCATCAGCCCGGCGGCCTATGACACCAACAATCTGAAAGAGTACGTCAAAGGCTTCCCGTACGCCGCAGTGGCCCGTGATCAGCTTCAATATGCCACGGCCGAGTTGTCGACTTACCAGACCGGGCGGATTCGCAAAGCCCTGGACGATGCCATTCAAGCCGCATTAACCGGTGCCAAATCTCCGGAGGCAGCCTTGAAAGAGGCCCAAACTCTGTCCGAGAGACTGTTGAAGCAATATCGCTAGCCAGACTTTGTTGGGTTTCGTTACACTCAACCCAACTTAGCAATATTCGAAACCCAACAATGGAAATTTCAGTGCCGCGCCCAGAAGGTTCTATCACGGGCAGACCGGCAGCTCGCGGCCAGATGCGGCACTCTTATGAAGTATTTTTTAATAGAGATGACAGGATCAATCTCGCTGAAAGCGGGATTGACCCTGTCAGAAAATTAACGCGATGCCAAGCAATATCATGCGACACGTATACGGCTGGTTGCTGCTGACGCCGGCGGCGATTTTATTAATTGCCTTTACCCACTATCCAACCATCGCAACGGTATTTGACAGCCTTTTTTCCAAGGGCACGGTCATCCGGCCCTCGCGTTTCGTGGGATTGGCCAACTATGAGATGCTGGTTGAGGACCCCATTTTCTGGAAGGTCCTCACCAACAATGCCTGGTTTGCCCTGGGCACGATCCCAACCTCCATCATCTTGGCCATCGCCATGGCGCTCCTGGTCAACCGGGCCATCCCCGGGCGCGCCCTGGTTCGCATGGCCTATTTTACGCCGACCATTTTGCCGATGATCGCTGTTGCCAATATCTGGCTGTTTTTCTATACACCGGACATCGGTCTGATCGACCAGGTGGCCGGCTTGTTCGGTATCAGTGGTCATAATTGGCTGGGAAACCCGTCAACGGTATTGCCGGCCATTATTGTCATGACAATCTGGAAGGAAGCCGGTTTTTTCATGATCTTCTATCTGGCCGCGCTGCAGAACATTTCGTCGGAGTTGGAGGAAGCCGCCCGGCTGGAGGGTGCCACGCGCTGGTATTATTTCCGCCGGGTCCTGTTTCCACTGTTGATGCCGACAACCCTGTTTGTGATGATCAACGCGGTGCTCAACTCCTTTAAACTGGTGGATCACTTATTCGTGCTGACCAAGGGTGGTCCTGACAATGCCAGCAATCTGCTGCTCTACTATATATTCGAAAGTGCTTTCTCCTACTTTGACACCAACTATGCGGCGACCCTCACAGTCATTTTGCTGTTCCTGTTAGCCCTGATGGCGCTCATGCAGTTCTATGTCCTGGATAAACGGGTACATTATCGATGAAAACACGACGTTTACCAATTTATAATTTCTACAATATACTGGAAACGGCCGCCGCCTGGTTTCTGGCCCTGTTCTGGATTGCGCCTCTGGCATATGCCTTCTGGGCGGCCTTTCACCCCAGTGAATACGCCGTGCACTTCGACCTTCTCGCACCACTCACCCTGGATAATATACGCGAAGCCCTGTCCCAGGCACCATTTGTGCGCTATGCCGTCAACACGTTTATCCTGGTCACGACAATTTTAGCGGCGCAGCTGGTGCTTTGCACCCTGGCAGCCTACGCCTTCGCCCGGTATCAATTTTTCGGCAGCAATATCGCCTTTGCCCTGGTTTTGGTTCAGCTGATGATCACCCCGGAGATCCTGATCGTTGAGAACTACGGCACTTTGGCCCGCTTCGAACTCATCGATACCATTCTCGGGATTGGCCTGCCCTACATGGCCAGCGCCTTTGGTATTTTCCTGCTGCGCCAGGCCTTTAAGTCGACGCCCAAGGAACTCGAAGAAGCCGCCCGACTTGAAGGCTGCGGGATCTTCGGCGTGTTGTGGCGAGTCTATGTGCCCTTGGCGCGTCCGACCTATATCGCCTATGCCCTGGTTTCGGTCAGCCACCACTGGAATAATTTTCTGTGGCCCCTGGTGGTAACCAACTCGGTAGAGACCCGCCCGTTGACGGTGGGACTCGGTATATTCGGCGCACCGGAATCGGGCGTTGATTGGTCGATTATTTCCGCGGCCACATTGATGTCGGTCGCCCCGCTTCTGATCGCCTTTTTACTGTTTCAAAAGCAATTCGTGCAGTCCTTTATGTACGCCGGCATCAAGTAAATCATCCGAGCCCAGCGGGGTGTAGTTTACCTTAGACTTCGAATGGAAATATAGACAAAAACAAAATTACTGAATATCTTACCTGGTAATCTACAAAACTCACGCCAACCGAATCTGGCTCTTTGCACCCGGACAGAGGGATTAAAAAGGTTGGTCGCATTTCAGCATGGCCCTGCGGGCAAACCGTTTTACCTTGAACCGGTGGAGGTATGATGGAAAACTAAACCTTGTTTCCGATTCTCGGGAAAAAGGCTTTCGTTAGTCGCAAGCATTACACCTATTTAATCCTGGATATGTCGCTGATCGTAGATATTGAGATTTTTAATTTCAGCCATTCCGATTTATATCCGCCGGCGCTATTGTCAAGCCCGTCGCCGTCCATGTCGGCATCGCATTCATCACCGAGTCCGTCACGGTCAATATCCTTCTGGTTGTTGTTGGCCAGTCCGGGGCAGTTGTCACAGGCATCCCCGAAATCATCGCCGTCGGAGTTTTCACTCTGGTCATTTGGAGAAAACGGACAGTTATCGCGGGTGTCGACCGTGCCGTCGATATCGATGTCCTCCTGCAGCGACACCAGCGGGCCCAAGTCCCAGAACACCACGATCAGAATACCGCCGCCGCCGCCGCCGGCCCCACCGGTCGGCGGGGCACCGCATTGGTTTTCACCGCACTCGTCAAACCACTCATTGGGATCGAAATCAGCATATCCTCCGACGGCACCCAGGATCAGCAGCACCGCCGTGATACCGGACATTATCGTTTGCCTGACGTTCATCATTCACCTCCATTTTTGGGCCCTGCGGCCAGTGAACTTATCATTTATGAAAATTGTCCATTTCCACCACCGCGGCTAAAGCCCCTGATTCTGCTCAAACAATACAATTGCATCTTGCGACGCCGAATAGGTGGCAATCCGGGCGCGGTCACTGCCGTCAAACCACAGATTGTTAAATTTGCCGATGTCACCGGACTGCGCCACGGTCTCGGTTTGCCATGAATCGCCGGTCTTTCTCGCAAATTTTAAATTCTGCAGCGACCGGCCCGTGTGGCTCCGAATTTCATAATAGGCGATGGCCGGCTGCCCGCCGAAATCAAACGATAGGCTGCAGTAGCTGCCGCAGGAAACGCTTTCATCGACCGTTTCCACCTGCCAGGCATGGTTGAGGAACCGGGCGTATTTCAAGTAATAGACGGTGTTGACGCCGTTGTTTTCTTTGACGGCATAGGCCACTGCCAGGCTGTCGTCGACCGCGGACCGGGCGGCACTGAGCGCCACGACCTCACAGTCCGCTTCCACCCATTCCAACTGCCAGGTCCCGCCACTGCCGCGACGGGCGGCCCGCAAACCGGCGCTTTGATCACCGAAGTTCGTCTGATCGGCGGCAACGGCATAGAAGGCCACCGGCTGATCGGCGGCATCCAGCACCAGCTGGCAGTAGTAGCCGACGCTGTTTTGAATGCCGTAGTCAAAGGCCGGAAACAAGCTGCCTTCAATGGTTTCTTCGCTGATCGACGATGCATCATTCAGGCCGCCGCGCGTCCGTTTGACATAGCGCAAGTCGGGATAGTTGTGATTCATGGCATCGCAGCCCTCGTAAGAAAACTGGTAGCACATATGAATATCCCCGCTTGAATCCACCACGACGTCGGCATCGGCACCGGCCAATCCATCGGTCAGCACCGGATTGCGATGCACAAATCCGATGGCTCCCAGGTACTCGCCCCAGCTGCCGTTTTCCACCAGGCTGATCATGACATCCGATTGCTCCGCACCGCACTCGCGATAATCGCCGCCCTGGTAGGCCACCACGGGGATGCCGTTGCCGTCCAGGGCAAAGCCCAGGGTGGCACTGTTGTCGATGATGGCAACGACTTCGGGTGCCGACAGGGTTTCCAGGGCCCGAAAAGACAGGTCCGAGACGCTGTATTCGATGGCAAAGTCATCGCCGCTGTTGGCATAGTGAACCACGTGCATGCGGTCGGCGCTGTCGGCGATCACCTTAAGGTTTGTGGTCAGCAAACCGCTGCCGTTGAGGCTGCGAACGCTGGTCTGCTGCCAGGCACCGCCGGTCTTCGCAATCGGGCCGGTGGGCGTCGAGCTGCCGGAGCCACCGCCTGCGCCGCAGCCGGCGAAGCCGGCAAGACTCAGCAGTATCGTCAACCCGATCCAACCGTTGACGAGGTTAGTTTTTCGAGAGTTTGCGGCTGCCATAGAACATATCTCCTGCACGCGGATGAATCCGCCCGTTGATGGAACCTTTGTTTTTTCTTGCGTTGACGTTGTCATAGATTTGCTCGGCCCGGCCGGCGTGGCCGTAGTACCGGTACAGCCCCGCCAGGTTGATGCGGGCGGCGGCATTGTCGCCGTCCAGCTCAACGGCCTGCTTGAAAGCATCCCGCGCCAGTTCATCTTCACCCAGATACAGCCAGGAAACGCCCAGAATATTATGGATCTGGGACACCACCTTGGATTCTCTGCGATTGACGTTGTTCAGGGCGTGCTGCGCCACCAGGGCGGCCTGCCGATAATCGCCCTTTTGAAGGTAGCTGTCAGCCAGGGAAAGAAACGGCTGCAGATCGTCGGGACGCCGGATCAACTGATGGTAGAGGTCGACGAAGGCCGGATCATTGAGACTTTGAGCGCCAATCGCGACACTGCGGTTCAACCCTGCAAACGGTTTAACCGGGCCGTCCGGATCGCGGCCAACCCCCTGGGCAATCAGATAGCTGCTCAAGGCCGGATCGCAGATTTCCCACTTGCCGGCCAGCTGCCGGCCGGTTTGATGATACTGATCCGCCTTGTCGATGTATTGCTGGGCCTTCTGCCCTAGCAGTTTGACATACTGCTTTTTTTGCTGCGCATTCAGTGCCGGCAAGGGAGAGTTTTTCAAAAAGCGGGCAAACTCGCGGTTGATTTCGGACAGGCGAAAGCAGGCCCGCAGGGCCCAGGCCGGCGATTGGTATTTAAGAACACGCTGATAATTTTTTTCCAGGGTATCGAGCTGCTTTTTCTTGGATGCCACAATTTTGTCATCCAGGCTGTTTTTCAGCTGCAGCTTCAGATAGCGCCGGCGGGCCGCCTTCAGATGGTTGTACTCCATCCGGGCCACGGCATCTTTGAGGCGGGCATCGCGCCCGGCCTTTTGCGCCCGGTATGCCTTGAGTGCCCGGGAGCGGTACTGGCCGGCCGCCTTGGGTTGGCCATGTCGCAGGTAAAAATCCGCCATTTGGGCCAGGGCCCGGATCTTGGCCGGCCTGGAAAGCAGATTGTAGTGATTGTTCAGCGTTCGAACCGCCGTTTTCCACCGGCCGCGGCGCTCGGCGTTTTGCGCCATCGCGAATATTATCTCATCGCCCATTTTGGTGCCCAGCGGGCCCCGATTGAGCAGCTTGCGATAGTTGGCATCGGCCAGTTGATACTGACCCAAACCCTGGCAGATTTGAGCCGCCTGGTACAAAAATTCCCGGGAATTGTTGTGCCGGGGCAAAATGCGGCAAAACGATTCCAGATATTCGGCTAGTAATCGATACTGGTTGGCCTGCAGGGAGGTTTCAATCATCAGGTTGAGCGTGTTTTCAACCTGAGCGGATTTGGGAAACGTGGCCACCAGGCTGGCGCCGGCCGTAAACAGGGTATCCAAATCGTTTTTACCCTTGCTGGCCACGATCAGGGCGCTGAGCGCCTGCTCGCTGACACCGGCGGCGGCCCCCTTATTGACGAGGTCAATCAAACCCGAACGGCCTTTTTCATAATCGTCAACCGCCGAGACCGTGAGGGAGGAAACGATCTTGGACTCGGCGCCCTGTACGATTTTGGCGACGTCACGCTTGAACTTGGGATCGCTGATGCGGCCGCTTTGCAGCATCCCGCGGCCGTAGTCGGCCAAGCCTTCGAAGTCTTCTTTCTGATAGTAGGCATCCAGTATCAGATGGGTGGCGGCCTGGGCCGCGCGGCTACGGGGGTAGGCTTCGATGAATTGTGAAAATTCGGAGATGGCTTCGTCCAGGTTGCCGGCATCGTAGGCGATCCAGGCGACATTGAAGCGGACATCGGGGGTTCTTTTCGAGGCGGGAAAGGCCGCCACATATTGTTTGCCGGCACTGCGCAGGCCTTCCCGGGACCAGGCCAGCTGATAGTAATTCAGCTGCGCTTTGTTTTTGATGGCCTGATAGTATGAAATCACCGTGCTGTAGAGGTGGTCTTCGTTTTGAATGGACTTTGCGGCATCATGCTGAACCAGTTTTTCATACTGTTTGCCGGCTTCCAGATACTGCTCAGAACTGAACAGGGCTTCGGCATAGTTGGCTTGCATGTCGGCTCTGACCGGACTTTGCCTAAAGAAATCGAGATAGAGCTTGTAGGCGGCCGCAGCCTGCTCGAAATCCGGCAAACTTTTTTTGCGGGTGGCCTTGTCATGCAGATGCGTGATGACATCCCTGGCGTAAAGCTCAAAATCCTTCATATTTTTTTCTTTTTCTGCATCGGGAACATGAATGGAATATTTTTGCTGCTCGAGGGCCTTGACGATAAACCGGACGTCCTGGTCGATATCCTGATAGGTGCCCATGGCCTGAACGCATTCGAAGATGTTGCCGGCATACTCGATCAGCCGCTGGGGATCGTAGCGGAGCTCGGCCAACTGCCGGTAGAGGGCACCGGCCTGATGCCATTTCTTTTTGTGGAAGTAGCGGCCGGCCAGTTTTTCCAAAACCGTCGTATAGGACTGACGGGACCAGGCATACTGCTGGAAATAGGCCAGGGCCTGGTCGGGGGAGCTCTTTTTATAAACTTCCGGATAGCAGTAGGCCATGTCGATCAGGGCTTCCAGGCGCACATTCACATGGCGGTAGGTGTCGATGTCGATTTCCTTGCTTTCGTCCGAGGTGGTGACCGATGCTTCAAATAGTTTAAGGGCCTGCCGGTAATCGGCGTCGTTGACGTAGCACCAGCCCAGCTTGTAGCGGGCAATGACACTGGCGGAGCTGTCCGGATAGCTGCGCACTGCCGAGTAATGCTTTTTGGCCAAGGGCAGGTTCTGTTTGCTGAAGTAGTAATCCCCCAGCAGCAGATAGGCTTCCGACACGTACTGGCTGTCTTTGTGTTTGGCAATCAGGCTGCGGTACTGTTTGACCATTTCTTCCAGCTGGCCGAGTTCGCCATACTCGTGGGCCATAAAGAAGTAGACCTTGTCGCGATCGGCGAAGTCGGGAAAATGATCCAGGATGCGCTGATATAGTTCGATGGCCTGCTTTTTGAGCGAATTGGATTCCAGTTGATCGAGGGCGTTGCTGGTCTCCGTGTGCCGGCTTTTGCGAAGTAAATAGACGATGCGGGATTTTTCGATGTACAGCTCGGCCAGACGCAAATACAGCTCCGGCAGATACGGCCGCATGCGTGATCGGTCGATCAGGGTCTTGGTGGTTTGAATGGCAAGCTCCACCTTGTGCTTGTCCTGTCCGAGCCGTTGAATCGAATTCTTTTTTTCGGCGGCCTGGTCTTTTTGCTCATATTCGTACTCCCGCACCGCGGATTGCGGCTGCGCCGGTAACAGGACCAGCGGCACGACAATCAGCATCAGCATCCAGCCGGTGCGAACAACGCGTATTATGTTTCGGTGTGGTTTCATTTGAAAAAGATGTCCCATTCTTCCATATCCTGGCATTTGTTTGGCAAGGTTACCCGATAATCGGCCAGTTCATCATTCCAAAATTCGCCCTGAAATGGATATACGGCCGCTTTATTCCGCGCCGAACCCTGCGGCGCTTGCCGGTCTTCTCGATAGTGTGCTTCATAAACGCGCTTATACATGTCCAAGCCGATCTCGTATTCCATCAAGTGGACGTTTTCTTCATATTGGAGTAAATCATTGGCCACGCTTTCATAGGCGTCCTTGATATGACGTTTGAGATCCTCGCGGCTTTGCTGAATCTGCAAATCGTAGAGCTTTGCCAGATAGGAGCGCAGCTTTTTATCGTTGAACTGCTTGCAGGCGGCCTTCTCCTGTTCCAGAAGCTCCAAAAAGAGCCAGATGCGCTCGATCTGCTTTTGGTTGAGTAGATAGAGCATCAGGATCTGGTTTTCGACAATGGCCTGCCGGCGGTAGATGATTTCCAAAGCTGCGCCATAGCGCGACTTAAACTCTTCGATCACGCCCATGGCCTTGTCGTAGTGGCAGACATCCTTGTAGATAAATGACTTCAGGATGAAGTATTCCGGCTTGAAGGCGTCCTTAAAACTGGGGGCTTCAAAGGCATACAACAGCCCCATGGCCGCTTCCAGATTGCCCAGGCGGTATTCGGCCCAGGCCCGCTCCAGAAGATTTTCGGCTTGCTGCAAAATGCTTTTTTGAATTTGAGCGTACATGAAATCGGCCTCTTCGAACTGCTGCTGTTCATAGAGCAGCCGCGCCAGCGTTTTGCGGGCATCGTCCTGGAGCCGGCGGTCGGGCGTGTCGCTGCGCAAAATCTGCTTCAACAGATCGATGGCGTCGTCGATTTGATCGCGGTAAAGGGCAAACAGGGCTTTGTCGTAAAGATACTGGTAGTAGTAATGGGAATCGGGGGTGATTTGGCTGAAATGCTGATCGCCCCACTGAAAAAATCCATGCTGCCAGTCAAAGCGCCCCTGGTGGTAATTGACGAAATCGGCCACCGTGCCTTCCAGAAATCCGTATTCCTGATCGCACAGCACCCGGTTGATGAGTGTTTCGCGCTCCACCGGCTGGGTGCGCAGGACCTGTTCAAACAACTCGAGACTGTAGAGCACGATCTTTTGATTGGGCTTGCGCGTCACCAGATCGGTCAGGATATCGATGGCGGCAAGGGAATAGCCCAGTCTTTTCAAACTGATCCCAAAGAAAAACTGCGCCCACTCGTAGTCCGTATCATCCGGTGTTTGCCGGCTTAAATAGCGAAACAGGTAATGGCAGGCTTCTCGATATTTCTTGCGCTGATACAGCCGGTAGCCCTGATCGAAATCCGCGCGGTCCGCCGGATCGGATGCCGGCTGAGGCTCCGGCGCCAGGCTCCCAGCGGGATCTTGCGCCAGTCGCCCTTCCATTAACGATTGCGGGTCCTGCGGCGTCTGCCGGCCGGATTTGGCGGCCAGGCCGTCGAACGGCTGGAGCAGCAGGACCAGACAAACCAGGCCGTATGTCAACAGCGTTTTCATCGTGCTTAATCTTCCTTTAGATATTGATTGAGTTTCTCAAGCTTGGGGTCCTTGTATGCTTTGCGAGCCGACAGATTGAAGCGAAACCCAAAGGAAACCCCCAGATAGACGCGCCATTCAGTGTCATCCTCCCGGAAGTTGGTGATATTGCGAATTTCAAGATTCAGCGCCGAATTGTCGCTCAAGAAGAACTTTTGGCCAACGCCGAAACTCAAAGAGGGCGCGGTTTCCGATGATGAGTCTTCAAAGCTCGTCTTATTTTCATAGTTGACGATGCCACCGCCGAGCAAAAAATAGGTTTCGCGGTTGACCACCCCGCGGTTTAAGACCGCGTCCTTGCCGTAAAACGGCGTGAAGACCGCGTGGGAGTAAATCGAATATTTGGGTTCCGCAAATTCCGAGGGCCGGACCCCGAACTCATTTTCCAAATCCGATTTCAGGTCCTTATCAAAAGTGAAAATCCACTGGGCTCGCACGACTTCCCAGGCAAAGTGTTCGTTAAACGTGAACCAGTAATAGCCGCCGGCTGGAAAAGCCTCATAAAAATCGTCATCCGGAATGTAGCCGGCCGCAACGCCGAGTTCGTGGCTTTCTTGGTAGATCCGGTCCTGGACGGCCCGAACTTCTTCTTCCTGCTCAGCCGCCTGGCAGACTGTGGTGGCTGTCGATCCGAACGTGATCAGCAGCGCGAGGCTTACGATAACTGGTGCTTTCATTGCGTTCATTCAGAATTCCTCCTTAGAATCCGACAACATCGAAAATAAAGGGATATGAGACGATCACCTCGTTGCCGACCGGCTTGGGAAACCGCCATGACTTAATCGCCGACTTGATACAGCTGTAAATTTCCGGCGACTTGATGGTCGAGGACTTGATGCGAACTTCTCCGACGGTACCGGACATGCGGATTTTCCACTCCATGGTGATCTTGCCCTTAATCGATGGGTTTGAAATCAGAGCGGTTTCATAACAGTACGTAATTTCATCCAGATGCTGCTGGATGACGCGTTTGACGGCCTCACGGCTCATCCCGCCGCGTATTCTGACAGACTTGCTGAGACTGGCCTGCACCATTCCCTTGACCTGTTTTTGGCCGACACTGCCCTTCTCCAGGGCTGCGACCCTGCCGCTGCCGCCGGCGCCATAGCTGCGCAATACCTGGGAGTTGCCTTTGGTCGCCACCACGTCACCGCTGGAAACCGAAATTTCGGAAGTGCCCAGTTTGCCCTTGATGCCGCCGACCTTGAATTTAGCTTGGCCGGAATTGCCGGACCGAACGGCATCCAAGTTGGTGACATCGGTGATGGCCGGGTCAACCCCGGTGCTTTGGCTGTCGCCCAGCATGGCCAGCAGCCCAACCTGTTTGACATTGCGTTTGGCGATATTGCCCTTGCCATGGCCGCCGCCGGCCTGGGGGTCGCGCGAAACAGCCGCCTGGCGGCGGGTTTTTGTTTTTTTGGAAGCCACCTTGGCGGATGCTTTTTTGAGCGGCCTTTTGGCCTTCTTGGCGGTCTTCGGCTTCACCACCGGCTTCTTCTTGGCGACCTTCGTTTTTTTCTTGACCGGAGCTTTTTTCTGAACCGGCTTGGGGGCCGGCTTGGTTTTCTTGGGCGGTGCCGGCGGCGGTTTGACGACCGGTTTGGGTTTGGGCTGGAGCTGGTCCATGATATGCGGGTCGACCGTCACAAAGCGCGTTTCGGGCTCCGGGGTATTCCTGAAAACGGTTGCCGACATCATCATTAAAACCGCCAGAAATATCATGTGAGCCAGCACGGAAAAGGCGCCGTGTTTCCAGGACAACGCTTTGGTCGGCCGGGTTTCCGAAACCACCGGGCTCTGACTGGGATGCACGAGGCGGATGAGATAGTCGAAACAACCGTCGTTGATGAACACGGTGCCGGTATCCGGAATAGGCAGACGGTATATCCCCTTGCGCTTGTGAACCAAATGCTCGGCTGTCAGAAAATCCGATAGCGCAGCTGAGCCGGAACCCTTGGTGTGCACCTTGCCCGTATGATTTTTATTGAAATACAGATAGCCGTTTTTGGAACCATTTTTCTGCGCCAGGCGAAACCGGCCGGTATTCGAATCAATGTGGTAGCTTTGATTGCTGCCCAGATAAGAGACGTCAATGACCGCATCCTGGCGGAACTTGAACACACCGACCGATCGGGCGGACTTCGGTGCGCGCTGTTGCCGGCGGCGATCATAGGCAACGGAATTGCTCAGTACTTCTTTAAGGGAGAACCCAGCCTCGATGTCATCCTCATCCTCGTCGTCTTCATCATCCACCACAGACCCTGCAAACGGCCACGCAGAATTCGGTAGTTTCAGGCCCCGAATATTCTGCAACTTGGCAGATTTGCCGTTTTTCGGTTGGTCGCCGGACCGATGGGGGTCGATATCCTCTTCTTTGGGTTCCCCAGGGATTCGGTGGGCCACCTGGGCGGCGTTTTCCTCGCTGCCGGCATCCGCAAGGGCGGGGGATTCGGCCCGCTGCTTTTCTTTCTTGCGGCGGTCAAATAAGCGTTCCGCGGACTTACCGGTTTTCGGTTTCCGGCCTGCCGGCCCGGATGGATGTACCCCGGTTTTTCGACTTTTGGGTTTCGTGTCGGCCGCCTTTGAACTTTGGGCGGCGGACTCGGTGCGCTGCCCTGCTTCCTTGTGAGGACGCAACCGCTGCGGGGCCGTATCCATTGCATCCGGTGGCGTATCTTTGGGGTCGGAACGGAGCGCTATCGACATGTCGTCGAACTGCCGGTCATCAGCCTCTGCGGTTTTGACCACCGCCTGCACTTGTGCCTTGGCACCGTATTTTTCGAACTGCGTCTTAAAGTCGACGGCCGCCTGCAAATCCAGATCTTCCCGGACTACAACGGATTTGCCGGAAAACAAGAGGGCCGTTTGTTGGCCATCGATCTTGAGCCATGTTTTCAGGTCTTTGGCAACGCCGCTGCGATTAAAGCCATCTTGAATATTGCCTTCGAAGACGACCTGATAGCGCATGTCCGTTTCGTTCCGCGGGGGATCATCATCCAGCCGAACCCGAATCCTTAAGGTGTAGGGGCCGACTTCGATGGTTTCTTCAGGACCGATCTGAGCCGCATTGACCGATTGACCATTGATGGACAGCGCCTGTTTGCCCGGCTTCACCAGGACGAAAATGTTATGGTTGTCGATGTAAAGGTAAAAGTGGTTCCGCGAGATGTGGATATCCGGCAGCACAACATCGGATCGGGTGCTGCGGCCGACGGAAATAAAGCTCTTGCGAAAGACTTCATCGATCAGTCGTTTGGATTTCCGGTAAACCTCCACCCGGGTCAGAAAGGAGGTGTCGTCGGCGTCAAAGGCCAACGGCATTTTCATGGTTTTGTTGCTGATCCAATCGGCTTCAAGAATTTGCATTTGAGATAACCATATTTCTGAAATCCACAAATTTCGCCCCAGAGAAATAGGCTGCGCATTTCACGGGGCAGGCGGATTACGTAGATTGCATTAGTTGCGCTTGGCGGATGCCTGGGTTGTTTCCGGGTTCGGGCCAATTGCTTTCGGCGGTTTAACCTTGAGATCCTGGACTTCAAAATCCTCCAGAATTTCCTGCCGGTAATTTTCGCGATAGTGCAGCATGCTTTTTATCTCACTTTGCTTGCGATGCAGCAGATATACGGCGCCGGACTTAATACTTTGCCCCATGATGTATGAATTGCCGAAGTCGATCCGCTGCTGCAGTTTTTTGGATTCACCGGGTGCCGAATTTTGATCCTGCGCCGCTGCGCTGCCGCCGCCAAAAACTATGGCTGCAAACATTCCGATTACGATGCCGCGAGTCAAAAAACCTACCATCGTTTTACTCCTTCCGGTTTGAACCATGATGCCATTAGCCAAAAATCCCCCAATTAGTTATTCGTTATTTGTTATTCGTTATTTGTTAATCTCCCCAGGCGGATTACCTCCTAATTGTGCGCCTTCTCACTTCATCAGGATATTATCCTGGTACTCCATGTCTCCATCACTCCAACACTCCATCATTCCATCACTCCAATACTCCAATACTCCACCACTCCAATATTCCACCGCTCCACCACGCCATCACTCCAGTACTCCGTCACTCCACCACTCCAGTACTCCACCACTCCAGTACTCCACCACTCCAGTCCTCCGTATGCCCTACTCTTTCAGCACCCCAAACTGGAAATTGGGGTAGCCGGCCATGGCTGCGGTTTTCACAATGCTGTTAATGGTCTTGAAGTCATGTCTTCTATCGCAAAGCAGCAGGATATGGTTTTGGGGCTGATCCCCGCTGTCTTTGACAGCAGAAATTGCATACTGCTGCTCCAGGCGCTGATAGAGAATTGACCTCTCGAGATGGGCGGGGTCAAGTCCCACAATTTTTCCCTTCCGGACCGGTGCAATCAAATCCTCGCCGAGATGCAGGCCATCCAGCGCCAGGACCAATTTGATGGTTTCGTTGTGCTCCATTTTGGCCGTTGACTTCGGCAGCTCAATTCCCTCCATGAGATTCAGTGTTTCCGGCTTTTCGGAAAATTGAAAAAGAAGAAAAATCAAAATAATCGTGAACATGTCCATCATGGACGTGATCATCAGTTTCGGTGGTACAAATTTTTGCGAACGACGGTTGATCCTGCCAAGCGCCATGGTTCTCCTCCTAGCCTAACGAGCCCGACAATACGACATTCGGAAACAGGGGGTTGTGGTTGAAATTGCGAGCCGCGTCCATCGCATGAATGATCGCTTCATATTTGACGGTATTGTCCGGAACTAAAATCAGGGTATCGCTGGCCGGATAAATGCCTTTTAAAAATTGCAGGTATTCCTTGAGCTCCTCCAGGGGGTATCTGCCGCCTGCTTCGCGTTTAATGTGCTGATCATATTGATCCAGTACATCCGGGCTCAGTTCAGTCGAGGTTGCAGACAATCGCATCCCGGCCGGTTGCATTTCCATGATGACCGTCAATTTGACCTCTTGCTGCGGTTTGTCCGATGCTTGACTACTGTCAGCCATAACCGGAACCGATGTGCTGATGGCCTTGATGTGAAAAAAGCTGACCGAAGTCAGCAGAAACGGAATAATGACTAGAAAAATATTCATGATTGGAATCAGGTTTACATCCGGATCTTCATCGGACCTTCTGATATTCCTAATGAATGCTGCCATCAGGCGCTCCCGCTTCGCTTAAGGGTTGATAAGATGTTGGCCAGCCCCAGGGCCTTTTGTTCAAACTGATCGATCAGAAAATCCCCGCGGTTGTTCAACACATAGTACCCGGCCAGGCAAGGGATGGCGACGATCAGACCGGCTGCCGTGGTTAACATTGCCATGGATATGCCGCTGGCCAGCATTTCCTGCTTGGCAGCATCGGACGCGTTGGCGACACTCTGAAAAGAAGTGATCAGCCCCATGATGGTCCCTAGCAAACCCAACAAGGTCGAAATATTTGCAAACAAAGTGAGGTAGTTGATTTTGGCTTTTACCCGCGGAATCTCATTCATGATTTTTTCTTCTAGAGCCCGTTCGATCTCCTTGTCTTTTTTGTCTGCCTTCAGCAGGCCGGCCTTTAAAATTCTACCCAGAGGATGTTTTTCAATCCGGCTGCACCCATCTATCGCTGCCCGGTAATTTGAATTTTCCAGGTTGACCATGATCTTTTTGAAGGCCTTATCCATATTCAGCTTCAGCCGCAAATATAGATAGCCGGCTCGTTCCATAAACAATGCCCCCGCCAGAACGGAAAGGCTGAGTATAACGTACATAAAAACCCCACCACTTTGTAACAGGTCAAACATTGGCAGTCTCCTTTGCGAATGACTAGCGCGAATTAAAATTTTATTGCTATCGTATGCCAACCAACTTTTTTTACTTTTTCTAGCTACTCAACTGACGTTACCTGCAAGGCATTTTGTCAGATGAGCACAAAACTGGATTGAAACTCGAGCACATTTCGTACCAGGTGGTGTCACTCGCTAGTAATATCACTATCCCTCAATCTTCCATTTGGGGAATTTTCCGGATTTTATTTGCCCTGACAAACATGATTACGAGAGGTCGGACAGCGAAAGTAGAATCACTCTTTATCATGGAAGAATAGCGGTGATAATTCATGCAGTTATAAAAAGAGGAAGAAGAAATAGGATGGACGATATTCAGCCATGCACATTATGCTGGTTGAATGGTTGAGAAAGGTGTCTTTTACGAATGTGGAAACGGGCCTAATACGTATTTTTTTACTGGATCAGCAACGCCGATGAAAGGGTTGGCACATGCTATCGATTTCGGGATTGTAATTGGCGCAGTTTTTTTGACTATTTTTGTTGTAGTAAACTTTCGGGTCTATCTACCATTTAAAGGATTAATTTAAGGCGATGTCTTCGAGTCCCCATGATTTGGTTCTGCGTAGCCGGATTCCGGAAAGCCTCATAATGAGGATAATCATCATATCGATAGTGGG